>Ga0308174_10000097_pt1 | contig 36024 bp, 35 predicted proteins | sample PhyPR2_FD_203894 | JGI IMG/M metagenome (GOLD analysis project Ga0308174, IMG submission 203894) | Soil microbial communities from UC Gill Tract Community Farm, Albany, California, United States - DLSLS.P.R2 | ecosystem: Environmental > Terrestrial > Soil > Agricultural land | place: USA... | reverse complement strand
TAACGCGCTCAAGAGCGCTTCGTTGAAGTCTCCGCAAAAACCACGTTCGCTGCCGAGCAGCAGATAGATCTCGTGCGAAGGCTCGTTTTGAGGAAACAACGCCGGATAAAATGCGACGAAGTCAGATCCCGCGGCCTCGATGCCCGCCACGACTCGCTGCTGCGTGACCAGAAAACGTCCGAGCCGGTGGACTTCCATGCGGGCCATGTTTTTCATGGCGTTCAGAATATCCCGGATCTCGCCGTAACTCCGAACGCTGGCCTCGATCTCTCGCCGCCTGCTCATCCAGGCACCGTCCTGGCCCGCGCGGTTTGGCTCAGCCAGTTACCGATCCATTCTTCCGCCGCACGCTTCCAATCATCGTGCTTGTCGTTCAAACCCAGTTCGCTGCTGGCGGCACCGGTCATCAGACTTGCGAAGGCTTCTGAAATGTCGGCTGGCGCGATCCTATCCAGCAGGCCTGTGTTATAAGCGACCAGCCACGCCATCTGACGCTCGACCGAAAGCGGCGCGAGCCGCTGCTGCTTCAGTAGTTCACGTAACACGCGGCCGCGCTTGATCTGGGCCTCCACCGAAGCTTCCAGTCGGGCGCCGAATCTGGTGAAAACCTCCAGTTCGAGAAAACGCAGATAATCGAGCTTCATGTGGCCCGCCTCTTCGGCGATACGGGGATGCTGAGCCTTTCCTCCGATGCGGGAGACTGACCTTGTAACGTCAATGGCGGGCAGAAAGCCGGCCGCGAACAAGGCTGAGTCGAAATAAATCTGGCCGTCGGTAATCGAAATCAGGTTGGTAGGAATGTAGGAAGCGATTTCGCCTTCCTTGGTTTCTACGATAGGCAAGGCTGTCATGCTGCCGCCGCCATGCCCGGGAGCCATGCGAGTGGAGCGCTCCAGTAATCGCGAGTGTAAATAAAAGATGTCGCCCGGATAAGCTTCGCGACCCGGCGGACGCCGCAGCAGCAGTGATAATTCCCGGTATGCTTCTGCGTGCGCGGTTAGGTCGTCGTAAACCACCAGGGTGTCGCGGCCCTGAGCCATCCAAGCCTCGCACACCGCGCAACCAGCGAAGGGCGCCAGATACTTAAGTCCGGGCGGCGCCGTTGCTTCGGCCACAACGATCACCGTGTAAGCGAGCGCTCCGGACGTCCGCAGGGTCTCGATGGTGCTGACCACAGTGGAGCGCTTCTGGCCGACCAGGACATAAACGCAAAAAACGTCTTTGTCCTTCTGATTGATCACAGAATCGATAGCGAGGGAGCTCTTGCCAAGACCGTTGTCGCCGATCAGCAACTGGCGTTGCCCCTTACCGACCGGTATCAACGTGTCCACGATCTTATTTCCGGTGTACAGTGGCTGGTCGACGAATTCACGCGCCACGATAGGCGGCGACAGCGATTCGAGATCTCGCCGGTCTGGACAATCCGGCGGCACGCCACCATCCAGCGGCGCACCCAGAGGGTCGATCACGCGCCCCAGTTGCGCATCTCCAACAGGAATACTGAGCCGTCGGCCAGTAAGATAGACGGACGTACCTGCAGCGAGCAGAGGGGTCTCTTGCAGCAGAATGGCGCTCAAGAAATTTTTTTCGAGCGAGTAGACCAAACCGCGGCTACCATCGGCAAAGTCGAGAAGCTCTTCCATCCCGGCAGAAGGCAGGCCGTCAATACGAGCGATTCCGTCACCCACCGATACGACCGTTCCCTGCTCAGTGACACGAAGCCCGAAGCGGTATTGCTCCAGCCAGTTCGGACGCGCTCTACTGCTGCCGAACGTCATGCTTCACCATCTCAGCAAAGAACTGGAGCTCGTCATTCAAATTCGCGCGCAGCGTGCAGGGCCCGGCGCTGATTCGCAGCCCGGCCATGAGAGAGGAGTCCTCTTCGAAAATTGCGGCAACCGTTTCGTGGGTCACTTGTTGCAGTGCCTGGACTAACTGGGAACGCTGAGCCTCGGACAGCGGAAAAGCGCTAGCGACGTTGATCCCATGCTGCGTATCACGGCAGGCCTCCTGTAGAGCCTTGAGTTGGATGGCCGGCAAGCAAGAGAAATCTTCGAGCGCTAAACCAAGCAACCGCGCTTCAAGTTCCGGACCCGCGATCCGCTCCAATAGCCGGGCCGTAAACTGTACACCTTTTGCAATTCCCTGTTCTGCCGCATGATCCTCCATCTCTGCCAAACGGCGCTTGGCTAGGATGCGCTCCTTGTCACGCTCCTGCTCAAGCGCTTTTTGGATTTCCGCCGTAAGCCGCTCGCGCTGCACGCGCAGTTCTCCGGTCAGGGCCAAACGGAGCCCTTCTTTCTCGCGGCCCCAATCGGCGAGCCGGTTCTGATACTGAAGTTCCAGAGCCTCAGCCTGCTTGTGCTTGCTTTCGGCTTCGGCAAGCGTCTTGTCAATCGCAGCTTTGCGCCGGGCGATGGTGTCAAGAACAGGTTTGTAGAGAAAGCGTTTCAAGATCCACGCAAGGATCAGGAAGTTCACAACCTCCAACAGAAATGTGGACCAGTTCAATTGCACGGCTGGCCTCTATTTCGTCAAGTACTCGATTAGGGGGTTACGGAACAGAATGATCAGCACGATCACCAAAACGTAAATTGCCAAGGATTCAATCATTGCCAACCCGATGAACAGGGTTCGCATGATCGATTTTTCCGCTTCCGGCTGACGCGCCAGGGCATCGAGCGCTTGCACGATGGCGCGTCCCATCGCGAGCGCCGGCACCATTGCGCCGATCGCAATTGCCAGCGCTGCGACGGCAGTCGAGACCACGACGAACCAGTTCATATCATGCATGTGTATTTCCTTCCTCGCGGGATTTCAATTCCAGAATTTCGATTCCGCCAGCGATGTAGATGAGTGCCAGCATGCCGAAAATGTAAGCTTGTACCAAAGCCTCAACAATGTGCAGCATAAGCACCGGTACGGGTACCAGAAAGCCGGCCACCAGCAGTACCAGCAAAGCAGCCATTTCCAGGCTGAATATGTTGCCGAACAAGCGCACCGCGAGAGCCACTGTTCGTGAGATTTCGCTGATGATATGAAACGGCAGCATGATTGGATTCGGCTCAAGGTAGTGGCGCAAATATGCACGCAAGCCATGGATACGAATGCCATACCAGTGTACGGATAGGAACACTAGCACCGCCAGCGCCGCCGTAGTCGAGAGATCCGCGGTTGGCCCGTGCAAGCCGGGGAGAATGCCGACGAGGTTGGCAACCGCCAGAAATAGCCATAATGTGCCGACAAAAGGAAGTAAGCGATTTGCATATTGCGGGGCCACTGCGCTGATGGTGTCTTCGATAGCCGATACCACGCCTTCAAGCGCTGTCTGCCAGGGACCCGGTGACTGCTGCATCCGGCGCGTCGTGAGCCAAGAGGCCAAGAAAAGGAACGCCATTACGCTCCAAGTGGTGATCACTGTTTCGCTGATGTGCATTCTCGTTCTCACTCCCGCACGAAATAGTACACATTTACGGCACCAATGACGATCCCGAGAAAGATCATGCTCACGGTCCAATGCACCGTATAACCTGCCAGCTTTTCGTCGAGCCACCGCCCGAAGTAAGCGCCTGCTATCACGGGCAGAATGAAAAGCAACCCAATCGTGCCGATGAAACGAGTCTCGGCCAGCAAGGTCGGCCGCTCGTTTTCAGCGCGCTTCAGGCGCTCGGCCTGCTTATCCACAGTCTCGGCCAGCTTGCGCCGATCTCGTTGTCCGTCGGGGGCGGGGTTCATGCGGACCTTCCGCGATTCATCTCCAGCAGCCGCTTGAACATCTCCTCCTCCAGGCGCTGGACACTCCGCTTCACCTCATGCAGCTCTGTCTCCTCCGCCATAAATTGCGTTCGCAAAGTGGCACGCACGGCTTCGTAATCTCCGCCGCGCACATAGCGCCGCGTATTTAAATAAAGCTGGTTGTCGTGAAAATAGACGAGAGCGCCAGGCACAGCAAGGTATTGCCAGTTCTCCTCGCCGACGCGGAAGCGGGCCAGGCCGAATGTCAACAGGCTCATCAGACGCTCGTGTCTCGGTAAGACGCCGAAGCTACCGGAAGCGTCCTGTCCTGCAAAGCTGGTGGTTCCCTCGATGCGCTCGTACTGTGTCCCGCTTTGCAGGTGAAGCACAAAGGTGTTCACTTCTTTTGCTCTTGCATCCGCCCGCGCATGTAGCACTGGTCTTCGGAAACCGAATCATAGTCGCCGCGCAGGAAGGCTTCACAGTCTTCGAGCGTTCCTTCCAGTGGCACCGAAACTCCGGCAATACCGGTATGCCGCGAGACGACGTAGAACGGCTGCGTGAGATAGCGCTGAAGTTTGCGCGCGCGCATCACGATGAGGCGGTCTTCCGGAGAGAGTTCCTCCATACCGAGCATTGCGATGATGTCTTCAAGCTCGCGGTAGCGCGCCAGTTGCTCTCGCACAGCATTCGCAACACGGTAGTGCCGCTCGCCCAGCACGCGCGAATCCATCATTTTGCTGGACGATTTCAGCGAGTCGACGGCCGGATAAATTCCCTTGCCCGCCTGCGCGCGGGAGAGAATGACTGTGGTGTCCAAGTGCACCAGAATGGCGCCTACAGCGGGGTCTGTCATATCGTCGGCAGGAACATACACTGCCTGAATGGATGTCACGTTGCCGCGCGCCGTGGAGCAAATGCGGTCCTCCAAACTGCCGACTTCTGTGATCAGCGTCGGCTGATAGCCGACCGTAGCGGGCATGCGCCCTAATAGTCCCGATATCTCGCTGCCGGCTTGAACGAAGCGGTACACGTTGTCCATCAGGAACAGAACTTCCTTGCCGAGTGTGTCGCGCAGATACTCCGCGTAGGTCTGCGCAGTCATGCCGACTCGGAAGCGCACGCCGGGAGATTCGTCCATCTGACCGAAGACCATGAGCGCGTGCGGCATCACGCCGGCATTCTGCATCTCGCGCCAAAGCTCATGGCCTTCGCGAATACGCTCCCCGACGCCCGCGAAAACGGACACGCCCTGGTGCAGTTTGGCCACGGCGTGCATGAATTCCATGATGAGGATCGTCTTTCCTACGCCTGCGCCTCCGAACAAGCCGGTTTTGCCGCCGCGGACAAAAGGACATAACAGGTCGATCACTTTGATGCCCGTTTCAAGAACCTCGGTCGCGGCACGTACCTCATGCAGCGGAGCGGGCTTTGAGAGGATATCCCGGTAGGTTGTGTCAGGCAGCGGTGTCCCGCCATCCAGAGGCTGCCCGAAGACGTTCAACAAACGGTTTAAACACTCAAGTGACACCGGTATGTGCAGCGACGCTCCTGTGTCGAACACCGGCATGCCCCGGCGGAGGCCCGCAGTGCGATGGAGGGTAATTGCTCGGACGTGGGCCTCATCCAAATGCTGATGGACTTCAAAGGTATAGGTCTCATGGTCCATGCGGGTGATGAGCGCCTGGTGCAAGGGCGGCAGGGCCGAGCAGGCAACATCGACGACCGGGCCGTGGACCTGAGCGATCGTACCGATCTGAATAAGCTCGCGATCAACGGCCTGAGGCATGTGCGCTTCCCATTATGATTACAGGGCATACAGGAAAGGTGGGGAGCGCAAATTGCCTGGTTGCGGATTCACCCTTCGAGGAATCTGCACTACGAACGCCCCCCTGCAGACTCAAGTTATCAAAACAACATCGCCCAAACCATAGCAAATTGGAATGGATGCGGCCAGTGGTCTAAAATGAGTGGAGGCGTCTTATGAAAAGGGTACGGCTTCGCGCGTGGCAGAAGAAGAGAAGTCGGTTGGATAGTTTTCTCCGTTCGTTCTAACGTGTTTTCGTCAATGGAACCGAAGTCGGCATGGCAGTCGTGGAAAAACTTTTGTACCAATTTTGTACCAGGAAACTGCTTTCGATGCTTTTAGCGACTTTGTAGAATCAATAAGTTGCGAGACTTCAAAACCCTGTCAAGTTCGTGGTTCGAATCCATGTCGGGCAACCGCCGTTATTGCGCCCCTTTTATCTTGTTTTCAATGATCTGTAACTCCCCCGGCGAGTCAAATTCGGCTCTCGCCGCATCACACAATTGGAAGACGTTACAGAGATCTATAAAGGAGATATTTTTACAAACTAATGCTTGGAGTAGGCCATAAGTTTCCTCATTTTTCACTGACTGCCACTGTCAGTACAGATAACAAGTCGGCATTCCGCGAAATCACCGACCGGGATTATTCCGGAAAGTGGAAGGTCTTTTTTTTCTGGCCTAAAGATTTTACTTTTGTCTGCCCGACCGAGATCGCAGCCTTCGGAAAATTGAACGGCGAGTTTCAGGATCGCGATGCGCAGATCCTGGGCGGCAGCACTGATTCTGAATATGTTCACCTGGCCTGGCGGCAGCATCACGAAGATCTGAAAGATTTGCCGTTTCCTATGCTGGCCGATATCAAGCGCGAATTGACCGGCCATCTCGGAATCATCGATCCTAACGAGGGCGTCGCGCAACGTGCCACCTATATCGTCGATCCCGACAACATCATCCGCTTCGTCTCGGTGAACGATCTTTCCGTGGGCCGCAATCCTCAGGAAGTCCTTCGCGTCCTCGATGCACTGCAAACCGACGAGCTTTGCCCCTGCAACTGGGAAAAGGGCGAGGAAACCCTCACCGCGGCACTCGCCAGCTAGGAGAGGTGATGACCGTCACTCTCGAACAACTGCAGGAGTCGATCCCGGGCTACGCCAAGGATCTGAAACTCAATCTGTCCTCGCTGCTTCGCCAAACCGAGCTCACGCCTCAGCAGACCTGGGGCACCGTGGTCGCGAGCGCCCTGGCGGCCGGCAACCAGGATGTCTACTCCGCCTTACTCGATGAGGCGCGGAAGTATCTGGCTCCGGAGGCGCTGGAAGGTGCGAAAGCGGCCGCTGCCATCATGGGAATGAACAACGTCTTTTACCGGTTCCAGCACTTGGTGGAAAAAGACAAGTACAACACCATTCCCACACGGCTTCGCATGAACATCATGCGCCAGCACGGAGCCGACCCGGTGGATTTTGAGCTCTGGTCGCTTGCTGTATCGGCTATTAATGGCTGCGGCAAATGCATCACTTCTCACGAACGCGTTCTTATCGAAAAAGGCGTAAGTGAGGAGACCATTACCGCTGCGATTCGTATAGCATCCGTTGTCTCGGCTATTGCCGCTGTACTGAACGTGGAACCCGTCGCCGTTCCGGTGGCCGGCTGAGGCTTCTTTCCCTTCAGGGCGGGGAATCGCGCATTCCTCGCCTTTTCTGTTTTTCCCTCCTGCAAGTAACCCACAAAAAACTCGGTCACAAGCCACTTTCCTAGTAGGTTCAACAACCTACAGAGAATCCCTTGGAACGCCATGCTATTGTTTCTACCGCACAAGGCTGACGGTCCCGAACGTGTGACGCTCGTTGCGCCCTGACCAGGAAGGCTGTCGGCCTTGTGCCCAATACCAAAGGGAAGACCATCTCGATGTCCACCGTTTCTCAAACCGAGGCGAACCGCGCCAACGCTCTACTCTCTACCGGACCCAAAACGCCGGAGGGCAAAGCGAAATCCGCCCTCAACGCTGTCAAAACCGGACTCACCGGTCGGACCGTTCTGCTGCACGGCGATGATGTGGATCTATATGAAGCACATCTGGAACGCTTCCGTAGCGAGCATCAGCCCATCGGTGACAAAGAAGCGATTTTGGTCCAATCCATCGCCGACGCGGAGTGGCGTCTGCTGCGAATTCCGTCCCTCGATGCGGGCATCTACGCCTTGGGTCGCCTGGAATTTGCGCCGCTGTTTGAGAACGAAAACGAAGCAGCCCGCGCCTCGCTGGCAGACGCCAAAACTTTCCTCGCCTACCAGAAACAGCTCAATAATCTCAGCGTGCAGGAAGGCCGGCTTCGGAGGCAGCGCGATGCCGATATACGCGCTCTTAAAGAGGAGCAGGCCGAGCGAGTGGCCAAAAACAAAGAACGGCTCAACAGCATCGCCCAGTCCTACTACCGCTCTCGCATCCTGAAGCAGGAGTTCAACGGCAAGGAAGTCGGCTTCGAATTTTCAGAAAAAGAATTGCAGCACGAAATCTCCACGTGGATGGAATCTGCTCGACGCAAGATTGCACGCGATGCTTTAACGGCCTCAAATTCAACGCGGTCGAATCTGCCGGAGCAACCGGGCTCCAGCCTGCCGCCCGAAAGGCAGCATCCCCTGACCTAAGCGCTGGCTCGAAAGGTTTTGGGTGTCGTCTCAGATGCGCGAGGTCTTTCCCGCGCTTCTCTCTCCCGCCTTATTCGCGCATCCGAATAAACACGCGTGAACTCTGCGCCAAAAAAGAATATCTGCGCCGAGTAATACACCCAGACAATCAGGGCCACTACCGACCCGGCTGCGCCGTAGGTGGAGCCTATGCTCGTTTTGCCTAGGTAGAGTCCGAGAAGGAACTTCCCGATCGTAAAGAGAAGGGCCGTTCCCACCGACCCCACCACTACATCCTCCCAGGGCACCTTTACGGCCGGAACGAACTTAAAAATCAGGGCAAAGAGAAACGTGATGACGGCGAACGACAGTAGGAAGTTGAAGGTTTCTAGAAGCGCCGGAGGGAACGGGACAACGGAAGCGAAGAAGGTTCCGATGAATGCCAGGGCAGTGCTCAGAATAAGTGAAACCAGTAGTAGGAAGCCGACCGAAAGCACCATGCCGAAGGAAAACAGGCGCTGCATCACCATCCCCCGCCAGCTTTTCGCGAACTTCGATTGGGCATCCCAAATCGTATTCATCGCGTCGCGCAATTCGCAGAAAACTCCCGACGCGCCGAAAAGGAGCGTGATAAAGGCGACCGTGGTAGCGAAGCCTCCAGACGACTGTTTATGCACGTTCTTCAGCAGTCCGCGCACAAAATCTCCTCCCCGGCTCCCCATTAACTGGTTCGCCTCGTGAATGAGATTAGTCTGGGCGGCTTGTTTGCTCACCACTACCGTTACTAACGCTGTAACAAAAATCAGGAGTGGCGCAATGGACAGAAGCGAATAGAATGCGACCGCGGCACTCAGTCTGGTGGTCTGATGGTCGTTCCAGTTTTGGAAGGTCTGCTCTAAAAGCGACATCCAGCTTTTTATCGCCATGAGCCTCAGTTCTCGCCTCCCATTACAGTTACGACGCGATGCTCTATAAGAGATTTTACAAAAGCCGGGCTGTCCCGGCTTTTCTTCTAAGCCTCCTCGTCCTCCTCATCCTCCAGGTCTTCATCGTCGAGATCTTCGTCGTCGAGGTCATCCTCGTCCTCTTCGTCCAGATCTTCGTCGTCTAATTCGTCTTCCAGATCTTCGTCGTCGAGATCGTCTTCCTCGTCCAAGTCGTCGTCATCCTCGTCATCGACGGGCTGAAGGTAGTAAGGGCTCGCGTCCCACCGCATTACGTATAGGTCATCACCAGTATGGTTCGGGGAGGTCATAGTTATGGCTCCTTGGTTCATTACAGACTCTGAGATGCAGATCGGGTGCTAATCTGTACTGAAATTTGTTCGGCAAAAGTACTTGATTAATATTGGTAGATCACCATGACTATCAAGGATGACGTTATCGCTGACATTTCGAGTTCTACCGGTCCCATGCGAACCTACCTTTTCCGTCCTGCGGCGGAGGGCAAGTACCCCGGAGTCGTTCTGTTCTCGGAGATTTTCCAGGTCACAGGTCCGATCCGCCGTACCGCGGCCATGATAGCCGGACATGGTTATCTAGTGGCTGTTCCCGAGGTGTACCACGAACTCGAGCCCGCTGGTGCTGTTCTCGCCTACGATCAGGCGGGAGCCGACAAGGGCAACGCCGATAAATACGAGAAGCAGCTATCCTCCTACGATGAGGACGCCCGCGCCGCGCTCGCCTATTTAAAGGAGCGTGAGGACTGTACGGGGCGCCTTGGCGTGGTCGGCATCTGTCTCGGCGGTCATCTGGCATTTCGCGCCGCTATGAATCCGGATGTTCTTGCCGCCGTCTGTTTCTATGCAACCGATATCCATTCCGGTACCCTCGGAAAGGGAAAAAAAGACAATTCACTGGAGCGCGCCGGCGAAATCAAAGGGGAGTTGCTGCACATCTGGGGCCGCCAGGATCCGCACGTTCCACTGGAAGGCCGTAATCGGATTAAAGCGCGTTTGGACGAAGTGAACGCCAACTTTACCTGGTATGAAGTAAACGGCGCCCATGCCTTCATTCGCGACGAGGGCTACCGCTATGACCCCGCTCTGGCTTATCAGTGTTACGGTTTGATGCTGGATCTCTTTCATCGCACGCTGGCATTGGGAAATCCCCTACGCTAGTTCTCTCCCCTTGCTGAAGTCGCTCGGGACGATGCCACAGGACAGGGAACTCTGGAAAGGTTCCCGTTCTCGCTTATTGCGCTTTGAATGTTGTCGAGACCGACGCGTCGCCCCAGGCAAAAGTAGCTCTGGCTGTGTTGTTCCCCTCTTTGGTCAGCGTAATTGTGAACTCCTCCACCGGCGAGTCGAGATGCTTCACTTTCAAATCGAACCGTGCCAGATCCTCGGATTGCTCATACTTGAACGCGCCCCATTGCTCGGCTACTTTGTTCACAATCATCGTCCAGTGGTCAGAGTAGGGAATTGCAAACAAGGAATAACTCCCTGGCGCCAACTCCAGTGCGTTGTTAACAACCGTTTTGCCACTGACCGTGAGCTTTGTGGCCTCGTCCGCCCCTAGTCGCCATACCTTTCCATACGGATTTTCACCGCCCAGCATTTTCCGGCCCTTCAAAGACGGACGGCCATAAGTGATGCTAATCTTCTGCCCGTTCAGGTCGACCGATACAGTTTCGTGGGGGCTGACACGTTTAGGCTCTTGCGCAAAGACCAGGGGTGAAGCAGCCACGCAGGCAAAGGCTGCTTTCAAAGCACTACGGCGGGTAAGGCAAACTTGCTGTGACATGAACTAAGAATACTTCGCTTTTCGCAGCGTGAACATCATAAAGAGAATGAGAATTCTCCTTTACAGCGGAAAGGGCGGCGTCGGCAAAACAAGCGTCGCGGCGGCTACCGCGATCCACCTCGCGGAACTGGGGAAACGAACGCTAGCCATGAGCGTCGATCCCGCCCATAGTCTGGCCGATTCTTTTGACTTGGACGAAGCGTTGTTTCATGGCCGTACCTCCGAGCCACAAAACATCGCCGATCGCCTTTTTATTCAGGAAGTGAACATCAACCATGAGATTAAGCGATATTGGCAGGCCATCTCGGCTTACATTACCTCCATTCTCCGCACCACCGGATTGACGGGAGTGGAAGCGGACGAAATGGCCATCTTCCCCGGAATGGAAGAACTCAGCGCCATGATGTACGTCAACCAGTATCGAAAGGGTACCGAGTTCGATGTAATCGTGCTTGACTGCGCCCCTACCGCCGAGTCGCTCCGCTTCGTCAGTCTCCCCACTACGCTCGACTGGTATATGAAGCATGTTTTCGGGTTCGAGCGGAGCATCATGAAGGCGGTCCGCCCGTTCGCCAATCGTCTCTCACCGGTAGAATTGCCGCCCGATACCTATTTCCAGAACGTGGCCGATCTTTTCCAAAAGATCGAGGGCATCGATTTGGTTCTGGAAGACGCCGCCACGACCAGCGTGCGTCTGGTGACGAACCCGGAAAAGATGGTGCTCCGTGAAACGCAGCGCGCCTTTGTCTACTTCTCGCTAAATGGCCTCACAGTCGATAACATCATTGTTAATCGTGTGATCCCCGACGAAGTGCACGACGAATTCTTTATAAGCTGGCGCGAGTCCCAAAGGAGAACGCTTGCGGAAATCGAACAGTACTTTGCTCCGGTGCCAATCCGAAAAGTTCCTCTCTTTCGCAACGAGGTTCTTGGCTACGCTCGGTTGCGCGAGCTCGCCCAACACCTTTATGGGCCGGCCGAAGACCCATCCGCCGTTAGCCGCAGGAGTGCGCCGTACTCATTCGTCCGCGGCGAACACGGTCACGAGGTCCATCTCGATCTGCCGTTCACAGAAAAACGCGAGGTCGGATTATTTAAGAAGAACGATGAACTTGTCGTGGAAATCGGTACAATTCGCCGCCATGTAGGGCTTCCCACCACGATGGCGTCGCTGGTTCCGGTTCGGGCACGGTTTGACGGGCGTATGCTGATAGTGGAGATGAAGGAGGCAGCAGCATGAGTGACACAGCTTCGGAACAAGCGCAGGCAAAACGAGAAACGGATTGCCTCTGCGGAACCATTCGAAAAGGTTTGGAAGAAGCTGCAGAACTGTTTTTTCCTCCCGAAACCGCGTGCAATCACTTTCGTGAGGCCCGCATCGAATTTCTGCGCGGCATTCGCGACATCGTCGATCAGCGTATCGAGCGCCTGTCGCGAAGCAAGTCTACAAGTGGCACTCGTATCGTAGTTGAATAGTCGGGTGAAGGCGTCACGAGGTGGCCCACGCATTCCAGTGCTGCACACCATCCCTCCAACCGGTACTCCCGTCTCCAGGGAGGCTGGCGCATCTAACGTGCCGAGCGATTCTCGATCCATGCAGGCCGGGAGGTACAAAGTCCGCGGAATTACATTCCCTGCCGCCATGGCTCCGGTAGAAATTACCTTATGTGATCCGCGTGTTCAGCTATACTGAACTACAATCATCCTGAGTAGGTAATTATTACATGCTCGGGCGTTCCCGAGTATGACGTGTTCGTACTAGCGGGGTCCGATCTGCTGAGAAACCCGCACGAGCCTGCCCAGCCCGGGCGTCCTGTGCGTACCAGGTGTCTCCGCTCGCCATTGCAAACGCAGTACTTCATCCCTCGACAGGGACGTCGGCGCACGGCCTGTTCCCACCTAAAAATTAGTTTGAGGATTAGCTGAGGAATACCCTGAGGATTAGCTGAGGAACGTAAGGTGTTGGGGCGTAAGAAAGGCGAATACAACAACTTACGAGAAAAACCTTGTAATTTTTCCTTGCATTCTCACACTACAAATGCGAGTATCGAGCAAGTGGATTAAAAGGGCCGAAAGTGGTTGGAAGTGGCAGATGAGAACGGTCAATCCGGCGCGGCGACGCCAGTAGAAGCCCCCCGAGGGTTCCTGAGCGCCCGCGTAGATGAAAAAGGCCGTTTGAAGTTGCCCGCTGCCATTACGCAGTACCTGAGCGCGCTTGGAGATGGAAAAGTGTTTGTCACAACGCTGAATGCCTCTACCGCAAGAATCTACCCAATCTCCGTCTGGCGGCAGACGGAGAGCATGTTGGAGGAAGCGGGCGATGACGCCGACATCCGTGAAGACGTAGCCTTTATAGCTTACCACTATGGCGCCGATTCGGAAATCGATTCGCAGGGCCGCGTGTTGGTCCCGACCGATCTGCGGCGGGCGCTGAAGCTGGAAAACGAGCAGGTTTATCTGCGCTGTTTCAAACAGCGCATCGATGTTATTGGACGCGACGTATATGAGCAGCGGCTGGCCAAGGCTAGCGAGGGAATTGGCGAGAAGCTGCAGACGCTTGAAAAGAAGGGGTTGCGATAACGCCGGCATGTATGGATGCCGCCAGCGGGACACTGCATTATCCGGTGCTGCTGAAGGAGTCGCTGGAATACCTTGCGATTCGGCCCGACGGTGTGTATGTGGACATGACCGCGGGACTCGGGGGTCATACGAGGGCAATCGCGGAGCGGCTGACAAGCGGCTTTCTGATTGCATGCGACCGGGACGCGGAATCGTTGGAAATGGCTCGCTCGAACGTAGCGGGCTGCGGGGAGCGGGTCCGGTTCTTTCATGGAGTTTTTTCGCGGCTGCCCGAAGCGCTGGCGACATACGGCGTGGGCGCCGTGGACGGGATATTGGCGGATCTGGGCGTGAGCCGCTATCAGTTGAGCAGTCCCGAACGGGGATTCTCGCTGATGGAGGACGGGCCACTCGATATGCGAATGGACCGCGGTACGGAGTTGACGGCCGCGGATCTGGTGAACGAAATGCCTGAAAAGGCGCTCGCCGATCTGATCTATCAGCTCGGTGAAGAAAGGAGGTCGAGAAGAATCTCCAGAGCAATCGTTCGCGCGCGGCCAATCCTGACGACCCGCCGCTTGGCCGACGTCATTGAGGCAGCCGTGCCGCGAACGGGGAGAATTCACCCGGCAACGCAGACCTTTATGGCTTTGCGATTGAAGGTGAACGGCGAGTTTGAGGAATTGGAGCATCTGCTCCGGTTAGCCCCGGAGCGTATCAAAACTGGCGGACGATTCGTGGTGTTGACGTTTATGTCAACCGAAGACCGAATGGTGAAACGGGCATTTCAAGCGCTGTCGCGGGACAAGCGGGCAGCCATTCTGACGAAGCACGTCGTCAGGCCAGCGGAGGAAGAGATTTTTGAAAACGCGGCATCACGCAGCGCCAAGCTGCGGGCAGTGGAGATAGTGCGGAACGAATCTGCACGTCGAGAGTTTTAGAAGGGACTGAAGAGCATGGCCTCATTTGCAACAATTGTCAATCGTTTCGTGGGTGTGGGAGAGCTGGCCGATGTGCGGCCGGCGGTTTGGACGCGGGCAGAAGGTTGCCGCTTACGTCCGATTGCAAACGAGGATGTCTACTTTTTCGTCAAGCGCATTGACAATAGCGCTGTGGTTCGTGCCGCCGATCCCGCTGCGCGGCGCGCCCGAAGCCGGACAGTAATGACCGGCTTGGTGGCCGCCATGCTGGTAATCGCCGGGCTCGTGCCGACTGCCTACAACACAATGGCCGGCTTCAACCTGCAGAACCTGCGCCAGGAGCAGGCCAAGCTGAAGCAGGAAGCCGCGCTGCTCGACCTGGAGCAAGCAAAGCTGCTCAGCCCGGTGCGCCTGGAAAAGCTCGCCAAATCGCTGAAGATGTCGGAGCCGGTTCCGCAGCAGGTGCACTTTCTGGACGGCAAGAATAAGACCGAAGCCAAGAACGTACTTCCTTTGAATACGGAGGTTGCTTCGCGCTAACCGCTTTTTCGTTTCGCGAAGTGCTGGTAGATGGCAATGAAGAGGCCGCCATTAACTCCGCTCGCAAAATCGACCGAACGATTGTTGATAATGGGGCTCATCCTCTGCGGATGGGCCTTTATTGTTGTAGTCCGTCTCCTGCAGTTGCAGGTGTTCGGGCACGACCACTACGTGAGGTTGGGCGACTCGCAGCAAGAACGGCTGGAGCCGATCGAAGCTCCACGTGGTGCCATTCTTGACCGCGACGGAAATTATCTTGCCATTAGTTCCGCTTCCCAGTTGGCGATCGTCAATCCGCAGCGCATTCCCAACAAAGAGCTGGCCTCAGCTCTCTTGGCCCGCATTCTCGGTACGGATGCGACTGTGCTTCAAAGCGATCTCGAAGCGGCAGCAGCATCGCGGCGTCACCGCGGATATTTTGTCGTCGAATCGAGCCTGACCCCGCAGCAGGCAGACACGCTTCGAGCGCTGAAGCTCGACTGGCTTGAGATTCGCCAGGGCAGTATTCGCACCTACCCCAATGGGCAACTGGCCGCGCATGTCATCGGCGACGTCAATGCTGAAGGGCAAGGCGCGGCGGGCGTCGAGTTGAAGCTCAACAAGGACCTCCGCGGTACGCCCGGAGTGAAGTTGGTGAAGATGGACGTCCAGCAGCGCCCGTATGCATCCCAAGTGGAAAAGGCCGCTGTGATGGGCAAAACGGTGGGGCTGACCATCAACAGCCAGCTGCAGCATGTTGCGGAACAGGCACTGCAGGCCGCCGTCGTGGAGAATCACGCTGACCACGGAAGCCTGGTAGCGATGGATCCAAAGACGGGAGAAGTCCTGGCCCTTGCCAATTACCCGACCTACGACCTGAGCGTCAAGCTGCATGCCGGCGAGAAGCCTCACGGCCGCGAAGACCTCGCGGTAGTTGCTCCCTATGAACCCGGCTCCGTTTTCAAGGTGATTACACTGGCCGCCGCGCTCGAAACGACACGGCTGAGGCCCGACACCATCATTCCCTGCGCTGGCGGCGTAATGAAAATCTTTGGGCGGACCGTGCACGATGCGGAGAACCACGGCGATTTGTCCATGGCGGATGTGCTGGCTATGTCGAGTAACGTGGGCGCAATCCGGATTGGAATGGAAGTGGGCGCCAAGAACCTTTACGACTACGTACGAAGATTTGGTATCGGCAGCAGAACTGGCATTGAGCTTCCTGCTGAAGCTCCGGGCATGCTTCGCCGCCTAAGTCGCTGGCAACCCACGTCGTTGCCGTCCGTTGCCTTCGGACATGAAGTCAGTGTAACCACCGTTCAATTGGCGCGCATGGGCGCCGTCATCGCGAATGGTGGATACCTGGTTCACCCCCACATAGTCGCCTGGGAGCAGGCGCCGGGCGAAGCGAAACAGTATCCAAAGTTTAACGCTCCCGTACGTGTACTGGAGCCGAGCACGGTAGGCACGATGCGGCAGATGATGGAGCGCGTGGTGACATCGCCCCACGGTACGGCTCATCACCTGCACCTGGTCGGCTATAGTCTGGCTGGGAAAACGGGTACGGCGCAGATATTCGACTTTGCGCATCACGCTTACACGCACAAGTACAATGCTTCCTTCATGGGCTTTTCACCCATTAACAATCCATCGGTGCTGATCGTAGTGACCGTGTCAGGCACGACGGGCACTGCCGGATTCGGCTCTACGGCGGCAGGTCCAGCGTTTGATTCCGTTGCTACCGAAGCATTGCGGCTGCGAGGTGTGCGGCGCGACGTGCCCGAGGAGATCGAGGCGTTGGAGCAGAAAGAACTAGCTCAGAAGGAAAAGGAAAAGAGCAGAGAAAGAGGCCGGGGACACGACGAAGCGGACGAGGACACGGTGGCCGGATTAGCGACGCCGTTGACGCCCGAAGAGGCGACGGCCGCCATGGGCAGTTCCGAGCTCACTGCACGAGCGGAGCAGAATCTCAGCGGACCGAAGGTCCCCAATTTCGTCGGCAAGACGGTGCAGAGTGTGATGGAAGAAGCGGCGCAGAACGGTATCGAAATCGACATGTTGGGGCAGGGCATGGCACGGGCGCAAAGCCCCCCGGCAGGTGCATTCATCGTGCCTGGCGAACACATACTGGTCAGGTTTGCGCGCTGATGCATTGATGAATCATGGAATTGAAGCGCGTACTGGAAGGAATTGAGATTTCGCGTGGCCTGCCGACGGAGGCCTTGAGCGCGGACGTGCGTGGCCTCGCGTACGACAGCCGCAAAGTAGAGCCGGGATACATGTTCTTTGCCTTCTCCGGTTCGAAAGTCGATGGCGCGCAGTATGCCAATGCCGCGCTCGCCAAAGGCGCTTTAGGAGTGGTGAGTGACCGGCCCCGTCCGGGCGGTTTCTCCGGTCTGTGGTTGCAGGTGCCCCATGGGCGCCACGCACTCGCATTAGCAGCGAAGAATTTCTACCGCCAGCCGGATCGCCGGGTCGCGCTGACGGGTGTCACCGGTACCAACGGGAAAACGACGACAACTTCGTTGATCGATGCGATCCTTCGCAGCTCGGGCAAGACAACCGCGCTGGTGGGAACGATCGAGTATCGGCTCGGCAACCGGGTGTTGCCGGCTGTAAATACTACACCTGAATCGCTGGACCTGTTCCGTATATTTCACGAATTGGAACAGATGGGCGGGACGCACGCCACGCTGGAAGCCTCCTCCCACGCCCTGGATCTGGGGCGTATTTACGCAATGGAGTTTCATACGGCCGCGTTTACGAACTTTACACGCGACCATCTGGATTATCACGGCACCATGGAGTCCTATTTCGCAGCAAAACAGCTGCTGTTTGCACCGCGAAGCGGTCCTCCCCCCCGCTTCGCGGTGCTGAATGCCGACGACGAATGGGCCTCGAAAATCGATGTACTGCCTGGGACGGAAATTCTCTGGTATAGCATGCATCCCCGATCCTCCAGCCCCATAGCACAGGGCCGTGAAGGTCTGTGGATTCACGCCGAAGACATCGAATCAACTTTTGAAGGTTTACGCTTCACGGTAGTGGCGGGCGAGAAACGATTCCCTGTGGAATCGCTGCTGGTTGGACATATCAATGTGTACAACATTTTGCTTGCCTGCGCTGCTGCCTTGACGTATGGACTGAGTGAGGAACAAATACAGAAAGGATTGGCAGAAATGCAGACAGTATCGGGGAGATTTGAACGGGTAGAAGAAGGACAACCGTTTACCGTAGTGGTGGATTATGCGCACACCGATGATGCTTTGCGAAATGTCATCTCCGTAGCGCGGGGCATGAGACCGAAGCGAGTCATTACGTTGTTCGGCTGTGGAGGAGATCGCGACCGCACGAAACGTCCGTTGATGGGAATGGCTGCCGCGGAGGGCAGTGATTTCGTGGTGCTGACATCGGACAATCCGCGCAGCGAAGATCCCTTGGCGATCATGAACGATGCGATGGTCGGATTGCGGCGCTTCGACACTCCGCACCTGGCCGAGCCCGATCGCGAGCGAGCCATTAAAAAGGCTCTGGAATCGGCGGCTCCCGGAGATGTCGTGATACTCGCAGGCAAGGGGCACGAGACCTACCAGATTCTGCGCGATGGCCCGGTTCCCTTTGACGATCGCGAAGTGGCGCGGCGTGTGCTTCGGTCGTTCGGCTACGCCCGCAAAAACAAAAAGCCTCCAGTGGTGCCGGAACAAATAATGCAAGGAAGCTTGTAGCGGCAAATGGAGTTTTCGCTCGCTGAGGTTTGTGCGGCGCTTAGTGCCGCCGCCTCGGCTCCGGCCGCGGATGCGCGGATAAGAGGGTGGAGTATCGATTCGCGTACCCTCGGCGAAGGAGATCTGTTTTTCGCGATCAAAGGCGAAAACTTCGATGGGCACCGGTTTATCCAGGCGGCACTTGAGCGCGGAGCGATCGCGGCCGTTGTCAGCGAAGAGGTGAGTGCTGCCGGGCGTCCACTTTTAAAGGTGGCGGACACCCTCAATGCATTGCAGCAGCTCGCTTGTTGGGCGCGCCGCCAGTGGGGGCATAAAATTGTAGCCGTCACCGGGAGTGCCGGAAAGACGACGACGAAGGATATTATTGCGGCTGTCCTGGGTGTAAAGTACCCGGTCGGCAAGACCACAGGAAACTTCAATAACCACATAGGGCTGCCATTATCGCTGCTTCGAATGCCCGGAGATGCCGCGGTCGGGGTCATGGAAATGGGCATGAATCATGCCGGAGAGATTCGCGCGCTAGCTGCCCTGGCCAGGCCCGATATCGGCGTTGTTACAAATGTCGGCTATGCGCACGTCGAAGCCTTTCAGTCGATTGAGGAGATTGCGCTAGCCAAACGTGAATTGATTGAATCACTACCCGGGGATGGTGTGGCGGTGCTGAATGCCGATGATGAGCGCGTTCTGGCCTTTCGCGATGTACATCGGGGGCAGACGCTGACGTACGGCTTATCGCCAAACGCCGATGTGCGGGCAACGAATCTGGAAATCGGTGCCGGAGAGAGTGCGTTCCAGGTGGAGGGCGTACAATTTCGTACCGTGCTCGCGGGGCGGCACGGCATCCAAAACGTTCTGGCCGGCCTGGCGGTCGGAAGACTATTCGGTATTGAACTTCGAGAGCTAGCGCCTGCGATAGCGGCATTCGCTCCAGGCAAAATGCGCGGTGAGCGAAGCAGCCTGCGCGGCGTAACCATTCTTAACGATAGCTACAACTCGAATCCCGAAGCAGCCCGCGCGATGGTGGACGTGCTTTGTGCGGAACCGGCCCGGCGGCGGATCGCGGTGCTGGGAGAAATGCTCGAACTGGGTTTCTGGGCGGAGAGACTGCACCGCGACTTGGGTAAATATGTTGCCGGAGCAGGAATCGACGTTCTAGTTGGGGTACGCGGCATGAGCCAGCCGATGGTGGAAGAAGCCAGAAAAGCTGGGCTTTCTAATCATGCCGCGTTTTTTTTCGACCAACCCGAAGAAGCCGGAGCATTCTTGCGTGATTTTATTCGCCGGGGCGACACAATTCTATTCAAGGGCTCACGCGGAACTCACATTGAGAGGGCGCTCGCTGTCCTGGAAAATAATCAATAAGAATGCTGTATTGGCTGCTGTTTGAAGTTCTACACAATTACATTCCGTCTTTTCGCGTGTTTAGTTACATTACGACGCGAGTTGCCCTGGCGAGCCTGACCGCCTTGTTTTTGGCGTTAGTGTTGGGGCCTCCCATGATCCGAAAGCTGCGGGAAATGAGTTTCGGACAGCATATTCGGGAAGATGGGCCGCAATCGCACCAGAAAAAAGCGGGAACGCCGACCATGGGCGGTTTGCTCATCGTGCTATCGATTGTGGTGCCTACATTGCTCTGGGCAAACCTGAACAATCGTTATGTGTGGATCGCGCTGGTCGGTTTGATCGGCTTTGGGACAATTGGCTTCATTGATGACTACGCGAAGATCCGCAAGAAAAAGAATCTAGGACTCACCGCTCGCCAGAAGCTTTGGGCTCAGATTCTGTGCGCGATGCTCATCGGGTTCTTCCTGTTGCTGCTGCATGCCAATCAGGCATATTCGACTGCGGTCAACATACCTTTCTTCAAACAGTACAGACCTGACTTGCTGATCGAGCCGCTTACCAAGCATTTCTGGACGTACCCGCTGGCTTTTGTTTTGTTCTATGCCTTCATCGTTCTGGTGATGGTGGGCTCTTCCAACGCGGTGAATCTGACGGACGGCCTGGATGGGCTGGCCGCTGGCCTGATGATTATCGCTTCGGGAGCAATGACTGCCCTTACGTACGTTTCCAGTAATGCGAGCTTTTCGGAGTACCTGGATCTGGCTCACTTGCCGAACTCGCAGGAGTTGACGATTGTGTGCGCATCGATGGTGGGCGCAACGTGTGGCTTCCTTTGGTATAACTGCCATCCGGCGCAGGTCTTCATGGGCGATACAGGCTCGATGGCACTGGGTGGCGGCCTCGGTATTCTGGCCGTGTTGATCAAGCAGGAGGTGCTTCTCATTTTCATCGGAGGCATTTTTGTGGTCGAAGCGTTGTCGGTCATCCTCCAGGTAGGCAGTTTCAAGCTCCGCAACGGAAAGCGCATTTTTAAGATGGCGCCGATTCACCACCACTTTGAAGCTCTGGGCTGGCCGGAATCGAAGGTAATTGTGCGCTTCTGGATTGCCGGACTCGTCATGGCTCTGTTCGCTCTGACGACGCTGAAGCTGAGATAGCAGGGCTGCGGTGGATTTTCGAGGTAAAAAGGTTGTCGTCGCCGGCATAAAGCGTTCGGGCTTAGGGGCGGCGACGTTGCTCGTACAGCAGGGCGCCGTTGTTCAGGCCATGGACTCACAGGCACCTTCGGCGGAAGAACAGGCTTCCTTTCAGGCGATAGGCGTGGAGATTGTGCCGCAGCGGCCCGAATACCTGCAGGCCGATGTGATCGTGCTGTCGCCAGGTGTTCCATCCGATATTCCGATGTGGGTGGCTGCCCGGCAACGGGGCGTTCCCGTCATCGGTGAAGTGGAACTAGCGTCCTATTTTTTGAAAGGTCCGGTGATCGGCATCACGGGATCAAATGGAAAAACGACCATCACGGCGCTGACAGGACACCTACTGCGATCGTGCGGTGTCGCCTGTCAGGTGGGCGGAAATATCGGGACAGCCGTGACGTCAATGGTCAGGACTTCACACGACCATGCCTGGAACGTGCTGGAACTGTCCAGTTTTCAACTTGAGACCATCCAGCAGTTTCGTGCCCGGATCGCTGTGTGCTCCAACGTAACCCCCGACCATCTGGATCGCCATCACACTTTCGAGAACTACGCGGATGCGAAAGCGCGGCTCTTTGAAACGCAGCAGGTGGGGGATGTGGCGATTTTGAACTATGACGACCCCACGTGCCGCGCCTTTGCCGAACGCACAAAGGCTACCGTGCACTGGTTTTCGTCATCGCAGCGCCTGGCGACCGGACTGTGGATGGCACGCGACCAGCTTTTCTACAACGACGAGCCCTTTATGATGCGTTCACAGATTCCCCTGCTTGGCCTGCACAACGTGGAGAACGTGATGGCGGCGGCTCTGGTAGCACATTTGGCCGGAGCAAGTCCCGATGCGATTCCTCCCGCCATTTCGTCGTTTCCTGGCGTGGAGCATCGGATTGAATTTGTCCGTGAACTCCGCGGCGTGAAGTATTACAACGATTCAAAAGCCACGAATGTGGACGCGACCCTGAAGGCAGTGAACGCGTTTACCGGGAACCTATGGATTATCCTGGGCGGCAAGGATAAAGGCGGCAGCTACGCGCCGTTGAAGCCCGTACTGGCAGAGAAAGGCAAAGGCGCTCTGTTGATCGGGGCAGCGGCCCCATTGATCAGGGAGACGCTCAATGGAGATCTGCCACTGGTGGGCTGCGGGACGTTGTCGCGGGCCGTGGAGTACGCGCATGGCCACGCCGAGGCGGGTGATACAGTGCTGCTGGCTCCAGCTTGCGCGAGCTTTGACCAGTTTCAGAACTACGAAGAGCGAGGCCGCACCTTCAAACATTTAGTGAAAGAATTGTCTTAAAAGCGATATGGCGCAACGACTCAAAACAGACTGGATTTTATTTCTGACCGTTCTGGCCATGGTGTGTTTTGGCTTGGTGATGGTTTACAGTTCGTCATCGATGATGGCGCAGCTTAAGTACCATGTTTCAAGTACGCATTTCTTTGTGCGGCAGTTGCTCTGGGCGGTCTTTTCGTTCGGACTCCTGCTGTACTGCACCAAGCGCGACTACCGGCGATGGAACGACCCGCGATTCGCTTTCGCCGGATTAGGCGTGGTCCTGCTCCTGCTGACGATGGTGTACGTGACCGACTCAGGGAGCCACCGCTGGCTGAAGGCGGGGCCCTTTTCACTGCAACCTTCTGAGTTAGCCAAACCGGCACTGGCGCTCTTTTTGGCATTTTTCCTGTCACGGCGGCTTCATTCTGTCAATGACAAGTACACGCTGCGGCCCGTAGTGGCTCTTATCAGCGTGCTGGCATTGGCCGTGGCGATTGCGGACCTGGGAACGGCAGTGGTGCTGGTTGCCACTACCGTGCTGGTCATCTATGTGGCCGGCCTGAATCTACGATATCTGGTTGTCGGGGCCGTTCTCGGCGCCTTGCTGGGCTTTGGCTTCATCGCTATGAAGCCTTACCGGCTGGCGCGCGCTATCGACTTCGTCGATAAGAATCATACGTTGCTGGCGAAGATTGATCCAAACGGCCGCATTCTGAAATACGCGAAGAAGACGGCGTCCACCAGCGATCCCGGATACCAACAACGGCAAGCGAAGATCGCAGTCGGCTCCGGCGGAGTTGTGGGAGCTGGATTAATGGAGAGCAAGCAGAAGCTGCTGTATTTACCGGAGGCGCACACCGACTTTATCTACGGCGTGGTCGGCGAAGAGACGGGCTTTTTGGGATCCAGCCTGCTGGTGATTGGCTTTCTTGTGGTCTTGTGGCGAGGCATGCGCACCTACATGAATGCGGCGGACAGCTTCGGGAAGTACCTGGCGCTCAGCGTTACGGTTTGCGTTGTAGTACAGGCGCTGATCAATATCAGCGTTGTGCTGGATCTGCTTCCGAACAAGGGAATTCCGCTGCCGTTCATCAGTTACGGGGGTAGCTCACTCTTGAGTACACTTCTCCTGATGGGAATGCTTTTGAGCGTTAGTGAGCATGCAGGATAGCGTTGCCTTATAGATTCATCATGACGGGGGGCGGTACCGGCGGACACGTCTTCCCGGCGCTGGCTGTGGCGCGTGTGCTTCGTGAGCGCGGGCACCGAATTTTATTTATCGGTACGCAGGAGGGGATGGAGTCCCGCCTGGTGCCCGAAGACGGCTTCGATATGGCGTTCGTGCGCAGCGGAGGCCTGAACCGGGTGGGACTGCGGAAGCAGATGCGGACCGCGCTTCAATTGCCGGGCGGCGTGGCGGCGGCTTGGCAACTGGTGAGGCAATTCCGTCCACATGCGGTCTTCAGCACGGGCGGGTTTGTGGCCGGTCCGGTGAGCCTGGCCGCACTCTTTTCCCGTGTGCCTTTGATCGTTCTGGAGCCGAATGCCATTCCAGGATTTACGAATCGGCGTGTGGCGCGTCGGGTACACAGGGCATTGTTGGCCTTTCCTTCGACAGCGGCGTGGTTTCCGCGATCGAAAAGCGAGGTGATCGGGTATCCGGTACGGCCGGAGTTTTTTGCATTACAGCCAGCCCGGAATGGCGTTTTCACTGTATTGATCACGGGTGGAAGTCGCGGGGCGCGCTCTTTGAATAGAGCTTCGCGCGAGAGTTGGCCGCTGTTCCAGAAAGTCGGCGTCCCGGTGCGGATTATTCATCAGACAGGCGCGGCGGAGCATGAATCCCTAGCGCGTGAATTCGCGACCGCTGGCATAGACGGTGAGGTGGTCCCGTTTATCCGCAATATGGCCGAAGCGTTTGCCGGAGCGGATCTGGTGGTGGGGCGTGCAGGGGCCGGAGCCGTCAGCGAAATTGCGGCGTCTGGAATGGCATCGGTGCTGGTGCCACTGCCCTTCGCCGCCGACGACCATCAGCGGCGCAATGCGGAGACCCTTGTGAACGCAGGCGCTGCCCGGATGTTGCTGGATGCCGAGTTAAACGGCAGGCGCCTTTTCGAAGAGGTGGAAATGTTGCGGCTTAACGAAGAAGATCTGCAGCGCATGCGTCAGCAGGTAAGGCAGTTTGCAAAGCCGGGCGCCGCCGAGCGCGCCGCAACCATATTAGAAGAAACAGCAGCAGGCAAAGAAAAATAGAGAGTGGACCGAACATTGACACCGATTCAGAAAGCCAAAGCAGTATTAACTAAAAATGTTTTTTAAGCCCCAGCATGTTCACTTCGTAGGAATCGGCGGCATTGGGATGAGCGGGATCGCGGAGGTCCTGCTCAGCTTGGGATACCAGGTGTCGGGGTCCGATGTCAAACTCAGCCCGATTACGGAGCGATTATCGAAGCTGGGAGCAACGATTCTGCTCGGACACGAAGCGACCAATGTAGAGGGCGCCAAGGCGATCGTGGTGACGTCGGCGCTCGATCCTTCCAATCCCGAGGTTGCTGAGGCCCGGCGCTTACAGATTCCCGTGATACCACGCGGAGAACTGCTGGCCGAGTTAATGCGCCTGAAGTTTGGCATCGCTATCGCGGGCAGTCACGGCAAGACAACGACGACGTCGATGGTGGCCTCCATTTTAAACGCCGGCAATCTCGATCCAACCGTTGTCGTGGGTGGTCGAGTGGCGGCGATGGGCGGATCGAATGCCCGAGTGGGGAAGAGCTCCATTCTGGTCGTGGAATCGGATGAGAGCGATGGATCTTTTTTGAAGCTGGCTCCGATTTTAGCCGTGGTGACGAACATCGACCGCGAGCATCTGGACCATTACGCATCGATCGAAGAGATACAAACGGCGTTCACGGATTTTGTCAACAAGGTGCCCTTTTATGGGGCGGCGGTGGTGTGCATGGAGGATGACAATGTTCAGCAGATCTTCCCTCAAATCCGCCGCCGGACCATTACCTATGGACGATCCGCGCAGGTGGACCTGGAGATTCAGGAGGTGGATCTGTCCGCGGCGGGCAGCCGTTTCGTCGTGCGTCACCGCTCCGGGGATTTAGGCAGCTTCGAATTGCACGTTCCAGGAATCCATAACGTTCTGAACGCGACTGCGGCGATCGGCGTTGGTTTAGAGATGGACGTTCCCGTGGCACAGATCCGAGAGGGACTGGCCTCCTTCACTGGCGTAGACCGGCGTTTTTCGGTGCGCGGCGTGGAACGCGGCGTGACGGTGGTGGATGACTATGGCCATCATCCCACTGAAGTAAAAGCCACTCTTGCGGCCGCCAAACTTTCACCGTACCGGCAGATTCATGTGCTGTTCCAGCCGCACCGGTTCTCGCGAACCAAACATCTGCTGGAAGAGTTTGGGACGGCATTTCATCAGGCCGACACTCTTTATCTGCTCGATATCTACGCTGCGTCAGAGCCGCGCATTGAAGGTGTATCGACTGAGGCCTTGATCGAGAAGATTCGCTCCTACGGGCACCGCTCCGCGCACTACGCACGAAGCATGGAAGAAGGCATTCAAGCGATCGCGGCGAATGCCGAGCCGGGAGATCTCATCATCACGCTAGGCGCCGGGAGTGTTTCTCAAGCGGCCGAAAAGATATTAGACACCCTGCGGGAGACTCCCTAAATGGCCCGGCGGCCTGAAATCAATGGGCAAACTGGGCGAAGCGCGCGCGAATCGAGATCGCCGGCCGCCGGAATCTTATCTCAATTGGGGTGGAACGAAATTCGGTGGGGCCGTTTCGTGCTTTGGTCACTGCTGGGCGTGGTTGCCATGGTCGCGGTGCTGTTTGCCTGGCACCAGATAGAGGAGTTCCTGATTAAGGATAACCGTTTCCGGGTGGCGGAAGCGGATGATTTTGCCGGGAAAAGTCCAAATTTAATCGTAGAAGGAGTGCATTATGCGTCGTCTTCCCAGATCCGTCATGTGTTCGCCGATGACTTTGGCCGAAGTCTATTTCTCGTCCCGGTACAAGCGCGGCGTAATCAACTGCTCCAGATCGACTGGGTGGAGGCGGCAACCGTTTCGAAGATTTGGCCGAACACGCTGAAGGTGTCGGTGCGCGAGCGCACTCCTGTGGCGTTCGTTCACTTGCCGCCGAACCGCAAGGACGGAATATCGCAGTTTGCGTTAATAGATAAAGACGGATACATTCTGCGGCCGCGGGTGGCCGCGAAGTTTACGTTGCCCGTCATCACAGGCATTCGGGAGAGCGAGCCGCTCGATACCCGGAAGGCCCGGGTGAGGCGGGTGCTGGGAATGCTGAAGGAGATTGGGCCTTTAGCGGACGGGATCTCGGAGGTGAATGTGGCGGATCCCAACAACTTGATCGTCTCGCAGCATGTCGACGATCGAGTGGTGAATCTGATGTTGGGTGATGACGATTACGCGGGGCGAATCAAAAATTTTCTGGCGAATTACAGGGAAATCGAGGCCAAACGGCCGGATGTGACGATGCTTGATTTGCGTGTGGACGGGGTGATTACGGCGGTAGGAGGCGACAGAGATGGCAAGTAAGACCAGGCTGGCAACGGGACTCGACTTGGGCAGCTCCAGCACCCGGGTAGTGATCTGTGCATTGGAAGACGAGGGGATCCGCTTTCTGGGCTACGGAGAAGCACCGGTGAATGCCTGGAGCAGGTCGCGTGTGACAGATCAGGCTGCCTTGACCGAGAGCATTCGGTTCGCGCTGCACGAGGCGGAATCGCGGGCACAGGTATCGGTCGATTCGGCGGTGATCGGGATGGGTGGCTCCGTGGCAGGCGTGAACAGCCGTGGCCTCTACGAGTTCGGTAGACGGCGAGAGATAGAACCTGATGACTTGCGCTATGCCGTCGAGCTGGGCGCTCGCGTGAGGCTGGAAGAAGACCGCCAGGTGCTGCAGATCTGCCCGCAAGATTTTACGCTTGACGGACGAGCCGGCTACCGTAATCCAAAGGGAATTTCGTGCGCGCGGCTGGAGGCCAACATTCATGTAGTGACGGCCTCGGTGCAAGAGCACCAGGCATTGGTCTCGGCTGTCCACCAGGCGCATTTGGCGGTGGAAGAGTCGATCTTCGAAGGGGTGGCGGCGGCTTACGCGGCCGTCGTGCCAGAGGATCGTGCCCGTGGCGTGGCCGTGATCGACATTGGCGCACAGTCGACGCACCTGGCCGTTTATGATGGCGACGCGCTGCTATTGGCAACATCGTTTCCGGTGGGAGGGGACCACTTTACGCGCGACCTCTCCTGGTTACTGAAAGTGAACTATGAAGACGCCGAGAACCTGAAACGCCAGTATGGATGCGCCATGACGGGCTTGGTTTCCGACCATAGCCTGATCGAGATTCCGTCGCCGGAGGGCCGCGCTATGCGGGAGGCTCCGCGGCGTCAGCTGAATGAAATTCTCGAGGCCCGCGCCGAGGAAATCTTTGAGCGGGTGTACGCGGAGATTCTTCGCGTGGGCATGGAGCAATCGTTACTGGAAGGCGGGATTCTGACCGGAGGCGGCGCGCTGCTGACAGGCATGTGCGACATGGCTGAGCGAGTGATGAATTGCCAGGTCCGGAACGGCTTGCCGACGGGCATTGATAAGTGGCCCGAGGACTTGGATACGCCGGTGTGGACCGCAGCGGCCGGACTCACCATGTACTCCGGGCGTTTAAAGCTGAAGCGTGACTGGAAAAAGGCCGCGAGCGGTTTAGCAGGCTTGGTTTCAAAGTAGGTGCGGTAGAGTTTATTAACTTAGGTATATTGCCGCCAAGAGGTAAGCAACAAGGATTGTAGATGACGGACGATTTAAAGTTCCTGATTGAAGATGAAGTGCAGATCGGCACTCGAATAAAGGTAGTCGGCGTAGGTGGCGGCGGCGGGAATGCAGTGGCCCGCATGTTGGAAGAAGGTCTAGCCGGCGTAGATTTTTATACCCTGAACACCGATAAGCAGGCCCTGGGCGCCTCGCCGGTTTCGAACAAGCTGGCGATCGGAAAAAAGCTGACGAATGGGCTGGGAGCGGGAGCCGACCCCGCAGTTGGGCGTCAGGCCGCGCTGGAGGATACCGAACGTATTATCGAGATACTGGAAGGTTCCGATATGGTGTTCGTCACGGCTGGACTGGGTGGCGGAACCGGAACCGGTGCTGCTCCGGTGGTGGCCTCTTTAGCGAAGGAACTGAATGCGCTTACGGTCGCGGTAGTCACAAAGCCCTTCGCCTTCGAAGGTCCCCGGCGAATGCGGCAAGCGGAGCGCGGTCTGGCCGAGCTGGCGGGCAGCTGCGACACGGTGATCAGCATTCCTAATGAGAAGCTCCTGGGACTTGCGCCCAAAGGGACCAGCTTCTTTGAGTCGTTCAAGTTGGCCGATGATGTGTTACGGCAAGCGGTCCAGGGAATTTCGGATATCATCACGACGCCAGGTTTGATTAACCGGGACTTCTCCGATATCCGGACCATTATGCTCGGCATGGGGTACGCCATGATGGGCACCGCTGTTGCTTCCGGAGAAAATGCGCCGGTGGAGGCTGCGCGGAGAGCGATCAACAGCCCATTGATGGAAGAGGGCGGAGTGCTGGGCGCGCGCGGGGTACTGATCAACATCACTGGATCGAGTCAGCTTGGCATCCACGATGTGAATGAAGCTTGCAACCTGATTCGCGCGGCGACCAATAACGACGACGTACAGATTAACTTCGGCGTTGTGATGGACGAGAGCATGGGCGCCAACGTGAAGATCACGGTGATCGCGACCGGCTTCCAGAGAGACTCGTTGCCGGAGATTGACCGGCGTGGTCCACACTTTCCATTTACGGCATCCAATCTTCCCGAATCGGAGACGCAGCCGGGAGCGGAGCAGGCCACCGCAGACGGGCAGGGAGAGGCTTCATCCGAGGAGCAGGAACCGGCTAACGACTACGACATGCCGGCAATTCTACGCAAGCAGAAGCGTGTTGTCCAATAACTCGCATCGGCCTGTTTAATCAGTAGAGCCGGCGTCCCCGGCTCTACTCTCCCAGCAATTGAAGAACGATGCGGCGCTGGTGAGGGTGCACGCGATGTTCAAAAACATATAGTCCCTGCCATGTTCCCAGTGCCAAGCGGCCCGACAGGACCGGTACGGAGAGACTTGTGTGCGTCAGCGTAGAGCGGATGTGCGAGGTCATGTCGTCAGGTCCTTCGATGGTATGGCGGTACCCTTCCGTCCTTTCAGGCACCAGGCGCTCGAAGTAGTCTCGTAAGTCGAGCGTCACGTCGGGATCGGCGTTTTCCTGAATGACCAAGGAACACGAAGTGTGCTGGATGAACAACGTCAACAGGCCATTGGCAACCTGCTGTTTCGCCAACCAGTGCTCCACTTCTCGTGTAAATGGGTACAGCCCTTTGCCGCGCGTGGAAACGCTAATAGTCGTGTTGGGAAATTTCAAGCTATTCGGCCCCAATACGTATTATTGCTGCTCTCATGATGCAGAAGCTCCCTGCAGGACAGACGGGTGCTGCATTCCTAAATTTCGCTACTAATTGCGCCTGCGGCCTTTTGCCGGCATCTGTGTGTAATGTGGCACGGGTATAACGTACCTGGAGTTACTGAGACCATCTAAGGGAGAAGCAAGCATTGTCTCGTCACGTCCTCGTGGTCGGCGCCGGGCCTGGAGGGCTTACGGCTGCGGCGCTTCTGGCTAAGGCTGGTTTACGCGTTACCGTAGTGGAACGGTTGCCCCACATTGGCGGCCGTACATCTACCTTCGCCGTACAGGGATTCCGCTTCGATCACGGCCCGACATTCTTTCACTACCCCCAGGTTTTGGAAAGCATTCTGAATGGGCTTGGTTACGACTTGTGGCGTGAACTCCGTCTGGTGCAACTCGATCCACACTATCGTTTGGTGTTTGGTGGCGGGGGCGAGATGTTGTCCACTCCCAATGTGGATCGCATGGAAAAAGAAATCGCCCGGGTTTGCCCGCAGGACGCTGGACGGCTCAGGCAGTTTCTCATTGATAACCGTCACAAGCTGGAAAAGTTCAAACCGTTTCTGGAGACCCCGTTCGATAGCTGGCGAGATACTATCCATCCAAAGATGGTTCAGTTGCTGCCTGTCGTAAAACCGTGGCGCTGCCTCGATTCGGAACTGGGCCGGTACTTCTCGGACCAGCGTGTCCGGCTGGCCTTTTCGTTTCAGTCGAAGTATCTGGGAATGTCACCGTTTGAGTGCCCCAGCCTGTTTACGATCCTTGCATTCCTCGAGTATGAGTACGGTGTCTTCCACCCCATAGGTGGCTGTGGGGCCGTTACGGTGGCTTTGGCGCGTATTGCGCAGCGTCTGGGCGCTGAAATCCGTCTCGGGGAGCCGGTAAAGCAAGTGCTTTTCGACGGGCGTAAAGCGGTGGGCATCCGAACAGAACAGAAGGAGTATCAGGCTGACGCAATTGTCATCAATGCAGACTTTGCGCGCGCGATGAATCGCATGGTGCCTGATGGTCTCCGGCGCAGGTGGACAGACCGCAAGCTGGACAAGAAAACAATGTCGTGTTCCGCCTTCATGATGTATCTGGGGGTGCGCGGCATCTATGACCGCGTTGCGCACCACACTATCTATGTGGCCAAGGATTACCAACGCAACATGGACGATATTGGACATCGGCACAGGCTTTCCGATGACCCATCGTTCTATCTGCAGAATGCCTGCGTCACTGATGCGAGTCTTGCGCCGGAGGCAAGGAGCACGCTCTATGTACTCGTGCCGGTGACGCATCGCAGCCCGCATGTGTCTTGGGACCAAGAGAAGTTGCGCTATCGCAACCTGGTCCTCAAAAAACTGGCGGATGTAGGAATCGAAGACGTCGAGTCGCGGATTGTGTACGAGCGTGTTCTTACGCCCGACGATTGGGACACTGGCTTCGAGCTACATAAGGGCTCTGTATTTGGATTGGCCCATAGCTGGTCCCAGATGCTCCATTTGCGTCCACGGAATCGTTTTGAGGAGTTGGATTCTGTTTATCTGGTAGGCGGAAGTACACATCCCGGTAGTGGTCTTCCGGTTATATTTGAATCGGCGCGCATCAGTTCCCGACTGCTTTTGAACGATCTTGGCATTCCCATCCCCTGGGACCAGAAACTTACGGCTGCGGCCGCCGTGGGAGTAGCATAGCGCGTAAGGCTCCTCGAAATGGTGGAATGGAAAAGTTCGGCCGCGGAGGACGAGGTTGCGAGTGCCGCGGCACGGAATCCGGTGGACTTCAGCGCATTGTTGGAGCAGACGCGGAGGGCACAACGGGAGTGGGCGAATGTGCCTCTTGCAGAGCGCTTGCGATGGGTTCGGCGATTTCGCGATCTCCTCGCCCGCGACGCTCAGAAACTAACCCGCTGCTTTTCTCAGGAGCTTGAACGGACCGCTGCTGACAGTTTAGTCGCTGAAATTATTCCTCTGGCGGAGGCTGCCCGCTTTTTAGAGCGCAGTGCCGACGAGCTTCTCCGTGTGCGCGATGTTTCGAGCCGAGGGCGTCCCTTTTGGCTCCGTAAAGTCGAAATTCAATTGCGACGCGAGCCGTTGGGCATCGTACTGGTGATTGGCCCTTCGAACTATCCGCTTTTTCTGCCCGGCGTTCAAGCGCTGCAGGCGCTGGTGGCTGGAAACGCCGTCTGGATAAAGCCCGGGCATGGGGGGTGGACAGTAGCGTTTGCGCTTCGGGCGATTGCTGTGGAGGCGGGAATACCGCCCCAGGTTATCGTTGTGCTGGACGAACGTGTGGAGAACGCTCAACAAGCGTTACGGACGCGCGTTGATAAAGTCGTTTTGACCGGCTCGGTACTGTCGGCTACCTCTGTTCTGCGCGAGGCCGCCGAACAGATCACGCCCGCAATAGTGGAGCTTTCCGGGTGCGACGCGGTGTTTGTTCGCGGAGATGCGGACATCGCCAAAGCGGTGCGCGCGGTTGTGTTTGGACTCATGCTAAATGGCGGCGCTACTTGCATTGCACCACGTCGGGTCTTCGTCTATCGAAGCGTCGCGGAAGGTTTCGAGCGTGCGCTTGCTGACCAGGTCAAAGGGCTTCCTCCCGTCCGGGTGCGTTCGTCCGCCGCTTCGCTGGCAGAGCGATTGATCCACGAAGCCTTGCTGCTGGGAGCAGAACTTCCCACCCCCTTTGAAGCCAGTTCTCCAGATGCGTTTTATCCAGTACTGATCCTAAAGGCCCGACCCGATATGGAGGTCATGCGGAGCGACCTCTTTGCTCCCGTGACAGCCGTGATGCGCGTGGACAGCGATGACGAGGCGATTGACGCTGCCGGCATGTGCCCATACGCGTTAGGCGCGACGATCTTCGGCGAAGAAGCAGCATCCAGGAAATTCTCTAAGCGAGTATCTGCAGGTGTGGTCGTAGTCAATGACATGATTGTGCCTACGGCTGATCCCCGTCTGCCATTCGGAGGTGCCCGTCACAGCGGGTTCGGAAAGACGAGAGGCGCGGAAGGACTGCTGGAAATGACCCATCTGAAAGCTATTGTGGTGCAACACGGAAAGCGCCTGCGTCATTTAGAACCGGCGCATCCACACGCGGAAGATCTGTTCCTGGCATTCCTGGCGGCAAGCCACCGGCGCAAGTGGACCCGCCGCCTTCGCGGCTGGCAAACGCTGGGACGTGTAATCAAAAGGAGCTGAAGAAGTTATGAGTCGAAGCGAAGGACAAAGGATTGGTGTTATCGGATCAGGGCTTGGAGGGCTGAGCGCCGCTTGCGTCCTGGCTGCCCGGGGATACCAAGTTGTCGTTTTTGAGAGGAACGAATGGATCGGCGGCAAGGCGGCCGTGCTTCAGGAAGACGGCTATCGTTTCGATATGGGGCCGACGATCCTGATCTGCCCGTCCATACTTGCGAAAGTGTTTTCCGAAGCCGGTAGGGACATCGCTGAGTATTTGGACCTGGTTAAGTTGGAGCCCCAGTGGCGATGCTTCTTTGAGGACAATACCTATTTGGACTTGCTCGGCGATAGCGCGGCAATGAAGCAGGAACTGGACCGCTACTCACCGGGAACCAGCGCTGGGTATCAGAAGTTCTCCGCTACTTCCGAAGAGTTGCATGGAATCTCGGATCGCTTTTTCTTTTGGCGTTCCGTTGGGTCCATGCGCGATACGTTTCAGACGGGCTCGGCATTAAATCTGTCGCTGTTGCGGGACGTAAGCCGAATGCGATTGGGACATACCGTGGCGGGTACGATCCGGCGTGATATCAGGGACAAGCGCGTGGCGCAGATGCTGGATCACATCGTGCAGTACGTGGGTTCCTCTCCAGAGAAGACCCCAGCCATTCTTTGTGCTATTGCGCACATGCAGACCAGTGAAGGTGTCTGGTATCCCATGCGCGGCACCAGGGCCATACCGAACGCGCTGCAAAAGCTCGCGACGGAGTTGGGCGTCCAGTTTCGTGTGCGTGAACCCATACGGCGGATTGTGATCGAGGACGGGGCAGTCTGCGGAGTTGAGATAGAAGGCGGAGAGATCGTTCCACTGGCGGCTGTGGTTTCAAACGCCGACGCGGTGCGTACTCACCGCGATTTGATCGGGGGAGCCATCGCGAAGCGCTTCAATCAACGGCGCAGCTACGAACCGGCCTGCTCCGGCGTCGTGATGTATCTGGGCCTTGACCGCCAGTATGAACAGCTTCAGCACCACAGCTTTGTGTTCTCACGGGATCCGGCGGAAGAATTTCATGCCATCTACGGCAAGGGCGAGCCTGCGCCTGACCCAACCTGCTACGTATGCGCGCCAGCACGGACCGACCCGGCTGTTGCCCCGCCCGGAGGGGAAGCCCTGTATGTACTGGTACACACGCCGTATCTGCGTGCCGGGCAAAACTGGCAAGAAATGTACCCGCAGTATCGCCGCGTGATCTTAGAAAAATTGCGCAGAACCGCTGGTCTCCAGGACGTGGAGGCGCATATCAAAGTGGAGCAGTATCTGACCCCGCAGGACATTCATGATCGCTACGGCGTTCTGAATGGCGCTATCTACGGGCTTTCCAGCCATGGACGACTAAACGGCGGTTTCAAGCCGGCGAATCATAGCCCCGACGTGAGGGGACTGTATCTTGCAGGGGGAGCAGCCCATCCTGGGCCGGGGATGCCCATGGTGGTGATGTCCGGCTGGATCGCCGCCGACAAACTGGATCAGGACGGGGTTGTGGAATCCAAACGCACATACGCCGCCGCGGTATGAAGGCCGGACGCGGGGATTCCTTGCAATTAGGCCAGGAACTATATCCGCTGCCTCGTATTGCCACACGGCAACTACGCTGGTTTGTCACCTACGTTGAATTTTTCTTCCGGCGCAATTTTCACGCTCTCCGCCTATTACGGCTGCACCCGTTAGAGCCGGTGCAAAATCGGCCAGTGCTGGTGTGCTTGAGCCATCCCTCCTGGTGGGATCCGCTGGTTGCCTTGTATCTCAGTCAACGCTTCTTCGGTGCAAGGCAAAACTATGGACCGATCGCCGCAGAGGGACTGGCCAAGTACAAATTTTTTGAGAAGCTCGGATTCTTCGGAATCGATCCCGCGAGTGCCTCCGGGTCGGCTCGTTTCGTCCGGATCGGGCAATCGGTTCTTAGCCGTGCTGATTGTGCATTTTGGGTAACGGCCCAAGGGCACTTCACTGACGTCCGCTACCGGCCCGTGCTTTTTCAGCCAGGCGTCGGATATTTAGCTCACCGCCTCACCCAGTTCGCAATGCTACCGCTCGCGTTGGAGTACGCCTTCTGGGACGAACGCTATCCAGACGCCTTTGCGTGCTTCGGGGAGCCATTGCTGATCGACTCAGGTTTTGAGCGGACAGCGGCAGAATGGACTATAGTTTTCTCTAAAAGGCTGGAAGAGACACAGGACGCATTGAGCCAAAGGGTGATGGCGCGGCAGGCTGAAAGCTTCGAAACTTTGATACGCGGGCGTGCTGGAATCGGTGGCGTGTATGATATCTGGCGTGCGCTAAAAGCCAGACTGGCTCGTAAGCAGTTTCGGCAAGAGCACGGGAGTTACTAGTTGTGATTGTCTTTCTTGCGTGGATGGGTTTGGTGCTCGCGGCAGTGCCCTTTCTTTTGTGCCTCAGCAATCTGCTCGTATACCGGCGTCCGGAGTTTACTGCGCCTGAAGACCATTTCGCAGTATCGGTTTTGATTCCTGCGCGCAATGAGGAGTTGTCCATTGCGGCGGCGGTCCATTCTGTGTTGGCGAGCCAGCATCTCGATCTGGAGGTCATTGTCCTGGATGACCACTCGGAGGACGGGACAGCGCGCATTGTCCAGGAGATCGCTGCACGCGATAGCCGGGTACAGTTGGCAACTGCTCCTGCCCTACCCTTGGGCTGGTGCGGAAAGCAGTTTGCGTGTTTTACGCTGGCCAGCCTGGCCTCGAAACCAGTGCTCTGTTTTCTCGATGCGGACGTACGCGTAGCCCCGGATGGACTGGCCCGCATGGTCCGGTTCTTGCGCAGGAGCGAGGCTCCGCTGGTAAGCGGAGTTCCGAGACAGGAAACGAAAACGTGGTCGGAGCAACTATTG
>Ga0308174_10000096_pt1 | contig 36034 bp, 38 predicted proteins | sample PhyPR2_FD_203894 | JGI IMG/M metagenome (GOLD analysis project Ga0308174, IMG submission 203894) | Soil microbial communities from UC Gill Tract Community Farm, Albany, California, United States - DLSLS.P.R2 | ecosystem: Environmental > Terrestrial > Soil > Agricultural land | place: USA... | reverse complement strand
CGACATCGACGATGTCGACGGTCACCGCAGCCTCGACGATCGCCTCGCGAACACGGCTCATAGCCTCGGCGAAGGCCGCCGGGGTCATCGCCTGGCTGCCGACGTGGAAGCAGATGCCGAGCGCATCCGCCGCCTGGCGAGCGGCGAACAGCAGGCTGCTGATGTCGCGCGGGTCGGCGCCGAACTTCGACGCGAGGCTGAGCTTCGCATGCTCCGAGCTGACGCGGATCCGAACCAGCAGGTTGAGGTCGCTCGCAGCGAGGTCGTCAGTCGAGGTCGCGCGGACGATCTTGTCCAGCTCTTCCATCGTGTCGAGGCTGAAGGTGCGCACGCCGTGCTCGAAATAAGCCTCGGCGATCGCTTCCTCGGCCTTCACCGGGTGCATGAAGCACAGCATTGCATCGGGCAGCGTGGCTCGCACCGACCGGACCTCGCCGATCGAGGCGACGTCATAATGTGTGATTCCGGCCTCCCAGAGGATCCGGAGAAGATCGGGCGAGGGGTTCGCCTTCACGGCATAGAGCGAGCGGCCCGGGAACTTCTCAGCGAAGTAACGGGCAGCGCGCCGCGCAGCGTGCGGGCGGAGAAGCGTGACCGGCTCTACCGGACGCAGCATGGCGATATCGGCAACGCTACGGCTGCCGGTCGGGGCGGACGCTAGCCCCAGCGCGCGATGATGCTTGTGCAACTCAAGGGACCTCCAAATGCCTCGCGGCAAAGTTCGACGAAAGCTGCCTTGCGGTTGGAAGTCCCATGGGGCAGCGGGGCGCGATATATGGTTGGGGGTCCCCCCTGTAAAGTTCTTTTGCCCTCCAATTCGATAGCGCGGGGCGCATCTGTCATCATTTTGCAACGGCTGATCGAAAGGACAGGGATATCAACACGTTAACTGGTGCCGCCTCGGTAACTCGCGAGGATGTCGTTGCTGCCGGCAAGCGAGTCGTGAGCGAGGTTCAGCGCACTCCGCTGATCGAGAGCGAGGTCGCCGGCGAGCGCGTGTGGCTCAAATGCGAGTGCCTGCAGACTGGAGGCGCCTTCAAGCTCCGCGGTGCAACCAACCGCCTGCTTCAACTGTCGCCCGAAGAGCGCGAGCGCGGAGTTGTCGCTTTCTCGTCAGGCAACCACGCGCGCGGAGTGGCCATAGCCGCTCGCCGCCTCGGCATGCGCGCGATTATCGTGATGCCGGCCGACGCGCCGCAGGTGAAGGTTGACGGCACGAGAGGCGAGGGCGCGGAGATCGTCTTCTACGACCGGCGCACGGAGAGCCGCGAGGAGATCGCCGCGCGAATCGCCGGCGAGAGCGGGGCAACGGTGGTCCCGAGCTTCGACGATCCGGCGATCGTCGCCGGTCAGGGCACGGCCGGGTTGGAAATCGTCGAGCAACTCGGCCGCTCGCCAAGGCGGGTGGTCATTCCTTGCGGCGGCGGTGGGCTGGCCTCGGGCATCGCTCTTGCAGTGCCTGATGCCGAGATCGTGATCGTCGAGCCTGCGGGTTGGGACGACATGGCGCGTTCGCTGGAACTGGGCGAGATCGTACCGGTCGCGGCTGACGCCCCGAACACCTTCTGCGACGCGCTTCAGACGCCCCGCGTCTCGCCGATCACCTTCGGCATCCTTCAGGAGAGGAACGCGACAGCCCTGTCCGTGACCGACGAGGAAGCGGCCGCGGCGGTCCGATTTGCATGGGAGAAGCACGACCTCGTCGTCGAACCGGGGGGCGCGGTGGCGCTCGCAGCTTTGCTCTCGGGCAAGCTGGAGCCGAGCAATGATACGATCGTCGTATTGTCGGGAGGCAATATCGATCCGGCGCTGCACCAGCAGATCACCGGCGGGGCGGCTTAGGCGACGTTGCGCGCCTTGTACTCTCCGGGCTCGACATGCGCCGGGCTCGACCGTTCGACGGCCTTGGTCAGCTCCTCGAGCTCGGCGGCGAGGGTCTTCAGCTCGGCAGCGAGGAAACGGCGCTCATTCTCTGCAACCGATTCGGATGCGTCGATGAGCGTTTCGAGCATCATGGCGATGCATGGCAGGATCGTCTCTTCGATCCGCTCGAACGCCTCGTCGAGGCGCGCATGTTGCTCAGCCGCGCACATGCGTTCATGTGGCCCGACTTTGGTTAAGTCTTGGTGAAAGACAGGTTCTGAATGAACGATTTCTCGGAAGCCGCGCTCACGATCGCGATGATCGCCGGCTTCCTGCTTCTTGCAGGGGGTGCGAAGCTCAGCTTCGACCGTCAGACGAGGGGCCGCGGCATCCTGATGATGGTCGCGGCCCTCGTGATCGTCATGAACGTGATGATCTGGACGGTATAGCCGGCTTGATCGGATCGGTCGCGAGCCGCATGTCGAGATAGTCGTCGACCGACTTCATCATGAGGTCGAGCTCGTTCGCGAAGAAGTGGTTCGCGCCCGGAATCAGGTCGTGATTGATCGTGATGTGACGCTGCGTCCGGAGCTTGTCGACGAGCTTCTGAACCGCGCTGGGGGTCACGACCTCGTCGGCTTCGCCCTGGATGATGATGCCCGAGGAGGGGCAGGGCGCGAGGAAGCTGAAGTCGTACATGTTGGCCGGCGGCGCGATCGAGATGAAGCCGCGGATCTCCGGGCGGCGCATCAGCAACTGCATGCCGATCCAGGCACCGAAGCTGACGCCGGCAACCCAGGTCGTCTCCGCTTCCGGGTGGATGCTCTGCACCCAATCAAGCGCGCTTGCCGCATCGCTCAATTCGCCGACGCCATTGTCGAACACGCCCTGGCTTTTGCCGACGCCGCGGAAGTTGAAGCGGAGCGTCGCGAAGCCGCGCTTCACGAAAGTTTGGTAGAGCAGCTGGACGATCTTGTTGTTCATCGTCCCGCCCGCCTGCGGGTGCGAGTGCAGGATCAGCGCGACCGGCGCGCGGGGGCGGGTGCCCGGGTGGAAACGTCCTTCGAGGCGTCCCTCGGGTCCTGGGAAAATGACTTCAGGCATGAAAAGTGGCGGTGCTCTTGAATAAGGTGGCGCTGCACGGGTGCGCAGCGACGCGCGGTCCTATATAGGCGCGGCCGTTCATGTGGCAATCGGCACGGATTGAGCGGTTTTGAGCGGAAGCGAGCGCCTCTACCTCGATCATGCGGCAACGACGCCGATGCTTCCCGAAGCGCGAGCGGCTGTCGCCGCGGCCATGGAGGCCTGGGCCAATCCCAGTTCGCCGCATGCCGACGGCCGCCGCGCGCGGGCAGCGTTCGAAGGAGCCCGGCGCACGATCGCCGAGGCGCTTGGCTGGCGCCATGACGTCATCTTCACGTCGGGCGCGAGCGAGGCTGTGCAGATCGCCGCTGACCGGGTGAGCCCAGAGAGGCGGATTGTCGGGCCAACCGAGCATGAGGCGGTCAGCGCGGCGATGGGGCCGGATGCGGCTTTGCTGTCAGTGGACGCGAATGGCCTCATCGAGATGGGCGCCCTGGAAGAGCAGCTCGCTGCAGGACCGGCGCTCGTGGCGATCCAACTCGTGAACAACGAGACGGGCGTCATCCAGCCGATCGAGGACATCCAGAAGGTCGTGCGTGACGCGGGATCGCTGTTGCTCGCCGATTGCGCGCAGGCAGCCGGCAAGATCGATCTGCCCGAGGCTGACTTCAACGCCATATCCGGACACAAGTTTGGCGGGCCGCCAGGCGTCGGTGCGCTTCTGGTCCGCGATCTCGCCGACCTTCGAGCGAGCGGAGGGCAGGAGCGGGGATATCGGCGCGGCACCGAGAACTGGCCTGCCGTTGCGGGCATGGCGGCTGCGCTGAACGCGCGCGCGTTCTCTCAGGCCATGCCACACCTCGCTTCCTTGAGGCAGGCGTTGGAGCGCGAGATCGTCGCGCTGGGAGGCGCCGTGATCGCGGCCGATGCCCCACGCAGTCCGGCGATCGGTTCCTACGCCATGCCCGGCGTCGCCAGCGCCAGCCAGCTGGTTCAGCTCGATCTCGCCAGCATCTCGGTTTCCGCAGGCAGCGCCTGTTCGTCCGGAAGCATGAAGCTGAGCCGCGTGCTCGCCGCGATGGGGCTGCCGCCGGAGATCGCCAGCTCGGTGATCCGCGTCAGCTTCGGCCCATCGACCAGCGGAAGCGACATCGATCGTTTCGTGGCGGAGTGGCGCAGCATCGCCCAGCGTGCGAAGGCGGTTGCCGCATGATCTACCTCGATTATCAGGCAACGACGCCGGTTGCGCCCGAGGCAGCGAGGGCGATGCAGCCCTGGATCGAGGAAAAGTTCGCGAACCCACACTCGCCCTCGCGCTGGGGCCACGAGGCTTCTGCCGCCATCGAGGTCGCACGCAAGCAGGTCGAGAAGGCGATCGGCTTCAAGGGCGGGAGCGTGGCCTTCACCGGCAGCGCAACGGAAGCGATCAATTGGGCGCTCAAGGGCACGGTCGAGAAGGCGTCGAACGGTCGCAACCGGATCATCACGGTTGCAACCGAGCATGCGGCGGTGCTCGACACCTGCGAATGGCTTGCAGGGCAGGGCGTCGACCTCACGGTTCTACCTGTCCAGGCCAATGGCAGGCTCGACCTCGATCTCCTCGCTCGCGAGCTCGACGATCGCGTGCTCCTGGTGGCCGTCATGATGGTCAACAACGAGATCGGCGTGACCCAGCCGATCTCCGAAATTTCCGAGATGGCGCACGAGGCGGGCGCAATCATGTTCTGCGACGCCGTGCAGGCGTTCGGCAGGTTCGAGCTGTGGGAGGGGCCGGACCTCGTCGCCGTCTCGGCCCACAAGATCCACGGCCCGAAGGGCATCGGCGCACTGTGGATGCGCAAGGGCAGGGAGCCGGCGCCGCTGATCCACGGCGGCGGGCAGGAGCATGGCCTTCGATCCGGAACACTGTCGCCGGCGCTGTGCGTGGGCTTCGGAGCTGCCGCCAAGCTCGCTGACGAGCGCTGCACCCGCGACTTCGATCATGTCCAGCGGCTGTGGAAGGCTGCAATCCACGCACTCGGCCCGGGTTGGACCGTCAACGGCTGCCCCGACTGCCGCTACCACGGCAATCTGAACATCCGCCGCAAGGGCCTCGATGGCGCGCGTCTTATTGCCGACTTGCGGGATGTGGCCTTCTCCCTCGGCAGTGCCTGCGCGAGCGGCTCAGGGCGACCAAGCCATGTCCTCCGGGCTCTCGGACTCGATTACCGGGAGTCCCGCTCGTCGGTCCGCATCGGCTTTGGGCGCTACACGACGCAGGGCGAGCTCGTCGAAGCCTGCAAGCGCATCGCCGCCGCGGCGGTCGAACAGGAGAAGCTCGACGCGTGACCCTGGTGCGTTTTTTCCGGGCTGACGGCAGTCTCGACAAGGAAGTGGAAGCAGAGCCGGGCCAGCGGCTGCTCGACGTCGCCTGGGCCGCGCGCGAGCCGCTCGAGGGGGCATGCGAGGGCGTGATGGCCTGCTCGACTTGCCACGTGATCGTCGACGAAGCCGATTTCGAAAAGCTGCCGCCTGCCTCCGAGGAGGAAGAGGATCTACTCGATCTTGCGGCACACGCGACACGAACGTCGCGGCTGGCCTGTCAGATCATGCTGAGCGAAGACATGGCGACTCTGAACGTACGAATCCCGCCCGAGGCGCGGAACTGGATGGGGCGGTAGCGCTACTGCGGCAGGGCGCTCTCGTCCATCGGCTTGGGTTTGTCGGGTCCATTCCCGGTCGACGGAGGAGCGGGGCGGATCCGCTGAAGCTCCGCGAGCGTCAAATAGCCGTGGTGATCGAGGTCGAGTGCGAGGAAGCGCTGCTGGGCCGCCCGCTTGAACTCGGGCAGCGAAACACCGCGATTGAAGTCCGAATCCGCCGAAACGACGGGCTCGGGAAGATCCAGCAGCCCGTACCGGCCCGCGCCTTGGTGAAGATCGGGGCCCGCGCGGAAGGTTGGCCTCGAACCGCCGCCGCGTCGGCCGCGTCCTCCACGCCCGGCACCGTCGGTTCCGCCATTTAGATCGCCGCTGTCGAGGGAGAAGTTCTCGCCAATGCGGACTTCCGGCGCGATCTCGTTCTCATACTGAGTGATCTCGTCCGGATCGATCTCGCCGTCCTTGTTGAGATCAAGACGCGCGAAAAAGCGCGCTGCATCGCCCTGCATCTCTTCGATGGTGATCCGGCCGTCGCGGTTCGAATCTGCCTGTACGAACCAGCCGGCGAGCGTGTCCTCGTCCTTCGTCCTGGCGCGGAACGGCTCACCCATCGGGCTGATGAACAGGCGCCGCGGGCGATGCTGTGCCGCAGGGGCAGGAGAGGCAGGCGTTGCGGTCGGGGCCTGGGCGAGCGAGAGAAGCAGGGAAGCGAAGATCATGCGCCCTGTGAAGCACCTCGCGAGCTTGCTGCCAAGTGAACCTGCGCGATCGGGCCAAGAGTCCGGCGACTATGGCTGCCGCGGAAGGGAGTTTCCTACGCGCAGGTCCCGTGCTTTCTCCTGACGGGTTCGGGCCTGCAGCATCTGCCGAAGCGCCTGCAGTTGAACGAGCGACAGCTTGCCCTGGCGGCTCGTGTCGAGGAGCTGGAAACGCGCAATGGCGGCCAGTCGGAACTCGTCGAGCGTGATGCCGCGGTTGAAGTCGGCGTCTGCGCCCGCGACCGGCTCCGGGATGTCGAGGAGCCCATAGCGCGCCGCGCCTTGCAGGGCGCCGTGAAGGCCGAGGCTCGTATCGTCTTCCGCTCGCCGGCGCTTGCGGCGTTCACGGGCATGCTCGCCCGCCTCTTCGTCGAGCGATGCCGTCGGTGCCGGCTGACCTGGGGGCCGTCTCGTCCGCGAGTTTACCTGGATCTCCGGCGCGACATCCCATTCGTAGCGGTTGAGTTCGTCCGGATCGATCTCACCGTCGTGACTGGTGTCGAGCCGCGCGAAGAAGCGTTCCGCATCCGCCACCATCTCGGCGCTGCTGAGGATGCCGTCATTGTTGCGGTCCGCTTGCCTGAACCAGTTCGCCAACGTGTCTTCGGTCGTGCCGTGCGCCCGGAAAGGCTCGCCCATGGGGCTGATGAAGGGCGCCCATGGATGCCCCGTGACCGTGATCGGTGTCGATGGCGCGACTGGCGCTGGAGCAGCGGCGGCGAGCGCGAGGAGCATGGGCAAGACGAGCATTTTCCAAGCCGACGCTTCATCGGACCGGCTGAATGGCCAATGAAGATTTGCCTGGCAGCACGCGAACTTGCACCTGCGGCATGCTTCGCCCATATGCCCGCCCGGAAGTCGGCGGACGGCGCTGTCGCCAACCTGGTCAGGTCCGGAAGGAAGCAGCCACAACGATATCGTGCCGGGTCGTCGGCTTCCACCGCTCGCAATAACGAGCCTCCCCGCCTAAACCGCTGTTGTGAACGACGACGAATCGCTGGGCCTCGGCCTCGACACCCCTGAGCAGCCGCAGAGGCCAGTCCCGAGCAGCGCCGAGAGGCCGGCGAGCGCATCGCCCTATCGGGTCCTTGCGCGCAAATATCGGCCGCAGACCTTTTCTGAGCTGATCGGCCAGGACGCGATGGTCCAGACCCTCGCCAATGCGATCGCGCGCGGTCGAATCGCGCACGCCTTCCTCCTCACCGGCGTTCGCGGGGTCGGCAAGACCTCCACCGCGCGCCTGATCGCCAAGGCACTCAACTGCATCGGTCCGGACGGGCAGGGCGGTCCGACGATCAGCCCGTGCAACGTCTGCGAGCCCTGTCGCGCGATCGCCGAAGGCCGGCACATTGACGTGATCGAGATGGACGCGGCAAGCCACACCGGCATCGACGACATCCGGGAGATCATCGATGCGGTGCGCTACGCCTCGGTCAGCGCACGCTACAAGATCTACATCATCGACGAAGTTCACATGCTTTCGAAGGCGGCTTTCAACGCCTTGCTCAAGACTCTTGAGGAACCGCCTGAGCATGTGAAGTTCCTGTTCGCGACCACGGAAGTGAACAAGGTTCCCGTGACGGTGCTGTCGCGGTGCCAGCGCTTCGACCTCAGGCGCATTGCCGCGGAGAAGCTCGCCGCTCACTTCGCCGAGGTGTCGCGCGCCGAAGGCGTGGAGGTCGAGCCTGAGGCGGTCGGCATGATTGCGCGCGCGGCCGAAGGTTCCGCCCGGGATGGCCTCTCGATCCTGGATCAGGCGATTGCCCACGGCGCCGGTGCGGTTACGAGCGACCAGGTGCGGGACATGCTCGGCCTTGCCGACCGAGGCCGGATCCGCCGCCTGCTCCAGCTCGTGCTGAGTGGCGACGCGAGCGGCGCGCTCGCGGACCTCGACGAGGCCCACGATCTCGGTATCGACCCGACGCAGCTGCTCCGTGGGCTGATGGAGAGCCTTCACGCGGCGACCCGGGCCAAGGCCGGGGCTAATGCGGATGCGCTGCAGAGCGTCGAGGAGCGCGAGAGCGCGGCCGAAATGGCGCGGCAGCTCTCGTGGGGGACGATCCACCGCCTGTGGCAGCTGCTACTGAAGGGACTGCAGGACGTCGAAGTTGCGCCCGATCCTCGCGAGGCTGCCGAGATGGCGCTACTCCGCCTGATCCATGCTGCGGAAATGCCCGATCCGGCGTCGCTGATCGCCAAGCTGAACGGCGAGGGAGCGGTCGCGATCAGCGCGTCGGCGCCTGCTTCACGCCCGTCCGGCGCAACTGCCCAATTGCCCAAGGATTTCCGTAGCCTGGTCGGGTTTCTTGCCGACAACCGGAAGCAGCTCCTGTCGCAGCAGCTCCACGACAATGTCGGGCTCGTCCGCTATGCTCCGCCGGAGCTTGTCGTGAAACCGCTGCGTCCGCTCGGCGCGGACTGGCTGCGAGACCTTTCCGCCGCGCTAAAGTCGACGACCGGAGCAACTTGGCAGGTATCCCTCTCCGATGACTCGGGCGAGCCCTCCTTGCTCGATCAGGAGAAAATCGCCGAGGAGCGCGTTCGCTCCGACGTGCTTGCCGATCCCAACGTGCGCGCCGTCATGGACGCTTTTCCCGGCGCCGAACTCGAACGCTTTGAAACGAGAGGCTGACAAATGCCCGAGATGCCCGACTTCGACGAAATCATGAAGATGGCGCAGAACGCGCAGAACGAGCTGCAAAAGGCGCAGGACAATCTCGACAAGATCGAGGTCGAGGGCGTCGCCGGCGGCGGCCTTGTGAAGGTCAAGGCGACGGCCAAGGGCCGCATCCTCGGCCTGGACATCGACGAGAGCCTGCTTCAGCCGTCGGAAAAGACGATGGTCGAGGACCTCGTCGCCGCCGCGATCAACGATGCGAAGGCCAAGGCAGACTCGGCCGCCGCGGGCGAGATGGAGAAGATGCAGAGCAGCCTGCCGCTCCCGCCGGGGTTCAAGCTTCCCTTCTGACGAGTCCAAGCTCGTCACCCTGAACTCGTTTCAGGGTCCATCTCCGAAACGCGCGATGCTCTTCAACGAAGATGGATGCTGAAACGAGTTCAGCATGACGGGGAGACTGTATGCGCCCCCGATTTTGAGTCATGATGCGCCTTCTTTGAGGGGAGGCGCTGATGGGCACGCTCGGCGCAATGCAGGAATTTCCGCTCCGCATCCCGCGGCTGATGGACCATGCCGAGCGCGAGCACGGCACGCGCGAGATCGTCGCGGCGCGTAGCGACGGCACGACCGTCCGGACCAATTGGAAGCAGCTCGCGCACGATGCGCGCCGAATGGGCCAGGCGCTCGAGCGGCTCGGCGTCCGGCCGGGTGACCGCGTCGCCACGCTCGCCATGAACCACGATCGGCACCTCGCCAGCTGGTTCGGGGTGGTCGGCATGGGCGGCGTTCTCCACACGCTCAACCCGCGCCTGTTCGACGACCAGCTCGCCTTCATCGCGACTCATGCCGAGGACCAGGTGCTGCTATACGACGTCGCCTTCGAGGCGCTGGTCGAGCGGATGAAGGCGCGCTGGCCGACGATTCGGCACTACGTGCGCTTCGACGACCAGTTCGACGACTGGCTGGCGGCAGAGGACGGCGATTACGCCTGGTACGAGGGCGACGAGCGCGAGGCGTGCGGCCTCTGCTATACCAGCGGAACCACCGGGAACCCAAAGGGCGTCCTCTACGAGCATCGCTCGACCGTGCTTCACGCCATGAGCGTCATCGCGCCCGACATCTTCGACGTGTCCGCCCGCTCAGCCATGCTCCCCGTCGTGCCGATGTTCCACGCGAACAGCTGGTGCATCCCCTATGCGGCCGCGATCGCCGGCTTCAAGCTGGTCATCTGCAGCGACAATCAGCCAGAGCGTCTCTGCGACCTGTTCAACGAAGAGGGCATCACCCACACCGCAGGCGTCCCGACGGTTTGGCTCGGCATGATCGATCATGTGGAGCGCACAGGCGCTAAGCTCGGCAAGCTGAGGCTAGTGATCATCGGCGGGTCCTCCGCGCCGCCCGCAACGATCCGCTGGTTCCGGGAACGCGGCATCCACGTCAATCACCTCTGGGGGATGACCGAGATGTCGCCGGTCGGCACGGTCGGCGCACCGCCGGCGAACTGGGACGCGATGAGCGACGACGAGCAGGTCGACTACATGTCCCGGCCGGGCCGCTCCATGTTTGGCGTCGAGCTGCGCACCATCGATGCTCAAGGCAACGCCCTCCCGCGCGACGGCGTAAGTGCGGGCAAGCTGCAGACGCGCGGCCCCGCCGTGGTCCGGCGCTATTTCAAGCAGGATCAGGACGCCTGCGGCGATGGCCAGTGGTTCGACACCGGGGACATGGCCGCCATTCACCCCGACGGCACGATCCAGATCACCGACCGTGCCAAGGACGTGATCAAGTCCGGCGGCGAGTGGATCAGCTCGATCGAACTCGAGAATGCCGCCGTCGGCTGTCCGGGTGTCGCCGAAGCCGCCGCGATCGGGGTGCCCCATCCGAAGTGGGACGAGCGCCCGCTGCTGCTGGTCGTGCCGGACCCTGGAGCGAAGCTCTGCGAGACAGAGGTGCGCAGCTATCTCTCGGGCCAGGTCGCCAAATGGTGGCTGCCCGACGCGATCGAGTTCGTCGAGGCGCTGCCCCACACCGCGACCGGCAAGCTCAGCAAGAAGGACCTGCGCGACAAGTATCGCGACTACCGCTTCGCCGGTGCGGTCCAGATGGTCGGGCGCGACTAGAAAAAGGATGCGGGGTCGCCTAACTGGGCGGCAACTCTCCAACACACGATTCAAAGGACGCTCGCGACCCCATGGCCGCCCAATATGCTTATGTCATGAAGGACATGACCAAGTCCTTCCCCGGCGCGCAGAAGCCGGTGCTGAACCACATCAACCTGCAGTTCTACCACGGGGCGAAGATCGGCATCGTCGGCCCGAACGGCGCCGGCAAGTCGACGCTGATGAAGATCATGGCGGGCCTCGACAAGGACTATCAGGGCGAAGCCTGGCCGGGCGAGAACGTGACCGTCGGCTATCTGCCCCAGGAACCGCAGCTCGATCCCAGCAAGAACGTGCTGGAGAACGTCAAGGACGGCGCGCGCGAGGTCGCGGACATGGTCGACCGCTTCAACGCCATCTCCGCGGAGATGGGAGATCCCAAGGACGACACCGACTTCGACGCGCTGATGGAGGAGATGGGCGATCTCCAAGGCAAGATCGACGCGGTCGATGGCTGGACGCTCGACAACCAGCTCGAGGTCGCGATGGAGGCGCTCCGCTGCCCGCCGTCGGACTGGCCCGTGGAGAGCCTCTCAGGCGGTGAGAAGCGCCGGATCGCCCTCACCCGCCTGCTGATCCAGAAGCCCTCGATCCTGCTGCTCGACGAGCCGACCAACCATCTCGACGCCGAGAGCGTGCAGTGGCTCGAACAGCATTTGAAGGAATATGCCGGCGCGGTGCTGATGATCACCCACGACCGCTACTTCCTCGACAATGTCGTGAGCTGGATCCTCGAGCTCGATCGCGGCAAGTACTTCCCGTACGAGGGCAATTACTCGACCTACCTCGAGAAAAAATCCAAGCGCATGGAGCAGGAGGACCGCGAGGAGTCCGGCCGCCAGAAGGCGATCAAGGACGAGCTCGAGTGGATTCGTCAGGGCGCCAAGGCGCGGCAGACCAAGTCGAAGGCGCGTATCGCCAAGTTCGATCAGCTCGTCGCCGCCCAGGAGAACCGCACTCCGGGCAAGGCCGAGATCCTGATCCAGGTGCCCGAGCGCCTCGGCGGCAAGGTCATCGAGGTTGAGGGCATCAGCAAGTCATACGGCGACAAGCTGTTGTTCGAGGACCTGTCCTTCACGCTCCCGCCCGGCGGCATCGTCGGCGTGATCGGCCCGAACGGCGCCGGCAAGTCGACTTTGTTCAAGATCATCACGGGGCAGGAGAAGCCGGACTCGGGGACGGTGGACATCGGTCCGACCGTGCACCTTGGCTACGTCGACCAGAGCCGCGACCATCTCGATAATTCGAAGAATGTCTGGGAAGAGATCTCCGACGGGCTCGATTACATGAAGGTCAACGGCCACGACCAGTCGACGCGCGCCTATGTCGGTGCCTTCAACTTCAAGGGTCAGGACCAGCAGAAGAACGTCGGCAAGCTGTCGGGCGGTGAGCGCAACCGCGTCAACATCGCCAAGATGCTCAAGCGCGGCGGCAACGTGCTGCTGCTCGACGAGCCCACCAACGACCTCGACGTCGAGACGCTGGGTGCGCTTGAGGAAGCGATCGAGAATTTCGCCGGCTGCGCCGTGGTCATCAGCCACGACCGCTTCTTCCTCGATCGCCTGGCGACGCACATCATCGCGTTCGAAGGCGACAGCCATGTCGAATGGTTCGAGGGCAATTTCCAGGCCTACGAAGAAGACAAGGTCCGCCGCCTCGGCGAGGAAGCCACGCGCCCGCACCGCACCAGCTACCGCAAGCTGACCCGGTAATTGTGGCAGCGGCACCGGTCTTCTTTCCGACAGAAGCCGAGTTCCGCGCCTGGTTGCAGGCGAACCACGACGGCTGCGACGAGTTGCTCGTCGGCTTCTGGAAGAAGGGCAGCGGGAAGCCGTCGATCGACTGGCCGCAAGCGCGCGATCAGGCGCTGTGCTTTGGGTGGATCGACGGGGTTCGCCGATCCCTCGGTGACCACGCCTACACCATCCGGTTCACGCCGCGCCGCAAGGGCAGCATCTGGAGCAAGGTGAACGTCGAGCGCTTCGAAGCGCTGAAGGCCGCCGGGCTGATGACGTCCAAGGGCGAGCGGGCCTACGAGGAGAATAAGCACCGGTCGGGGCTCTACGCTTATGAGAACGAGCAGGAAGAACTGAGCGAGCCCGAGGAGGTTCGCTTCCGGGCCAACAAGGCAGCTTGGGACGACTGGCAGCAGCGGCCGCCAAGCTACCGCAAAAGCGCACTCCACTGGATCACGCGGGCGAAAAGACCGGAAACTCGCGCCAAGCGCCTGGCCGAGCTGATCGAATGCAGCGCGGGCGGGAGGCGCCTTCCGCAATACGACTGGCAAAAGAAGGCGTGATCACCCTCACCGGACCGCTCAAGACCTGGCCCCTCGCGGATGGCGTCGTCCACTTCATGAGCGTGCCCGCAGAGCTCGCGGGCGAGATCAAGGCGCATTCCATGCTGGTCCGTCGGGGCTTCGGCTCGGTCCGGGTCGAGGTGACGCTCGACGACGTCACATGGCGCACCTCCGTCTTTCCGTCGAAGGACACGGGAGGCTACTTCCTGCCGGTCAAAGTCGATGTCCTGCGCAAGACGGGTGTCGCCGCCGGCGATCAGGTCACCGTGGAGCTCGAGCTGCTGTGACGCTGGCAATGTTGGAGAATGGCTGCCACCCCGAACGGCATGGTCCTGACGCGCACCTCTCCGTTTAACTTCCTGACCTGCAGCTTGCTTTCACCTTTGCGAGCGCGCGTAGGATCGCTGCAATTGCTGCGTTTCGCCCGTTTCGGGACAGGTCCCCAGTGGGAACCTGCCGCAGGTCGCCAAGGTTAAATCCCGATGCAAGGCCTTAGCGACCTCTTCAACGCAGCCCAGAACACGTCGTCCGCCTCCACTGCGGGCACTCCGGTCGAAGGTGCGCACCTGTTCGGCATCACGCTGATCGGCGCGACTTCGGACAACCTGCGCAAGCTCCTGCTCACCGTCGGCTTCGTGTTGGCGGGTTGGTTGCTTACGAAGCTGCTCCGCGCACTGCTGGGGCTCTTCATCGGCAGCCGTAGCGGCACGCGTTTCCAGTTCTGGGCCAAGCAGGGCGTCAGCTTGGTTGTCGCCGCGATCCTCATGCTGGCAATCATGTCCGTGTGGTTCGACAATCCGGCACGGCTTGCCGGTGCGCTTGCTCTCATTGGGGCCGGCATCGCCTTCGCCCTTCAGAGGGTAATAACGGCGGTGGCAGGCTATTTCGTGATCCTGCGCGGACGAACCTTCAATGTTGGAGACCGCATCGTCATGGGCGGTGTGCGCGGTGACGTCATTGACCTCAGCTTCATGCAGACGCGGATCATGGAGATGGGCCAGTCGCCCAAGGAGCAGGCCGACGCGCCCTCGATGTGGATCCGCAGCCGGCAGTTCACAGGGCGCATCGTCACCGTAACCAACGACAAGGTCTTCGACGAGCCGGTCTATAACTACACCCGCGAGTTCCCGTACATCTGGGACGAGATCAACCTGCCGGTGAAATACGACGATGACTATGCCCGTGTGGAGCAGATGCTGCTGGATTCAGCGCGCCGCCACGCGCTGACGCACGAGAGCATCGGCAGCGATGAAGTCCAGCGACTGAAGGACCGGTTTGGTCTCGACGTCGGCGACATCGATCCGCGGGTCTACTGGCGAATGACCGACAACTGGCTCGAGCTGACGGTCCGTTTCCTGGTCCCCGACCATGGCGTCCGCCCGATCAAGGATGCCATGACGCGCGAGATACTCGCGGGCCTCAACGAGGCCAAGATCGAGATCGCCTCCGGAACCTACGCAATCGTCGAGGTGCCGCCGATCAGGGTGGAGGGTCTCAGTCCAGCCGGTTAGTCGGCGGCCGATGCCAGCTCGTCCGCCGTCTTGTCGAAACCTGACGCCATGTCGCCAAGGATCTTGCTCGTCGCGCGGTCGTAGGTCGCATCGGCAAGGCGCCGGCAACGCTCCGCCTGCTCATGCAGCGCTGCGCTCTGTTCCGCCGTGACGTCGATGAGCATGTTGACCGCGCCCGTCAGCTTGCCGCCGCCGTCGAACAGGGGAGTAGGGTAGGGCCTGAACGCCACTCGGCTTCGATCCGGCCGCTCGGCGATGGCGATGCTGTTGCGGATCGGTCGCTGCTGCTTGATCGCCTGCGCCATCGGGCAATCCTCATGGCGGATCGGCTCGCCGCTGGTCGAATAGAGCTGCCAGGTGACGCACCATCGGTCGGCGCCAAGCTCCGGCTCGCGTCCGGCGAATGCGACGCAGGCGTGGTTCCAATAGGTCACGCAGCCGTCTGCGTCGGTCGTGTAGACGGGAACGCCAAGCTCATCGAGCTTGGCACGGGCTTCCGGATCGGACGCGAGCGCATCCAACGCGGCATCGAGCAGTTGTTCGGGATCTTGCCGCGCGAGCATCGGTTCCAAGCGAGTTTAACTTATGTTTATCGAGAACCGCCTCGAACGGAGCCTGTTCCGACCGCCCGAGAAAACAGAGACCGTGTGGCTCTGAGGCAACGGTTTTGGGCGGATGCCTATCGCAAGCGCTTGACGAGGAGGCGGCCCTCTTCGCCACTCTTCACCTCGAAGTTCGGCACGGCCCGGATCAAGTCGGACAGCCGGGTGTAGCCATAGTTTCGCGCGGCGAAGCTCGACACGGCCTTCGCCCGCTGCCCCAGCTCGGAGAGAGGAGTGAAGCCTTCCTCGTCGCGCTTCGAAGCCTTGTACGCCGCGCCGAGGACCTGCAGCAGTTCGGGATCGACCGGCCGCTGCCCGGCTTCCGTCTGCGGCGGCTCGAGTTCCTCTTCGTCGTTCATCGCAAGTGCCCCCACGTCGAAGAAGCGGGTGCAGGCTTGCTGGAAGGATATCGGCGTCTTGCTGGTTCCGAATCCGTAGACGGGAAGCCCGTCCTCCCGGATGCGCTGGGCCAAGGGCAGGAAGTCGCTGTCCGACGACATGATTCCGAAGCCGTCGACATTGCCGCGGTAGAGCAGGTCCATCGCGTCGATCGTCATCCGCATGTCGGTCGCGCTCTTGCCTTTGACGACGTCGAATTGCTGCATCGGAATGATGGAGTGTGTGCCGGTCAGGTTGCCCCAGCCCTTGAGGCTCGCCTTGGCCCAGTTGCCATAGGCCCGGCGTACATTGATCGTGCCAAGCTCTCCCAGCACCAGCAACACCTCGTCCAAGTGCTCGGGGGAGGCATTGTCGGCGTCGATCAGGAGGGCGATGTTGGCTTCCTGTTCGGGCATACGGTCGCGCATTCGGATCCCCTCGGCCGATTCCATTTGGCGCAAGTCTCTAGCGCGATGTCGCCGAATGGCCACTGTCCGGCGCGACTGTAGTTCCAAGCTGAACCACGGATGATCGCTTCGGGAACGAAACGCCCGTTTGACCGCTGATAGCCCCACAGGGGGCGAGTTGAGGAAGGGACGAGACGATGAGGAAACTTGGTCTTGCAGCAGCCCTCGCCGCTACGGTTTCAGTGGCTGGCTGCGCGACAAACCCCGGGTACGGCTATGATCCGTATTACGGCGGCGGTGGTTACTATGGTCAGCCGGGGTACGGCCAGCCCTACTATGGCAATCGCAGCACAGGCGCGAACGTCGCGACCGGCGCAGCGGTCGGCGCTGCTACCGGTGCCGTTGCCGGCGCCATCATTCCGGGCGTGAGCACCGGGACCGGCGCGATCGCCGGTGCGATCCTTGGCGGCGTGCTCGGCGCCACGGTCAACGGAAGGCAATATTATCGCGATACGCGCGGCTATTGCTATTACGTCGACCAGTACGGCCAGCCGCACTACAGCTACGACATTCGCTGCTAGTACAGGGCTTTAGCCATCATCCTTAAGGTTGCTAGACGGGGCGGAAGTTTCCTTCCGCCTCGTCGAGCACGTACAGTCGTCCTTCGGAGATCGAGAAGTGGGCGCCGTGGAGCATGAGTTCTCCCGCCTTCTCGCGCTTCGCGATCCAGGGGAAGGTCCTGAGGTTGGCAAGGCTGACCTTCACGGCCTCATGTTCCATGTCGAGGAACGCCGGCCGATCGAGCTCCTGATGTCTTGAGCGGACCTGATTGCGTGTCGGTTCAAGCATCCGGACCCAATCGCCAATGAAGTGCCCTTCGCCTGACGCCACATCGTCGAACTGGCCCGTCAGCGCAGCGGCGCAGCCCCCGCACATGCCATGGCCCATCACCAGGATCTCACTCACTTTCAGCTGAGTGACGGCAAATTCCAGGGCCGACGACACGCCGTGGTACCCTTGGCTGGTCTCGTACGGCGGGGCAAGCGCAGCGATGTTGCGGACGACGAACATCTCGCCGGGGCGGGCGTCGAAGATCTGGGCCGGGTCGCTGCGGCTGTCTGCGCAGGCGAGGATCATCACCTTGGGGCTCTGGCCTTCGGCCAACTCGGCCCAGCGCTCGCGCTCTCGTGCCCAGTCCTTCTGGCGGAAGCGGCGATAACCTTCGATCAGCTGTGTGAAGTATGGCATTGACGTCCGCTAGCGGCGGGAAGGCAGGGCTGGCAAGCCGGAGCAGCAGTCGCTATCTGGCCGCCATGAACGCCCCCGCAGCCGTCCCGCCCAAGCAGCGCAAGCCCGACTGGATCCGAGTCAAGGCGCCTGTCAGCGAAGGTTATCACGCGACCCGCCGCCTGATGCGCGACCTCAACCTGGCGACGGTGTGCGAGGAGGCGGCTTGCCCCAACATCGGCGAGTGCTGGACCAAGAAGCACGCGACCGTGATGATCCTGGGCGACACCTGTACCCGGGCCTGCGCCTTCTGCAACGTGAAGACGGGCATGCCGCGGGCAGTCGATCCGCTGGAGCCGGAGCATGTGGCGACTGCCGCCGCGGAGCTCGGCCTTGAGCACATCGTCATCACGTCGGTCGATCGCGACGACCTGCCTGACGGCGGCGCGCGTCAGTTCGTGAAGGTCATCGAGGCGCTTCGGAAGCGCACGCCGACTACCACGATCGAGATCCTAACTCCGGATTTCCGCAACAAGAGCGAAGCCGCGGTGGAGGACATCGTCGCTGCCGGGCCGGACGTCTACAATCACAACCTGGAAACGGTGCCGCGGCTCTACCCCACGATCCGGCCGGGTGCGCGCTACTATGCGTCGCTTCGCCTGCTGGAGAGCGTCAAGCGCAAGGCGCCGCACATCTTCACCAAGTCCGGGGTCATGGTCGGTCTCGGCGAGCAGCGGCTCGAGGTTCACCAGGTGATGGACGACATGCGCTCGGCGGGCGTCGATTTCCTGACGATGGGCCAGTATTTGCAGCCGACTCCACGTCACGCGAAGGTTGAAGAGTTCGTCAGCCCGCAGTCGTTCGACGCCTATGCGGCGATTGCGAGAGCGAAGGGCTTCCTGCTTGTGGCGGCCTCGCCGCTTACCCGCTCGAGCTATCACGCCGGTGATGACTTCAAGAAGATGCAGACGGCACGTCTGGCCCAACTGGAGCGTTCGAACGGCTGATGCCTCGGCACAGCGAGACCAAGCACCTGCCTTACTCGCCCGAGCAATTGTTCGACCTTGTCGCCGACGTTGCCCGCTACGACGAGTTCCTGCCCTGGGTTGTCGCGGTTCGCGTCCGCTCATCGAGCGAGAAGGAGACGCTTGCCGACCTCGTCGTCGGCTTCAACGCCTTCAAGGAGCGCTTCACCAGCCTCGTGCTAAAAGAGCGGCCGAGCCGGATCTGTGTCGATTACGTCGAAGGGCCGCTCAAGTTTCTCCACAACGAGTGGCGGTTCGATCGCGCTGAGGACGGCGGCACGAACCTGTCCTTCTCGGTCGACTTCGCCTTCAAGTCGCGGCTGTTCGAGACGCTGGCCGGATCGATGTTCGACCGAGCGCTGAGGCGGATGACTTCGGCCTTCGAGCAGCGCGCTGCGGCGCTTTACGGCATGAGCAAGTCGAGCGCGCAAAGCGCGGCCTGAAGGCGAACCCCGGCGCGGGTCTTCTCGTCGAAGAACTTCTGGTCGGCGACGATCCTGGCTGGATCGGCATCCCGCTCCGCCCTTGCGAACACCACCGTTCCAACAGGCTTCTGGGCGGTTCCGCCGCCGGGACCGGCAATGCCGGTAATGGCCACCGCGACGTCGGCGTCCGACGCCGCAAGCGCGCCCCGCGCCATTGCCCATGCCGTTGCGACGCTCACCGCGCCGAAAGTATCGACCACTTCCTCGGACACCTTGAGCTCGGCAATCTTCGCGGCATTCGAGTAGGTTACGTAGCCGGCTTCAAAAATTTCCGAGGAGCCGGGAATTTCCGTGAGGGCCGCGCTGACGAGGCCGCCGGTGCAGCTTTCCGCGACGGAAACCCGGCGACCGGCCGCACGATTGGCTTCGACCACTTCCCGGGCCTTGTTCACCAGTTCGTCGGGCAGCAGGCTGTCTGTCACAGGTCCAATCCCATTCGAATGCTCGCGACCGCCTGGGCGGCGATGCCCTCGCGCCGCCCGGTGAAGCCGAGCCCTTCGGTCGTGGTCGCCTTCACGCTGACCTGATCAACGCGCAAGTGCGCGATTTCGGCTATTCTGGCGCGAATGGCTTCGCGGTTCGGACCGACCTTCGGGGCCTCGGCAATGACCGTGCAGTCGATGTGGTCGATGACGGCGCCCCTTTGCCATAGAAGCTCGACGGCGTGGGCGAGGAACAATGACGAGGCTGCTCCCTTCCACTGCGGGTCCGAGGGAGGGAAATGCTCACCGATGTCGCCAAGGCCTCCGGCTCCGAGCAGCGCGTCCGTGATCGCGTGGAGCACGACGTCGGCGTCGCTATGGCCGGCGAGGCCACGGCTATGCGGCACTTCGATGCCGCCGAGCATGATCGGGCCTTCGCCAGCGAAGGCGTGCACGTCGAAGCCCATGCCGGTGCGGGGCGTCAGCCGCCCGGCAAGCCACTCTTCCGCGCGCTGGACGTCGCCGGGCAGCGTCAGCTTGTCGAGGCGCGCGTCCCCTTCGACCGCTGCGACGCTCATGCCGGCCGCGCGAACGACCGTCGTTTCATCCGTCGGGGAGGGGCCTTCCCAGCGATCGTAGGCCGACTTGAGCGCCTCCAGGCGGAACGCCTGAGGAGTCTGCACCCGGACCAGCCCGGAACGGTCGACGGGGTCGCCGAGCGTCTCGCCCGTGCGTGCCAGCGTGTCGCCGACCGGCACAACTGGTGCCGCGCCTTCGGAGAACTCGAGCCGGGCGAGCAGCCGCCCGACCACGGCGGAAGGGCAGAAAGGACGCGCGGCATCATGGACGAGCACGGCATCACCCTGGATCGCCTCGAGCCCGGCTCGCACCGAGTCAGCGCGCTCGGCGCCGCCCTCGATCAGCTCACCGATCGGAAGGGCGCCCAGGGCTCTTGCCGCCTGGTCCTGCTGGCCTTTGCCGATGACGACACGGACGGCGCTGATCATGGGATGTCGAACGAGCGCTTCGACAGCCCATCGCAGCACCGGTTTGCCGCCAAGGAGACGATACTGCTTGGGCACATCGCCACGCATGCGGGAGCCGCTGCCGGCGGCGACGATGAGCGCAGTCGTGGTCACGGGCAGGCGGTCTAGGGCTGCTCGCCTTGTCCGCCAAGGGCTGATCCACTATCTGCCGCCAACCCCATGAGCGAACTGAAGCCAATCCAGATCGGCCCTGTCCGGATCGATGCGCCCGTGATTTTGGCGCCGATGACGGCTGTTACCGACCTGCCATTCCGCCGTATCGTCAAGCGCTACGGCGCGGGGCTGACCGTGAGCGAGATGATTGCGAGCCAGGCAATGGTGCGTGAGACTCGCCAGTCGCTCCAGAAGGCGATGTGGGATCCGGCTGAGGAGCCCGTCTCCGTTCAACTCGCCGGATGCGAGCCGCATATCATGGCGGAGGCCGCCAAGCTCAACGAGCAGCGCGGTGCAGCCATCATCGACATCAACATGGGTTGCCCCGTGAAGAAGGTCGTGAATGGCGAGGCAGGTTCGGCCCTGATGCGCGACCTTCCGCTGGCAGCGCGTCTGATCGAGGCCACGGTGAAGGCCGTGAATGTGCCAGTCACGCTGAAGACCCGGATGGGCTGGAACCATGAGAACCTGAATGCGCCCGAGCTTGCGCGCATCGCCGAAGACCTCGGGATCAAGCTGATCACCATCCACGGCCGCACGCGCTGCCAGATGTACAAGGGTGAGGCGGACTGGGGCTTTGTCCGCAAGGTCAAGGAAGCCGTTTCGGTGCCTGTGATCGTGAATGGCGACATTTGCTCGATCGAGGACGCGCGGACGGCACTCCGTCAATCCGGTGCGGACGGCGTGATGATCGGCCGCGGCGCCTACGGCCGGCCGTGGCTTGTCGGTCAGGTGATGAGCGAACTTACGGGCGGCGGACACCGGCCGGATCCGAGCCTCGACGAGCAGCTTGCGGCCATGCTCGAGCAGTATCAAGACATGCTCCAGCTCTATGGCACGCACACGGGCGTGAACCTCTCCCGCAAGCATATCGGTTGGTACACAAAGGGGCTCCCCGGATCGGCCGAGCTCCGCAACAAGGCCAATCAGCAGGACGATCCCAAAGTCGTTACGCGTATGTTGCAAGAATTCTACGCGCCGTGGCTCGCGCGCTCGGCGGCCTGACCAAGATCGGTTCAACAACACTGTGTTTTTTGTGCAACGGCCATGCTAGGGCCGTGAGCAGATGGATGCGGTTACGGCCGACTCGCCGGTGATTTCAGAGCAGGAAAGCTGGCTCCAGCGAGAGCGGGCTAGCGGTCGCTTTTACGACCGGATTGCAGCACTGCTCGTCATTTTCCTCGTCGGAGTCGTCGCGCTGAGCGTGTGGGTGCTTAGGCGGGCCGCCGAACCGGGTACCTTGCTCTCACCGCCGCTCATCGCGCTGCTGCTGATCGGCATCCTTCTTCCAGCGATTGCTCTGATGGCGTTGTATGCGCGCAAGGTCGCGGTTCGTCGGGCAGAGCAGGGCGGCCTCGGGAGTGGCCGGCTGCATATCCGACTTGTCGCCCTCTTCACCGCCATCGCCGCCGTCCCGACGGTTCTCGTTGCGATCTTCGCGTCGGTGCTGTTCCAGAGCGGACTGGAATTTTGGTTTTCCAGCCGTGCTCGCAACATGCTCGAGAACACCGTGCAGCTCGCGCGCACGACTTATCAGAACGAAGTCGATCGCGTTGCGTCGAACACCCTGACGGCGGCGGTCGACACCTCGGACTATCTGCGCAAGACCACGATCGACGATCCGCGGCTTTGGGCTGCGTTTGCGCGCAACCAGGTGCTCAACCGGAGCCTCTCGGAGGCGATCATCTTCACGTATGGCGCGGACAAGCAGATCCGGACCCTGCTCCTCGTCGATCCCTACGACCGCAACCTGAACCGGGACATTCCGCCGGCAGCGCTCGCCAAGCTCCAGAACATGAAGGTGGTGCCGATCGAGTCGACGAACCGGATCGGCGCGGTCACGAAGCTTGATTACGGACCCGACACATATCTGTACGAGGCAAGGGTCTTTGATCCCGAGTTCCGCTCCCAGATTCAACGATCGAATGATGTCCTCCGCAATTATCGATCGCTGTTGGCGAGGTCGCGCGTCAATCAGCTTCGGTTCAATGCAGCGCTGCTATTTGGCGCTTTGATCATCGTCGGCCTCTCGATCCTCACGGCGCTGCGACTGGCGGATCGGCTTGTTCGGCCGGTCGGAGAGCTTGTGAATGCGGCCGGGCGCGTGGAAGCTGGCGATTTCTCCGCCCGAGTAGCCGTGGCCAAGACGGAAGATGAGGTCCAAACCCTCGCCACCGCCTTCAATCGCATGACGGGCCGGCTGGAAGAGCAGACTAACGAGCTGCGCACCGCAAACACGCAACTCGATACGCGCCGCGCGTTCATGGAGGCCGTGCTTGCCAACGTGAGTGCCGGGATCATAGCGCTTGATTCGGGACACAGCGTCCGGCTGGTCAATCGCTCGGCCGAGAACCTGCTGCAGGGAAAACAGCCTGAGATCGAGGGGAAGGAACTCGGCAGCGTCTCCCCAGAGCTTGGCGAGTTCATGCGTGGCGACCAGTCGGAGGCGAACGTCCTGATCGCCTCGGACGGCACCGAACGCACACTCGCGGTGAAACGCGTGCGCTACCAGGATGGCGCGGTCCTGACCTTCGACGACATCACGGATCAGCTCTCGGATCAGCGCCGAGCCGCCTGGTCAGACATTGCGCGTCGGATTGCCCACGAGATCAAGAACCCGCTGACGCCAATTCAACTTGCTGCCGAGCGCTTGCAGCGGCGCTTCGGCAAGGAGATCAGCTCGGACGGGGAAACCTTCGAGCGCCTGACTGGCACGATCGTCCGGCAGGTCGGCGATCTGAGGCGGATGGTGGACGAGTTCTCCAATTTCGCGCGGATGCCGAAGCCTGTCTTCCGCGACGAGGACGTCCACGAGATCTCGCGTCAGGCGATGTTCCTTCATGAGGTCGCTCATCCGGGCATCGGCTTCACGCTGGACCCTGCGCAAGGCGATTTCCGCATGGTCTGCGATCGCCGGCAGCTCGGCCAGGCGCTGACTAACGTCGTGAAGAATGCGGTCGAAGCCATTGAAGGAAGGCGCAATCGCGGCGAACACAGCATTGCCGGCGATCGTGTCGAATTGAAGCTGCACCGGGAAGACGGCCAGCTGGTGATCGATGTGCTGGACACGGGCATCGGCCTGCCCGCGGATCGCGAGCGCTTGACCGAACCCTATATGACGACGCGGGTGCGGGGGACCGGCCTGGGCCTCGCAATCGTGAAGAAGATCGTCGAGGAACATCATGGCGAGATTGCCTTCCTCGATCGGCCCGGCGGCGGCACGCACGTCCGCATCTCATTCGACACCGACAGGCTCGCGCCGCTGGCGCACGAGGCCCCGCAACCCGCAAGCGAGCAGAACAATGACACCGACGAGGAAGCCTGATGGCGCTTGAAGTGCTGGTTGTGGACGACGAAGCCGACATTAGGGAGCTGGTGAGCGGCGTGCTGGAGGACGAAGGCTATGCGGTCCGCACTGCTGCCGACAGCACCCAGACGCTGGATGCAATCGAGGAGCGGAGACCGTCAATGGTCCTGCTCGACGTCTGGCTGCACGGGTCGAAGCTCGACGGGCTTCAACTGCTCGAGGAGATCAAACGGCGAGACTCCACCATCCCGATCCTGATGATCTCAGGCCACGGCAATCTCGACACTGCCGTCGCCGCGGTGAGGGAAGGGGCTATCGACTTCATCGAGAAGCCGTTCGAGGCGGAACGGCTGATCTATCTTGTCGACCGAGCAACCGAGACGGAGCGCCTTCGCCGCGAAAACGAAACGCTGCGCCAGCAGGTGGGACACGAGGACCAACTCCACGGCAGTTCGGTGGCCATCAATACGGTTCGGGCGACGCTGAAACGGGTCGCGCCGACTGGCAGCCGGGTTCTGATCTCCGGTCCGCCGGGCGTAGGCAAGGAAATTGCCGCGCGCATGATCCATCAGTGGAGTCCTCGAGCGAAGGCGCCATTCATCGTGCTGTCGGCGGCGATGATGAGCCCCGAGCGGGTCGAGGAAGAACTGTTCGGCAGCGAAAGCGAGGGCTCCATGCGTCCGGGGCTGCTGGAACATGCCCATGGCGGCACGCTGTTCCTCGACGAGATCGCGGACATGCCGCCGACCACCCAGGCGAAGATCCTGCGCGTGCTGACGGACCAGAGCTATACCCGCATCGGGGGACAGCGCCCGGTCAAGGTCGACGTCCGGGTCCTGTCGGCAACCTCCCGCAATTTGCAGGAGGAAATCGCAGCCGGCCATTTCCGCGAAGACCTTTTTTACCGGCTCAACGTGGTCCCGGTGAAGCTTCCACCGCTGCGCGAGCGGCGGGAGGACATCCCTGAGCTTGTCAGCCACTTCCTTGCGCGCTTCTCGTCAGAGCGTCGCATGCCTGCGCCGGCAATTACCGAAGAGGCGATGGCAGCACTTCAGGCGCATGAGTGGCCCGGCAACGTCCGTCAGCTTCGCAATATCATCGAACGTACCCTGATCCTCTCACCTGGCGACCGCGCTTCGTGCATCGATGTCGACCTTCTTCCGCCAGAGATCCTCGACAATCAGACGCCGATGAGCGCCGCCCATACCACCATGGCGATCATGGGGAGTCCGCTGCGGGAGGCCCGAGAATCGTTCGAACGCGAGTATCTCAAGATTCAGATTCGGCGTTTCTCGGGCAACATCTCACGCACAGCGTCGTTCATCGGGATGGAGCGATCGGCCTTGCACCGGAAGCTCAAGGCGCTCGGCATCGGCGAGCGTCGTGAAGGCGAGGAGTAGGAGGGCCGCACAAGATGGCCGCGCGATCGCTCAGTCTACAGGACCATTTCCTCAACAGCGTCCGTCGCGCCAAGCTGCCGGTGACGATCTTTCTCATGAAGGGCGTGAAGCTGCAGGGTGTGGTCACCTGGTTCGATGCCTTTTCCCTGCTGCTCCGCCGCGAGGGTGCGTCGCAGTTGGTCTACAAGCATTCGATCTCGACCGTTCTGCCGGCACAGTCGCCGCCTGACTTCGTTGCCACAGCGGCGGCGGTCGACGGGGGCAAGGCTACGTTGCAGGACCTTTTTCTCGCTGCGGCGGCGCGCGAGCAGGAGCGCATGACGATCTTCCTCGTTAATGGCGTCATGCTTCAAGGTTCAGTCACCGGCTTCGACCAGTTCAGCCTCGTGCTCGAACGCGGCGGGCAGGTGCAGCTAGTCTACAAGCACGCAATCTCGACCATGCAGCCGGCCCAGCCATTGAACCTGGGGCAACAGCAAGGTGGCGAGGAGGAGGTCGACTCCTGAACCCCTTCGACGGAAACGGCGCGATCGAAGTGGCTCGCGGTGAACGCGCGGTCATTGCTGTGCCTGAGCTGCCGCGGGAGGGCTCGCGGCGGTCTGCGGACGCGCGCGTGGAAGAGGCGGCAGGGCTTGCAGAAGCGATCGGCATCGACGTCGTCGCAGCGCGTTCCTTCCGTGTTAGGACGGTTCGTCCTGCGACACTGCTCGGAAAGGGGCAGGTCGAGGAGATCGCCGAGACCGCAAAGGACCAGAACGCCGGCTTGCTCATCGTCGATGCCGCTCTGACACCGATCCAGCAGAAGAACCTTGAGGAAGAAGCGGGCACCAAGGTGATCGACCGCACTGGCTTAATCCTCGAGATTTTTGGCGAGCGGGCGGCAACGGCCGAGGGACGGATGCAGGTCGAGCTTGCACACCTGGACTATCAAGCCGGTCGCCTGGTCCGGAGCTGGACCCACCTCGAGCGACAGCGGGGCGGCTTCGGCTTCCTCGGCGGCCCAGGCGAGACACAGATCGAAGCCGACCGGCGCATGATCAGGGATCGCATGGCGAAGATCCGGCGCGAGCTTGACCAGGTCAAGCGGACGCGCGGCCTGCATCGCGACCGCCGGCAACGCGCGCCATGGCCTGTCGTTGCGCTCGTCGGCTATACGAACGCCGGAAAGTCTACTCTTTTCAACCGCCTGACGGGCGAAGCTGTGTTCGCCGAGAACCTTCTGTTCGCGACTCTCGACCCGACTATGCGCGACATCAAGCTCCCGGGTTTCGACAAGGCGATCCTCTCGGATACGGTGGGGTTCGTTTCCGACCTGCCCACCGAGTTGATCGCGGCTTTCAGGGCGACGCTCGAAGAGGTGCGCGAAGCCGATCTTCTCGTGCACGTCCGGAACATGGCTCACCCCGATCGGGAGGCACAACGGGAAGATGTCGACGACGTTCTAGCATCGCTCGGCTTGGCGGAAGAGGGCGCCCCATCGCGGATCGAAGCCTGGAACAAGGTCGACCTGCTTGCCGGCGAGGAACGCGAGCGCCTGTTCGAAGAAGCGCGGCGCCGGGAAGATGTCGTGCCGATCTCGGCTGCGACCGGTGAAGGTCTCGATGCCATTCGAGAGCGGATGGCCGCGTGCCTGCGCAACGGCGAGCAGGTGCACGAAGTTCGGCTTCCGGTCAGCGCCGGGGAGAAGATCGCCTGGCTGCACTCACGCGGCGAGGTGTTGGACCAGACGGTCGACGAGGACGAGATCGCGCTGTCCGTGCGGCTCTCACCGGACAATTGGGCGCGTTTTCAGGCGATGGAGCCCGCCTGAGCCTTCTTCGCGGCAGCCCACAGGGCTTCCTTGTCGTCCAGCGGCATCTCAGCGAAACCGGGTTCCTGCTCGATCGCGCGGAAACGCTTTTCGAATTTGCGATTGGCTTCGCGTAGCGCAGTTTCCGGCTCGACGTTGAGATGCCGTGCGAGGTTCACGACGGCGAATAGGAGGTCGCCAAGCTCCTCGAGCTTGCGGTCGTGCTCGGTCTCAGCTTCGAGCTCCGCAAGTTCTTCGTCGATCTTCGCGCGCGGTCCTGAGGCGTCAGGCCAGTCGAAGCCTACGCGAGCAGCGCGCCGCTGCAGCTTGGCGGCACGTTCCAGCGCAGGCAGCGCATGAGCCACTCCGGCCAGCGCGCTCTTGTCGGGATCGGCGGCGCGTTCGTCGGCCTTGATCTTCTCCCAGAGATGATGGCCGCCATGCTCGGCGCCACCGAAGATATGAGGATGGCGACGTTCCATCTTGCCGCAAATGCGGTCGAGCACGTCCTCGAGCGTGAACAGGCCGGCTTCCTCGGCCATTCGCGAATGGAACACGACCTGGAGCTGAAGATCGCCAAGTTCATCGGCAAGTGAGTCCATGTCGTCGCGCGCGATCGCGTCCGCCACCTCATAGGCTTCCTCGATCGTATAGGGCGCAATGGTGGCAAAGGTCTGCACCGTGTCCCATTCACATCCGGTGACGGGATCCCGGAGCCGTTGCATGATCTCGACCAGGTGAGAGAGATCAGCCAATCTGGAGCCTTCCCGCGCCAAAAATCGAAAGTATGATAATATGCATTATGTAAAGTTCTTTCTAGTCAGGAGACGAGAACGAGCCATCTGCCTTCGACCCCCCAACGGCTAAGTGACGACAGATAGTTCATTCCGAGCACGTTGAGATCGTCGTTATCGGCAACTTCAAGAACCACGTCGCGACGTTTGATGGTGCCCACCGTGAGTTCGGCGGCCCGGCCGCTCGCTACTCGAACGACGCCATTGCCTGTCCGTACGTATAGATCGCGGCGATTGGACACCTCAACGCCGGCTCTCTTCGCCGTGCGCCGGTCGATGGTCGTTGTCGTGGCACCGCTGTCGACCAGGAACTTGACGTCACGGCCGTTGAGTTGCGCATCCACCCAGAAATGACCGTCGACAGCCATCGGTATTCGCGTCTCGCGTCCTTGCTCGACCGGGGTTCCGACCGCCTCCGCCTTCAGCCGCTGCGCGACCCAGCCGATGTTGTCACGGAATGTGAACAGCACGAACCCCGCGCCAAAGATCGCCACCCAGGCCAAGGCCATGACCGCCATTTTCGCCGCAGGCTCGCGCCGCGTCATTAGCGTGCCGAGGATCAGCATCGCGGCCATCAGGAGGTACAGGCCGCCAAGCATCTTGTCGTTCGTCATGGCACGGTGAACTCAAGCCCGTCGTGAGCCGGCGCGGCCCAGTCGGGCAGCTCAGCCGCGAGCGTACGATAATCGAGACCGTTGCCCATGTGGACAAGGTAAAGCTGCCCGACATGCAGATCCCGAGCCGCGCTCAGCACGCCGTCCAGATGCATATGGGTCGGGTGCGGTTTACGCGTGAGGCAATCGGCGATCCATACGTCGACGCCTTGATAGAGGTTCGCCATGCCCGAGGTTAAGTCACTGAAATCTATCGCATAGCCGACAGACGATAGCCCTTCATCGAACCGAAGGCCGAGCGAAGTAGGACCGCCGTGTGGCTGATCGACGAAGCGGACGCGCGTTTCGCCGAAGCTGAGCTCGTCGCCAAGCTCTATCGCCTCGGCGATGGGTCGGTAGAAGTGCGAACGTTGGAACGCATAAGCGAAGCGAAGCTCGAGCTCGTCCAGTACGTTCCGGCGTCCATGGATCGGCACCGGGCCGTCGATGGCTTGCGATACGGGTCTTAGCTCATCGATCCCGTGGCAATGATCGCCGTGCGCATGCGTGACAATCACGCCGTCCAGCCGAGCGACTTCAGCGCCGAGCAGTTGCTGTCGCAGATCCGGGCCGCAGTCGACCAACATGCGTTGGCTGCCGCTCTCGACGAGAATCGATGTCCGCAAGCGGCGATTGCGTTGTTCGTCGCGGTCGCATTGTCCCCAGTCATTTCCGATCTTCGGTACGCCCGTCGACGTTCCGCAGCCGAGAATGCGGACCTTCAAGCGGCCTCCCTCTGAGCCTTCTTGAACAATCTGAAGAAGTTGTCGGTGGTCGCCCTAGCGAGCTGCTCTGGGTCCTCGCCTCTGAGCTCAGCTACGAACCGCGCAGTATCCGCAACGAAGGCCGGTTCGCACTTCTGCCCGCGGTGAGGCACGGGGGCGAGGAAAGGCGAATCTGTCTCCACGAGCATCTGGTCTGCCGGCAGCCACTTGGCGGTGTCCTGCAGGTCCTGAGCGTTCTTGAACGTGACGATGCCTGACAGCGAGACGTAGAAGCCAAGTTCCAGTCCCTTGCGCGCCAGGTCGGCGGAACCAGTGAAACAGTGCAGGACGCCAGTGACGCCCCGTTCCCTCACGGCGGAGGAGAGTATCTCGGCAGTGTCCGTCTCAGCGTCGCGCGTATGCACGACTAGCGGCAGTCCCGTTTGCCGTGCGGCGTCGATGTGGGCTTCGAAGCGCTCGCGCTGAGCGTGCCGATCCGATTTGTCATAGTAATAGTCCAGCCCGCACTCACCGATCGCGATAACGCGCGGATGATCGGCAGCTTCCACCAAAGCCGCCGCGCCAAGATCGGGATGCGAGTCGGCTTCGTGAGGGTGAACGCCAACGCTAGCCCAGACGTCAGGCTCGCGCTCGGCAACGCCGATGACGTCGCCCCACTCGCGCTGCCGCGTCGAGATGTTGAGGAATCCGCCAACCCCGCGCTCCCGGGCGCTCTGAAGCACCTCTGATTGGCGCTCGACGAGGCCTTCGTAATTCAGGTGACAGTGGCTATCGATCAGCCTCACGCCGCCGCCTCCTCGTCCTCCGGCAGCTCTAGCCGAGGAAAAAGCGGCGTCGGCTGTGGGATGGGGGTTCCGCCCGCGCCTGCATCGATGAGGCTGAGCAATCGATCAGCTGAGTCCGGAATGACTGGGGCAATGGCTCGTGTCAGCTCCCGCACGGCAACGACGAGCGTGCCAAGCACGGCGGCCATTCGAGCGGGATCGGTCTTGCGTAATGTCCAGGGCGCCTGTGCGTCGATGTAAGCGTTGCAGGCGAACACGGCGCGGATCCAAGCCTCGATACCGACAGAGAAGGCGAAGCGATCGAAGGCCAATGGCAACTCGTCTTGCGCGGCACGATTGACGAGTTCGAGCAAGTCGGCGTCCACCTGGTCTTGGCCAGGCGCAGGAAGAACACCGCCCAGGTTCTTGACTACCATCGATAATGTGCGCTGCGCGAGATTACCGAAGCTGTTTGCCAGCTCGGCGTTGGCGCGGTTGACGATCGCCTCTGCGCTGTAGCTGCCGTCCTGACCGAACGACACCTCACGGAGCAGGAAATAGCGGAGCGCATCGACGCCGAAGCGCTCGGAGAGCACCATCGGGTCGACCACGTTGCCGACGCTCTTCGACATCTTCTCGCCGCGGCTGAGCAGGAAACCGTGGCCGTAGACCTGCTTCGGCAGCGCAATGCCCGCCGACATCAGGAACGCCGGCCAATAGACCGCGTGGAAGCGGACCACGTCCTTGCCGATCAGATGGACGTTCGCGGGCCAGTAGCGCTGCCACAGCTCCGTTTCGTCAGGATAGCCGAGGCCAGTGATGTAGTTGGTCAGCGCGTCGAGCCAGACGTACATCACATGATGGTTGCTGCCCGGCACCGGCACGCCCCAGTCGAAGCTGGTCCGCGATATGCTGAGGTCCTTGAGGCCGCCTTCGACAAATCGGACCACCTCGTTGCGGCGGCTCTCCGGGCGGATGAAATTAGTATTGGTCTCGTATAGATCGAGCAGCGGCTGCTGATACTTGGACAGCCGAAAGAACCAGCTCTCCTCGACGGTCCACTCGACGGGTGTGCCATGCGGCGACAGTTTGGTGCCGTCTTCGGCGCTGACCAGCTCTTCCGGCTCGTAATAAGCTTCGTCGCGGACCGAGTACCAACCCTCGTAGCGGCCAAGGTAGAGGTCTCCCCTCTCTTCCATCGCCTTCCAGATCGCCTGGCTGGCGCGGTAGTGATCGGGTTGCGAAGTTCGAATGAACCGGTCGTAAGAGATATTAAGCGTGTCGCACATGTCCTGGAAAAGGCGAGACATCTTGTCGGCGAAGGCGCGCGGTTCGATGCCTTGGCCGCGAGCAGCCTGGGCCATTTTCAACCCATGCTCGTCCGTCCCGGTCTGGAACCGCACATCGCGACCCTGTTGTCGCTGGAAACGCGCCATGGCGTCAGCCGCGACTGCTTCATAGGCATGACCGATGTGCGGCGCGCCGTTCGGGTAGCTGATCGCTGTCGTGATGTAGAAGGGCTCGCCCATCGGCATGCCCCTAGCCGCCGTGCCCTAGCGCTTCAAGGAAGGTGGTTCGGGGACGTCCGCGAGGATGCCGGCGATCTGGAAGACGGTAGCGGCAGGATCGAGCGACAGCCGCGGCGCGATCGTCGCCAGCTCGCGAGCCTTTGCATAGGCGTCGAGCGCCCGTTCCCGCGAGCCGCCCTGAAGGTTGCGCGCCTCGCGAGCGATCAGCGACGGAGCAAGGTCGAGGAACGCTGCATAACGATCGGCCGACGCCTTCTTGCCAAGCTCGGAAGCAAGGTCCGAACGGCGTGCGTTGGTGGGATCGCCCTGACGCAGGATCGCGAGCGCGGCATCTTCGAGCTTGGCAAGGCCGAGTTCGGCAAATGCAAGCGCGCGTCCCGCTGAGCCGTAGGACATGGAGATGATCCGGTCCTGCTCGGCGGGCTTCAGGTCCGCTGCGTGGCTCGCGAGAACTGACGTCATGGCTCCACTGTCGAGCTTTCCGAAGTCGAGCCGCCGACAGCGCGAACGGATCGTCGGCAGCAGGCGCCCGGGGGCATGGCTCACCAGGAAGAACAAGGTGTTCGGTGGAGGTTCCTCAAGGATCTTGAGGAGTGCGTTGGCGCCGGAGGTTTCGAGGTCGTCGAGGCTGTCGATGAGCACCACGCGCCACTGGCTGAGCGCCGCGGTGAGCGACAGGAACTCGCCGAGCTCGCGGATCTGATCGACACTGATGTTGCGCGCGAGGTTACCGGTTTTGTCGTTCACCAGGCGCTCGAGCCTCCGCATGTCCGGATGACTGCCCGCCTCCACCAGCTTGACAATCGGGTGTTCGTCGCTGGTCGAAAGGTCCGGCAGGTTGAAGGGCGGCCCGGCTGCTTCCGCCAGCACTCGCCTCGCCGCAGCATGAGCGAAGGTCCCTTTCCCGACCCCTTTCGGCCCAGCGAGGAGCCACGCATGGTGCAGCTTGCGAGTTGCCCAGGCAGTCGCGAATTGCTCGAGGGCACGGTCCTGACCAACGATCATGACAAGAGGTCCTCGATAGCGCCGAGAAGGCGCCTTGTGACGTCCTCGGGCGGTCCCGAAGCGTCCACAAGCCTCACGCGTTGCGGCTCCTCTGCCGCGACAATCTGAAACGCGGCCAGGACTTTCCGATGATAGTCATCGGATCGGCCGCCGATGCGGTCGCTGCCATCTGCATCCCGAGCGCGTGCTCGGTCCGCGCCTTCGTCAAGCGTAAGGACGAGGGTCCGATCGGGAAACCCGTCGCCTATGCCGAATGCATTCACTGTGCGCACCGCCTCGATGCCGAGGGCCCCAGCGCCGCCTTGGTAGGCGAGCGAGCTGTCGATGAAGCGATCGGAAAGCACCCATTTGCCTGCCTGCAATGCGGGCCTGATCACCTTGTCCACGTGATCGGTTCGGGCGGCGGCAAAGAGCAGCGCTTCAGCCCTCGGGCTCCAGCGATCGTCCGGGCCGGTCAGCAGCAATTCGCGGATGCGTTCCGCCCCGTCGCTGCCACCGGGCTCCCGCGTTTCAACGACCTCGATGCCGCGCTCGCGAAGCGCCTTTGCGAGCGCTCTCACCTGCGTCGACTTGCCGGCCCCCTCCCCGCCCTCAAGGGAGATGAACTTGCCGGATTGGCTCACGCCATGCCGAAGAGCTGCTTGAGCCCCAGCCAGGCGCGGCCGAATAAGCCGGCGCGGCCGACATCTTCTCCAGCGATGAGCGGGACGATCTGCGGCGGCGTGTCACCGGTGGTGACGACGAGCTGGGCCACCTCCTGACCCTTCTTAATCGGCGCGACGAGCGGTCCGTTGTAACGGATCCGGGTCTGGATCGAACCGCTCGAGAGGCCCGCCGGCACGGTGACGGCAAGGTTCCGTGGCGCCATCAGCGGCACTTCGGCTGAGCTTCCCAGCTGAACCTTCGCCGTCCCAACCTTGGCGCCCTGCTGGAACAAGGGTTTGGCGCTCCAGGCGTTGAAGCCCCACTCGATCAGGCGGGTGGATTCCTGCACGCGCCCGTTCCAGCTGGGCAGTCCGGCAACCACCTCGATCAGGCGGCGGCCGTTCTGCTCGGCCGACCCGGTGAACCCGTAGCCCGCTTCATCGGTGTGACCCGTTTTCAGGCCGTCGGCACCAGCGACATGGCCCAAGATCGGGTTGCGGTTCTGCTGAGTAATGTCCTGGTTGGCGCCAAGAGTTTTGCCCCACGTAAAGCTCGGGAGGGAGTAGAATTCCTTGTAGAGCTTGTAGTGGTGCTCAATCTCCCACCGCGCCAGCGTCGCAAGGTCACGCGCGGTCACATAGGTGACGCCATTGTCAGGCCAGCCATTTGCAGTGCCGAAGTGACTGTTCCTTAGGCCAATGCGCTTGCCATAATCGTTCATCTGCTCGGTAAAGGCTTGCTCGGTTCCCGCGATGCACTCCGCGAGAACGACGGACGCGTCATTGCCCGACAGGGTGACGATCCCCTTCAGTAGGTTCTCGACGCTGACCTGCTCATTCGCGCTGAGGAACATGGTCGAGCCGGCCTGCGGACCGTGCCACTTCTGCCAGGTCTCCGGCCGCACCGTGCACATCTTGTTGAGCGGCAACTGGCCCTTGTCGATAAGCTCGAACGCGACGTCGGTGGTCATCATCTTTGCCATGGACGCGGGCGGCATTCGCGCATCGGCGTTCTTGGCGAAGAGAACCGCGCCCGAGTTAAGGTCCAGCAGGAACGCGACCCTTGCCGGCGTATCGAACTGCGGCGCCGCCGCGGGGGCAGCGCTCGTGAGGAGGACGGAAGCGGCGGTGGCGAGAAGAACGATGCGCGACATCAAGGTTCGAGGTTCCGATTCAGCTGTTGAGGCTTGGTGTTACCGCCGCGCGATGGCGTCCGCCAGAACTCCGACGGAAATCGCGTAGAAATTTGAGCAATTGTAATCGAGGATCGCACGGTAGTTGGTCGTCGTGAGGTACGCAGTCGAGTCAGGGCCATCGGGTTCGATCAGGCTCGCCATCTCGGTGTCCGGCAGTGAACGGCCGAGCGGTGTGACCCCGAGCGCCCGCCATTCCCGCATGGTCAGCCAGCGGCTGTGGCGGCGATAGACCTGCGGGCACCGCGGTGCGGTTGTGCGGCTGACGATCGCAGCACGGTTTAGGTTGACAGGCGTCCGCACCGGAATCCCCCACGGCACGTCTGGCTTCCAACCGGCGTCCCGCATGTACGAGGCGATCGACGCAAGACCGTCGAGCTCGTTTGCCCAGATGTCCGAAAATCCGTCGCCGTCTCCATCTGCACGTAACCTGAGCGCGACGGAGGGCATGAACTGCGGATAGCCTGTCGCTCCCGCCCAGCTGCCCTTCAGCCGCCAGCGTGGCACGCCTTCATCCATGAGCTTGAGCGCCGCAACGAACTCGCTCTCGAAGAAATCCCGGCGGCGGCCGTAGTAGCCGAGGCTGGCGAGCGCCTGAAGAAGATCGGTGCTGCCCGTTACCGTGCCGTAGCTGGTCTCGAGACCCCAGATCGCCATCAAGACCGCTGGATCTACCCCGAAGCGGTTCTGGATGGACCGGAGTGCCTGGTAATGCTCGCCGTAGTTCGATTGGCCGCGCCGGATGAGTGAACTGCTGACGTGAGAGCGAAGATAAGGCGCAAGCGCCCCGACCACGCCGCCGCTGGTGCGTGCGATCGGCTCCGTCCTTTCCAGTTCGATGATCCGGTCGTTGACGGTGAGTCCAGGGACATTGGCTTGGACGGTTGCATCCCTGACACCCTGCTGGCGCGCGAGGATCGCGAGACGCTGCTTGTATGTCGTCCACGCATCGGGTGCCGGTGCGGTCTGCCTCGCCACTGGCGTGTAGGCTGGCTCCAGCCCGCTCACCTGGGCCACTTCGATCCTCGCTGTTGGCGCTTCGCTGGGCGTCGTTGCGGGGAGCGCTCCTACCGCCGCGGTCACCAGAATCCCCCAGCCATTCATCCCGTACGCGCCCTCCGACAACAAACCCGACGCTAAAGCAGCGCCGTTCGGAAGCCAGCTTCGTTCATCCCACAACGTGCACGACCTGCCGGTAACATTGCGCCGACTTCAATTAAGGGACGCTCGCGAACACTCTTGAAATCGGCAGCGCTGCGCTCGAAAGGCATACCGAGCGGATGGGTGGCCGAGCGGTTTAAGGCACCGGTCTTGAAAACCGGCGACGTGCAAGCGTCCGTGGGTTCGAATCCCACCCCATCCGCCAATCCTGACGAAGGCTCTTGCGCTTCCGCTACAAATGTAGCACTCTACAAATGTAGCGCGGCGAATCTGCCGGGCCGATGAGAGGTTCAGGATGCTCAGCAAGCTGCCCCCGCGCGAACGCCAGATCGTGGATGTCCTCTACGAAAGAGGGCCGCTCGCCGTCGCGGAGATATGCGATGCGCTCCCGGTGCA
>Ga0308174_10000094_pt1 | contig 36791 bp, 31 predicted proteins | sample PhyPR2_FD_203894 | JGI IMG/M metagenome (GOLD analysis project Ga0308174, IMG submission 203894) | Soil microbial communities from UC Gill Tract Community Farm, Albany, California, United States - DLSLS.P.R2 | ecosystem: Environmental > Terrestrial > Soil > Agricultural land | place: USA... | reverse complement strand
CGTTCATCTTAGAGCGGAAAGCGCCTTTGGAATTGCGTCAGCGAGGTCGTCGGCGATCATATCCGGGCCGGCAGCTTCGGCAGCCCGTCCATGCAGCCAGACAGCAGCGCTGGCCGCCTCAAAAGCTGGAAGCCCTTGAGCACGTAGTGCGGCGATCATGCCGGACAACACATCGCCCGTTCCCGCAGAAGCGAGCCACGCTGGCGCAGGCGGAGCGAAACCCACGCGGCCGTCGGGCGAAGCCACAAGTGTGTCCGGTCCTTTGTAAACAACCACCGCGCCGCTCCTCCGAGCTGCCTCTAAGGCACGCTCTGGCTTAGACCCCGGGATGTCGCCAAACAGCTTCCGGAACTCGCCTTCGTGCGGAGTGATGATGGCGTCCTGCCCGCGCAGTCGCTCCGGATCGCCCAGCTGGTTAATCCCGTCGGCATCGACGACCTTGGGCGCGTGCGAGGTCAGTGCGAGTGTCAGCACCTGCGGAATGTCGCCCATGCCCGGCCCAACGAGCAGGCAACCGATCCGCTCGTCATTCACCTCCGCCGTGTCGACCTGCACCACCGACGCCGGAAGACCCTCGATTGGTCGCGATGTGCTGACGCGGACATAGCCGGCTCCAGTTCTCGCCGCGGCCTTCCCGGCAAGCGCTATGGCCCCCGGCATCTTGCCGGCCAGAGCGTGAACGAGACCACGTCGAAATTTGTGCCCGCCGGGGTCCAGCGGCGGAAGTCGAGGTGCTGCGATCTCGTGCCAGTCGGCCGACACATTGATTCCGATGTCGGCCAGAACGACCCTCCCGCAATGACGCATCGCAGGATAAAGCCGATGTGCCGGCTTCAGTGCTCCGAACGTGACGGTCAAATCGAAGTTCGGGAGCTCGCTCAGGCATTCGCCACTGTCGCTCTGGACCCCGCTCGCCACGTCGCACGCAACGCGGATGATCGCGGCATCAGACAAGCGCGAAAGTTGTTTCGAGACAGCGGGTTCAAGTCCACGCGTTAGACCTGTTCCGAACAGTGCGACAATCAACAATGGGGCGGACGAGGTCGAGTCCGACAGCTGCTCTGTCTGACCCTTCCATTCCACTCGCGCCCACTTTGCAGCCTCGGTCTTTGGTTCTGCGAGCGCCGCCACCCGCACCTTTACGCCACGCTCCGAGAGGTGGCGAGCGGCGACATAACCGTCTCCGCCATTGTTGCCTGGTCCGCAAAGGATCAGCGCCGGAAGCGGGCCAGCGAAGCGGTACGCGGCTTCTGCGAGCGCGGCACCCGCTCTTTCCATCAGCTCCTCGACGCTGGTGCCAGTGCGCATCGCGGCCTCTTCTGTGGCGCGCATGCCTTCGGCGGTGAGGATTGGACGTGGGGTGCTCATGCCGGGGCGCGTCTAGCGCAGGAATGTCTCGAGGCGCCACCACTCACGCGGAACCAACTCGGCCGCGGTATCTCGAGCCTGCTCGCTTTCGAACAGGGCAAAGCACGTTGCGCCGGAGCCTGACATGCGGACAAACGAAGCTCCTCGCTGTGCGGAAAGCCACGCGAGCACGGTTTCGATTTGTGGTACTTCTGCGATTGCCGACGCTTCCAAATCGTTCCGTCCGTCCCGCCAGTCATCGAGGGGACCGCGGTCAACACCGTCCCATCTAGCGAATACTTCCGCGGTGGACAGAGGCACTCGCGGGTTCAGTAGCAGGACGGGTGTTCCAGCGAGGCTCGACAGATCGACGGGCGTGAGCCGATCCCCAGCACCCTCGCCACGGGACGGAATACTGAGGAGGCACGCCGGAACATCGCTACCCAACTTGGGTGCAACCGCCTGAGCAATTGCGGGATCGATCCGCCACAATGACGTGAGCAGTCTCAGCGCGGCTCCAGCATCCGCCGATCCGCCACCAATGCCTGATGCCACCGGCACGCGTTTGTCGAGCGTAATGGCGGCACCATCTCGGACGCCAGCTTCCTGCGCAAGTGCCTTCGCGGCCCGAACGACGAGATTATCTTCGCTATCTCCAAGCTCGGCCGCAAATGGCCCTGAAAGTTGAAGCGACAGCTCATCGGCGGGCTCTGCGCTCAAGCGGTCGCCATCGGTGCAGAAGGAGAAAATCGTCTCGATCGAATGGCGGCCGTCCGGCAACTTGCTTCTTACGTGGAGAGCGAGATTCAGCTTCGCCGGTGCAATCTCCCGCGCCGGACTCAAGGTGCGGCGTTGGCCGACGTAAGGCCGCCGGAGAGCTTGGCCTTCACGCGTGCCGCCACATCGTCCTCGGCGGTCACCAACGCAGCGCTCCATGCGAAGCGCGCTTCATAATGACGACCGGATTTGAACAGTGCATCGCCAAGATGCTCCTGGATTTCGGCCTGGTCTGGATCCTTCTCCGCAGCTTTCTGCAAGGTCGAGATGGCGTCATCGACCTTTCCGCGCTTGAAAAGCGCCCAACCGAGCGAGTCGGTGATCGACCCGTCGTCGGGAGCCAGCTCGCTTGCCTTGCGGATCATCGCTTCGGCGGCATCGACGTTCTCGCCATGCTCAAGCTGCGCATAGCCCATGAAGTTGAGGAGCAGCGGCTGGTCCGGTGCAAGTGCCAATCCTTGCTGAAGCGCCTGCTTCGTCTCAGGCCAGCGGCCAGCCTCCTCGAAGGCATTGGCCTGCAGCAGGTACAACGGCCAAAGCTGCGCCCGCAGGCCTTGAGCGTTCGCGAGTGCGATCGCTTTGCCGTAAGCAGCCGCGGCTTCATTGTGACGCTTCATGGCCTGATAGACGTCACCTAGCCGCGAAAAGTCACTGACGCTTGCTCCGGGCTTGTTCGCCGCCCCTGATGCAATGGCAAAAGCGTCGTTGAATCTCTTGCCGTCGCTAAGAATTCTGACCTGTGCATCAAGCACGCTGCTCGCCAGGGCGTCGTCACGCGGAATGATCCTGAGCAACTCGAGCGCTTCTTCCGTCTGCTTCTGCCCGCTCAGCAGGATCGCCAGCAACATCGTCGCACTGCTGTTCTTCGGATCGGCGAAGCGTGCGACCTGTATCAATGCGACGGGAGGAGCAGAGCGCTGCAGCCGCACGAGGTCAGAGGAGAACGCCGTGAGCACTTCACTGAATGCCTCGGAGGGAGTTGTTATCGCCTCTCCACTCAGTTTGCCCGCCATGATGCGCTGCTTTGCCGGGCCGGCCTCCGAGCCCATTCCCTCGACCATCGCCAGCGCGCGATTTCGATCGCCGGCAGCAAGGAACCCGTCGGCGAGCGCAAGTCGAACGCGATTCTCGCGAGCGCCGGCGGCTCCGATCGCCTGCCGCGCGAACGGCTCGGCTTCCTGAGTCCGCCTGAACTTAAGGAGGATGAACGCGCGTTCTTCCGCCTGGAGCGGCGTCAGCAGGGTGTTCGACGGAATTTGGTCGATTGCTGCAATTGCATGCGCGGCGTCGCCGCGCTCGGCGAAATCCCAAGCCGTCAGCAAGGGGTTCAGGAAGGACAGATCCGCGTTGTCGCCGCTCCCTTTGAGCCAGGGCAGTGCGCGATCCAGGTGGCGCCGCTTCATCTCGTCGGCAGCCAGTAGCAATCGCGCCTCGGTCGGCAGCTTGGCTGCGGGAATTCTCGCGGCCAGATTCAAGGCAAGGTCCATTTGGCCGGATCCGATGGCCTCGCCTAAGGCCTTCCGCGCCAAATCGACTTGGTCGGGCTGGGAGCCGACGATCGCCGCCAACAACTGCGCCGAGCGCGCATGATCACCGTTCATCGCGGCCGCGCGCGCCTCGACATACGTCTGGGCGGTATTACCGGAGGGGATCGCAGCATACGCCGGCGCAGTCCCAACCGCGATCGCACTGCACGCCGCAGCGCCCAACCACTTACATATTTGGGTAATTGGGGCCTCCGCCGCCTTCGGGAGTGACCCAGTTGATGTTCTGGGTCGGGTCCTTGATGTCGCACGTTTTGCAATGGACGCAATTCTGCGCGTTGATCTGGAGCCTTGCATCACCGCTCTCGGTCTCCACGAATTCATAAACGCCTGCCGGACAATAGCGCTGTTCTGGTCCCGCATATACCGGCAGATTGATAGCCGTCGGTATGTCCGCGTCCTTGAGCGTCAGATGAACCGGCTGGTCCTCCTCGTGGTTGGTGTTGGAGATGAACACCGAGGACAGGCGATCGAAAGTCAGCGCGCCGTCGGGCTTCGGATAGTCGATCGGCAGCGCAACGTCCTTCCGCTTTAACGAGAGGTTGTCGGCCTTGTTCTTCAGCGTCCACGGTACGCCGATACCCAGATAGTTCAACCACATGTCGAGGCCCGCGTAGAGCGTTCCTAAAGTCCCGCCCCAATGCGCAACAGCGGGTTGCGCGTTACGGACGGTCTTCAGTTCCTTGATGATCCAGCTCTTGTGCAGGACCGCGGGGTAAGAGTTGAGCGCATCGCTCGAGCGATCGGCCGAGATCGCTTCGAAGGCTGCCTCAGCAGCAAGCATCCCGGACTTCATGGCCGTATGCGTCCCCTTGATGCGAGGAACGTTCACGAACCCCGCTGAGCAGCCGATCAGCGCTCCGCCGGGAAAAGCGAGCTTCGGAATAGCCTGATAGCCGCCTTCATTGATCGCCCGGGCACCGTAGGAGACGCGGCGTCCGCCCTCGATCTCCGCGCGGATCGCCGGATGGGTCTTCCAGCGCTGCATCTCGTCGAACGGCGACAGGTACGGGTTGGCGTAATCCAGTGCGATCACGAAGCCGAGCGCAACCTGATGGTTTTCCTGGTGATAGAGGAAACCACCGCCCCATGAGTCTGTAAGCGGCCAGCCCTGTGTGTGGATCACTCGGCCCGGCTTATGCTTTTCGGGAGGAATGTCCCACAATTCCTTGATCCCCAGACCGAAAACCTGTGGACCGCTATCCTCCCGCAGCTTGAAGACTTCGGTCAGCCGCTTGGTCAGGTGCCCGCGCGCACCTTCGGCGAAAAAGGTGTAGCGTGCATGCAGTTCCATGCCCTGCTGATAGTCGGGTCGACGACTGCCGTCGCGCGCGATGCCCATATCCCCGGTCGCGACGCCCTTCACCGAGCCGTCCTCGTTGAACAGGATCTCGGCGGCCGGGAAGCCCGGGAAAATCTCGACCCCCAGCTCCTCCGCCTGGCCCGCCAGCCAGCGGCAGAAATTGCCGAGACTAAGCGTGTAGGTGCCCTTGTTGTGCATGAAGGGAGGCATGAGGATTTGGGGCATCGCGAACTTGCCCTTCTCGGAGAGCACCCAATGGTGATTCTCGGTGACCCGCACGTTCAGCGGTGCGCCCTTGTCCTTCCAGTCGGGAATCAGTTCATTAAGCGCCTTGGGATCGATCACCGCGCCCGAGAGGATGTGAGCCCCGACCTCGCTCCCCTTTTCGAGAATGCAGACGGAAACTTCCCGCCCGGCCTCGTTGGCGAGTTGCTTGAGCCGGATCGCCGCGCTGAGTCCCGCCGGCCCACCGCCGACGATGACGACGTCATATTGCATGGATTCGCGTTCGCTCATGGTCCTCTCGTCGCGTCCCCCACACAATTCGACTCGTCCGCACTGCCAATTCCTTGACCATGACGTCAATGGCGCGCGAGGAGACGAACGTGGGCGGGGAAGTGAAATCGATCGGCATTGCCGAGGCGCGGAGCGCATTGACCTGGTGGTTGGAAGCCGGGGTCGACGTCGTCGTGCAGGAAGAAGCCCGCGACTGGCTAGCGCCTGCTCCTATTCCTCCGAAGGCCGTTCCCGCGGAACCGGCGCCTACCCCCGAACCGACGCTCGATACGCTGGATCAATTCCGCGATTGGCTCGGAAGCGGCGAAAACCTGCCGATGGCTCGCCCCGGAGCAAGGCGCGTGATGCCGCTCGGCGGAGAGCAGCCTGCCGCAATGCTATTCGTCGAAGCGCCGGAGGACGCGTCGGCACCACTGAGTGGCGACGCGTGGGAACTGACGCAGCGAATGCTCGCCGCGATCAAGATCACCGCCGAACAAGCGTACGTCGCCTCGCTTTCATGCTTCCACACGCCGGGCGCTCGAATGACCCAGACTGATCGGCAGGCCTGCGCGGAAATCGCCCGCAGGCACATCGCGCTGGCGAAGCCCAAACGGCTGCTTCTGTTTGGCGAAGGGCCTTCGCAGGCGCTGCTCGGCAAGCCGCTGCCGTCAGCGCGCGCTCACGTCCACAAGGTTGAGGGCGTGCGCACAGTTGTTACGTTCCACCCACGTCAATTGGTTAATCAACCTTCAAACAAATCCTTGGCATGGAGGGATTTGCTGCTGCTCATGGAGGAAGAATCTTGAAGGCTGGCCTGCTCGCGTTTGGAGCATTCGTCTCGGCCGCGCCCGTTTACGCGCAGGCTCAGGATCCGTTGGCGCCAATCCCCGCGAATGGCGGTGCTGCATCTGCCGCGCGTTCAGTTGGACAGGCCGGCGTCGTGAACGCGCCGACCTATCCGCCGCCGCTGGTTTCAGTGCCGCTCAAGGCGCCTCCGCAGAACCCGATACTCGCCGTTCGGCCGCCGCCGATCGCCAATCAGCCTGCGGCGCAGCCTACAATCGTGTTCACGCAACCCGCGCTTCCACCCGTCTCGACTGTCGCTGCGCCAAAGGACTGGCGCGGCGTCTTCGATGCCATCGACAGCGGCAATTGGGCTGCTGCTCAGGCCGGTATCGCAACTTTACCGCGCAGCATTCTCACCCCCGTGGCAAAAGCCGAGTTGTACACGGCGAAGGGCTCGCCGGTCGTAGACCTCGGCTCAATCCAGGCATTATTGGCCGAGGCGCCGGAAATCCCGCAAGCTGATCAGCTCGCGATCATGGCCTGGAGGCGTGGCGCAACGACGACGCCGATGATCATTCCCGAGCGGGCGACAACGAACCTCGGGTCCGCGCCCGTCCGCTACAAGACTCGGCCCGTTACCGGCGAGCCAGAAGCCGATGAACTCCGCGCAATCCTCGACCCTTTGATCAAGACGAATGATGCCGCCGGCGCCGAGGCGCAGCTCCTAGTCTACGCGCCCCAGCTCTCCGCCGAAGCACGCGCGGAAGCCGGTCAGCGGGTCGCGTTCGTGTACTACGTGCTAGGGCAGGATCTCGACGCTCGCCGGGTAGCGGATACATGGCGCCAGGGTGCCACCAGCGAATGGGCTGCGCAGGGCGCGTGGGTTTCGGCTCTCGCCTCATGGCGCCTCGGCGACTGTGAGTCGGCGTCTCGATCTTTCCAGCAAACGGCTGCCTATGCGCAGCAACGTGAGCTTCGCGCCGGCGCCCTCTACTGGGGCGCGCGGTCGGAACAGGCATGCGGACGTCCACGTGCGGTCGAGCCATTGCTCAGGTCCGCCGCTCAGTCAGCCGAAAGCTTCTACGGCTTGGTGGCTCGCCAGTCGCTCGGCATGGACACGAAACTCCCTGCCGATCCGTACGTGGGCTACGACCCGCCCGTCGATCAGCTTCCCAACGTTCAGCGGGCGATGGAGTTGGTGAAGATTGGCGAACCTGCGCTCGCCGAGGAAATGCTTCGTCATCAGGCGAAGATCGGTCTCGTCACTGAGCATCACGCGCTTATCCAGCTCGCCAAGAAACTCGATCTCCCGGCGGCTCAGCTATGGCTCGCGAACAACGGTCAGCCCGGAGCGCGCTCCGACGCTGCAGACCGCTATCCCAACCCCCGCTGGAGCCCCATCAACGGCTGGAGAGTCGATCCCGCGCTCGCCTTTGGTCACATCGTCCAGGAGTCCGCCTTCCGCCGGACCGCCGTCAGCACGGCGGGCGCCGTCGGCCTGATGCAGGTCCTCCCGATCACGGCGCAGCTGGTGTCCCGGAATCGCGGCGTGCCCTACTATAACGGTGCGCTCACCGATCCCCGCTACAATCTCGAATTCGGCCAGAGCTTCATCGAGATGATGCGCGGTAATTCAGGCACAGCCGGACAGCTGCCCCGGGTGATCGCGTCGTACAATGCCGGGCCGCTGCCGGTCGCGCGTTGGGCCGCGATCAACGACAAGGGCGATCCGCTGCTGTGGATGGAGTCAATCCCCTACTGGGAGACGCGCTACTACGTGCCCGCTGTGCTTCGTAACATGTGGGTCTATCAGGGGCTGAATGACGAGGACACGACCACACTCAAGGCCATCGCAGAACACCGTTGGCCAGTCTTCCCGACGGGCATGACGAAGCTGTCTCATTAGACTTACGTTCTTGTTATGTTCTTATCTACCGCGTAGAACGCGCGCATGCCGGTCGAGTCGAATCATGGCCGCGGGGCGACCCGCAACCTTGCCCCCACGCGCTTCAACCTTCAGGAACGTTCAACCGAGGGCGAGTGGCTCGACCAGGTAGAAGCGCTCGATGGCGTTCAGACGCGGCGAACCACCGTCACGATCGAGCACCCGAAGTCGATCCTCACGCGCAACAGCTCGCCCGACATCGGCTTCGACCGGTCGGTGAACGCCTATCGCGGCTGTGAACATGGCTGCATCTACTGCTTCGCGCGACCGACGCATGCCTATCACGACCTATCGCCCGGCGTGGATTTCGAATCGCGATTGTTTGTGAAGCCGAACGCGGCGCAGCTGCTCCATGCGGCGCTTTCGCGGCCCGGCTACGAGTGCCGCCCTATCGCGATGGGAACGAACACCGATCCATATCAGCCCATCGAAGAACGCTGGCGGATCACGCGCTCTGTCGTCGAGCTGCTGGTCGAGACCCGGCATCCCTTCACGATCACGACCAAATCGGACCGCGTCCTGCGCGACATCGACTTGCTGAAGCAGGCGGCGGATCTCCGACTGGCATCTGTCGCATTGTCGGTGACGTCGCTCGATCCGAAAATCGCACGCACGCTGGAGCCGAGAGCGCCGCAACCTCGCAAGCGCCTTGCTGCAGTGAAGACGCTGAACGAAGCCGGCATCCCCTGCTACGTCGCCGTTGCCCCTGTTGTGCCGCAGATTACCGACCATGAGCTCGAGCATATCGTCGAAGCTGCAGTCGAAGCCGGTGCTCCGGGCGGCTTCTACCTGCCCGTCCGCCTGCCCCACGAAGTCGCGCCGCTCTTCCGCGCCTGGCTGGACGAACATTTTCCCGACCGTGCGTCAAAGGTGATGGCGACCATTCGGTCACTTCGAGGTGGGCGCGACAACGATCCGGATTTCTTCAGCCGCATGCGCGGACAAGGGCCCTGGGCCGACCTTCTGCGCACGAGATTCGAGATCGCGTCGAAACGCTTCGGACTGCGGCAGGCCAAATTCCCGCTGCGCACCGACTTGTTCGAGCCGCCGCAAGGTGCCCAGATGCGGCTTCTCTAATCGACAGGCGCGCGAATTTTATCGACGCGCGCCGGTGACTCCGCCGATGCTCTTGCTAAGGCGACGCGCCATGAAACCATATTTCTTTGCTTCGCTTGTGGCGGCCGCCGCCCCTGCTGTCGGTCAGCAGGCGCCAGCACCCATGCCAGTTGTTCCCGCCCCGATTGCGGCCCTCCGCGATGCTGCTCTCCACGACGACTATGCGTGGAACATTACGGAGGGGCTCACGACCGAAGTCGGGCCGCGCCTCGATGGAACCCCTGCTGAAGCGCGAGCGCGCGAATGGGCAGTCGCCAAACTGAAATCGCTCGGCTTCTCAAACGTTCGTGTCGAGCCGTTCACGATTACGAACTGGACGCGCGGAGCGGAGAGCGCGGAGATCCTCGCTCCGTTCCCGCAACGCCTGGTCATTGCTGCACTTGGCAACAGCGCTTCGACCGGTCCGGCAGGAATCACCGGTGAAGTCGTCGGCTTCGACTCCCTTTCCGAGCTCCAGGCCGCGCCCGACTCCTCGGTTCGCGGCAAAATCGTCTTCGTCAGCCATGCCATGCCCCGGACGCAGGATGGCTCAGGCTATGGCTTCTTCGGCGGGCCGCGGCGGCAGGGTCCGACCGTCGCCAGCCAGAAAGGCGCATTGGCGATCGTTATCCGGTCGATCGGCACCGACTATCACCGCAACCCGCATGCGGGAGTCCAGACATTTGCCCCCGGGGTTAAGCCGATCCCCGCGGGCGCGCTTACCCTGCCGGATGCCGAGCAGCTTCAGCGGATCCTGAAGCGCGGCAAGCCGGTCACGATGCACCTGACGCTCGTGTCACAGAGCGGCTCAGCGCCTTCGGGCAACGTAATCGCCGAAGTGCCAGGCCGCGATCCGAAGGTGCCGCCGGTGCTTGTCGGTGGCCACCTCGACAGCTGGGATCTCGGCACCGGCGCGATCGACGATGCGTCCGGCGTCGCCATCGCGGCTGCCGCGGCAAAGCGGATCATGGACGCAGGCCGACCGCTGCGGACAATTCGCGTCGTGTGGTTCGGATCAGAAGAGCTCGGACTCTTCGGCGGCCTCGATTATCAAAAGCGGCACGGCTCTGAATCGCATTATGCGCTCGCCGAAAGCGACTTCGGCGCGGACCGCATTTGGCGCGTCAACAGCAAGCTGGGAAAGGAGCGCGAAGCCGAAGCCCGCCTTCTCCAGGCGGCGCTCGCACCACTCGGCATCGTTCCTGGAAAGCTCGACGACGCCGACGGCTCGGACATCGAGCCACTGCTCAACGGCGGCATGCCGGGTGTCGGGCTAAGCCAGGACGGCACTCACTATTTCGACCTCCACCACACGCCTGACGACACCCTCGATAAGATCGATCCGGAAGCGCTCAGGCAGAACGTCGCCGCGTGGACCGCCATGCTCGCCGTGCTGGCCGGCCCAATCGAACCGGAGCCGAAACGCAGTTCGCGGCGTTGAGCCTTCCAAACCACGGAGGAAAACCCATGCGCATCCTACTCGCCATTCCGCTTTTAATGCTTGGCGCCTGCAACGTCAGCAAAGAGGGGAACAGCGTCACTGTCCAATATGACCAGAACACCGCCGAGAACACCGCGGCCGACATTGGCAACACGGCGCAGAACATCGCCGCCGACATTGGCAACGACGTGCAAAAGACGGGCGACAAGATCGAGAACAAGGTCGGCAACAGCGACGTCAGCATCAACGTCAAACACGACGAAAAGACCGACAGCAACAAAGTCGAGAACAAGCAGTAGCTCGACGGTCGACCGACCATCCCCGCGTTAAAGGAGGATGGTCGGGGAGACAGGATTCGAACCTGCGACCCTCTGCTCCCAAAGCAGATGCGCTACCAGACTGCGCCACTCCCCGATTTCCTCGCCAACCGCTCGATGGTGGGCCCGGAGGGATTCGAACCCCCAACCTAGCCGTTATGAGCGGCCGGCTCTACCGTTGAGCTACAGGCCCTCCCCGGCTGGCGATTCGATAGCGGCGAGATGCCGCCGAGTCACGCGCGTGGAAAGGTCAAAGTTAGTCCGGCACGCGAAGTAACGAGGTCGCCGCCCGCAATCCTGGCGAGCCCGCGTACGAGCCTCAGCGAAAAGCCGGCGAGTAATCCCTCTTCTGCTCCGTCGGGGGCATCGAACAGCTGCGCGTCCGGGAGGCTTCGAAGCGCTGCTGGCCTGGAGATCGACAAACGGCATTGCTCGCTGCTTTGCTCTAGTGAGATCCGGACGCGCTCACCCGCTTCCGCACGCCCAACCACGGCGCTGCCAAAGCGAACGAGCAGACGCTCGGCGATCTCCGGTTCGACCGCGGCAAGCACTGGGCCGATCGTCTTGGAAACATCAACCTCAACACCGTGCGGCACAGCCGCCTCCCGTCGAACCATATCGCCCGCACGGTCGAGCAACCGCGCCAGATCGACCCGCCTCTCACCCGAACCGGCAGCAAGAGAGTGCACTTTGGCCGCGAAATCGAGGTCGTCGATCGCGCTTAGCAGCAGTCGCGCCTGCGCGACGATGTCGCTAGCCCGCTTGCGGTAACGATAGTCAGCCGGACCCAGATATTGTCCCTCGATGATTTCGGCAAAGCCGATGATAGCGGTCAGCGGCGTCTTGATCTCGTGCACGAGTTCGCGAAGGGAATCCGGATCCGCGAGCATCTCGGGACTCGTGTCCGGCGCCTCGACAGGCGCCGTGCCCCTTAACGCGACGCCCCTGTATCCCGCGAATCGTCCGTCCGTCGGATCGAACGCGGGAAGGCCGCTGATCTTCCATTCTCCAGCGACAAGTCCCTCGCCCGACACGGTCATTTCGGCATCGCGAAAGGGCGCACGCATCGAAAAGGCGCGTACCACCTCCTCGTCGATCCGGTCCGCATCTTCCTGGACTCGAGCAATTGACCGGCCGATCAGCGCGCCACGCGGAGCCCCCTCAACCCACGCGATATCTCCACTGGGACCGCACTCCCACCGGAACAGCGACGGAGCCTCGGACGGAACCTGCGTCAGGGTGCCTGCGCGCTGCGCAAGCCGAGCACGGCGCCGCCGCTCTATGCGCGCTACTACGTCGTGAAGTGATGGCGTGGGACTCGGCGTAGCGACCGGCGCGACGGGCGCTTCGGCGAACCGTTCTCCCGCTGATTGCGCCGGTAGCGGCACCTCGGGATGAAGCGCCTCGACAAAGTGCCTCGTCTCCTCGTCTGCAACTTTTAGGAGCGACTGCCACTGCGCCGGCTCAAGGGTCGCTGCGGCCAAGATCGGAGCAGAAACCGAGAGGCCGTCAGATACGAAGTATTCGAGGAGACCGATTGGAAGCGGTCGCGCGGCGACGGCCCTCGCAGCCGCCGCGCGCAAGTCCTCATCGATGTTTGGAGCTTCGGTCCGGATTGTCTCAAGTGCCCTATCGACAACCGCGCTCGCGCTTGCCGGTCCTGCTCGTGCAACCAGGTCGACCAACTGACGCCAGCGAACGGCTGCGTCGCGCCGATCGCCCGCAGGTTGCTTCAAGACAGTGAGGAGACGATCGTCAAAACGCACGTGGTCCCACATTCCTTCGAGCCGGTTCGGACGGCTCTAACCGAGCATTTACTTCGCGCTAATGCGCTAGTGGTAAACCATCCCGAAACGATACACTCTCTTAGCGAAAGTCGTGAGCACAAAAAGAAAGAGGCGCCGGGTCAATCCCGACGCCTCCTACCTTACGTGAGTTCGGGCGGGTTTAGCCGTGCTGAAGGTAGATCTGCCAGTATTTCGCAATCGCTGCCTGGGTACCCCCGACTTTATTGAAAGCGGCTGCGGCACCGGCCTTATCGCCGGCTCGCGCGAGCGCCTCGCCTTGGCGGAGGTTAGCGACATTGGCGTCCGCACCAGCTGCCGCCGCTTTGCCGTAGACCTCTGCGGCCTTCTGATAATTGCCCGCACCATAGTAAGCATCCGCAACCCGCATGTAAGCGTTCGGCACCTTCGCTCCCGCTTCACGAGACGACAATTCAGCCGCGGTTGGCGCAGCCTTGCCCCTCAAGGCATTCTGCAACTCCTGGACGACTGGGTCGGCAGCCTTGATGTGGCCAGAGGAAATGCCTTCCGCGAGCACGGCTTTCGCTTCACCATAATTCATCGAATTGATCGTCTCGGACGCATACACATTATAGTCACCGCTCCCGCGCATCGAATTGGTCGCGCTAGCCAGCCGCATGATGTCCAGCGCCAGCGACGCGTCCGGGTTGCCGATATTGCGGTAGATGGCGAGGGCGTCATGCCAGCTGTCCGGCGTCGGATAGGCTGCGACCCACTGGCGGCTGAGTTCAAGCGCTGTAGGTGAGCGTGCCCCCCAGGCGACGGAAACAGCCTCCTTGTAAAGGTCTTCTGCGGGCTTCTGACCCGAGGCAGCGCCCTGTTGGATAGCTTTGAGCAGCGTCGCCGAAGCGTCCGCTTTCCGACCGGCAGCATTCTGAGCCAGACCCAAGAACTTGACCGCCTCGGCATTGTTGGGATCGATCGTGACGGCCTTCTGGAAGAGGTTCACGGCCTGATCATAGTTTTTTGAATTGAAGGCCGTTACGCCGATTTCCGTGTAAACGCCGGAAACCTTCGTATTCGGCAGGTAACCGGATGCGGCGATCTCATCAGCACCGGCCACCATGCCCGCCTGATCGTTTGCTGCTTTGGCTGCCTCAAACTGCAGCGCGCCGATTGCGAAATGGTCGTCTTTGTTTTGAGCGACCGCTTTCGCCGCCGCCAGCTTCGCCGGAATCGAGGCCGTATCCCGCGCTTTCACTGCCTGTTGAAGATCGATGATCGCCTTGCCGGCCTTGTTGGATAGCTTTGGGGTCGGCGCGTCGTTGCTCGGTCCAGGTGCCGGCTGAGCAGCGCTCTGCTGGGGCGCCGGTGACGGCGTATTATATTGAGCGGCTGCCGGAGCGGCGGCCAGCGTTGCTACCAACGCAATCGCTGTGCTGCTGATCAGATTCATGAGCTGTTCCTCCTGCTGCCGGCTCGGAGCCGGCCTCGAATGACGTGGGGCCGATTAGACCCGTATGGCTGCAAGTCCAAGTCAGATGTCTCGAAGCGACTGAACATGCATTGAACCGGCTGATTCACAAAGGAAAAAGCGGGTGAAGGCAACGAAGCACAGACGACCGTTCTTCGCACGCGCGCGTACGCGCGCGGGGTGGCAATAGCCGGGTCGATGCATTAGGTAGGTTTCCCGGGGGGCGGCACAGCGCGCATCCCCAGCGTGTACCCTTAACGACAGGACTTTTTCTTGGCCACTCAGCCACCGGTCGACGACCGCAAAGATAATAACACTCCTCCTTCCGGCGGCGACCGCGATATCGCGCCGATCTCCATCGTCGAGGAGATGAAGACCAGCTACCTCGATTACGCGATGAGCGTGATCGTCAGTCGCGCGTTGCCCGACGTGCGCGACGGTTTGAAGCCGGTCCATCGCCGCATTCTCTACGCGTGTCAGGAAGCGGGCTACGTCGCCGGACGGCCCTATCGCAAGTCGAGCCGCATCGTCGGTGACGTCATGGGTAAGTATCACCCGCACGGCGACAGCGCGATCTACGACGCCCTCGCGCGAATGACGCAGGACTGGTCGATGCGCGTCCCGCTCATCGACGGGCAGGGCAACTTCGGGTCGATGGATCCCGATCCGCCCGCCGCCATGCGGTACACCGAAGCGCGGCTTGCCAAGGTCGCCAACTTCCTGCTCGGCGACATCGACCGCGACACCGTCGACTTCACGCCCAACTATGACGCGTCCGAGCGCGAGCCGCAGGTTCTGCCTGCCCGCTTTCCCAACCTGCTCGTCAATGGTGCGGGCGGAATCGCGGTAGGCATGGCGACCAACATCCCGCCGCATAACCTCGGCGAAGTGCTCGCTGCATGCCGGGCCTACATGGATGATCCGGCGGTCACGTCCGAAGGACTGATGGAGCATGTGAAGGGACCGGATTTTCCCACGGGTGGATTGATCCTGGGCCAGTCGGGCATTCGCGGCGCCTACACCGCGGGCCGCGGATCGATCATGGTGCGCTCGCGGCACCACGTCGAGGAGAGTCGCGGCGATCGCCGCTCTATCGTTCTCACCGAAATCCCGTATCAGGTTGGCAAGAATGGTCTCGTCGAGAAGATCGCCGAAGCCGCCAAGGAAAAACGCATTGAGGGTGTCTCCGACATCCGCGACGAGTCAAATCGCGAAGGCGTGCGGATCGTCATCGATCTGAAGCGCGATGCCACGCCCGACGTCGTGCTGAACCAGCTGTGGCGGCATACGCCGGCCCAGTCGAGCTTCCCGGCAAACATGCTGGCGATCCGTGGCGGCAAGCCCGAGACGCTGACGCTTCGCGACTTCATTGAAGCCTTCATTCGCTTCCGCGAGGAAGTGATCACCCGCCGCTCGAAGTACGAGTTGCTGAAGGCCCGCGAGCGCGCGCACATCTTGCTCGGCCTGGTCGTCGCGGTCACCAACCTCGACGAAGTCGTGAGGCTCATTCGCGGGTCGGCTTCGCCTGCCGAAGCACGCGAGAAGCTGTTGGCGCGCGAATGGCCTGGCGACCAGATCCGGCCCTACATCCAGCTGGTCGAGGCGGTCGAACCGCAGGCCGCGGGCGAGGTCTACAAGCTCTCCGAAGCGCAGGTCCGCGCAATCCTCGAGCTGCGGCTCCATCGCCTGACTGCCCTAGGCCGCGACGAGATCGGAAACGAGCTCGAGGGTCTTGCGAAGAACATCGGTGAACTGCTTGAAATCCTGGCGAACCGGGCCCGTCTGTACGAGGTAATGCGCGAGGAGTTCGACGAGGTCGAGGCCGAATTCGCCACACCGCGCATGAGCGAACTCGCGCCCGCTGCCGATGGCATCGAGGACGAAGACCTGATCGAACGCGAGGACATGGTCATCACGGTGACCATGGGCGGCTATATCAAGCGCACGCCGCTCGCCCTGTTCCGCGAGCAGAAGCGTGGCGGCAAGGGCCGCGCGGGCATGGCCACCAAGGAAGAGGATGCGGTCACCAACCTGTTCGTGACCTCGACCCACAATCCGGTGCTGTTCTTCTCGAACCTCGGGCGCGTTTATCGGATGAAGGTGTGGAGGCTTCCGGAGGGAGGACCGAACACCAAGGGCCGTCCGATGGTCAACATACTGCCGCTGGCGCAGGGTGAAGTCATCTCCACCGTGCTCGCGCTCCCGGAAGATGAGGCCGAGTGGGGCGGTCTGCACATCATGTTCGCGACGGCTCACGGAACGGTTCGCAGGAACAGCATGGCTGCGTTCACGAATATCCCGACGGCCGGCAAGATCGCGATGCGGTTCGGCACGGGGCCTGCCGAGGGCGCCGAAAATGGTGACGATAACGATGAGCAGGCAGATCCGACCGATCGCCTGATTGGCGTCTCGCTTCTTACGGAAGAAGATGACGTCCTTCTCGCCACCCGCCATGGGAAGGCGATCCGCTTCAAGGCTACGGACGTCCGCGAGTTCCAGTCGCGCACGTCTACCGGCGTCCGCGGCGTCCGCCTGCAAGAGGCCGACGAGGTCATTTCCATGTCGATCCTCCACCGCGTGGGCACCAACCAAGAGGAACGGGAAGCCTATCTCCGCTTCGCTCCGTGGAAGGGCGAGAAAGACGGCGAGTGCACGCTTTCTGCAGAGCGGATCGACGAGCTCGCCGACAAGGAGCAGTTCATCCTCACCATCACCGAGAACGGCTACGGCAAACGTTCGTCCGCTTACGAATATCGCCGCACCAACCGTGGCGGTCAGGGAATCACCAACATCGACACGTCAGAGCGCAACGGCTGTGTCGTGGCGAGCTTCCCCGCCCACCAGGGCGAGCAGCTGATGCTCGTCACTGATCAGGGCAAGATGATCCGTACCACCGTAGGCAGCATCCGTATTGCCGGTCGCAACACGATGGGCGTCACGATCTTCCGCGTCGCCGACAACGAACATGTCGTGAGCGTCGCGAAAATCGACGAAAGCGAGGAAGAAGACGTCGAAATCGACGGCGGTGACGAGAAAGCACCAGTCGAGGACGCGGTGATCGGCGAAAGCGAACTTGAGAAGCCCGTCGATCCGGAGCAAGAATAGCGAGTCCGGCGGGGTTCGCTGCGACGAACAGTGGAAACCCGCCGGGCCTGGGTCGCGTTCTCCTGAGCACTAGTTCGAGGAGTAATCGTTTATGCCCCTTCCCCATAATGCGTTAGTTCTTGTCGCGGATGGAACGAAGCATCTGTTCCTTCGAAATTTCGGAGACGAGAATCAGATTGATCTGCGCACCGAATCCCATGATCAGCGAGAGGACCGGAAGGACCGTGAGATCAAAACCGACGCGCCCGGAACCCAAGGTCAGAGCGCAGGCTACGGGCGGCCCGCTATGGAGGAAACCGACTTCCATCAGCAGGAGGAAGACCGTTGGATCCAGGACGCCGCCGAAGAGCTGAAGAAGCGCGCGCTCCGCAATGATTTCGATGCTCTTGCGATCATCGCGCCGCCCAAGGCGCTCGGCGTGCTGCGCAAAGCGCTTCACAAGGAAGTCGAGAAGCGGATCGTCTGCACGGTGAACAAGGAAATGAGCGGGCGACCGATCCCGGACATTGAGGCACTGCTCGACGGCCAAACCAAGGCTGAGGAGTTACCCGCCGTCTAAGCATATGATTTGAGCCCGGACCTTCAGGCCGGGCTCAAATCACTTCCACAGCAATAGTTATCCGCGCTCGCCAGACCTGCGCGTCGACGGAGGAGCCGGCGGTGGCGGCGGTGGCGCCGTGCTCAGGGACTGGATCTGTTGCAGGTGCATCTGCACGACGGGAACGATCTGGCCCGCCGCCGTACGTAGCGCCGGCACGTCTCCTTGTGCTGCATAATTCTGATGCAGCTGAAGGGCCTGCTGGTGCGCGCTGATCTGCGCCTGCTGGAACGCCATGTCGAAGCTGGGCCCGCTCCCTGCTGAGCGGAGCTGATCGAGCATCGCCTGCTGCGCCGGCAACAGCGCGGGGGGCGGCGGAGTCAGGCCAGCCGACTGTGCTGCCGACACCACCATTTGAGTCGAACGTGTGTGATCGGCGACGATCATGTTCGCGAAGTTGCGTATCGCGGGGTTCTGTGACGCCTGGAGCGCGAGCTGGCCAGATTGGATCTCAAACTGATCGGCGCTGCCGGCCTGCGCCATGTATCCGGGCGCCATGAGCGGGTTGTTGATGTCCACCGGCGGCGGCGGAGCGGGAGGCGGTGCACTCTGACAGGCGGCGAGCAGCGCCGTTCCGCCGAACAGGATCGCCAGCTTATTCATGCATAACCTCCCAGATATTCGATGATCGCGCCGAGGAAACCAGCCAACGACCGCGTGGTTCCTACTGCTAAATCAGCAGCTTCTCACGCGAAGAGGTGAACGACTTCCGCGCCGTTCGCGACCGCGTTTAGAAGTAACGTGCGGTGACAATGAGCAGGTTCGCGCTCCATGCAGAGCAAGGCGGTCGGCTTCTGCGCGGCAAGCTGCAGCATCTGCGCTGACTGGGCCATCGCTTCGGGGAGTTCGAGTTGCCCCGCGTAGATCCGCTCAAGATCCGCGTGCCGCCCTGCTCTTGCGGCCATCCGTCCTTCTGACGGCGTCCCGAGTGCTTTCAAATGCAGATATTCGATCCCGGCTTCCGCCAGTGCAGCCTTCAGCGGCGATTTCGAAAATCCGGGCCGACGCGACAGCGGGAGCGCGCGAACATCGATTACCCGCGCGACACCTGCCTTCATCAGCGCGGCAACGAACTCCGGCACAGTCGTGCCTTCATAACCGATGGTGAAGATGCGCATGTCTATCACTCACTTAGCGGTTATCGCGGGTGCCTCCTTGGGTAGCGCCCACACGCGCACATAATCCACTTCCATGCGCTGCGGCAGTGCTGCGTCGTCGATACCTTTTGCCGCGGCCCAGTCGCCTCCCATCGCCAGGTTGAGGATCAGATAGAAGGGGCTATCGAAGGGCCATGCTCCACGCCCGCCGGGCTCGTCGTTCCTGACCCGCATATAGGCCCGATCGTCGACACCAATCGTGATCGCGTCGGGAGTCCAGCTCAGTTGGTAGCGGTGGAAAGCACTGCATGCTGTTGGCACCGACGCCTCCGCGCCACGGCCGTTCTGATGCGTGTGATTAAACAACGCTGTGTGCAGCGTCGCGTGTGCCACGTTGGGCTGCGATCCGACTTGCTCGAGAATGTCGATCTCACCGCCCTCAGGCCAGGCTGCCGAGCCTTGCGGCAGCATCCAGATCGCCGGCCATGTGCCACGTGCGCACGGCAGCTTGGCCGAAATCTCGAAGAAGCCGGTTGCGAAAGCGATCTTGTCCTTCGTCTGGATCTTTGCCGAGCTATATTCCTGCTTTCCCCAGTCAGGCAGACCACGAAGCAACTTCGGGTCCTTGCGGAGTTCGATTACGAGGTGCCCGTTCTCGAGCCGAAGGTTCTCCGGCCGGTTGGCCGCATAATATTGCAGCTCGCCATTGTACCAGCCCAGCTTGTTGCGGGATGTGTCGAAGCTCCACTTCGATCTGTCGAGCCGCTTGCCGCCGAACTCGTCCGACCAGAGCATTTTCACCGAGTGAGGCGGCATCGCTTCGGCAATCCCGTAATTGTTCGCGGACAGGGTCTGCGCCGCGGCGGAGAGAAGAACAGCATTCAGCATGAGTGCTGGATAGCGGCTCGGCTCCGGACTAACAGCCCCAGATGTCCTTCGACATTCACATCATCGGTGGCGGCCTCGCGGGTTCCGAAGCCTCTTGGCAACTCGCTGAGGCAGGCGTTCGCGTAAGGCTGAGCGAAATGCGTGGCGGCGGCGATAGGACGCCAGCGCACGAAAGCGACCGCTTGGCGGAGATGGTCTGTTCGAACAGCTTCCGCAGCGACGATCCAGACAACAACGCCGTAGGGCTCCTCCATCAGGAGATGCGCGCGCTCGGCTCGCTGATCATGCGTTCGGCGGATATCCACCGGGTGCCCGCAGGATCGGCTCTGGCGGTAGACCGTGAAGGCTTTGCTGCCGAGGTGACGCGCGCGCTCGAGCAGCACCCCAACATCACGGTCGTGCGCGAGCGCATTGATCGGCTACCCGACCATCCCGCGATCATTGCTACCGGTCCTTTGACCGGCTCGGAACTCGCTGAATCGATTGCTGCCGAAACCGGCGAAGGCTCCCTGGCCTTCTTCGACGCCATCGCGCCCATCGTCCACAAGGACAGTATCGACATGTCCGTTGCCTGGATGGCGGCTCGCTGGGACAAAGGGGGCAAGGACTACATCAACTGCCCCATGAACAAGGAGCAGTACGAAGCCTTCGTTGAGGCCCTGCGCGATGGTGAGAAGGCCGAATTCAAGGACTGGGAGAAGGATACGCCTTACTTCGAAGGCTGCATGCCGATCGAGGTGATGGCCGAACGCGGCGTCGAGACGCTGCGCTACGGGCCGATGAAGGGCGTCGGCCTCGACGATCCCCGCACGGGACGCTGGCCCTATGCAGTCGTTCAGCTCAGGCAGGACAATCAACTGGGCACGCTTTGGAACATGGTCGGCTTCCAAACCAAGCTGAAGCATGGAGAGCAGGTGCGCGTCTTCCGCACCATCCCGGCTCTTGAAAATGCGGAATTCGCGCGCCTCGGCGGAATCCACCGCAACAGCTTCATCAATTCGCCCCGCCTGCTCGACCGCCAGCTGCGGCTGAAGATCAAGCCGAACATCCGCTTTGCCGGCCAGATCACCGGCTGCGAAGGCTATGTTGAAAGTGCTGCTGTCGGCCTGATTGCAGCACGCTTCGCCGAGGCCGAACTTCGGGGAAAGAGCCTGTCTTCACCCGCCGCGGAAACAGCTCTCGGCGCTCTGCTCGGCCACATCACTGGCGGTGCCAATGCGGAGACGTTTCAGCCGATGAACGTCAATTTCGGTCTTATGCCGCCGCTCGAAGGCCGATCTAAGAAGACTGATCGGAAGAAAGCATACACCGAACGCGCCCGTGCTGCGTTCGCTGCCTGGCGCGAGCAGGCGGACGCGCGCGAACTCGCCTAGTCGTCGAATTCCAGCGTCGAGATCAGTTCGGTCATCCGGAACAGCCGTAGCTGGATCACTTCAGGAACCGTATCGGGCAGCCGGTCAGAGATCGTATCGCGGGCCTTGAAGTAGCTGGCATTGACGCGGACGAGTTCCATCGACCAGTCCGGAAAGCTGCGACTCTCGATTTTCCGCTCGTCGCGAACCTCCAGACCGGTGTGGCGCGGATCGCGCCTCAGCCGGTCAAGCAGATCGTCAATGGCTCCATGCGAGCCTTCGACGATCTGCAAGAAATGCGTGCCGTTGAACACAAGAAGGCCAGTGATTCCGTCAAGCGCGTTCAACTCGCGCGCTGTTCGGTGAATTGCTTCGAGATCTGATGTCTTGAGGTCGAGACGGGCGAGGCTTGTATAGGTCAGGGACGTGAGATCCATGAAGGCCCGTTAGAGCCAAAATGGACCGCCACAAGCCGGTAACGTCGGGTTCAAGACATTTTTAACAAGCGCAGCGCTGATTCTTCGGCGGTGGTGGCGCCGTCGTCGCATATTCGACCGCGATCAGCCAACCGTTGTGGTCGGCCGTCCGCGCTCTGAAACTTGGTTGCCATCCTTAATCATTTCGGCCCGGCTGAAGCGCTTCTCTTCGCGGCTCTCGTACTGGCGTCCGGAGCATGGACCGTTTGAGAGGCAGCAAACAGCGAAGCGGTAGCAGGCTGCACCGTGAGACCCCTGGGAAGAGATGGGTTTTCGCCAGCCTTGGAGCCAAAAGAGAAATGCGCCGGCCAAAATCGAGTCCGAGGAAGTCTTCGCCGCGCGCTCAAAAAGCATGCCGCTCCACGGCAACGAACGTGCCAAAGGGCACCTCAAATACAACAGAGATGGACGCGCGCCTCATGTCCTACGCGGAACGGAATCTATCGACTGTGTGGAATCGTGCCCCTGAGCCTGTGTGCTAATGCGACACCGACGCGGCCAAGTCGACCGCCCGGGTGCAAATCATAGGCAGCGAGCGCTCCGAGAACCGTGAGCGGGCGCACATTGGCGGGCATCTTGTCCTGGATCTCTTTTACCGCCAAGCGCGCCTGAGAGCAGAGAAAGCCGCGTGAATCCGTATCACTGCAGTGGGTTGCGCCGTCTACGAGCGACCAAAGCGCTCCCGCCGCTTCCGCTTCGCTCGGCTCGGCTCCAAGAAGGCGCGCCCCGATGCCGAACAACAGGCGGCCCCGCTGCCGCAGCCCTTGTGCTGCCGTTTCACCCCACGGAAACGGCTCGAGCAAGGGCAACCACCCCTCCTCAAGATGCGACAGCTCGGCACCTGTCACGCCGCGTGGCAGCAGTTCTGCTGCGACCTCCTGCAACCTCGGCTCTGCGCGTGTGGAACCGGCATCGAGATCCTCCAATCGCTCGCGCCACCAAGCCATCCGGATCGCGCCGAGCGCTGGCTGCGACGTCGTCGCGACAATGTCCGCGAAGGCGAGATCGAGATCCCAGAGGGCGGAAAGTGCCGGCCTGACCCGCGGCGGCGCCGCCTCGAGCGCCGTCAGCCGGTCCGGATCCAACCGCCGTTCAGCGATAGCAGACGGCTTTCACTGCATCGACGACCTGCGAGGCTTTGATCAGCGCCATTTTCTCGAGATTCGCAGCATAAGGCAGCGGCACGTCGACGTCCGTGACCCGCATCACCGGCGCGTCGAGGTGATCGAAGCCTTCGGTCATCGCAATCGCGATGATCTCAGACGAGATTGAGCAGGTCGGCCAACCCTCTTCGACAACAACCATCCGGTTGGTGCGCTTGAGGCTCTCGAGCACCGTCGCCTTGTCGAGCGGGCGAAGCGTGCGGAGATCGATCACTTCGGCGTTGATTCCTTGCGCCATCAGCTCCTGCGCGGCCTCAAGCGCCACGCCTACGCCGATGGAATAGCTGACGATCGTCGCGTCCTTGCCGGGACGGACGATGCGCGCCTTGCCGATCGGCAGCACGTAGTCGTCGAGCTGCGGCACATCGAAATGCTGGCCGTAGAGAAGCTCGTTCTCGAGAAACACGACCGGGTCGTCGGTGCGGATTGCTGCCTTGAGCAGGCCCTTCGCGTCTGCCGCGCTGTACGGACAGATCACGATAAGGCCCGGCACTTGGGCATACCAGCTGCCGTAGTTCTGGCTGTGCTGGGCTCCGACGCGCGCCGCGGCGCCATTCGGCCCGCGAAACACGATCGGGCAGCGCATCTGCCCGCCCGACATGTAGTTGGTCTTCGCGGCCGAATTGATGATGTGATCGATCGCCTGCATTGCGAAGTTGAAGGTCATGAACTCGACAATGGGCCGCAATCCGCCCATCGCCGCGCCCGCGCCAATGCCAGCAAAGCCATATTCGGTGATCGGCGTATCGACGACGCGCTTAGCGCCAAACTCCTGAAGCAGGTTCTGAGTGACCTTGTAAGCGCCCTGGTACTCGGCGACTTCCTCCCCGATCACGAAGACGCGGTCGTCCCGTCGCATCTCTTCGGCCATCGCGTCACGCAATGCGTCGCGCACCGTCGTGCTGATGAGGGGCGTACCTTCCGGCACTTCAGGATCGTCGTGCGTCTTCGCGACATCGGCGACGAGATCGCGCGCCGCGGTCTCGAACACATGCGGCGTCGGCGTTGCTTCGTCCTGCTGTGATGCGGGGATCGGAACAGACGGGGCGTCTGTCATCGCGGGTTTCGGCGTCTGGGCTACCGCGGCGCTATTTGAATCGCTGACCTGCTCACCGTCACCGGCAAGCAGAGCAATCGGCTGCCCCACCTTCACGCCATCCGTACCCTCCGGCACGAGAATCTTCGCAATCTTGCCCTCATCGACAGCTTCGAATTCCATGGTAGCCTTGTCGGTCTCGATCTCGGCGAGGATGTCGCCCGACTTGACGTCATCGCCTTCCTTGACCAGCCACTTCGCGAGGGTCCCTTCCTCCATCGTCGGGGACAAAGCGGGCATCTTGAGCTCAAGCGGCATTAATAGCTCCCCACCAAGACGTCGGTGTAGAGCTCGGACGGCGCCGGCTCGGGCGCGTCTTCAGCGAACTTCGCAGCTTCTACCACGATGTCCTTGATTTCCTTGTCGATCGCTTTGAGCTCTTCTTCCTTGACCCCGAGGGCCTCAAGATCGCGCTCAGCATGCAAGATCGGGTCGCGATGCTCGCGCACGTCTTGGACCTCCTCGCGGGTCCGATACCGCGCCGGATCTGACATCGAATGCCCTCGATAGCGGTAGGTCAGGAGCTCGATTATAATCGGCCCCTTGCCTCCGCGCACCCAGTCAAGCGCGACCTGCGCAGCGCCTCGCACCGCAAGGACGTCCATGCCGTCAACTTGGAACCCCGGGATGCGATGCGCCTCGCCCCGCCGGTACAGCAATGGCTCGGCCGACGAGCGCTTGATCGACGTGCCCATCGCATATTGGTTGTTCTCGATCGCGTAGATGACCGGCAGGTTCCACAGCTTGGCCATGTTGAAGGCTTCGTAGACCTGGCCCTGGTTGACCGCGCCGTCGCCAAGATAAGCAAGGCACACGCCGCCATCCTCAGCATATTTGTGCTTGAAGGCGAGACCCGTCCCGAGCGGCACCTGCGCGCCGACAATGCCATGGCCGCCGTAGAAGCCGTGATCGACGCTGAACATGTGCATCGACCCGCCTTTGCCTTTCGAGATGCCGGCAGCGCGGCCCGTCAGCTCAGCCATGATAACCTTGGGATCGATGCCATAGGCGAGCATGTGGCCGTGATCGCGATAACCAGTGATGACGCTGTCCTTGCCGACCGTCATGGCCGATTGCAGCCCCACGCCGACCGCCTCCTGACCGATGTACAGATGGCAGAACCCGCCGATCAAACCGAGACCGTAGAGTTGCCCCGCGCGCTCCTCGAAGCGGCGGATGAGCAGCATCTCACGATAGAGCTGAAGCAGCTCTTCCTTTGATGCCTTGTGGCGTTGCGGCTGCGGCGGGCGCTCGATCTCCGGCGCCTGCGGTTGCGGTGAAACGGCGGTTTTCTTGGCGGAACGCGCCACGACGACCTCTCTCCTCGGGATTGCGGGCGGGCTATAGGATGCGCTTAGCGAAGCGGCAACTGCGGTTAGGCCGCTCTCGCGTCGGCATCCATCAGTTGCGTTATTCCGCAACGTTCGACTTCGGTAAGATCGGGCCGCCAGAGATCCGAGATCAGCACCACGCGAATACGGTCGCTGTCGTTCCAAGCCTCGTGCTCGATCATATCGTCGAAGACGAGCGCAGTGCCGGGCACCCATTCGCGACTCTCGCTCCCGACGCGGAAACCGCAAGAGTCCGGCACGATGAGCGGCCAATGGACGATCAGGCGCGCGTTAATGATTCCTGTATGGGGCTCGATTCGGCTGTGCGGCTCAAGCACGGAGAAATACAGGCTCGGCGCGATCCTCCCGATGCGCGGCGAATCGATGCCCTTGAACAGGCGCATCGTGATTGGACATTCGCTCGCATATTCCCCGATGACATTGCCACCGCGAACGAGTGGGATCATCGACCATTTCCCGATTTGCTCACGATTCGGCTGCTCAGCTTCAAGCCCCGCGAGATATGGTGCCAGCTGCGGCGCCCTCTTGCGCGTCAGCGACAGGAATTCGTCCCGTATCGCGTCGGTGTGCCGCTCGATCTCGGGTACGCCGGCAAAATCTGCGGGTTCAAAATATTCGGCGGATTTTATGCCCGGGATAAGGAATTGCGACGAGACGTCTGAACCCGCAGCTGAATTTTCGAGAATGCTCTGCTTCAAGCCATCAAGGCGCGCAGCAGACTCCTTTGGCAGGTCGCCACCCGCGCGCCAATCGGACACCCGCTCGAGCCAGCGGTCCTCTGCCGCTACGCGGCGCCTCGCGTGCTGCATCTGCTTGACGATCGGCGGCGGAAGCCTCTGTTCGGGAAGTGCAGTGCGAAGCGCCGCTCGATAGGTCCGCGCTGCGCGATGCTCCGCGTGCATGGCCTCCTGCATAGCCCCAAGCATCAGCAAGGCGACGAAGTTGCGCGGCGCGAGCTTGACCGCCTTCTCCGCCGCCGTGGCTGCGAGGCCGATGTCGCCGAGCGCCCGACGTACGCTCGCAAGCTTCAAAAGTGTATCGACGGTCGGACGAAAGTCCGCGGCGCGCTGCAACAGTTCAGCCGCGCCGTGGCGGTTTCCGGCCGCCATTGCTTGGTCGGCAGCCAGCTCCAACGCCGCTGCTTGATTGAGGTTAACATCCAACGCGAATACCCGCCGGCTTAGCCAACGCAGTCCTGCCTGTCAGGAGCCACTCCTATCGCTCAATTTCCGACGAACGACATCCATGATCCACGAACGGCGGAACTTCGATTAAGCAGCGCTTAGTCCAGCGGGACAATGACCTCGTCGGGACGAACAAGGCCTAGGTCCTTTCGGACCAGCTCATCGGCCATGTCCGGATCAGCTTTATTAGGATCGAGCAGCGCAGATCGATGGCGCATCTGGGCGCGCTCCTGCTCCAGCCGCGATAGCTCCGCCTGGCGCTCTTTCAACGCGCGATGATAGCCGCCCCAGGCGAGAATGCCGTTCGGCCCGGCGATCGCATGGCCCGCGAACGTGCCGACAATGATCAGCGCAAGCGCCGGCATCGCCGCGCGGCGGATCAGGCTGAATATGCGGTTCGGTCCCCCCATCGCACTCAGAGGAGAATCATGAAGGACTCACGAACGCAAGTGAAAAGAATGCTTTGGTGGATATCTCGCGGATAAATTTGTGGATCAGGCCGGCCTGTACGACTTCAGCGCCGCGCGCCCCGCGTATTTCGCTGCGTAACCAAGTTCCTCTTCAATCCGGAGGAGCTGGTTGTACTTCGCCGTACGGTCGGCCCGTGCGAGGCTCCCGGTCTTGATCTGCCCGCAGCTGAGCGCAACCGCGAGGTCTGCAATCGTCGTGTCCTCGGTTTCGCCGGAACGGTGGGACATCACCGTCGTGTAGCCCGACGTTTGAGCCATCCGAACGGCGTCGATCGTCTCCGTCAACGTGCCGATTTGGTTGACCTTGATCAGGATTGAATTTGCAATTCCATCCTCAATGCCCTTCTCGAGCCGCTTGACGTTGGTGACGAATAGATCGTCGCCCACAAGTTGGACGTGATTGCCGAGCTTCTCCGTAAGCGCCTTCCAGCCTTCCATGTCGTCCTCGGCCATGCCGTCCTCGATCGACGCTATCGGGTAATTCGACGCGAGATCGGTGAGATAGGCGGCCATCTCCGCCGGGGAGAGCGTCTTCCCCTCGCCGGTCATCTGGTAAGCACCTTCGCGAAAAAACTCGCTCGACGCGCAATCAAGCGCGAGCAGCACATCGCTGCCCAGTTTGTACCCGGCAGCCGTCACTGCTTTGTCGATATAGTCGAGCGCCGAGCGTGCACTGTCGATCTTCGGCGCAAATCCGCCCTCATCGCCGACGGACGTCGAAAGTCCCGCCTCGTGCAGCGCACTCTTGAGTGCATGGAAGATCTCGGCCCCACAGCGCAGCGCTTCCGCGAAGTTCGCCGCGCCGACTGGCATCACCATGAATTCCTGGAAGTCGATGCCGTTGTCCGCGTGCACGCCGCCGTTCAGGATGTTCATCATTGGCACGGGCAGCAGGGTCGTATCGACCCCACCCACGTAGCGGTAGAGCGGCAGGCCGCGCGCTTCGGCCGCGGCCCTCGCCGTCGCCAAGCTGACGCCCAAGATCGCGTTCGCCCCGAGGCGGCCTTTGTTCTCAGTTCCGTCGAGTGCGATCATCGCCGCGTCGATGTCGGCCTGGTCCTCGGCATCGAGGCCCACGATCTCGTCCGCCAGCTCAGTGTTAGCGGCCTCGACCGCCTTCTCGACACCTTTGCCGCCCCAGCGGCTCTTGTCACCGTCGCGAAGCTCCACCGCCTCGTGCGCACCGGTCGAGGCGCCGGAGGGGACCGCGGCCCGGCCCATGCTTCCATCCTCGAGTGTGACGTCGACTTCCACGGTGGGATTGCCCCGGCTGTCGAGGATCTGGCGGGCGTGCACGTCGACGATGAGGGTCATGCTCTTCCTTCTTTGCGTAAACGTAACGATATAGGCTGGCGCAAGCGCGTATAAGCGGGACGCCGGAGCGTGCAACTTTCAGCGCCAAATGGCGGAACGAAGCGCGCCGGCCCCGGGTTCAAGGCAGAGCTAAGGAGGACTGGCCAAATGGTACAAACCGCAGGTGACGACCGCGCTGCTGCCCTGCCCGAAGGAACGGATACCGTGATCGAAGGAGCCGCGAACAGCGGCGGGACAGTGACGGTGGAGGATACAGCATTGGTGGCGGAGAGAGAGATCCCAGCACCCCGAGGAGATGCGGAGCGCCCGGTGAGCGGCAGCGGAAGCCCTGAAGGCGGCATCGCCGGACGCTCGTCGAGCCGCGGCACAGGAAGCGGCGGCTCGGAAACTGGGGGCGGCATCGCTGATCGGCTGCGCAGCGGCCGCGAGCAATTCACTTCGCAGGCCGGAGACCGCGCCCGCGGCTTGGTCACTCAGGGACTCGAGCGGACTTCGGAAACGCTCGCGAACGTTTCCAGGATGGTCGGCGACACGGCCGCCGGGATCGAGGAACGCCTTGGCCCCGAATATGGCGACTATGCACGCCGTGCGGCTGGAGCGATCGAGAACGTCGCCAACCAGATCGCCTCGAAGGACCCTGACGAGCTGATCGACGACACCCGGACGTTCGTTCGCAACTCGCCCGGAATTGCCCTTGCCGGCGCCGCCGTGGTGGGTTTCGTCGTGGCGCGACTGCTCAAGAGCGGCCTCTCTGCGGACAACGGCGACGACGACGACGCCTGATGCTCAAACCCGTCGATCCCGGCACGCAGCCGCAGCCTGAACGTCCGATCGGTGAGCTCGTTCACGAGCTCATCGAGGATGGAAAGGCCTATGCGCGTGCTGAGATCGGCCTCGTCAAGGCTATCGCGGCCGCGAAAGGCAAGGCGCTCGCCCTGCCCGCGACGCTGTTCGGCGCAGCCTTCGTTCTGGTGCTCGCCGCGATCACTGCACTAGCGGTCGGTGTGGTGATCGCACTGTCAAAGTTCATCGGGCCCCTCGCGGCCGGGTTCGTCGGCATGCTGATCTTCGCCGCGCTCGCGGGCGTCTGCGGTTGGGTCGGCTATCAGCGGCTGATGCGTGCACTATGAACGACGGTCCCGAAGTCAAAGCAGCAAGGGCGGAAGTCGAACGCAGCCGCGCTCGCGTAATGGCCACCGCGCATGAGCTTCAGACACGGATCAGCCCCAAGGTGCTCGCCCGCAACACCTGGCAGGGCGCGAAGGAAAAGGGCGCGGACCTAGCCGAAGATGCCGTCGATGCGGTTCGCGCGCGGCCGCTGGCGGCTGGCGGTGTGGTCGCCGCAATTGCGATGTTCCTGGCGCGCGAGCCGCTAAAGGACCTCGCAGGCCAGCTCTTCGACAGCAAGGAAAAGAAACCCACCCGCAAAGCCCGCAAGGGTGAAACCAAGCAGGATGAAACGGAGAAAGCAGAATGACCGATAACGAGACCCGCACCGGCACTAATGACGAGCAAGCCGACGGATCCAGTCCGCGTCAACGGGCTATCGAAGCTTATGAAGGCGCTCGCGAGCGCGTGTCAGGCACGCTTGGAGAGGCTCCGCTCATTGCGCTTGCGGGTGGTATCGCGGCGGGCGCGCTGATCGCGGCCCTGCTCCCTCGCACCGAAGCCGAAACGCGGGCGATACGCCCGACTGCGCGCCGCGTGAGAAAGACTGCCCAAGATGCGTTTGCGGCAGCCCGCGATACGGGGACGCAGCGTCTCGACGAGCTGGGCATTAACCGGGCGAAAGGCGAAGAGACGATCCGCTCCCTGCTCGAGGGCGTGACGGACGCTGCGAAAGCTTCCGGTCAGGCAGCGCTCGACGCAGCCCGGAAGGGCTGACTCGGCCGCGCAAATCCTGCTAGCGGGCGCGCATGAGCAAGCTCCACTTGGTCTTCGGCGGGCGGGTCAAGGATCCGCAGGGTCTCGATTTCGATCTGAACACGATCGATCTCGTCGGCGTCTACGACAGTTATGCCGAGGCTGAAGAGGCCTGGCGCGGCAAGGCCCAAGGTACGGTCGACGATGCCGAGATGAAATATGTGGTCGTCCACCTCCACCGCCTGCTGGAGCCGGAAAGCGAAGGCATCAGGCGGCCGAAGCGGGCGGTCTAGGAACCTCGGCCGGCTCCTTGCCAGCTACTGCGTTAGCCGCCACGCTGCGGCAATGCACGGCAGATTTATCCCTGGTCTCATCATCGCCGCTCTCAGCGGTGTAGCGTCCCCATCCTTTGCTCAAGCGGCGGCTCCTCCGCCCGCTGCAGCGCCGCAATCGCCGGACGCCCGGTTGCGGGCGCTGTACGAGTCCTACGCCAGTTGGGATCAGAAGGAATCCGGCTACTTCGAAGACGCGAACGGCGAGAACCAGGGTGCCAATTACCTGCCGAAGGTCGATCCGGCGACGCAGCTCGCCCGCGCGGGCTTCCAGCAGCAGATGCTCGATCAGCTGAACGCCATCCCAACGAACGGCCTATCACCCGATGAGCGCGTGAACGCGGGCGTACTCCGCGCCATCCTCGAAGCCGCAGTCGCTGACGCGAAGTTCCGCGATTGGGAGATGCCCGCGAACAGCGACAGCAACTTCTGGACTTACCTGAACGAGCGCGATCCGCTCGACGACGCCGCCGCGTACCGCCGCTACATCGGGCGAATGCGGGACGTCCCACGCTTCTTCGACGAGAATATCGCGAACATGAACGCCGGGCTGAAGCGAGGCTTCACGCCGCCGCAGGCGACGCTTGCCGGCCGGGACGGCTCCATCGCTTCCTTCATCAAGCCTGCGGAGCAAAACGCCTTTTACGAGACGTTCCGTAAAATGCCGTCGAGCATCAGCGCTGCCGATCAGGCGAAGCTGCGCGCAGAAGGCAGGGCAGCAATCGATCAGGCCGTCGTGCCTGCCTATCAGAAGCTGCTGACCTTCTACCGCGACACCTACGTCCCTGGCGCCCGCAAGACGACAGCCGCACGCGACCTGCCGAACGGCGACGCTTATTACCGTGCACAGATCCGCAAATATACGACGGTCGACCTTACCCCCGAGCAGATCCACGAGATCGGCCTCAAGGAAGTCGCGCGCATTCAAGCGGAGATGCAGCAGACGATGCGCGACAGTGGCTTCAAGGGCACCTTCCCCGAATTCCTTCAATTCCTGCGCACCGACCCGCAGTTCCTCGCCCGCAACCCCGACGATCTGCTCGGCGTGTCGGCCTATGCCGCGAAGAGAGTCGACGGGAAGCTCAAAGACTATTTCGAGCTTCTGCCGCGCCGCCGCTTCACCATCATCCCGGTGCCGGAGGCCCTCGCGCCCTTCTACACGTCAGGCCGTGGCGGTCTCGAGAGCTGCCAGATGAACACCTACGACCTGCCGAGCAGGCCTCTCTACAATATTCCCGTGCTTACTTTGCACGAATGCACGCCTGGCCACAGCTTCCAGGCGGCCCTCGCCAAGGAAGGCAAGGCGCTGCCGCGCTTCCGGCGCAACATCTACTTCTCGGGCTATGGGGAAGGCTGGGGCCTCTATTGCGAATATCTCGGGATCGAGATGGGCATCTATCGGACGCCCTACGAACGCTTCGGCCAGCAGAGCTATGAAATGTGGCGCGCGGTCCGCCTCGTGATCGACACCGGCATGCACCGCTACGGCTGGTCGCGGCAGAAGGCGATCGATTATCTCGCCGACCACACCGCGCTATCCCATCACGAGGTCGAGACCGAGGTCGACCGCTACATCAGCTGGCCCGGTCAGGCGCTGTCCTACAAGCTTGGCCAAATGACGATCCTTCGCCTCCGCGCCGAAGCGGAGAAGGAGCTCGGCACCAGGTTCGACATCAAGAAATTCCACACGATGCTACTCGGGCTCGGCTCGGTGCCTCTGCCGATCCTCGAGGACGAGGTCCACCGCTTCATCGCGCGGAGCAAAGCGGCACCGGCGCCGGCGGCCGCTCAGGCCTTGCGGTAGTGGAAGAGCAGCAGAGGGCGCTGGAGCAACAGGCCCGCGGCGAACCCGCCGATATGTGCGGGTGTAGCGAGCAGATAGCCCTGCCCGCCGGCAAGCCAGCCCATCATCACCTGCAGAACGATCCAGGCAATCATCAGCCAGACCACGTTGATCCAGCGGTTGACGCGCAGATTGGTGCTGAACGCCCTGGCGCGGCCAAAGCTGAGCGCAAACGCGCCAACTACCGCGCTGATTGCGCCGCTGGCTCCGATCATCGGCGTCACCGAAGCCGGGTTGACCGACCATTGGAGCAGTGCCGACGCATATGCTCCGACTAGATAGAGCGTGATCAAGCCGGTCTTTCCGAGCACCCGCTCGACCTGGGCTCCACACCAAAGGAACATCAGCATGTTGAAGCCGACATGATACAGGCCTGCGTGCACCAGCGTTGCGCTGAGCGGGGTGAGAAATGCCGGAACTGCAGGCGAAACGCTGACCATCCCGCTGAACCGCGCCGGGATGAACCCCATCATGATCGCCGCGCGATCGGTGTAGCCGCTCAGCACCGCCGCCAGCCATGCCAGGGCCGTTATCGCTGTAATGGCGACCGTCGCTGTACGCGGAACCCGGTCCATCTGCGGAATCAGACGAATTCGATCTTCGCGATCTTGTAATAGCGGTCGCCGGACGGGGTCGAGACCTCGACCTCCTCGCCCTTCTGGCGCCCGATGAGCGCTCGGCCCAGCGGCGAATTATAGCTGATCCTGCCGTCCTTCGCGTCGGCCTCGACCTGACCGACCAGCTGGTATCTGACCTTCTTCTCATCCTCGTCGATCAGCGTCACGGTGGCGCCGAAGACGATCTTGTCGCCCGACAGCGTAGTCGGATCGATCACCATCGCGCGGCTCAGGCGGTCCTCGAGGTCGGCGATGGTCGCCTCAACGTGGCCCTGCCGCTCTTTTGCCGCATGATATTCGGCATTTTCGCTGAGATCGCCGTGCGCCCGCGCTTCCTCGATCGCCTCGACGATCGCCGGACGCTCCTCGATCTTAAGCCGCCGGAGCTCGTCGGTCAGCTTGCGGTGGCCCTCTGCCAGCATCGGCACCTTTTCGGCACTCGCCATTCTTTAACCCTTTTCAAAATCCTGCCGGAGCGCGCCGAAGTGGACGCGCGGATCCAGTGCAGATTGTCGTTGGAAGCTCTGTTTAGGCGGCGGAATAATAAGACTGGAGCGACGCGACTTCAAGCGCATGCCCGCGGACCGCCTCGATCGACCGTGCAGCTGCAAGGCTGGCCGGCGCAGTTGTGAAGTAGGGCACCTTCTTCTGAAGCGCCGTTGCGCGGATCGAGTGACTGTCCTTCAGCGACTGCCATCCCTCCGTGGTGTTGAAGACCACGTCCACTTCGCCGTCGAGCAGCTTGTCGACGATGTGCGGCCGCCCCTGCGCTACCTTGTTCACTTCCGCCACCGGAAGCCCCTTTGATTTGAGATGCGCCGCCGTCCCGCCAGTCGCGATTATCGAGAAGCCGAGCTCCACCATCTTCTCGACCGCCGGCACTATATTGTCCTTGTCGGCATCTTTGACGGACACGAACGCGGTCCCGCCCTGCGGCAAGATCATTCCCGCGCCGAGCAATGCCTTCGCAAACGCAACGTCGAAATTTTTATCGATTCCCATGACTTCGCCTGTGCTCTTCATTTCTGGTCCGAGCACAGGGTCGGTGCCGGGGAAGCGAGCGAAGGGAAAAACGGACTCCTTGACGGCGATATAGCTGTTGATGCGCCGTATCTCGCCCAACGCACTGAGCGACTCCCCGACCATGACCCGCGCGGCCATCTTTGCCACAGGCGTCCCGATCGCCTTTGCGACGAAGGGCACCGTGCGGCTGGCGCGCGGATTGACCTCGATGAGATAGACCTCGTCGTCCTTCACGGCGAACTGAACGTTCATCAGGCCCTTGACCTTCAGCGCCAGCGCGAGTTCCCGTGCCTGCCGTTCGATCTCGGCCACGATCTCGTTTCTGAGGCTGTAAGGCGGAATGGAGCAGGCGCTGTCCCCGGAATGGACCCCCGCTTCCTCAATATGTTGCAGCACGCCGCAGACCACGACGTCAGTTCCGTCGCAGATGGCGTCGACGTCTACCTCGATCGCGTCGCGAAGATAGCGGTCGATCAGCACGGGCGACGAGCCCGACACCTGCACCGCCGTGGCGATATAATGGTCGAGCTGCTGCGGCCCGTCGACGATCTCCATGCCTCGGCCACCAAGCACGTAAGAAGGTCGCAGGAGCACCGGATAGCCGATCCGCTCCGCCACCCGGATTGCCTCGTCGCGGCTCCGGGCAATGCCGTTCGCCGGCTGCTTGAGGTTCAGGCGTTGCACCAAGGCGGCGAACCGCTCGCGGTCCTCCGCGAGGTCGATGCTATCGGGCGAGGTGCCCAGGATCGGCACGCCCGCGGCTTGCAGCTCTGCCGCAAGCTTCAGCGGCGTCTGCCCGCCCAGCTGGACAATGACGCCGAGCAGCTCGCCCTTCTCTTGCTCCCGTCGCACAATCTCGAGCACATCCTCGGCAGTCAGCGGCTCAAAGTAGAGCCGGTCCGATGTGTCGGGGTCGGTCGAAACCGTCTCCGGATTGCAGTTGACCATGATGGTCTCGAATCCGGCGCCCTTTTGAGCGCCGCGGTCGCGGCCGAGCGCGAACGCCGCGTGGCAACAGCAATAATCGAACTCGATTCCCTGCCCGATGCGGTTGGGCCCGCCGCCAAGGATCATCACCTTGCGCCGATCGGAAACATTCGCCTCGTCCTCCGGCTCCCCGAAAAGGGGGGCCTCATAGGTCGAATAAAGGTACGGGGTCGTCGCATCGAACTCGGCGGCACAGCTGTCGATGCGCTTGAACACCGGCCTGACGCCAAGCCGCACGCGGTGCCTGCGAACCTCGTCTTCCGTGATCCCGCCCGTCATTGCCTTCATGGCGGTATGAACGGTGCCGGATCCGCCCGCTGCGACCGCTTCGCTCATGCCGCGCTCCACATGCGCGGACCGCAACGAGAGTTGACCCAGTCGGGCATCGGAGAAGCCCATGGCCTTCAACCGCCGCATGCCCCTCGCATCGCTGGGTAAACCATTGATGCGGACATCCTCCTCAGCTTGAACAATCTCCTGGAGGCGCCTGAGAAACCACGGATCGAAGCCCGAGATCTCGTTGATGCGCTCGACCGTGAATCCCTGCCGAAGCGCCTCTCCCGCAACAAGCAGCCGGTCCGGCGTCGCACGCACGAGGGCGCGCTCGATGGCGGCTGGCTCAGCGTTCTCATACTCGCGTACGCGGTCGAGCCCACACAGTCCGATTTCCAACCCGCGCAGTGCCTTCTGCAGGCTCTCCGCAAAGTTGCGCCCAATCGCCATCACCTCGCCGACCGACTTCATCGAGGTCGACAACAAAGGCTCGGCGCCCTTGAACTTCTCAAAGGCGAAGCGCGGAATCTTCGTCACGACATAATCGATCGTCGGCTCGAAGCTCGCCGGCGTCGCGCCGCCCGTGATATCGTTCGCGATCTCGTCAAGCGTGTAACCGACCGCAAGGCGCGCTGCCACCTTGGCGATTGGGAAGCCGGTCGCCTTCGAGGCCAGCGCCGACGAACGCGAGACGCGCGGGTTCATCTCGATCACGACCATTCGCCCGGTCTTCGGATCGACTGCGAACTGGACGTTTGAACCGCCTGTTTCGACGCCGATTTCACGCAGCACGGCAATCGAAGCCGAGCGCATCCTCTGATATTCCTTGTCAGTCAGCGTCAGCGCCGGCGCGACGGTGATCGAGTCCCCCGTGTGCACGCCCATCGGGTCGATATTCTCGATTGAGCAGATGATGATCGCATTGTCCGCTTTGTCGCGGACGACCTCCATCTCGAACTCCTTCCAGCCGAGCACCGATTCTTCGATCAGCACCTCGGTCGTCGGGCTCGCCTCAAGACCGCCGGTCACGATCTGCACGAATTCTTCACGGTTGTACGCGATGCCCCCGCCCGTTCCCCCAAGCGTGAAGCTCGGACGGATGATCGCCGGGAGTCCAACATGCTCCAGCCCGGCCAGCGCATCCTCGAGGCTATGCGCGATCGCGGAGCGCGGGCTTTCCAGCCCGATCTTATCCATCGCCTCGCGGAACTTGAGCCGGTCCTCGGCCTTCTCGATGGCCTGCGCGTTCGCCCCGATCAGCTCAATTCCAAGCCGGTCCAAGGTCCCATCCTTGAAGAGCGCCAGCGCCGTATTGAGCGCCGTCTGCCCACCCATCGTCGGAAGCACGGCGTCGGGCCGTTCCTTCTCCAGGATCTTGGTGACGATCTCCGGCGTGATCGGCTCGATGTAGGTAGCGTCTGCCGTCTCCGGGTCGGTCATGATCGTCGCCGGGTTCGAGTTGACCACGATTACGCGATAGCCCTCG
>Ga0308174_10000092_pt1 | contig 36934 bp, 33 predicted proteins | sample PhyPR2_FD_203894 | JGI IMG/M metagenome (GOLD analysis project Ga0308174, IMG submission 203894) | Soil microbial communities from UC Gill Tract Community Farm, Albany, California, United States - DLSLS.P.R2 | ecosystem: Environmental > Terrestrial > Soil > Agricultural land | place: USA... | reverse complement strand
CCGGCCGTGCCGGCGATGCCCACGGCGGAGTACTCGTCGGCCGCGAACACCTTCTCCATGTCGCGGTTGGCGATGATGTTGCCCATCGTCGCCCGGCGGTCACCGGCCATGACCACCCCGCCGTCGTAGGTGACCGTGACGATGGTCGTGCCGTGCGGGGCCTCGAGGGTGCTCCCCGGGGGCAGGGCGCGGCGCGACGGCAGCAGGTGGGGGGCGTGGGCGCCCACGAAGTCGGTGAAGGAGGAGGAACCCGTGGCCAGGTATGCCGCGGAGAGCCTGCCGGCGTCGGCTCCGGTGGTCACTGGCCGCCCTTCTGGACGAACCCGCGGACGAACTCCTCCGCGTTGGACTCGAGCACGCCGTCGATCTCGTCGAGCACGCTGTCGATGTCGGAGTCGAGGTTCTCCTTGCGGGCGCTGGCCTCCGGCGCGGCGGGGGTGGGCTCGGGTCCCTCGTCGGGGGCGCCGTCCCTGCGCTGGGGGCGGCTCTGCTCCTGGCTCGGCATGTCCGTGACCTCTCGCTCGGTGCTGCTGGAGATGCGTGTGCGGGTCGCGAGCGACCCGTGCTCACTCGACCCTAGTCGGAACCTGACGTGATGCCGAGGCCAACTCGCGCAGCAGGGTGGCGGCGTCCGGACTGCGGTCCAGGAGGCCGCCGACGCTGGCCCTGGTGCCCCGGAGCGGCTCCAGCATCGGCACCCGCTGGAGCGACGCCTGGCCGGGGACGTCGAAGATCACCGAGTCCCACGAGGCAGCCGCGATCTGGTCGGGGTACTTCTCCAGGCACTTGCCCCGGAAGTAGGCGCGGGTGTCCTCGGGGGGCTCGTGCACGGCCTCGAGGACCTCGGTGTCGGTCACGAGCTCCTCGAACCGCCCGGCCCTGCGCAGCCGGTGGAAGATGCCCTTGTCGTGGCGCACGTCGGACCACTGGATGTCGACCGCCCGCAGCCTCGGGTCCGACCAGTCGAGCCCGTCGCGGTCGATGTAGCCCTGGAGCACCTGCTGCTTGGCCACCCAGTCGACCTCGCGGGCGGCCTCGGTGGGGTCGCGCTCGAGCTTGTCGAGCACCGTGGCCCACCACCGCATGACCTCCACGGTGTCGTCGTCGCGCTCGGCGCCGTACCGGTCCTGCAGGTAGCGCTCGGCGAGCTCGTGGTAGCGCCAGAGCAGCTGCACCGCAGTGAGCTTGGTGCCGTCGCGCAGCTCCACGAGCTGCCGGCACGCGGGGTCGTGGCTGACGGCCTGCAGCGTCGCCACCGGCCGCACCACCGTGAGGTCGACGTCGATCGCCCGGTCCTCGACCATGGCCAGCACCAGCGACGTCGTCCCGAGCTTGAGCAGGTTGGCCACGTCGCAGTGGTTGGCGTCGCCGATGATGACGTGCAGCCGGCGGTAGAGGTCGGCGACGGCGTGCGGCTCGTCACGGGTGTTGATGATCGGGCGCTTGAGGGTGGTCTCGAGCCCGACCTCGACCTCGAAGAAGTCGCTGCGCTGGCTGAGCTGGTAGCCGTCGCGCCGGGAGTCCACCCCGATCCCCACGCGGCCGGACCCGGTCATCACCTGGCGGGCCACGAAGAACGGCACGAGGTGGCGCACGATGTCGGTGAACGGCGTCTCCCGGCGCATGAGGTAGTTCTCGTGCGTGCCGTAGGACTGGCCCTTGCCGTCGGTGTTGTTCTTGTAGAGGTTGACCCCCGGGGGCACCTGCGAGAGCCGCCGCACCGACTCGGCCATGATGAGCTCGCCGGCCCGGTCCCACGCCACCGCGGCGCGCGGAGAGGTCACCTCCGGCGAGGAGTACTCGGGGTGGGCGTGGTCGACGTAGAGGCGGGCCCCGTTGGTCAGCACGACGTTGGCGAGGGTGGGGTCCTCCTCGTCGGTGAGCTGGCTCGCGTCGGCGAACGCGCGGCCCACCTCGAACCCCCGGGCGTCGCGCAGCGGTGCCTCGTCGGCGTAGTCCCAGGAGGCGTGGGCCGCGCGGATGCCCTGCGCCGACGCGTACGCGTTGACCACCTGACCCGACAGGAGCATGGGGTTGGCCGTGGGGTCGCCCGGCACGGAGATGCCGTACTCGGTCTCGACGCCCATCACGCGGCGCACGGTCATGGGGCCGACCCCACGACGAGGGGTGCTGCGGTGTCCCGGCTCATGTCATCAGCCTAGGTGAGTTAGTTTCTGGGCATGCGGCACTCCCCCAAGGCCATGTACCCGCGGACCGCCCTGCTCACCGCGCTCCTGGACCACGTCCTGCGGCGACCGGTGGAGAAGTGCTCCGTCGAGGACATCGTCGCCAGCCGGGGCGAGGTCACCCCCGACCGGCCGCCCTTCTCGTGGGTCACCGGGTCGGTGGACCCGTCCGTCGGCATCACGTTCGGGACCGCGCCGGCCCGCGACGGCTACGAGATCCCGCTGCGCATCTACCGGCCCCGGGCCGTGCGGGACCGCGAGAGGGACGTACCGGTGGTGGTGTTCCTCCACGGTGGTGGGTTCGTCCAGGGCAACGTCGTCATGTACGACCCCCTGTGCAGCCACCTGGCCGCCCGGGTCCGCGCCGTCGTGGTCAGCGTCGACTACCGCCTGGCGCCCGAGCACCAGTCCCCCACCCCAGCCCACGACTGCGTCGACGCCACGACCTGGGTCGCACAGCACGGGGACGTGCTCCGCGCCGACACGGCCCGGATGGCCCTGTGCGGCGACAGCGCGGGTGGCAACCTCGCCGCCGTGACCGCGCAGGTGCTGCGCGACCGCGGTGGCTCCCCGATCCGCCACCAGGCCCTCATCTACCCCGCCACCGACATGACGCTGGCCTCGCCGTCCATCCACGACCTCGCCCACGCCCCGATGCTGACCAGGGCGAGCATCGTCGCCTTCCGCGACCACTACGTGCCGAAGGGCTCCGACCACGCGGACCCGCTCGTCTCGCCGCTCTTCGGGCGCCTGGACGGCCTGCCCCCGGCGCTGGTCCAGACCGCCGACCTGGACCCGCTGCGTGACGACGGCGTGCGCTACGCGGCCGCCCTGGAGGCGGCGGGGGTCCCGGTCCGGCTGACCAACTACGTGCGGGTGCCGCACGGCTTCGCCTCCATACCGGGGGTGGTGCCGACGAGCGACCAGCACCGGGCCGAGCTCGTCGAGGCCCTGTCCTCCCACCTGTACGACGCGCCGTCCCGCGGACGGTCCGAGCACCCGGCCTCCGGGGAGGTCCCGCTCACGGCTCCCGCCGGATAGTCTCGTCCTGGATCATCGGTCGACCGAGGAGCGTCATGCGGGACATCGTGGTTTTCTCCGGGAGCGCCCACCGGGTCCTGGCCCGCCGCATCTGTGACGGCCTCGGCGTGGACCTGTCGCCGGCAGACATCACCCGCTTCAGCAACGACTGCCTCCAGGCGCAGCTGCTGGCCAACTGCCGCCAGCGCGACGTCTACATCGTCCAGCCGCTGGTGCCGCCGACGCAGGAGCACCTCATGGAGCTCCTGCTCATGGTGGACGCGGCCCGGGGGGCCAGCGCCGCCCAGATCACCGCGGTCATCCCGCACTACGCCTATGCGCGGTCGGACAAGAAGGACGCCTCCCGGATCTCCCTCGGCGGCCGACTGGTGGCGGACATGCTCGTGGCTGCCGGAGTCGACCGGGTCCTCACCATGACCCTCCACGCGCCGCAGGTGCACGGCTTCTTCTCGGTGCCCGTCGACCACCTCACCGCCATCGGGGTCCTGGCCGACCACTTCCGCGACGGCGACCTGACCAACTCGGTCGTCGTCTCCCCCGACCTGGGCAACGCCAAGACCGCCACGCAGTTCGCGCGGCTGCTCGGCCTCCCGGTGGCGGCGGGGTCCAAGCAGCGGCTCGCCGACGACCGCGTCATCATCGACTCCATCGTGGGCGACGTCACCGGCAGGCGGGCCATCGTCCTCGACGACGAGATCGCCACGGGCGGCTCGATCGTGGAGCTGCTCGAGCGCCTCGAGAGCCTGGGCTGCACCGGCGCCGACGTCGCCTGCACCCATGGCCTGTTCGCGGGCAAGGCCGTCGAACGGCTGCGGGGGCACCGCATGCTCGGGGAGGTCGTGACCACTGACACCGTGCCGGCGCCGGGCCACTGGCCGGAGCTGCGGGTGCGTTCGGTCGCACAGCTCTTCGCCGAGGCCATCAAGCGGATCCACATGGGCGAGTCGGTCAGCAGCCTCTTCGACGGGGTCGACCCGACCCTCTCCCCGCCCCAGGCGACCCTCTTCGACCGGGTCCACGCGTGAGGCGAGCCGCCCCGGCCCTGGTGCTCGACGTCCTGTCGGTGCTCCTGTTCGCCGCGATCGGCCGGGCCAGCCACGCGGAGGGCCTCACGGTGGGCGGTGTCCTCGGGGTCGCCTGGCCGTTCCTCACCGCCCTGGCCGCGGGGTGGGCGCTGGTGCGGGCCCGGGGCGCCTGGCCGCTCACCGTCACTGCCGCGGTCCCTGTCTGGCTGGTCACGGCCCTCCTCGGCCTGGCCCTGCGCGTCGCGTCCGGTGGCGGCTTCGCCTGGAGCTTCGGTGTCGTGACGTTGGTGGTGCTGGGACTGTTCCTCGTGGGATGGCGCTGCGCCCGGGAGGTCGGGCGGTTCGCGGTCGACGGGGTCGTCCGCTGGAGGCACGACCAACCGCACCACCTCAGCGGCGAGCGACCGACTTCGGGCGTGCCCGGAGCACGTCGCGGAGCACCACGCCCAACAGGAACGCGCACACCGCCAGGGTCACCGCAGCACTGACGCTCGACCCCTCACGGCGCAGCCTGTCGACGAGGAACACCACCCGCGTCACGAGGAAGGCGAGCACCAGGAACTCGACGGCGTTGAGCCGCCACCCACGCGCCCGGCCCTTGGCCAGCAGCCCCACCAGCCACCCCATGCGCGTCAGTGTGCACCAGGCCCCCAGCCGTACGAGGTCGAACCGGGGCGCTCCTCGGCTGAAGGGACGACCAGCCGCCGCGGCTGTCGGGAGGGTCGGCCGTTTTGAGTTTGGTAAGGCTTACCTAATACGGTGTCGGCGTGGTCCTGCTCCCTCCGTCCCCAGCCACCCGGTCGACCCCGCCCTCGCTCGCCCCGGGCACTGCCCGGCCGGTGCCGGCCGTCCCGGTCTTCGTGGCCTCCCTGCGCTCCCGCGGGCAGGCCCCGGCGGTGCACTCCGCCACCGGGTCGCTGTCGTACGCCGCCCTCGCCGACCTCGTGGACGAGGCTGCGGCCTCGCTCGGCGCCGGGCGACGGCTGGTGCTGCTCGCCTGCGACAACACCCTCGACACCCTGGTGACCTACCTCGGGGCCCTGGCGGGCGGCCACGTCCCGCTGCTGGCACCGGGTGACCGGCTGCAGCACCTCGACGCGCTGGTCGCGGCGTACGACCCCGACGTCGTGGCCGGCCGGGGCGACGACGGCTGGAGGGTCATCAGCCGGCGGCAGGCCGGCGGACACGAGGACGGCGGGCCGGACCTGCACCCCGACCTCGCCCTGCTGCTGCCCACGTCCGGGTCCACCGGCTCCCCCAAGCTCGTCCGGCTCTCGCACACCAACCTCGACAGCAACGCCGACGCCATCGTCGAGGCCCTCGGCATCCGCCCCGACGACCGCGCGGTGACCAGCCTGCCCCTGCACTACTGCTACGGCCTCTCGGTGGTGCACAGCCACCTCGCTGCCGGTGCCTCGGTCGTCCTCACCGACCTGTCCGTCGTCGACCCGTGCTTCTGGGCGCTGGCCGACCGGACCGGCGTGACGACCCTGGCCGGGGTGCCGCACACCTTCGACCTCCTCGACCGCAGCGGGTTCGCCGACCGCTCGCACCCGACGCTGCGGGCCGTCACCGCGGCCGGCGGCCGGCTCGACCCCGGGACGGCGTCACGCTATGCCGAGCTCGGCGCCCGTCGCGGGTTCGACCTCCACGTGATGTACGGGCAGACCGAGGCCACCGCGCGGATGGCGGTGCTGCCCCCGGAGCTGCTGGCGACCCGACCCGGGTCGGCGGGGTACGCGGTCCCCGGGGGCAGGTTCAGGGTCGACCCGCTCGGCGAGCTCGACTGCGGTCTGGGCGAGCTGGTCTACAGCGGCCCCAACGTCATGCTCGGCTACGCCACCTCCCCGGCGGACCTGGCGCGGGGCAGGGACGTGCACGAGCTGCGCACCGGTGACCTCGCCCGGATCGCGCCGGACGGCCTCGTCGAGATCGTGGGGCGGCGCAGCCGGTTCGCCAAGGTCGTCGGCCTGCGGATCGACCTCGACCACGTCGAGCGCGACCTGGCCGCCCAGGGCCTCGACGCCCACTGCGTCGACCTGGGCGACGCCGTCGGCGTGGTCCTGCCCGAGCCGGGCACCGGCCCGGCGGCCACCGACGTCCTGCGCCGCCGCCACGGCATACCCGCCGGGGCCGTCGTTGCCCTCGACGGCCGCACGCCCCCGCGGCTGTCGACGGGCAAGCCCGACTACCCCGGCATGGCCGAGCTCCTCGGGACCCACCGCGGGGAGCTGGGCGACCCCGTCGAGCCGCCCACCGCCGACCGGCTGGAGGGGGTGGTCGCCCTCTACCGCGAGCTGCTCGACGCCCCGCGGGCGAGCGCCGCCACGAGCTTCGTCGACCTCGGGGGCGACTCCCTGTCCTACGTCGAGGTGTCGCTGCGCCTCGAGCGGGTCCTGGGGTCCCTGCCGTCGGGCTGGCACCTCCTGCCGCCCACCGCGCTGGTCGCCGCCGCGGAGCAGGCCCCCACGCGGACCGGCTCGCGACTACGGCTGCACCGGGTGGAGACCAGTGTCGTCGTGCGCGCGGTCGCCGTGCTGCTCATCCTGGCCAACCACACCCACCTGTCGTTCGTGCCCGGTGGCGCGCACACGCTGTTGGCCCTGGCCGGCTACAACCTGGCAAGGTTCCAGCTGACCAACCGCCCGCGCGCGGCGCGGGCCCGGGGCATCGCGCGCAGCGCGCTGCGCATCTGGGCACCCAGTGCCGCGTGGATCGGCGTGGTGGCCCTGGTGGCCGGCACCTACGACTGGCGCAACGTCCTGCTGCTCAACCAGGTCCTCGGCGACTGGGCGAGGTGGTCACCGCACTGGCACTACTGGTTCATCGAGGCCCTGGTGGCCCTGCTGCTCGGGACGGCGCTGCTCGTGTCCGTCCCGGCGGTGGACCGCTTCGAGCGGCGCCACCAGCTCGCCCTGCCCCTCGCGCTGGTCGCGGTGGGCCTGCTGACGCGGTACCACGTCGTCGTGCCCGACTCAGGCCCGTACCGCGGCGCGAACGCCTACGTCCTCATCTGGCTCTTCGCGACCGGCTGGGCGGCCGCGCGCGCGAGCACCTGGCCGCAGCGCCTGCTCGTGTCGGCGATCCCGGTCCTGACGGTCCCCGGCTTCTGGCCCACGATGCCCACGCGTGCAGCCACCGTGGTGCTCGGGCTGCTGGTGCTCATCTGGGTGCCGACGGTCGCGCTGCCCGCCTGGCTCGGGCGCGCCGCCTCGCTCGTGGCCGGCGCCAGCCTCTTCGTCTACCTCACGCACTTCGTGGTCTACCCGCACCTCATGGCCTACAGCTCGGTCCTGGCCATGGCCGCGTCCGTCGCCGTCGGCGTCGCCTACTGGCAGGTGTGGCTGCGGGTCGAGTCGTGGGCCTCGGGGCGTGCCGGGCGGGTCGCCGCCCGTACCCGGGTCATCCGCCTCCGCTGACGCAGCCTCGGGGCAGGGAAGTGACGAGTGGGTCACTCCCCCGCCCCGAAGCGCGGTGTGGTGTGGCCGTCAGAGGTACTGGCCGGTGTTGGCGACGTTGTCGATCGACCGGCCCGGCTCGGTGCCGCTCTTGCCGGTGATCAGGGTGCGGATGTAGACGATCCGCTCGCCCTTCTTGCCGGAGATGCGCGCCCAGTCGTCGGGGTTGGTCGTGTTGGGGAGGTCCTCGTTCTCCTTGAACTCGTCGACGCAGCTCGCGAGCAGGTGGTCGACCCGGATCCCCTTGGCGCCGGCGGTGAGGAAGTCCTTGATCGCCATCTTCTTCGCCCGGTCCACGATGTTCTGGATCATGGCGCCGGAGTTGAAGTCCTTGAAGTACAGGACCTCCTTGTCGCCGTTGGCGTAGGTGACCTCGAGGAAGCGGTTCTCCTCGATCTCGGAGTACATCCGCTCCACGGTGGCCGTGATCATCGCGTCGACGGTCGCCTGGGCGGAGCCGTCGTGCTCGGACAGGTCGTGCTCGTGCAGCGGGAGGTCGGCGGTGAGGTACTTGGTGAAGATGTCGCGCGCGCTCTCGGCGTCCGGGCGCTCGATCTTGATCTTCACGTCGAGCCGGCCGGGGCGCAGGATGGCCGGGTCGATCATGTCCTCGCGGTTGGAGGCGCCGATGACGATGACGTTCTCGAGCCTCTCCACGCCGTCGATCTCGGACAGCAGCTGCGGGACGATCGTCGTCTCGACGTCGGAGGAGACGCCGGAGCCACGGGTCCGGAACAGGCTGTCCATCTCGTCGAAGAAGACCACCACGGGCGTCCCGCCGGACGCCTTCTCCCTGGCCCTCTGGAAGATGAGGCGGATGTGCCGCTCGGTCTCGCCGACGTACTTGTTGAGCAGCTCGGGGCCCTTGATGTTGAGGAAGAACGACTTGCCGACCGGCTTGCCCTCCTTCTCGGCGACCTTCCTCGCGAGCGAGGACGCGACCGCCTTGGCGATGAGCGTCTTGCCGCACCCGGGCGGGCCGTAGAGGAGGACACCCTTCGGGGGCTTGAGCTTGTGCTCGGTGAACAGGTCGGGGTGCAGGTAGGGCAGCTCGACCGCGTCGCGGATGGCCTCGATCTGGCCCGCGAGCCCTCCGATGTCCTCGTAGTCGATGTCCGGCACCTCTTCGAGGACCAGCTCGGCGACCTCGGCCTTGGGGATGCGCTCGTAGACGAAACCGGACCTGGGCTCGAGCAGCAGCGCGTCGCCCACCCTGATCGGCTCACCCTCGAGGGAGTCCGCGAGGCGGCAGACGCGCTCCTCGTCGGCGTGGGCCACGATGAGCACCCGGCCCTCGCCGAGCAGCTCCTTGATCATGACGACCTCGCCCACCCGCTCGTAGCCGCAGGTCGCGACGACGTTCATGGCCTCGTTGAGCCGCACCTCGCGGCCGCTGGAGAGCTCCGCGGGATCGACGGCCGGGCTCACGGCCACGTGCATCTTGCGACCACCGGTGAGGATGTCGACGGTGGCGTCGTCGTAGGACTCCAGGATCACGCCGTACGCCGCCGGCGGCTGGGCCAGCCGGTCGACCTCGGACTTGAGGGTCACGATCTGCTCGCGCGCCTCCTTGAGGGTGCGCACCAGGCGTTCGTTCTGGGAGGAGATGGTCGCGAGGTTGGACTGCAGCTGCAGGACCTTGGTCTCCAGCTCCCTGGACCGGACGGGGGCGTCCGCGAGCCGCTGCCGCAGGGCGGCGACCTCCTCGGACAGGAGCTCTGCCTGGCGGCGCTCCTCGGGGCTGTCGTGGTGGTGGCTGTGGTCGGTCATGTCGACTCCCTCGGTGGCGAACCTCGGTCATCGACCGTGTGGGGACGGCCGATGACCCAACCTAACCCCGAACTACTCCGTGGGCTCGGAGGTTTGAGTCACAGAACGGCGAACCCGCCGGATCTTCTTGTCTGACGGGACGCGTTCGCCGATGTCCTCGGGGGTGAACTCGCCCTCGCGGCCGAACCCGCTGTCCTGCACCGGGACCCCGTCACCGTCGACCGCACCCTTGGCCGGACGGCGCTTGCGCAGTGGTGGGGTGACCCCGGGGGCCAGCCGGCGGGTGGTGATGAGGAACCCGGTGTGCCCGTGCATCCGGTGCTGGGGGCGGACGGCGAGGCCCTCGAGGTGCCAGCCGCGCACCAGGGACTCCCAGGCCTCGGGCTCGGTGTAGCCGCCGTGCTCGCGCACCCCCTCCGCGACGCGGGACAGCTGGGTCGCGGTGGCGACGTAGCAGATGAGGACGCCGCCGGGCACCAGCGCGTCGGACACCGCGTCGAGGCACTCCCAGGGGGCGAGCATGTCGAGGACCACCCGGTCGACCGAGCCCGGCTCGACGTGCTTCGGCAGCTCCTCGACGAGGTCGCCGACGGTCACCTCCCACGCCGGGTGGTCCTCGCCGAAGAACGCCCGTGCGTTGCCCTTGGCGATGTCGGCGAAGTCCGCGCGGCGCTCGAACGAGTGCACGCTGCCGGCCTCACCCACCGCGCGCAGCAGGCTCATCGACAGGGCACCGGAGCCCACGCCCGCCTCCACGACCCGGGCGCCCGGGAAGATGTCGGCCATGGTGACGATCTGGCCCGCGTCCTTGGGGTAGACCACGGCGGCACCGCGGGGCATCGACATGACGTAGTCGGACAGCAGCGGGCGCAGGGCGAGGTACTCGACGCCGGCGGTGTTGCGCGCCACGGAGCCGTCGGGCGCGCCGATGAGGTCGTCGTGCAGCAGGCGCCCGCGGTGGGTGTGGAACTCCCGGCCCGCCTCGAGGGTGATCGTGTGCAGGCGGCCCTTCGGGTCGGTCAGCTGCACCCTCTCCCCCTCCGCGAACGGCCCACGCCGCAGGTGGGCGCCGGTGGCGCGGGGCGTGGTCTGCTCGGGGGTGCTGCTCATGGGCCGCGAGTCTAGTTGCGGCCGAGCGCCTTCCCGATGTCGGTGGCGTGCACGACACCCACGACCCGTCCGTGGTGGACGACGGCTCCCACCGCGATGCCGAACTCCTGCAGCACCACGATGGCCGGCATCAGGTCGCCCGCGGGGTCGGCCGCCACCACCCACCCCGGGTGCTGGTGGCTGGCCACGGCGCTGACCGGGGTGTGCGGGCGCGCCTCCGGGGGCACCGACGCCAGGTGCTCGCCGTCCACGTACGCGGTGGGGCGGCCGTGGTCGTCCACGACGACCACCTCGGCGCCCGGGGAGGTGGGCAGCTCGGAGACGGCCGCGTCGGACCGGACGGCGAAGGCCGGGTGCATGACCTCGCCGAGCCGGAGGCGGCCGATGGTCGCGAGGGCGTGGCCGCGGCGGATGGACTCGGTCGCCCCGCCCCACAGGACCGACGCGATGACCAGGACCCACAGGAGCCCGAACCCCACCGTCTGGCCGCCGGCGACCGGGCGGACGAAGAACCACAGCACGAGCAGCACCGTCAGGACGCGACCGCTCCAGCCGGCGACGACCGAACCCCGGTTGCGGTCGCCGGTGGCCTTCCAGACCAGGCACTCGAGCACCTGCCCACCGTCGAGCGGCATGCCGGGCAGGATGTTGAGGACGGCGAGGGAGCCGTTGATGATCACCAGGCCGTGGAGCAGCCGGTTGCCCACGTCGCCGGTGACCACCGGCAGCGCGGCCCAGGCCACCAGGGCGAAGACGGCGTTGGAGGCGGGCCCGGCAGCCGCCACGAGCGCCATCCGCCCCGGCGTGGTGCGCACCGCCTCCATGGAGGTGTGGCCGCCCCAGACGTTGGCCACGATCCGCACGACCGGCATGCCGAACCCACGGGCGACCACGGCGTGCGCCGCCTCGTGGACCAGCACGCACGCGAGCAGCGCCAGGGCCTGGGTGACCCCGACGGCCACGCCCACGAGCGGCCGGGTGGGGAGCAGGGGCGCGGCAACGATCGCCGTGATGACGACGGCGATGACGAACCAGCTGGGCGCCAGGTAGACGGGGATCCCCGCCACCCGCGCGATCCGCACCCCGAGACCGCGGTCGTCGGAGGCCTCGTCCCGGTGCCCCGGGGCCTGGTGCCCGGGGGCCGCCGCTGTCATGTCACGACACTACGTGAACCGCACGCACGCCGGACGAGCCCCCGGTCCATACTTGGACGGTGTCCGACTCCTCCGCCTTCCAGCCCGACGCGACCGACGAGCTGAGGTCCGCCCTCACCGAGCGGATCCTCGTGATGGACGGCGCCATGGGCACCATGATCCAGCGCGAGGGGCTCAGCGAGGAGGACTACCGCGGTGAGCGCTTCGCCGACTGGCCGAGCGACCTCAAGGGCAACAACGACCTGCTGAGCCTCACCCAGCCGGACATCATCTCCGGCATCCACACGGCATACCTCGAGGCCGGTGCGGACCTGGTCGAGACCAACACCTTCAACGCGCAGAGGATCTCCCTCGCCGACTACGGCATGGAGGACCTCGCCTACGAGATCAACCTCGAGTCGGCGCGCCTGGCCCGGCGCGCCTGCGACGCGATGACCGAGCGCACCCCGGACCGCCCGCGCTGGGTGCTCGGCGCCCTCGGCCCCACCAACCGCACCGCGTCGATCTCCCCCGACGTCAACGACCCGGGCAAGCGCAACGTCACCTTCGACGAGCTCGTCGACGCCTACACGGAGCAGGCCCGCGGCCTCGTCGACGGTGGCGCGGACGTCCTCATCGTCGAGACGATCTTCGACACCCTCAACGCCAAGGCCGCGATCTTCGCGCTCGAGACGCTGTTCGAGGAGCACGGGCGCCGCTGGCCGGTCATCATCTCCGGCACCATCACCGACGCCTCCGGCCGCACCCTCTCGGGCCAGGTCACCGAGGCGTTCTGGAACTCCGTGCGCCACGCCCGCCCGCTCGCGGTGGGGCTCAACTGCGCACTGGGCGCGGCGGAGATGCGCCCGTACGCCGCGGAGCTCGCGCGCGTCGCCGACACCTTCGTGTCGTGCTACCCCAACGCCGGCCTGCCCAACGCGTTCGGCGAGTACGACGAGATGCCGGACCAGATGGCCGCGGTCGTCGGCGAGTTCGCGGAGGCGGGGCTGGTCAACCTGCTGGGCGGCTGCTGCGGCACCACGCCCGAGCACATCGCCGCCATCGCCAAGGCGGCCGCCGACCAGCAGCCCCGCGTCCCGGTCGAGGTCTCCCCCGCCCTGCGCCTGTCGGGCCTCGAGCCGCTGACGGTCACCGAGGAGTCGCTGTTCGTCAACGTCGGTGAGCGCACCAACATCACCGGCTCGGCCCGGTTCCGCAAGCTCATCCAGGCCGAGGACTACGGCACCGCCCTCAACGTCGCCCGTCAGCAGGTCGAGTCCGGCGCCCAGGTCATCGACATCAACATGGACGAAGGCATGATCGACGGCGTCGCGGCCATGGACCGCTTCGTCAAGCTCGTCGCGAGCGAGCCCGACATCTCCCGCGTGCCGGTCATGGTCGACTCCTCGAAGTGGGACGTCATCGAGGCCGGCCTCAAGTGCGTGCAGGGCAAGCCGATCGTCAACTCCATCTCCATGAAGGAGGGCGTCGAGCCGTTCGTCAGGCACGCCCGGCTCTGCCGCAAGTACGGCGCGGCCGTGGTGGTCATGGCCTTCGACGAGGACGGCCAGGCCGACTCCCTCGAGCGGCGCAAGCAGATCTGCCGGCGGGCCTACGACATCCTCACGCAGGAGGTCGGCTTCCCCGCCGAGGACATCATCTTCGACCCCAACATCTTCGCGGTGGCCACGGGCATCGAGGAGCACGCCGCCTACGGCACCGACTTCATCGAGGCGACGCGCTGGATCAAGCAGAACCTGCCCGGTGCCCTGGTGTCCGGCGGCGTCTCCAACGTCTCGTTCTCGTTCCGCGGCAACAACCCCGTGCGCGAGGCGATCCACGCGGTGTTCCTCTTCCACGCCATCAAGGCCGGCATGGACATGGGCATCGTCAACGCGGGTGCCCTCGTCGTCTACGACCAGGTCGACCCCGACCTGCGCGAACGCATCGAGGACGTCGTCCTCAACCGCCGCCCCGACTCCACCGAGCGGTTGCTCGAGGTCGCGGACTCGTTCAACACCGGCGACACCAAGCAGGAGGCCATCGCCGAGGAGTGGCGGTCGCTGCCGGTCGGCGAACGCATCACCTACGCCCTCGTCAAGGGCATCGACGAGCACGCCGAGTCCGACACCGAGGAGCTTCGCCAGGAGATCAGCGCGCGCGGGGGCCGTCCCATCGAGGTCATCGAGGGCCCCCTGATGGACGGCATGAACGTCGTCGGCGACCTGTTCGGCAGCGGCAAGATGTTCCTGCCCCAGGTGGTGAAGTCGGCGCGCGTCATGAAGAAGGCCGTCGCCTACCTCATCCCGTTCATCGAGGCCGAGAAGACCGAGGCCGAGGTCGCGGAGAACCGCAGCAAGGGCAAGATCGTGCTGGCCACCGTCAAGGGCGACGTCCACGACATCGGCAAGAACATCGTCGGGGTCGTGCTGCAGTGCAACAACTACGACGTCGTCGACCTCGGCGTCATGGTGCCCGCGCAGAAGATCATCGACACCGCCAAGGCCGAGAAGGCCGACGTCATCGGCCTCTCCGGCCTGATCACCCCGAGCCTCGACGAGATGGTCGGGTTCGCCTCCGAGATGGAGCGCCAGGGCCTGCACCTGCCGCTGCTCATCGGCGGCGCCACGACCTCACGGGCCCACACGGCGGTCAAGGTCGACCAGCAGTACCACGGGCCGGTGGTGTGGGTGAAGGACGCGTCGCGCTCGGTGCCGGTGGTCTCCCGGCTGCTCGCCGACGACCAGCGGCAGGCCCTCCTGGACGAGGTGCGGGCCGACTTCGAGAGCCTGCGCGCCCGGCACGCCGCCAAGTCCACCGAGCGGCCCCTGGCCTCCCTCGAGGCCGCCCGCGACCGGGCGACGCCGATCGACTGGACCGCCTACCGTCCCCCGGTGCCCCACCTCGTCGCGGCGCAGGAGAAGGAGCTGCTGCGCCTGCAGTCCGGGCACCGCAGCAGCACCGTCACCCAGTTCGTGCGCACCTTCGCCGACTACCCGATCGACGAGCTGCGCGACTACATCGACTGGGGCCCGTTCTTCCTGGCGTGGGAGATGAAGGGCCGTTTCCCCGACATCCTCAACAACCCGGCGACGGGCGAGGCGGCGACCAGGCTCTACGAGGACGCCCAGCAGATGCTCGACCGCATCGTCGAGGAGCGGTGGCTGCGCGCCAGCGGTGTCTTCGGCCTCTTCCCCGCGGCCTCGGTCGGCGACGACATCGAGGTCTACGGCGACGAGTCGCGCGAGGTGGTGGCAACGACGCTGCACAGCCTGCGCCAGCAGGGGCAGCACCGGCCGGGGGTGCCCAACCGCGCGATGGCCGACTTCGTCGCCCCCAAGGAGTCCGGGCTCCACGACCACATCGGCGCCTTCGCCGTCACGGCGGGACTGGGCGCGCAGGACAAGGTGGCGGAGTTCAAGGCGGCCAACGACGACTACAGCGCCATCCTGCTCGAGTCGCTCGCGGACCGGCTCGCCGAGGCCTTCGCCGAGCGGCTGCACGAGCGGGTGCGCCACGACTTCTGGGGGTACGCGCCCGACGAGCACCTCAAGAACGCCGACCTCATCGCGGAGCGCTACACCGGTATCCGGCCCGCGCCGGGCTACCCGATGTGCCCCGACCACACCGAGAAGCAGCTGCTCTGGGAGCTGCTCGACGTGGAGCGGCACACCGGTATCGAGCTCACCGAGTCGATGGCGATGTGGCCCGGCGCCGCGGTGTCCGGCTGGTACTTCTCCCACCCCCAGTCGCAGTACTTCGTCGTGGGCAGGCTCGGCCGCGACCAGGTGGAGGACTACGCGGAGCGCAAGGGCTGGACGCTGCGCGAGGCCGAGCGCTGGCTCAGCCCCAACCTCGGCTACCAGCCCGACGACTGACCGGTCCCGTCCTCGGCCCGCCGCGGGCCCACCATGGCGTGGGCGCGCGGCGATGCCGGTCGTGGCGGTGTCGGTCGTGCCGCCTAGAGTGCGTCGCATGGTCCCAGCCCTGTCCCCCAGCCGCGCGTCGGACTTCAAGCAGTGCCCGCTGCTCTACCGCTTCCGCACCATCGACAAGCTGCCGTCACCGCCCAGCCCGGCGGCAGCCCGGGGCACTCTTGTCCACGCCGTGCTCGAGCGGCTGTTCGACCTCCCGGCCGACGAGCGGACACCGGCCGCGGCGCAGTCCCTGCTCGGCCCGCAGTGGGAGGCCCTCGTCGAGGAGGAGCCCGAGCTCGCCGCGATGATCGCCGACGACGAGCGCTTGACCGAGGACGGCTGGTTCGAGGACGCGCAGGCCCTCATCGAGACCTGGTTCACCCTCGAGGACCCCACCCGGCTGGAGCCCGCGGAGCGCGAGCTCTACGTCGAGACCGAGCTCGACGGACTGGTCCTGCGTGGCTACGTCGACCGCCTCGACGTCGCGCCCGACGGCGCCATGCGCGTGGTCGACTACAAGACCGGCCGCTCCCCCAGCGAGCTCTTCGAGGGCAAGGCGCTGTTCCAGATGAAGTTCTACGCCCTCGTGCTCTGGAGGCTGCGTGGCGAGATCCCGCGGCTGCTCCAGCTCGTCTACCTCGGCAACGGCGAGGTCGTCCGCTACGCCCCCGACGAGCACGACCTGCTGGGGCTCGAGCGCAACCTCAAGGCCGTCTGGAGCGCCATCGAGCAGGCTGCCACCACCGGCGACTGGCGGCCCAAGACCTCGCGCCTGTGCGACTGGTGCGACTTCCGCGCCTACTGCCCCGCCTGGGGCGGCACGCCACCGCCGCTGCCCGAGGGGGCGGCGCTGCTGGCCCTCGACCCTGCCGTGTCGGGCCAGGTCGTCCCGGCCGACGACTGACGCCGCGGCGGTGGGCCTGCGACCACTGTCTGGCGTCGGCTGCCCGCGACTACTGCCCCTGCCGGCTGCCCGTGTCTACTGTCGTGCGCCGTCGAAGAGCGTCCGCAGGTCGGCAGGCGTGACCCCACGCAGGCTGGGGAGCTGGACGGCACCGACGGTCACCGGTACCGGTACGACGTGGGGCACGGCGATGGTGGGCACCCCGGCCGCCACGGCGGACCGCACCCCCGTCGGGGAGTCCTCGATGGCGACGCAGTCGCCCACCTCGACGCCGAGGGCCCGGGCCGCGGCGAGGTAGGGCTCGGGGTGCGGCTTGCCGTGCTCGACCTCGTCGCCCGTGATGACCGCCGTGAACGTGTCCGCCGGCAGAGCCGCCAGGACCGCGTCGGCGAGGGAGCGCCACGACATGGTCACCAGCGCGCTGGGCACACCGGCCTCCTGCAGACCGGTGAGCAGGTCGAGGGCCCCGGGGCGCCACGGCACGTGCTCGGCCACCTGGGCCACGACGCGCCGCAGCAGCTCCTCGATGATCTCGACCGGGTCGAGCTCGACCGGGCTGTTGTCACGGATGAACTCTGCGGAGACCATGAGGTCGTTGCCGACGAGCTGGTGGGCGTACTCGTCGCTCCAGGTGCCGCCTGCCTCCTCGACGATCGCGTGCTCGGCCAGGATCCAGTACGGCTCGGTGTCGACCAGCGTCCCGTCCATGTCCCACAGGACCGCCGCGGGCAGCCGGTCGGTGGACGTGGTCGGGGACGACGACGAGGACATGGCTGTGGGGCTCCGGCGGGTCAGGGGTGGGGTGGGGCGCGCGCTGCTGGAGGCGGCGCGCCCGACTATACGCAGGCGGCGGGACCGGGCAGCGCCGCGGACCGTAGGCTGGGAGGACTGGAGTGCCGTCAGGCACGGGCGAGGAGGAACGGTGATCGAGCTCGAGGACGTACCGGAGCTGAACAACCCGGTCGTCATCGCGGCCTTCGAGGGCTGGAACGACGCGGGCGAGGCCGCCACGGCGGCGATCGACCACCTCGTCGACGTCTGGGACGCCGAGGCCGTCGCCGCGCTCGACCCCGAGGACTACTACGACTTCCAGGTCAACCGACCCCGCGTCGTGCTCGACGAGGGGCGCCGTCGCATCCACTGGCGCACCACGCGGATCCTCGTCGCCAGCAGCGAGTCGCTGCAGCGCGACGTGGTGCTCATCCAGGGCATCGAGCCGTCCTTCCGCTGGCGCGCCTTCACCATCGAGCTGATGGAGTTCGCCCAGCAGGTGGGCGCGTCGACGGTCTTCACCCTCGGCGCCCTCATGGCCGACGTCGCCCACACCCGCCCCATCCCGGTCACGGCGACCTCCGACGACGAGGACGTCCTCCACCGCTTCGACCTCGAGCCCAGCCGCTACGAGGGCCCCACCGGCATCGTGGGCGTCCTGGCGGATGCGGCCACCCAGTCGGGGATGCAGTCCATCTCCCTCTGGGCCGCGGTGCCGCACTACGCCGGCCACTCCCCCTCCCCGAAGGCGACGTTGGCGCTGGTGTCCCGGCTCGAGGAGCTCCTCGACGCCCCGATCCCGCACGGCGACCTCGCGGACGGCGCCCGGGCGTGGGAGCGCGGCATCAACGAGCTGGCCGAGACCGACGAGGAGGTCGCGGAGTACGTCCAGTCCCTCGAGGAGGCGCAGGACACCGCCGACCTCCCGGAGGCCAGTGGTGACGCGATCGCCCGCGAGTTCGAGCGCTACCTGCGCCGGCGCGGCCAGGACGGCCCCGGGCAGCCCGGGTAGGCGGCCCCTCGGCTCAGACGCGCACGCCGAGGATCGCGTCGAGGGCCCGCGCGAGCACCCCGGCCGACGTCGGGTCACCGCCACCGCGGGTCAGGCACTCCTTCGCCCAGCGGTCCACGGCGACGAGGGCGCCCGGGGTGTCGAGGTCGTCCGCGACGTGGCGGCGCACCTGCTCGACGACGTCCTCGCTGTCCGGGGCCCCGTCGACGGACAGTGCCGAACGCCAGGTCTCGAGGCGCTCCTGGGCCTGCGCGAGCAGGTCGTCGCTCCAGGACCACTCGGTGCGGTAGTGACGGGACAGCAGGGCGAGCCGGATGGCCATCGGGTCGACCCCTTCGGCCCGCAGCGTCGAGACGAGCACGAGGTTGCCCTTGGACTTGCTCATCTTCTCGCCGTCGAGCCCGACCATGGCCTGGTGGGCGTAGGTGCGGGCGAAGGGGCGCTCGCCGGTGAGCACGACCGCCTGGGTGGCACTCATCTCGTGGTGGGGGAAGACGAGGTCGGTGCCGCCGCCCTGGACGTCGAAGGTCATGCCGAGGTGGTCCAGCGCGATGGCGGTGCACTCGACGTGCCAGCCGGGTCGGCCGGCGGGCAGCCCGTCGACCTCCCAGGAGGGCTCGCCCTCACGGGCGGAGCGCCACAGCAGCGGGTCGAGCGCGTCGCGCTTGCCCTTCCGGTCGGGGTCGCCGCCGCGCTCCGCGTAGACCTCGAGCATCTGCTCGCGCGTCCAGCCGGAGACTCCGCCGAAACCCTCGTCGCTGGTGAGGTCGAGGTAGACGTCGTCCCCCTCGGACTCGGCGGTCGGCACCGAGTAGGCCGCCCCGGAGTCCACCAGTGCGTGCACGGCGCGGGCCACCGAGTCGATGCTCTCGACCACCCCGACGTAGTGGTCGGGCGGGATGACGGCCAGGGCGGTCATGTCCTCGCGGAAGAGGGCGATCTCGCGGGTGGCGAGGTCCTCCCACCGCACGCCGTCGCGCTGCGCCCGCTCGATGAGCGGGTCGTCGACGTCGGTGATGTTCTGCACGTAGTCCACCTCGTGGCCCGCGTCGCGCAGGGCGCGGCCGAGGACGTCGAACGTCACGTACGTGGCGGCGTGGCCCATGTGGGTGGCGTCGTACGGCGTGATGCCGCACACGTACATCCGCGCGGTCGGTCCCGGGGTCAACGGGCGCACCGCGCCGGAGGCGGTGTCGAAGACCTGGACCGGGTGGCCGGTGCCGGGGACGGCGGGGAGGAACGGGGTCGGCCAGGAGATCACAGCGGAACTCTACGGTGGCCGTTCAGAGCGGCGGCCACGGGATGGCCGGCCACTGCCCGGAGGGGACGGGGTAGGCACGTCGGTCGAGCAGCCTGCGCCCGCGGCCGAGGAGCGCAGCCACCTCACGCAGGGTGAGCAGCGAGTCCAGGTCGGCGCGCAGCGACGTCTCCTCGTCCTCGACGAGCTCGACGACCGTCGCGATCCGGGCCAGGTCGTCGTCGGCGATCGACTCCCCCGCGAAACCCCAGAGCACCGTACGGAGCTTGGGCTCCTCGTGCAGGCTCACCCCGTGGTCGAAACCGCGCAGCCGGCCGGCGTCGCGCACCAGGTGGCTGCCCTTGCGGTCGGAGTTGTTGATGAGGGCGTCGAAGACCGCGACGGTCCGCGCCGCCGGCGAGTCCTCGTGCACGACCACGACGGACTCACCCAGCTCGTTCTCGCCGCGCAGCACGGGTAGCCAGCCGGCCGGGACCTCACGCGGGCCGACGAGGTCCACCGGGTGCTCCGGCTCGTCGCCGGGGTCGCCCACCCAGCGCTGGACCGAGCCGATCCCGTGCGGCCCGGAGCGCAGCACGGTCGGTGGTACGACCTCGAACCCGCCTGCCGCGCTGATGAGGTATGCCGCGACCTCGCGCCCTGCGAGGGTGCCGTCGGGGAAGTCCCACAGGGGCCGCTCCCCGATCACCGGCTTGTAGATGGCGAAGGGGCCGCCCTCGCCGGCGCGCACGAGCATCGCCAGGTTGGAGGCGTCCGCGATGCGTCCGAGGACCTCGAGGTCCTCGCGGGTGAGGACCTCGAGCAGGTCGGCGTCGCCGGGCTGGCTCGGGCTCAGCGCTTGTAGCCGTTCGCGCGAGGGCAGATGTGGCCCTCGACCTCGAGCGGACCACCGCAGAACGGGCACGGCGGCCTCCCGGCAGCCACGATCGACTGGGCACGCCGGGCGAACGCCCGGGCGCGGGCCGGTGTGAGGACCACCCGCACCTGGCGCGGCTCGGTGGTGAGCACCTCCGGGTCCAGCGAGGCCTCGGGGTCGTCGGGGTCGCGGTCCAGCGCCTCGATGATGATGACGTGCCGGTCCTCGTCCCACGCCAAGGCCAGGGTGTTGACGCGGAACTCGTCCTCGATCGGGGTGTCGAGCGGGGCGTTGTCGACGACCTCGGCCGCGACGTGGTCGGCCCCTGAGCCCCCGGCATAGCTGTCGAGCAGGTCGTTGATGCGCGTCGCGAGGACGTCGACCTGCTGCTTCTCGAGCGACACGCTGGTCAGGCGACGGCCCTCGCTCGCCTGGAGGAAGAAGGTCCGCTGTCCCGGTGGCCCGACGGTCCCGGCGACGAACCGGTCCGGCGGGTCGAACTCGTGGAGCGACATGGACAAAACTCTAACCGGCTCCCCCGCCGACCTGCGCGTCCCCCGTCGGTGCGGCGTCCGTCGCCGTCGGGGCCTCTCCCGTCGCCGGCGCGTCGGCCGGGGGCCGGAACCTGGCCAGGTCCGGGGAGAGCTCGTTGGCGGACAGCAGGAAGGTGTGCCGCTCGCCGTAGCGGATGGCGCACACCGACGCGGGGTCGGCGGTGTAGCGCTGGAAGTGCCCGAGCCCGGCCCCCGTCGCATCGGCCAGCACCGCCTTGACCAGGTCGCCGTGGCTGACCGCCGCCCACACCGCGCCCTCGCCGTGCTCCTCGCGCACCTGCGCGTCGTGGCGGCGCACGGCCTCGACGACGCGGTCGCTCATCTCCTGCAGGCTCTCGGCGGCGTACTCGTCGTGGTCGGGGAAGCGCGCGTTGGCGGGGTCGTCCTGGACGGTCGACCAGAGCGGCTCCTGGGCGAGCTCGCTCAGCTTGCGCCCGCTCCACGCGCCGTACGCGCACTCCTGCAGGCCGTCCTCGACCACGACCTCCACGCCGGCGGCCGCAGCCAGCGGGTGTGCCGTCTCCAGGCAGCGCTCGAGCGGGCTGCTCACGACCCGCGCCACCTGCGCACCGGCGAACCGCTCACCCAGCGCCGCGGCCTGGCCGCGACCGCGCTCGGTGAGGTGGATGCCCGGCAGCCGGCCGGCCAGGATCCCCTCGCCGTTCGCGCTGGAGTGGCCGTGGCGGACGAGCAGGAGGGTGGGCACGCCCGCACTCTACGGCCGGTCGCTCGCCCAGGCCGCGGCGACGTGGTGGAGTAGGGCCGTGATCGTCGACCAAGCCATCTACCGGGACGGCATCCGGGAACCCTGCGGGGACCTCAGCGACGCCCTCGAGGCCCTGCGCACCGGGCAGGACCCGCACGCCTTCCTCTGGATCGGGCTCAAGGACCCGACCGACTCCGAGTTCGACCTCGTCAACGACGAGCTCAAGCTGCACCCGCTCGCCGTCGAGGACGCGGTCAAGGGCAACCAGCGCCCGAAGGTCGAGCTCTACGACAACACGATCTTCGTGGTGCTCAAGACGCTGCGCTACCTCGAGGCGACCAGCGACGTCGAGACCGGTGAGGTCATGCTCTTCGTCGGGGACCGCTTCGTCGTCACCGTCCGCTACGGCGACGCGAGCCCCCTGGCGTCGGTCCGCCAGCGGCTGGAGGGGATGCCGCAGCAGCTGCGCCACGGCGAGATCAGTGTCCTGCACGCCGTCATGGACGCCATCGTCGACAACTACGTCGCCATCGACGCCGAGCTGCAGAACGACCTCGAGGAGATCGAGGCCGCGGTGTTCTCCGGCGCCCGCGACACCGACTCCGGCCAGATCTACCGGCTCAAGCGCGAGGTCCTGGAGTTCCGGCGCGCCGCGAACCCGCTCGCCGCGCCGCTGAGCATGCTGCACGACGGTTCCCGCAGCCCGGTCAACGTCAAGGAGATGCGCCTGCTCTTCCGTGACGTCGCCGACCACCTGCTGCGCGTGATCGACCACGTGGAGTCCTACGACCGGCTGCTCACCGACGTGCTCAACGCCCACCTGGCCCAGATCTCGGTCCAGCAGAACAGCGACATGCGCAAGATCTCGGCGTGGGTCGCCATCGCCGCGGTCCCGACGATGATCGCCGGCATCTACGGCATGAACTTCGACAACATGCCCGAGCTGCGGTGGGCCTACGGCTACCACGTGGTCCTCGGGGTCATGGCCTTGGCCTGCCTGAGTCTGTACCGGGCGTTCCGGCGCTCGGACTGGCTGTAGCCGCGCCCTCGGCCGGGTCAGGTCGCGGTCATCCAGCCCGCGGCGAGGACGACGACGAGGACAGCGCCGAGGGCCACGCGGTACCAGACGAAGGCCGTGATCTTGTTGCTGCTGACGAACTTGAGCAGCCAGGCGATCGAGGCGTAGGCGACCACGAAGGACACCACGACGCCGACCACCATCTGGCCGACGCCGAGCAGCTTGAGGTGGTCGCTCTCGCTCGCCATCTCGAACAGCCCGGCCGCGGTCAGGGCCGGGATCGCCATGAAGAAGGACAGCCGGGTGGCGGTGACGCGGTCGAGGCCGCGGAACAGCCCGGCAGAGATGGTGGCGCCGGAGCGCGACACGCCAGGCACGAGGGCGAAGCACTGGACGAGCCCGATGACGATGCCGTCACGCAGCGTGACGTCGCCCTCGTGGCGCTCCTCCCCCCGGCGCGCCAGGGCGGAGTGCCGGCTCTCGGACAGCCACATGACGGCGCTCCACAGCACCAGCGCCGCCGCGACGACCCACAGGCTGCGCAGCGGGCCACTGATGAGGTCCTTGCCCAGGAAGCCGACGATGCCGACCGGCACGGAACCGACGATGACCGCCCACGCGAGCTGGTAGTCGTGGTGGGTGCGCCCCTCGGCGCTGCGAAGGCCCGCTGCCCAGGCCACGAGCAGCCGCACGATGTCGCGGCGGAAGTAGAGCAGGGTCGCCAGGATGGCGCCGAGCTGGATGATGGCGGTGTACGCCGTGACGCCGGGGTCGTCCACCGTGAGGCCGAGCAGCTTCTCGGTGATGGTGAGGTGCCCGGTGGAGGAGACGGGGAGGAACTCGGTGAGTCCCTCGACGATGCCGAGGATCACGGCGTCGAGGTAGCTGAGGATCACGGCACTGCTTTCAGGTCGAGGGCGCGAGGTCGGTCGGCGCGGGGGTCGAGGTTCGCGGGGCGGGGTGCGCCGGGTGGAGGGCGAGGCGGCCGGTCAGCCGACAGTCTCGCGCATCACCTCCGCCATGGTCCGCACGACATGCAGGCGCTCCTCGAGGCCACCCGCGAACGGCGCCACCGACAGCGTCCCCACCCCGGCGTCGGCGTAGCGCCCGATCCGGGCCGCGATGCGCTCCCGCGGGCCGATGAGCGAGGTCGCGTCGATGAGCTCGAAGGGCACCGCGGCCGCTGCGTCACGGTGGCGGCGCGCGAGGTACAGGTCCTGCACCTGCGCCGCCGCGTCCGCGAAGCCCATCCGGCACGCGAGCTGGTTGTAGAAGTTCTGCTCGCGGGAGCCCATGCCCCCGATGTACAACGCGGCGTAGGGCCGGACGGCGTCGGCCGCCGCCTCGACGTCGTCGCCGATGACGACCGGCACCGACGGCGCGATGTCGAAGCCGTCGAGCGGGTCCTGCTCGGTCCCACGCCCTGCCCGCCGGCGGCCCGTCGCGACGCTCTCGACCTGCTCGTGGGAGTGCTCGGGGCTGAAGAAGATGGCGTGCCAGCCGTCGGCGACCTCACCGGCGAGCTCAAGGTTCTTCGGACCGACCGCGGCGAGGTAGATGGGCAGGTCCGGGCGCGGCGGGTGGATCGTGAGGCGCAGGGCCTTCCCGGGGCCTTCGGGGAGGGGCAGCGTGAAGTGCCTGCCCTGGTAGGAGACCGTCTCCCGGCGCAGCGCCATGCGGACGATGTCGACGTACTCGCGGGTGCGCCCGAGCGGCGCCGCGAACCGTACGCCGTGCCAGCCCTCGCTCACCTGGGGCCCGCTGACCCCCAGGCCCAGGCGGAAGCGACCACCGGACAGGGTGTCCAGCGTGGCGGCCGTCATCGCCGTCATCGCCGGGGTGCGCGCCGGCACCTGCATGACCGCCGCGCCGAGGTGGATCCGCTCGGTCAACGCCCCGATCCACGACAGCACCGTGGGGACGTCCGACCCGTACGCCTCCGCCGCCCACGCCACCGCGTAGCCGAGCCGGTCCGCCTCCTGGGCCACAGCCACGTTGTCCTGGTCGACACCCATCCCGAAGTAGCCGAGGTTCACACCGAGTTCCATGGCACGGAGGCTATCGGCGGGCCTGCCCCGTGCGGGACCGAAGGGGCGGCTACGGTACGGGACCATGCGCCAGCGACGAATGGGGAACTCGGGTCTGACGGTGTCGCGCCTGGGGCTCGGCACGATGACCTGGGGTCGGACCACCGACGAGGACGCGGCGCGCGAGCAGCTGCGCACCTTCGTCGACGCCGGCGGGACCCTCGTCGACACGGCCCACGGCTACTCCGACGGTGCGTCCGAGGAGATCATCGGGCGCCTGGTCGAGGACGAGGTCGACCGAGACGACCTCGTCATCTGCACCAAGTCGGGCATCTCGCGCCGCTCGGGGCACCGGGTCGTCGACACCTCCCGCCACAGCCTCCTCAGCCAGCTCGACACGTCCCTCGAGCGCCTGGGCACCGACCATGTCGACCTGTGGCTGGTGCACACCTGGTCCGACGAGGCGCCCCTCACCGAGACGCTGTCGGCCCTGGAGTGGGCCGTCGGCACCGGCCGGGCGCGCTACGTCGGGGTGTCCAACTTCAGTGGCTGGCAGGCCGCCCGCGCCCTGTCGCTGCTCGAGCAGGCGCGGGTGCCGCTCGTGGCCAACGAGGTCGAGTACTCCCTGGTCAACCGCTCCGCCGAGCCCGACCTGCTCGCGGCCTCGCAGGCCCTGGGCTTCGGGCTGCTGCCCTGGTCACCGCTCGGCCGCGGGGTGCTCACCGGCAAGTACCGCCACGGTGTCCCGGCCGACTCGCGGGCCGCCTCGCGTGACTTCCCCCGGTTCACCGCCCGCTACCTCGACGACCGCAGCACCGGCATCGTCGAGGCCCTGGCCATCGCGGCCAAGGGCCTCGAGGTCACTCCCGCGGAGGTCGCCCTCGCCTGGGTCCGTGACCGTCCCGGCGTCGTGGCACCGGTGGTGGGCGCCCGGACGACCGCGCAGCTGCGCACCTCGCTCGCGAGCGAGTCCCTGGAGCTCCCCGAGGAGCTCGTGGCGGCCCTCGACGAGGTGTCCGCCTGAGGGCTTGAGCCCCTGTCGACCCCGCCGCATGGGCCTGGCCGGGCGACCCCGCCGGTCGACCGGGCGCTGACCGCTCAGGCGCGGTCGTCTTCTTCGTCGTAGTCGGCGTCGTCGAGGCCCGAGTAGACCGCTCCGTCGCCGTCCTCGTCGGAGTGGTCGTCGAGCTCCTCGTCCTCGTCGTCCTCGTCGTCGTCCTCGTCGTCGTCACCGTCGTAGATGTCGAGCGGGGTCATCTCGCCGTACGCCTGCAGGAGGGTGTCGTCGTACGCCGCGAAGGCGTCTGCGAGGTCGTCGTACGCGGCGATGACGGTGGGGTCCTCCTCACCGCGCTTGGAGGCCGAGGCCTCGAGGTGTCGCTCGAAGGCGGCCACGAGGTCGGCCAGCGCGCCACGGGGGTCAGCGGTCATGTGGAGACCGTAGCGGGTTCCGGGTACAAATGGCGGTGATGGTTGAGTACGAGTACCGAGTCCTGAGCTTCGCCCGAGGCGACTCCCGGTCCGACATCCGGCGGACCCTCGCCGACCATGCCGAGTACGGGCACTGGGAGCTCCACCGCACCCGGATCTACCTCGGCGGCGTGCAGCGCACCTGGTTGCGCCGCAAGATCATCCGCGTCCCGCGCGCGCACTGAGCGCACGCGCCCGGCGGGTCAGCAGGACCCCGAGCCAGAGCAGCCCGGCACCCACCATGGCCGGGGGCACGACGTCGCCGCCGGTGAACGCCAGTCGACCCGGCAGGGCCGACGCGATCCCGGGCCGGTGACCGGCCGCAGGCCCGGACGGGGCGGAGCCCGAGGGCGTCGTCCCACCCGGGGCGGACGACCCTGCCGCGCGGGGACAGGGGACGACGAGGCGCTGGAGCGGCACCCCTGCCGCCGTGAGCTCCTTGATGACGTCGTGGTCGAGCACCACGAGCGTGGTCTGCAGCGGCACGACCTGCCGGGTCACCCGGACGCAGGCGCCGAGCAGTCCCTGGACGGCGGCGTCCACCGCTGCCACGTGGTCGCCGGCCGGCACCGCCCCGGGGGGGCACGGCGCCACGGCCTGGGGGAACTGCCTGACCAGTGGCGAGGACAGGTCCACCCCGGCGGCCCGCAGGTCGACCTCGACCGCCGGCGACGACCCCCCGGCCGGGATGAGGCAGGCGGTCGCGGCGGGGGTGTCTGCGACGGCGCCGCCTGCCGGGGCCTTGGGTGCTGACCCGCTGCTCGTGGAAGGGCTGCGCGTGGAGGGGCTGCTCGTGGAGCGGCCCGTCGAGGAGGCCTTGGGCGCGCTCGTGCCGCGGGTGCCTGCGGAGGTGGCGCTGTCCACGGGGTGGGACGTCGGCGCCGTCGACCCGGACGGAGCAGGCGTGGTGGCACCGGGCACGGGCAGGCCCAGTGCACCCCCGGCTCCCGCGACCGTCGACGAGACGCCACCGACCGTGGTGCCCACCGGGTCCGGCAGGGTCAGGGCGCTGGACGCCGTGGCGCCCGTGCCGACCAGGGCGCCAGCAACTCCGAGGGCGGCGACGAGGCGCAGGGTGGACGGGTGGTGGCGACGCCTGGTCATGGTGGCTCCTTTGCCGGACAGAGGTCGGGGTCCTCTGCCCGGTCAACGACCGGGGAGCGCGAAGGCTACGGGCCGGTAACCCGCGGGCGACCGGTCAGCAGGTGGCGAGGAACCGCTGGAGGACGCGGGCCCCGAACTCCAGCGCCGCCACGGGCACCCGCTCGTCGATGCCGTGGAACATCGGGGCGAAGTCGAGGTCGGCGGGCAGCTGCAGCGGCGCGAACCCGTAGCCGGTGACGCCCAGGGTGCTCAGGGCCTTGTTGTCGGTGCCGCCGGACAGGCAGTAGGGCAGCACCTGCGCACCGGGGTCCTCCGCCAGCAGGGCCGCCGTCATCGCCTCGACGAGCGGGCCCTCGAACGGCGCGTCGAGCGCGATGTCGCGGTGGACGACCTCCACCTCGACCTGCTCGCCGGCGAGCTCGCGCACCGTGGCGAGCAGGTCGTCGTCGTGGCCGGGCAGGAACCGGCAGTCGAGGGCCGCGCTGGCGCTCTGGGGGATGACGTTGTGCTTGTACCCGGCATCGGCCATCGTGAAGTTCGCCGTGTCCTGCAGCGTCCCCCGCACGAACCCCTGGGCGCCGCCGAGGTGCTCGAGCAGCTCGTCGAGGTCCTCGTCCGACCAGCTCGTCCCCGTCAGGTCGCTGAGCCCGTCGAGCAGCTCGCGCACCGAGGCGATGTACTCGCGGGGCCACTTGTGGGCGTTGATCCGGCTGATCGCCTCGGCGAGGTGCACGATCGCGTTGTCCGGGTTGGGGACCGAGCCGTGGCCGGCCCGCCCGGTGGCCAGCAGCCGCAGCCAGAGGATGCCCTTCTCGGCGGTCTGGACGAGGTAGGCACGGGTCTGCTCGCCGTCCTTGGTCGGCACGGTGACGCTGTAGCCACCGACCTCGCTGACCGCCTCGGTCACCCCGTCGAAGAGCTCCGGGTGGGTCTTGACGACGTGGTGCGACCCCTTGACTCCCCCGGCCTCTTCGTCGGCGAAGAACGCCACGACGAGGTCGCGTGGCGGCTTGGCGCCGCGCCGGGCGAGGTCGCGCACGGCGGCCAGGATCATGGCGTCCATGTCCTTCATGTCCACCGCACCACGTCCCCAGACGCACCCGTCGCGCAGCTCGGCGCTGAACGGGTCGACCTGCCAGTCGGCGGCGTTGGCGGGCACGACGTCGAGGTGGCCGTGGAGGCAGAGCGCGGGCCGAGTGCGGTCCTCCCCCTCGAGGCGCACGACGACGCTGGTGCGCCCAGGGTCGCTCTCGACCACGGTCGGCTCCAGCCCGACCTCGCGGAGCTGGGCGACGACGTACTCCGCGGCCTCCCGCTCTCCCGGTCCGCTGCCGTCGCCGTAGTTCGTGCTGTCGATCCGGATGAGGTCGCGGCAGATGCGGACGACCTCATCGGCAGGTCCGGTGACCTCGGTGGCAGTGGCGTCGTGGGTGGGGCTCGTGGCGTCGCTCATGGCCTCCACCCTAGGCGCGGAGGTGCGCGGGCGGACGGGCAGCGACCCGCGCGCGCAACCCGTATCCGCCGTACCGCGAGCGCCCATTTCCTTGCCACGGGGGCGGTTTGGGAGTTGCGCCTCCCGGCGTGTATCGTTCCGGGTCGCAGCAGGCGCTCCTCCCGGAGGCCGGTGCGACACCCTGTCCGGGTGGCGGAATGGCAGACGCGCTAGCTTGAGGTGCTAGTGCCCTTTATCGGGCGTGGGGGTTCAAGTCCCCCTCCGGACACCACGACGAAGAAGGACCCCCACGCGTTTCGGGGGTCCTTCTTCGACGTTGAGGGCTGCCGGCGCCAGCAAAGCCACGAGCGGACGGTCACCCGGCGACGCGGTACCTCAGCCAGACGCTCCCGCTGGGTGTCGGGGTGGCCGAGACGAGGCTCAGCTCCCGACGCTCGGGCACGTCCCCGAAGAGGCGTGGCCCGACCGGGTCGACCACACGGCCCACGGCCAGGCAGAACTCGTCGACCAGGCCCGCTGCCAGCAACGACCGGGCGAGCGTGATGCTGCCGTGGACCCCCACGTCGCCGGGGGTGCGCCCCTTGACCTCGGCCACCACCTCCGCCAGCGAGCCGCCGACCGCCTCGGCGTTGGCCCATCCCCCCGTGAGCGGGGTCGAGGTGAGCACGTACTTCCTCACCCGGTTGATGAAGTCGGCGAACGGCTGCTCGTCCGACGTGGGCCAGTAGCGGGCCCACTGGTCGTACGTGTGCCGCCCCAGCAGGACGGCGTCCTGACGGTCGACCATGTCGCTCTCGAGGCGCGCCAGCTCCTCGTCGAACACGGGGGCGCCGACCTTGTCGCCGGTCTCCGGGAAGTACCGGTGGGGGTCCTGCGTCGCTCCGTCGAGGGAGGTGAGGGTGTAGAGCACGATCTTGGACACGATGCGCCTTTCGGTGGGGGTTGTCGCGAGACAGACCCGCCCGACCCGCCTTTCTCATCGCGAACTCGCGAGGCGGTCAGTCCGGCTGCCCCTTGGCCAGGGCGGCAGCGTGGTCGGGGACCTCGTGCTGCAACGACCGTGCCGGCCGCACGTACCCCTTCGACGGCGGCCGCTCGGGCAGGTGCAGGGAGGGCGGCTCCACTTCGGTGTACGGGACCTGCGACAGCAGGTGGGCGATCATGTTGATCCTGGAGGCCCGCTTGTCGTCGCTCTCGACGACGTTCCACCGCGCCTCGACGATGTCGGTGTGCACCAGCATCTCGTCCTTGGCCCGCGAGTAGTCCTCCCAGCGGCTGATCGACTCGATGTCGGTCGTCGACAGCTTCCACCGGCGCATGGGGTCGGTCAGCCGTGACTCGAACCGCTGCTGCTGCTCGACGTCGCTGACCGAGAACCAGTACTTGTGCAGCCGGATGCCGTCCTCGACGAGCATCCGCTCGAAGATCGGGCACTGGCGCAGGAAGCGCTGGTGCTCCTCCGGGGTGCAGTAGCCCAGCACGCGTTCGACACCGGCGCGGTTGTACCAGCTCCGGTCGAACAGGACGACCTCCCCGGCGGCGGGGAGGTGCTCGACGTACCGCTGGAAGTACCACTGGCTGCGCTCGCGCTCGGTCGGCGTCGGGAGCGCCACGATCCTGGCCTGCCGTGGGTTGAGGTACTGCGTGACCCTCTTGATCGTCGACCCCTTGCCGGCGGCGTCCCGGCCCTCGAAGACCACGACCACCCGCTCACCCTCGTGGCGGACCCACTCCTGCATCCTGACCAGCTCCGCCTGCAGGCGCACCAGCTCGGCCTCGTACACCGCCTTCTTCAGGCGCGGTTGCTTCGCCATGCGGTCATGCTGTCACGCACCCGGCGCCAGAGGAGGTCGCTCGGGAAGGTTGCCACGGAGGTCACCCGGAAGGTGGCCGAGGGTGGCCTACGTCGGAGGGATGAGTCGGCGCCGGCGCACCCACCCCACAATCGAGGCACGGTGGCGCGGCGAAGGGGGAGACGGATGCAGGCAGGCGCGCAGGGGCTGTCCGGGCCGCACGGTGGCACGCTCGTCCACCTCGTGGTCGGCCCGGAGCGGGCCGTCGAGCTGGAGCGGTCCGCCGTCCGGTGGCCCGCGCGACACCTCACCGACCGACAGCGGTGCGACCTCGAGCTGCTGGCGTGCGGGGCGTTCTCGCCCCTGTCCACGTTCCTGGGCCGGGCGGACCACGCCTCGGTGTGCGAGCGCATGCGCCTGGCCGACGGCAGGCTCTGGCCGATGCCCGTGGCGCTCGACGTCGACGAGGAGACCCTCCGCAGCGCGCAGGCCTGCGGTCACCTGGCCCTGCGCGGCGACGACGGTGCCCTGCTCGCCGTCCTCGAGCCCCGCGAGGCTTGGCGGGTCGACCCCCTGCAGGAGGCCACGGCCGTCTTCGGCACCGACGACACCGCACACCCGAGCGTCGACGCGCTGGTCCACCGCACCGAGCCCTGGTACGTCACCGGTCCGCTCGAGGTGCTCCCCCGGGCGGTCGCCCCACCCGGACGCGACGACCAGGACCTCCGCTTCACCCCCGCCGCCCTGCGGCGGCACTTCACCGACCTGGGCATCACCCGCGTGGTGGCGTTCAACACCCGCAACCCGATGCACCGCGCCCACCACGAGCTCACCGTGCGGGCGGCCCGCGAGACCGGAGCCCACCTGCTCGTCCAGCCCGTGGTGGGGCCGACCAAGCCGGGCGACATCGACGTCCCCACGAGGGTGGCCTGCTACCGCGGCCTCATGCCCAGCTACCCCACCGGCCAGGCGACCCTGGCCATCCTGCCCCTCGCCATGCGCATGGGCGGCCCCCGGGAAGCCCTGTGGCACGCCATCATCCGGCAGAACTTCGGTGCGTCGCACATGATCATCGGGCGCGACCACGCGGGACCCGGGGTGGACAGCCGCGGTCGCCCCTTCTACGGGGCCTACGCCTCCCAGGAGCTCGTGCGCCGGCACCAGGACGAGCTGGAGGTGCGGATGGTGTCGTTCCCCCAGCTCGGCTACGTGGAGGAGAGGGACACCTACGAGCCGGTCGACCAGGTGCCGCCGGGCACACGGGTGCGCACCGTGTCGGGCACCGAGGTGCGCCAGCGCCTGGCCCGGGGCGAGGAGCTGCCCACGTGGTTCACGCCCCCTGCAGTAGCGGCCGTCCTGAGGGACCGCTTCCCCCCGCTGTCGGCCGCCAGCGCCTGACCCAGCCAGTCCCTGACCGGCGCTTGACCAGCCGCTGACCAGCCCTTGACCGCCGACTGACCGGCACCCCACGGGGTCCGGGCTGTCCGGGTCGACCTGCCTCCGCCGAACGGGTCGAGTGCGGGCCCCCGCCTCCCCAGGCAGCCGGTGGCCACCGTACGGTGCCGTCGGACCGCCACCCCCAACGGTTCTGCGCCGGCACCCGGATCCGGCGCGCCGGTGGTCTGCCTCCCGGGCCCGTCGCACCCCCCAGGACCGCCGTGAACGCTTCGACCCTCTCCCGTCGCCTAGTCCCCGCCCTCGCCCCCGCCCTCGCCGCCGCCCTCGGGTGCACGCTGCTGGTCAGCGCTCCGCAGACCGCCACGGCCGTGACGTGCAAGGCGACGCCGACCCTGCTGTCGAGGACCCCGACCACGACCACGCTCAAGGGCGGCCTGTCCGTCAAGGTCTGGGACACCGGCGCGACCCCGACGAACCCGCAGGCGGCCACGCGCATCGCCGTGGTCAAGGTGCCGGCGTCCTCCACGCTCAACCCCCGTGTCCGCGGGTCCTCCACGCTCACCAGCTCGAGGACGCCGTCGACCTACCTCTCGGCAGCCACGACGGCGGCCGTCATGATCAACGGCGGCGTGTTCAGCCTCGACCGGGGTGCCCTCCCCGACCTCCCGCAGATGTCGGCCGGACGGGTGACCAAGGCCCGCAACGTCCACGACCCCGTGATCGCCGTCGGGCGTGCGGGCGAGTCCTCCCCCAGCCGGCTGTGGCTCAGCGGGACGACGACCGCCACGGGGCACGGCTACCAGGGCATCTCCGGGCTCAACTGGCAGTACGTGACGGGCGGCATGAACGTCTACACCACCGCCTGGGGCTCGCAGGCCAGGCCGTACGGCGTCGTCGACATCGTCCTCGTCTCGGGCAAGGTCGCGGGCATCCGCTACGGCGGCTACCGCGGCAAGGCCCCGGCGGCCGGCCAGACGATCCTCACGGCCAACGGCACGGCGGGCACCTGGCTCACCCAGCTGAAGGTCGGCACCCCGGTCGCGGTGAGCTACGCGGTCCACAGCGACGCCAAGTTCATCATCTGGGAGGCGGTGGGCCGGGGAGCCAGGTTCCTCAACGCCGGTGTGAAGAACGGCGGGACGTGCGCCACGCGGGACGAGGAGCTGCGCCCTCGTACGGCGATCGGCTGGACCAGGACCGGTGACCTGCTCTTCGTCACCGTCTCGGGCCGCGCCACGATCAACGGCGTCCGCTACGGCGGCGCGACGATCCACCAGATGGCCGACTACATGGCGACCCTCGGCTCCTACGACGCCACCAACCTCGACGGCGGCGGGTCGACGACCATGCTCGCCCGGCTCTCCTCCGGCACCGTCGTGCGCCTCGACCGGAGCCTCTCCGAGGCCCAGCGCGCCGTGCCGAACGTGTTCAGCGCCGGCTGACGCGCGTCCGTTCGCACCCCCATGAGGGCGGGACCCGGGAGAAGACCCGGTCCCGCCCTCATCCGTTCGGCTGGTTTGTCCTGGCCCACGGGGACGACCTGCGGCGCGGCGCCGAATCTGCCTGCTGCGGCAGGCCTACCGTCAAGACGTGAACAGCCGCCCGGCCCACCGGTCCGCCTCCTCCCACCACCCCCGCGTCCTGAGGTCCCCCGCGGGGGGCTGGGTCTGGGCCTGCTCCTGCGGCGGTGCGTCCTGCCGCACGAGCCGCGACGTGACCCCGTGGCGCATCGCGCTCATCGGCGCGCTCAACCACTCGGCCGCCATCGCCCCCTGACCGGCCGGCCCGGCCACCCCGGTCCCCGTCTGCGCCATCCAGCGGTTGGCACGGGGCCGCGAGTCCGTCATTGTTCGAGGACCACGCCGAACGATGGAGGAGCGTCACATGAAGGTCGGGATCCCCCGCGAGGTCAAGAACAACGAGTACCGCGTCGCCATCACCCCGTCGGGCGTCCACGAGCTCGTCACCAACGGCCACGACGTCTACGTCGAGAAGGAGGCCGGGGTGGGGTCCTCCATCCTCGACGCGGACTACGTGGCGGCCGGCGCCAAGATCCTCGACACCGCCGACGACGTGTGGGGCACCGGTGACCTGATCCTCAAGGTCAAGGAGCCGATCGAGCCGGAGTACCACCGGATGCGCGAGGGCCAGACCCTCTTCACCTACCTGCACCTCGCCGCCGACCGCGCCCTCACCGAGGAGCTGGTCAAGCGCAAGGTCACCGGCATCGCCTACGAGACGGTCGAGCTGCCCGACCGCTCCCTGCCGCTGCTCGCCCCCATGTCCGAGGTCGCCGGGAGGCTCGCCCCGCAGGTCGGCGCACACACCCTCATGCGAGCGCAGGGCGGGCGTGGCGTGCTCATGGGCGGGGTGAGCGGTGTGTATGCCGCCAAGGTCGTCGTCATCGGTGCCGGCGTCTCCGGCATGAACGCCGCCGCCATCGCCCTCGGCATGCAGGCCGAGGTGCTCCTGCTGGACCGCGACATCGCCAAGCTGCGACACGCCGACGCCATCTACCAGGGCCACTGCCAGACCGTCGCGTCGAACGCCTACGAGGTGGAGCGCGCGATCTCCGACGCCGACCTCGTCATCGGCGCCGTGCTCGTGCCCGGCGCCAAGGCGCCCAAGCTCGTGACCAACGAGCAGGTCTCCCGGATGAAGCCCGGGTCGGTGCTCGTCGACATCTCCATCGACCAGGGCGGGTGCTTCGAGGACTCCCGGCCCACGACCCACGCCGACCCGACGTACGAGGTGCACGGCTCGGTCTTCTACTGCGTCGCCAACATGCCCGGCGCCGTCCCGCACACGAGCACCTACGCCCTCACCAACGTCACCCTCCCGTATGCCGTGCAGGTCGCCAACCGCGGCTGGCGCGAGGCGCTGCGCGCCAACCGTCCCTTGGCGCTGGGCCTCAACACCCACGACGGCCACGTCACCTACGCACCGGTCGCCGAGGCGCACGGGCTGGAGTCGCGTGACCTCGAGGACGTGCTCGACGGGTCCTGACGCGCCGCCCCGGTCGCGACGTCGCGACCGGGGCGCAGTCGTCGCGGGGGTGTCGGGGGCAGCGCAGTCGTAGCACGGGCGGCTGTCGGAGGCGGCGGCTAGGTTCGGGACCGTGCTCCTCGCCGACGTCGTCGCCGCCTCCCGCGCCGCCTCCGCCACCCGCTCACGGCTGGCCAAGACGGCTGCCGTCGCGCAGGCCCTGCGGGCCGCCGGGCCGGACGACGCGGCGACGGTGGCGGCCTACCTCTCCGGGGTGCTCCCCCAGCGGCGGATCGGGGTGAGCTGGCGGGGGCTGGCCACGCTCCCGGACGCAGCCGACGAGCCGTCCGCGACGGTGGCGGAGGTCGACCGGGCCCTCACCACGATCGGAGCGGTGAGTGGCAGCGGGTCGGCCGCCACGCGCGCCGCTGCGGTCACCGAGCTGTTCTCCCGGCTCACGCGCGACGAGCAGGACTACCTGCGCGACCTCGTGACCGGCCAGGTCAGGCAGGGTGCGCTCGACGGCGTCATGCTGGCGGCGGTCGCGGCCGCGGCGCAGGTGCCCGAGGCGGAGGTACGCCGCGCGGTCATGCTGGCCGGCCACACCGGTCCGGTGGCGGCTGCCGCCCTGGCCGGCGGCAGCGAGGCCCTCGCAGCCATCGGCCTGGAGGTCGGCCGCCCGCTGCGTCCCATGCTCGCCGCATCCGCCCCGGACGTCGACGCCGCCTGGGAGCAGGCCGCCGTGGAGGGACTGGGCGTCGTCGTCGACGGCAAGCTCGACGGCATCCGCCTGCAGGCCCACCGCGACGGCGCCGACGTGCGCCTGTTCACCCGGTCCCTCGACGACATCACCGACCGCCTCCCGGAGGTCGTGGAAGCCGTGCTCACGCTTCCCGCCGAGCGGCTCGTCATCGACGGTGAGGCGATCGCGCTCGACACCGCTGGGCGCCCCCGTCCCTTCCAGGAGACCGCGTCGCGGACGATGAGCAGCACCGGGGTCGACGAGCTGCGCGCCACGGTCCCGGTTACGCCCTACTTCTTCGACCTGCTCCACGTGGACGGCGAGGACCTCCTCGACCTGCCCGCCACCCAGCGTTTCCAGCGCCTCGCCGCTCTCGTCCCCCCGCCGTGGCTGGTGCCCCGGACCACCGCCACGTCGGCGGCGGAGGCCGGGGAGTTCTTCCACCGGCTCGTGTCCGACGGGCATGAGGGCGTGGTGGTGAAGTCCCCCTCCGCTCCCTACGCAGCCGGCCGGCGCGGAGCAGGCTGGGTCAAGGTGAAGCCGCGGCACACCCTCGACCTCGTCGTCCTGGCCGTCGAGTGGGGTAGCGGCCGACGACAGGGCTGGCTGTCCAACATCCACCTCGGTGCCCGTGACCCCGGGACCGGCGACTTCGTGATGCTGGGCAAGACCTTCAAGGGGATGACCGACGAGGTGCTGGCCTGGCAGACGGCGCGCTTCCTCGAGCTCGAGACCAGCCGCAGGGGCCACGTCGTCCACGTGCGCCCCGAGCAGGTCGTCGAGATCGCGTTCGACGGCATCCAGACGTCCTCGCGCTATCCCGGTGGCATGGCGCTGCGGTTCGCCCGCGTGATCCGCTACCGCGACGACAAGACCGCGTCCGAGGCCGACACCGTGGACACCGTCAGGTCACTGCGCAGCTGACCGCGTCAGTGCGCGACGGGTGCGCCCAGCACCTTGAGGGCCGCGTCGGCGTGGCGGTCCATGCTCCACTCGCTCTGGACGACCTCGATGATGCGGCGGGTGGGAGCGATCACGAAGGTCGCCCGCTTGACCGGGGTGAGGTACTTGCGGCGGACTCCGTACGCGGTGGCCACGGCGCCGTCGTGGTCGGACAGCAGGGGCATGCCCAGCGACTCCTTGCCGTCGAACCGCGCCTGGGCCTCGACGGTGTCCATGCTGATGCCCACGGGCTGGGCGCCCACCGCGGCGAGCTCGGCCCTGAGGTCGCGGAAGTGGCAGG
>Ga0308174_10000091_pt1 | contig 36975 bp, 32 predicted proteins | sample PhyPR2_FD_203894 | JGI IMG/M metagenome (GOLD analysis project Ga0308174, IMG submission 203894) | Soil microbial communities from UC Gill Tract Community Farm, Albany, California, United States - DLSLS.P.R2 | ecosystem: Environmental > Terrestrial > Soil > Agricultural land | place: USA... | reverse complement strand
GAAATACCAAGATGCTCAAGCAGCATCTTTTGCAGCCGGACCATATCGCCGACCGTGATGACCGGAAAATGCATGCCGTAGGGCTGGCCCGTCGAAGGATCAATCGAGCCCGGACCGGTTGTTCCCCGGCATCCGCCCAGCACATTGGAGGAAATGACGAAATAGCGATCCGTATCGAATGCCAGACCCGGACCGATCATGGGCGACCACCAGCCGGGCTGTCCCGTCTCCTTGCTTATGCCGGCCGCGTGCGCGTCTCCTGAAAACGCGTGGAGCACGAGAATCGCATTGCTGTGGGTCGTATCCAATTCGCCGTACGTTTCATACGCAACATCCACGTCCAGCAGCGTGACGCCGCAATCCAAGGTCAGCGAGGGAAAGGTAACTATCTGTGTTTCGACTGCAAATGTCGTTTCGGTAGAAAGAGCGCTCATCTGCATTCGTTCGTGTGCATTCGTGGCCGGAATTGCCGGCTCCGGCTGAATTGATTAGTGTTCTCCAATGAGATGTGATTCTATTCTTACATGCGCCTTTTGCTTTGGATGGCAGCCATAGCTCTCACCGGGCAGTTCGTGTGCATTGCTGATTCGCCGGCGGATCCCTACGCGCCCCTTTGGCTTTATAACGGATCGTGGCGGGTTACGCGCAAAGATCTTGCATCTGGGGTGAAACCGGACACGCTGGTGAACCAGTGCGCACTTGTAGGCAAATTCTTCACCTGCCAGCAAATCGTGAATGGTGAAACAGGTGCGCTGCTAGTCTTTGTTCCGGCCAATCAGCCCGGCCACTATCATACCCAGACGGTGCGGCTCGACGGCCGTGGAGGAGGCCGCGGCGATCTGGAAATAAAGGGCGATCACTGGACCTACACCAGCACTTGGGAGCAAGGTGGAACCACCACGTATTACAAGACAGTGAACGTGTTCACCGGCAAAAACCGGATTCAGTTTGAGCAGCTTGAATCGAAAAATAACAGGGATTGGAAAAGCACAAACTCCGGCGATGAGATTCGGCTAAGCGCCGGCACGAAGACAATCGCCCGATAGTTCGCTAACTTCCGTGCCGCTCGGCCATCGCAATACAAACAATACCCGCCACGAGGCTGATTCCGAACCCGGCGACCACATCTGCGGCGTAATGATAGCGACCGTAGATGGTGGCAACCGAAACACTGAAGGCGTAGAGCAGCAATCCCCATCCAAATCTCCGGCGTTCGGGAAGCACAAGAAACATGCCCCATGCGCACGAGAATGCCGATGAGACATGGGCGCTTGGAAACACGCCGGAATGAATGGTCGCATGGCGCAAAATCGACATGTTCAATTCGCGCACCCAGGTTGTAACAGATGGAGCCCCGACCGCCGGGAAGGCAATGCGCGGCGGCTGCGAAGGGAAACACGGAAATAGTGCGTACGCTGCCAGGGTTCCCACCAGATAGATGCTCCAAAAACGATTCACCTCGCCGCGTTGTCCGCGAACATACAGCACCACCACACAGAACGCGCCTACCCCGTACACAAGTAAATAGCAAAGCTCCAGATAGAACGGAATAATCTTTCCCGCGTATTCAATCAGGCCGCGCAGATGCCAGGTTCGTAACAACAGATCATCCCAGCGGATCCAGGCGCTCTCGTATGCGCGGGCATAACTGGATGTAAGGAACAACTCCATTTCGCGAAATGCCATCAGTGTCAGAGGAATCGGCAGCCAATCGCGCACGATTCCAATCGCCTTTGCGCCCAACGAATGCTGAAAGCGCGCCAGCGCAGAGAACAGCGCCAGCACGCCTGCTAACGCGACCGCCGGCTGGTAACTAAGATGGGGCCGATCCCGAAACAGTGGAGAGATGGCGGTTATATAGGCAAAGAAGCCAACCAGAATCCATTCCGAGCTTCGAAGGCTTGGCCAGCTCATGACGCGCGCTTCAGCCGGCGACTGGTGTGGGCTTAAGCCGCGGCCGGAAGAACAGCGCAAGGCCCGCTAGAACGCCGGCCCAGACTGCCCAGGTGGTGAGCAATTCGCGATCGATGAGATAGCCGGCCAGCAGGGGCGCCACAATCTGTGCAACCGATGTCAGCGATTGCGTGAGCCCAAGGATAACTCCCTGTTCGCGTCTGCCAGCCTTCTGCGTCACCATGCTCGTGAGCGCCGGCCGCAAGCCGGCCGCGCCAATCGATGAAAATGCCATCACCCAGAGAAGCTGGCCAATCGTTTGCGTGAAGCCCACAGCTGCGTAACCAATCAGAGAAATCAAGAATCCGAGCTGGACCACCTTTCTCTCCCCCAACCACTTCACCATGCGCCCAACCATTCCGCCCTGCATGATCATGCCGATAAAGCCGTTGAACGCGAAAATATAGCCTACTTCGCGCACTCCTACCGGGTGCCCGTTCCACAGATAGCGGCGCTCGGCAAACAATGCAAACCCGGAGATGAAGGTAGAGAACGATAGCGCAAACAAGAGCCATTGCATCAGCAAGCGCGCCAGGGCAGGATCTCGGAAATACCGCCTGTACTCGCCCCAGGAGATTAGCGAAAGGCGTTTGCCGCCCGGACCCGTATCGGCTTCCTCGGTCGCGTATTCGTGAACCGCCTCATGGCGCGGCAACAGGAAGAAGGTGCAAAGGATGCTGGTTAAAGAGAGCGCGCAGGCGACAAAAATGGGAGCTTGATAACCGAAATGAGCCAGAAAACCGGAGATAGCAGGCCCCACCAAAAACCCGAACCCGAACGCGACACCGATAATCGCAAATGATTTGGCGCGATTTTCGGGTTTAGTTACATCGCTGATATATGCCTGGGCAATACTCAGGTTCCCGGCCGTAAGTCCATCGATGGCCCGCGATAAGAAGACCATCCAGACGTGTCCGGAGAACGCCAGAACCAGGAAGCCGCCCAGGGTTCCGGCCTGGCTCACCAACAGAACGGGTCGGCGTCCGATCCGGTCCGAAATCTGACCCAAAATGGGTCCCGCAATCAACTGGCAGACCGCGTAAATCGAAATGATGGCGCCAACCACCGCGGGCGAAGCGCCCAGGCGCTCCGAAAAAAACGGAAGCAGCGGCAGGATAATGGTGAAGCCGAGTACGTCAACGGCGACAATCAGGAAAATTGGCAGTAACGGCGAGGTAAATCGCCTTCCCGGTGGCGCTTCAATACCCGGTTGCGAGGAACTCACACTACGATCTTACCCGGCGGGGTTTCCAGCCTTTTCAACGCTCCCTGCAAAAACTACCCGGTACGTGGCCGCTTCGTGTACAGCTAAATGCTTGCAATTGCTGGTACTTACGAAGTTGGCACATACTTTGCATCAATACATCTGCTATGACTTGGCCCGTGCCGCTGCTGCTCGCTATTCTACCGGTTGCCCTGCTTGCGCAGGAGCACAACCCGATGCAATCGATTCCCGCACAGAATTCGTCTGGGAATTCGAATCCGATCTTCCGGGTCCAGGTCGTTGCGAAGGACGTTCCGGCAGTGAGTTACCGCAATCGCAGCGGCTGGACGAAGGTCGATTTCCAAGGCACATCGCTGGCGCCGGAGGCGAAAGGGCAAGCGCAGGTACGCAGCGAAGGCGGCCATATGACAATCAAGATCGACGTAAAGAACCTGCCCGCGGCCCGTACATTTGGCCCCCTTTACCTAACCTACGTGCTATGGGCCATAACACCCGACGGACACGCTTCAAACCTTGGTGAAATTCTGGTGAACTCCGACGGGAATTACAGCAGTCAAGTAACTACCGACTTACAGTCATTTGGATTGATCATAACTGCCGAGCCCTATTTCGGCGTCCGCCAGCCCAGCGACGTAGTAGCCATGCAAAACGTCATTCGCAAAGATACGCTGGGCAAGGTGGAGACTGTAGAAGCGCATTTCGAATTATTACCACGTGGTCAATACACCTACCATGTACCCGAAAACCAGTTGAAGCCGGTTGATTTGAACGCGAACAAGAAGAGCCCGCTGGAGCTATATGAAGCGCAGAATGCGGTGCAGATCGCGCAGTACGCGAAAGCCGACCAGTACGCAAGCGACGTCTATCAGCAGGCTGAGAAGTTATGGAACCAAGCGCAGGATTACCAGGACAGGAAACAATGGAAGCCCGCCAAAATGACGGCTCGTGAGGCAGTTCAGAAAGCGGAAGACGCCCGCATCATCTCTTTGAGGAAACAACAGCAGCTTGCGCGGCAGCAGGAGCGTGATGAAGCCGCAGCGCGTCAGGCCGCCGCTCAGCAGAAGGCCGAACAGCAAGCGCAGAGAGCGCAAGAGGCACAGGAACAGTCCCGGTTGGATGCCGAACGGCGTGCTGCCGCCGAAAAGGCACAACAAGCGGCGGACGCAGCCCGCGCGCAATCTGCTGCCGAGGCGCAGAAAGCGCAACAATCTGCCGCCGAAGCGGAACGCCTGCGCCAACAGTCTGAACAGCAACAACAGCAATTGCGCCAGCAGTTGCTCCAGCAATTCAATTCCGTTCTGCCGACGCATGAAACGCCCCGCGGCCTGGTAGTCGATATGCAAGATGTGCTGTTTGCCACCGGCAAATATGATTTGAAAGAACCGGCGCGCATCGCGCTCGCTAAAATCGCCGGGATCGTACTCTCACATCCCGGCCTGAACCTTCAGGTGGAAGGTTACACGGACAGCACAGGCACGCAGCAAATCAACCAGAAGCTTTCCGAGGAACGGGCCAATACGGTGCGCGATTTTCTCACGACGCAAGGGCTCAATCCCGAGAATGTAACCGCAGTTGGATATGGCGATAACTATCCAGTCGCCTCAAACGACACCGCTGCCGGCCGAAAGATGAACCGCCGCGTGGAGTTGGTCGTCTCCGGCCAGGTGATCGGAGTCAAGATTGGTGTCCCGCCTGCTGCCGGTCAAGCGCCAGCGGCGAATCCGGGCCCGGCCCCGTCGCCAGCGCCTCCGCAGCGCTGAGTAAACAGTTTTCTGACACAATGGAGCGGTTGCCCATGCGCGCCGCTCTCTATCTCTTTGGAGCCATCGTGCTCGCCGCCAATTTGCCCGCTCAGAAGCTTCCTCAAAAGTCGCGGTCCGGACGCGATTACGGGCGTTCGGTGGTCGTGAGCCGTTACGGAATTGTCGCCACCAGTCAAACCATTGCATCCGCGGCAGGCGCTGAAATTCTGAGACAGCATGGTAGCGCCGTTGATGCGGCGATTGCCGCGAACGCCGTTCTGGGCATCACCGAGCCGATGATGAACGGGATCGGTGGCGATTTGTTCGCGATCGTCTACGAAGCCAAAACAAAGAAGCTGTTCGGATTGAATTCCAGCGGCTGGGCGCCGCAAGGCCTTTCTATCGACTTCCTGAAATCGAAGGGCATTACCGGAGAGATTCCTCGCAACATACAATCCGTTACCGTCCCGGGAGCGGTTGCAGGCTGGGACGCGCTGCACCGCCGTTTCGGAAAGCTGAGTTTGCAACAAGTTCTTGAGCCCGCTATTTTTTACGCAAAGCACGGCGTACCTATTGCTGAACTGGTGTCGGGCGTTTGGGAGCAGACGCCCGAAGCGATTCAGGACAAGCCGGGTTTCCGTAAAACATTTTTCCCCGGCGGCCACGCGCCTGAAACCGGTGAGATCTTTCGTGACCCCGACCTGGCAAATTCGCTGGCGCTTATCGCCGCGCATGGGCGCGACGGCTTTTACCGCGGTCCGTTAGCGCAAAAGCTCGTTGCGTTTTCAAAAGAACAGGGCGGTACGCTTAGCGAGGCGGACCTTGCGGATTTCCAGCCCGAATGGGTCATTCCTATTTCCACCACCTACCGCGATTGGACCGTTTCGGAACTTCCGCCCAACGGCCAAGGGATCGCAGCCTTAAGCATGCTCAACATCATGGAGCAGTTCCCGTTGTCTGACTATGGGCACAATAGCGCCAGGACGCTCCACGTCATGATTGAAGCGAAGAAGCTTGCATACGCTGACCTGCTTAAATACATTGGCGATCCGCGGTTTTCGGATATACCGGTCAAACAACTCCTCTCGAAGGATCTGGCTAAAAAGCGCGCGGATTCGATTGATCCTAACCACGCGCATTGTCACGTGCTTCCTTCGGACTTAAGCCGGCGTCTGAATGCAATGGGCCGCGACACCACTTACTTGACCGCTATCGACGAGAACGGAAATATCGTTTCACTTATTCAAAGCAACTACGCGGCCTTCGGCACCGGACTGGTTGCCCCCGGAACCGGTTTCGTCCTGCAGAATCGCGGGCAGCTTTTCACCTTAAAACCTGGAGAACCCAATTCATTAGCGCCGCACAAGCGCCCCCTGCACACCATCATTCCGGGTTTCATGCAAAAGGGCGACGAGACAATTGGTTTCGGGATCATGGGCGGTTTCAACCAGGCTCAGGCGCACGCGCAATTCGTATCGAACGTGGTTGATTTCGGCATGAACATTCAGGAAGCTCTCAGCGCGGCTCGCTTCACCAAACCGACGTTTGAAGGCTGCGATCTGCTCATTGAATCGCGGGTGCCCGAAGCTGTGCGGCAGCAACTGACTGCGAAGGGACATCAGTTGAAAATTGTGGATCCGTATTCGATGGAGATGGGCCGTGGAAACGTCGTGATGCAGAACGGAACAGGCGTCCATTTCGCGGCATCCGATCCCCGCGCTGACGGCGAAGCCATTCCGCAGACGCCTGACTGGACCGGCGCGCAATAGCCGAATGCAGACATTTTCGATCGCCATTGTTCCGGGTGATGGAATCGGCCGCGAAGTTACTCATCCCGCATTCGAGATCGCGCGCCAGGCCGCTTTCGATGATGGCGCGAAACTTGAGGAGGCAACATACGATTGGAGTAGCGACTACTTCCTTCAACACGGCCGCATGATGCCGTCCGATGCGCTGGATACGCTTCGGCCCCATGCCGCCATCCTGCTCGGCGCAGTGGGGCATCCCGAGATTCCGGACAATGTGACCCTGAACGGTCTCCTGCTGCCCATCCGGCGAACCTTCGATCAGTTTGCGAATGTGCGGCCGGCTGTTCTTTATCAGGGCGTCGATTCGCCGCTTAAGGGACTGTCGCCAGGAGATGTCGATCTGGTCGTCGTTCGCGAAAACACCGAAGGCGAATATGCGCAGGCCGGCGGATTTGTCCATGAGTTTCAGGAGCAGGAAGTTGCGGTACAAACGTCTGTTTTTACCCGGCACGGCGTTGAGCGAATTATCCGGTATGCTTTCGATCTCGCCCGCAGGCGGAACAAGAAGCGAAGGGTGACCTCGATCACAAAATCGAACGCGCAAGGCTTCAGCATGGTGCTGTGGGACCGTGTCTTTCAGCAGGTTGCCGCTGAATATGGCGATATCGAAACCGAATCGCTTCTGGTCGATGCCGCGGCCATGAATTTTGTTCGCCGACCGCAGACCTTCGACGTAGTCGTCGCCTCGAATCTTTTCGGCGACATTCTGAGCGATCTTTCGGCAATGGTCACCGGCAGTATTGGGCTCGCGGCGAGCGCGAACCTTGATCCATCGCGGAGGTTTCCCTCTATGTTCGAACCGGTGCACGGCTCCGCGCCGGATATTGCAGGAAAGGGAATCGCGAATCCGCTTGCGGCTATTTTCTCCGTCGCGATGATGCTGGAGCACTTACAACTGCCAGTCGCCGCAGCGCGTGTCGATAGGGCCGTCCGGAGCGTCTTAGCCGAAGGCCGCGCCCGAACGCCGGATCTGGGCGGAAGCAGCTCGACTGCGGAGGTTATTAACGCTGTGCGGACTGCATTAACTGAACCGTGCGCGTAGCAAGCGGCGATTAAAACTGCTCTCCCACCAAAAACTGCTCGAACTTCCCATTGGGCATAACGTAAATGTTCAGCAGCACAGTGTTCTTTTCAAAATGGGCCCGATAGCTCAAATGCGTCATGCCGCCACGGCCTTGGGAACTCAAACGGCTCAAAACCTCCAGCTTCCCCATGGGCGCGAGCGATTGCCGATAATCACCTAACGCAACATCATCGAAGTAGGAGTTTGCGTTTTGCGTGAATTCAGCGCGATCGATGTGGCCCTCCTGCAAACCCGTCAGGATCGCGCGAACCTGCTGGTCCTGCTTTTCCGCGGATGCGTTTTCCGGGTCGAGCAGCATATTCGCAATCTCTTGCGTTAGCGGCCCGATCAGATTTACGCCGTCCTCGTTGGTTAATACGACGATAGCGTCGCCCTTCGACGGAAAGAGTGTATTCATCGCCAGGAATCCTGACACTTCGCCGCCGTGCGAGACAGTGGGTGTACCGCGTGTGTCGCCTATTTCGAGCCCGAGCGCGTAGTGAGTCGGCTTCCCATTCTTCAATTTCACTTCCTTTGTGAACTCGTCGTAGGATTTCGGCGACAGAATCCGTTTATGAAGAAAGGCCGCGTCCCACTTCGCCAGGTCCGAAGATGTCATGCAAAGCTCGCCGGCCGCAAAGTACCAGCCATTCGCTTCCCGTCCAACCGGCCTTGGCGGCCCTAGAGCGTAGCGTGTGTACGCTTTCGCGTCGGCCCGGCTCTTTACCTCACAATCGCCAGCGGAACTCATTCCAAGCGGTTGAAAAAAGTTCTGCTCCAGGAACGTCAGCAGCGGTGTTCCAGACACCTTCTCCAGGATCTTGCCGGCCAACACATAATTCGTATTGCTGTACTGCCACTGCGTACCTGGATCGAAATTTAGCGGTTTCTTTGCCCAGCGATCCAGAATCGCATCCGGGGTAGTCGGCCGCGTCCACTCCGGAATCAGGTAATCCTGCGGCGCATAATCTTCATATCCTGAAGTGTGCGAAAGCAGTTCGCGAATCGTAACTTCGTTTGCTCGCGTCAGATCAGGAAAATACTTTGCCACGTTGTCGTCCAGCGACACCTTCCCCTTCTCCTGCTCAAGCAAAAGAGATGCTGCTGTGAACTGCTTACTGATCGACCCAACCGCATACCGTGTATCAGTCGTGGCGGCTTTATTCGCTTCCGAATCGGCGTCCCCGAACGCCTTTGCATAAAGCGGTTTTCCGTCCTGAATGATTGCCACCGAAACGCTTGGCACACCGAAGGCCGTGCGTGTCGAATCGATTTTCGTGTCTAAGTCCGAAGACTTCACGCTTGGGTTCTGCGCCCAAAGTGTCAGGCAAAGGAACAGCCCCACAACAAAGGCCGGCGTGAATACCGCGCACCTATTCAGCCTCATTCAAAGTCTGTACTCCCCGAGGAATCGGTTGGCGCTGGTACCAGACCGCGGCTGCATCGATCACACGCTGATACAATTCGTTCCGCCCGCCTGCTTTCAATGCGTATTCATGGGCGCGCATGGCAGTAGCACGCCGCAGTTCATCATCTTCCCAGGCGCGGCAAATCATTTCAGCAAGCGCGGCTGGGTCCCCGGCCGGCACCAGTAGCAGTTCGTCTGAGAATATACCCGTAAACGCCGGCCCTTCGGATCCGATCACGCACTTTCCCAGAGCCATGGCATTCAGTCCGATGCTTAGGCCCGACGCCGCGATATTCGACTTCAAGATCGGAAGAACTACTACTTTCGCCCGTCCGAGAATTCGCACCTGCGCTTCCTCGGTGTTTTCATCCTCTAGCAGGCGGACGTTGTTCGGCAGCAGATCCGGCCGCTGCGCAAACTTCTCCGGCAAGGAAAGAATGGATGTGACGCCCGGATATTGCACGAGCTTCATTGCTTCGAAAAACGTATCCCAGTCCCGCTGCGAGCGGCCGTAACATAGAACGTATTCGCCGTCGGAGGATACCGCAGGATCCTGAACAGGAGGCAAGTTAGCCTTAAACGGCACGAACGAACACTGTTCCGGGGGGATTCCGTAGTACTTCTCATAGCCACTGACGTCTTTGTGAAATAGGATATGGTGATCTACCCGTCGAAGCAGAAGCCGCTTAAGGCTGCAAGTAAGATGATCGATTGTGCGAAGAGGGCGGCGCAGCACTAAATCAACCGAAAGCAGAGGCCTGCGGCGGCCTGGTAAGGCACTGAAAGCCGCAGCCAATTGATACAAGAGCTTTGGATCGCAACTGATCAGGAACATCGCATCCTGCCGGTCGCGGTATTTCATGCAATCAGCAAGGGTACGGACTTCGCTCACGCTGGTTCCCGAAAGACCGGTGGATGCAGTCCACGACTTGGGAAATGAGCGCCAATAATTCGTAACGATTAGCAAGCCCGAACCTCGCTCAAATATCTCATACGCAGTTCTTCGCAAGCTCGTGGCCGATCTGCGCTCGTCAATATCGGACCCTGCGGATTGTGCTACTTGTAGGCGGCCATGGCAGCAGGCACGGCCCGCCGCCGCTTGATGTTGGAAGCTTGTTCGCGGATCAACCCCCGGACGATTGTCTCAATCTGCTTCTTCCAGACCAGGTAGCCTTTTCCATTGAGGTGAATTCCATCAGCCGTGTACTCTGGGTTGAGCGAGTTATCAAGCAGAAATGCAGATCTTAAATCGACGAATATCACGGACCGGCCATCCGCCAGCCCTGATACCTGTTGATTAACCCGCATGCTCCAGTCGTTGAATTTGGGAGTGCCGGTTGGCAGAATGCTCTGGGCATAAATAACCGTTTCGGGCGATTTTCGGTGGATCAGCTCAATGATCGATCGCCAATTGGAAACCGTCTGCTCGGGCCTGCAATGAAGCAATTGGAGGTCGTTGGTTCCAATCATCAAAAAGACCGCAAGCGGATGCAGAGCGCCAATCGATTCAGCCCGCATTGCTGCTCCGGCGCTGGTATCGCCTCCGATACCGCGATTTAGAATCAGGCTCCGGTTCCCAAACATCTCGCTCCATTCGCAGGAAGCAGTAATACTGTCACCCATGAACACAATCGGACGCCCCCCGCCGTGCGGCATAAGATCGAACAGCATCTGCCGTCCGATAAAGGCCGCATCCATATTCGCCATCACGTCGTGTTTTAGGTAGCCCTTCAAATAAGCGAGTCCTCCGCGGCCTTTGATGACATGCACCAAAACTCCCAAAGCCAAAAAATTCAAAATAACGGACAGCGTAAACACCAGATACTGAGTCCGGGATGACCAGGTCGCATGCGTTATTGGCGGGAGACGAGTACCCAACCGCGCGGCGACATAGAACAACAGCAGAACTAACAGCAATCCGAAGAGTGGCAGCGCATGTTCCTCGGCTGTGTGGAGCGCATTTCCGATGGCAAAGCGCCGCAAATAGGGAATCGCCGGTTCCTCTTGGTGACCGCGGGAACGATGTGCTTCACGCCACGCACGGGATGTTAACGCCACTTGTGAAGAAGAAACGGCGGCCCTCCTGCCTTGATGGTTGAGCAGCTGTGTTTCTGATCGCGCCACGGCAGACTGTTGTCCCGGTGTCTAACAATACAGAATCATCCACAACAAAGCAATTAGGCTTTAGTGAATGGCAGCGCTTAAGAGTACCAGTACCGAAGGTACGCAAAGAACTTTGTGCCCGCTTGTTACTGCCGCCTGTTATTTAAGCGAGCCGCCGCGCCAGCACAATCGTGAAGTCGTCGCTGAATGAGCTGCTGCCTCGCCATCGTCTGACATGATCGGCCAACGACGCCACAATCTGCGAGCACGATTCCGATTTCCGCTCAGACAAAAATTGAGTCAACCCATCTTCACCGAACTCGACGCCTTTGGCGGTTGAGGCTTCGGTTACTCCATCGCTATACAACGCCAGTAAGTCACCCGGTTCCAGCGTAGTCTCCCTTACTTCGTAATATACGGATGGGAAGATGCCCATCACCATGCCGCTTCCTGAGAGCTGCTCAACGCTTCCGCCGGCCCGCAACAGCAAGGGATAGTTGTGCCCGGCATTACTATATTTGAGTAATCCGGACTTCACATCGAGGAGAGCGTAGAAGAAGGTAATGAACTTGCCGAGAGGACAACGTTCGGCAAGACTGCGGTTCAGTATCGTTACCGCAGTTCCTGGGTCCGGATTCGTTTCCCGGAGCATCTGCACGCGCGCCTGCAGGCTTGACATCAGCAGCGCCGCCGGTAACCCCTTGCCCGACACATCTCCGACTACCAGCGCGAGCCGTCCGTCTTTGTACGGAACAAAATCGTAGTAATCGCCACCCACGGTACGGCAAGGCAGATTGTATCCCGCGAGATCATACCCCTCATAGAGCGGGGCCTCTGTTGGAAGCAGGGTCTGCTGAATTTCGCTGGCCTGTGATAGCTCCAGCTCCATCAGCTTTTCCGCCTGCTCCACCTCCGCCAGCCGCGCATGCTCAATGCGGATTGCAGCGACGTTTGCCATCACGGTTAACAGATCGAGATCTTCCTGTGAAAACGGGCGGATAAACGTGCTGTTATCCACATAAATCAAGCCGATCACGCGGTCGCCTGTCTGCAGCGGAACCGCCATCATGCTGCGGACGCGATGCATCACAATGCTCTTCTGCTGGCGCAGCGCGTCGTCCACTTGCGCGTCGCTAATCAGCAGCGAGCACTTCTCCCTCAGGACGCGATCGCGCACCGCGGTGCTGATGGAAAATCCGGCGCCTTCACTCGCGCGCACCACCAGTTCGCCTTCTTCGAGCGTCAGGATCACGCCACGTTTGCCATCCACCGCCGAGAGCGCCAGTTTCAGGATGATTGTGAACAGCTTCTCCAACGGGCTGTGGCCCGCCAGTTCCTGCCCGGCATGGATGAGCGCTCGCACCACCCGCGATGTATTCAGAGAGGCATCGCGCGCGTCGTGATCGCTGGCGGCCGCCTTGTCCAGGACCTTATCCAGACTGGTAAGGAGAGTCGCCTCGCGAGTGATTTTCTCTTCTTCCCGGGGAACGAACGAGATCACCGGCTTCCGCGGCTCGCTCGCGGATTCGCGGATTTCAATCGTCAAGTGTCCGGCGTAAATTCGATCTCCCGCTTTGAGCTTGTGGCGCTCCTTCAGGCTGGTTGCATTGACAACCGTACCATTCCGGCTGGCACAATCCCGTACGAACCAATCGCCGTCATTCTGTTCAAAACTGAGGTGAGAGCGGGAGAGCCAGGGGTCCTCCGGATAGGCGAGATCGTTTTCCGCGGACCGCCCCAGGGAAAGCGTTGGGTTTCGCAGCTCAACACGGGTTGGGGAGCCATTGGGCCCGGAAATCAGGAGCTCCATTTGCGAATCTTAAACTAGCACATGAAAACCGCAACCATACTCATTCAAAATGCTGTACGAGTTCTCGGTGTTATTTTAATTGTCCTCGGTTTCTTATTCTGGACAGGTCACTCTTTTACTCTGGTACCCGTCCACATGGACCTTGGCATCAGTCTGGTTGGCCTACTCTGGATTTTGGCGATCATAGGCATGGTGGCCAAAGTCAATCCTGTTTTGACGATTCTGGCGGTCCTTTGGGGCGCGCTCGTCGCTATCTTCGGGATGAAAATGGGCGGCTGGCTGCCCGGACCGGCACACGAAGCGATTCGCGTCCTCCATTTCCTGATCGGACTGGCAGCCATTGCTCTGTCTGAGATGCTCTCCGTTCGGATCAAACGGTATTTTCGTCAATCATGAGCCGTCATCTGCAGCGGCTTGGACTCATTCAGCGATTTGGACCCCGCGCTGCCGGTAATGAGCATCGCGCCGCGGTTTGATGTCAAGTACAGGAAGCCCCACTCGATAAACACAAGGAGCCGGCTCTGGAACTCGACGATATACATCAGGTGAATAAACAGCCAGACCAGCCACGCCGGAAACCCGGAAAGCTGGAAGCCGAAAATGTTCGCCACCGCTGCGCCGCGGCCAATCACAGCCAGATCGCCCTTGTCGAAGTAGTGAAAGGGCTTCGAATCGCGTTGGCCTTTCATCCGTTTCAGAATCGTTTTCGCAGCATAAGCGCCTCCCTGGATGGCGACCTGCGCTACTCCGGGTAGCAGCGTGCCGTCGGGCTTCGTCGCATAAGCAAGGTCACCGATGACAAATATGTCCGGGAAGTTTGGAATCGTGAGGTTCGGGTTAACCCTGATGCGGCCCGGCTTCAGAACCTCGGCATTCGTGCGCTGGGCCAATTGCCGCCCGAAATCTGACATCGCCACCCCGGCCGCCCAAATTACGGTACGAGCGGCGATTCGCTCGTGCCCGGCATCGTCCTTAACGGTTACGCCCTCCGCATCAATCTCGGTGACCATCATCCCGGTACGGATCGTCGCGCCCAAGCGTTCGAGCGATTTGACCGCTTTGCGCGAGAGCGTCTCCGGATACGTCGGCAAGATCCGCGATCCGGCATCGACCAAGAGTATCCGGGCGTCTGCCGGATTGATCGAGCGGAAATCATGCTTCAGCGTGCGGTGGGCGATTTCGCCCAGGGCGCCCGCCAGTTCCACACCGGTCGCTCCAGCGCCGACGATCACGAAGGTCATCCAAGCCTTTCGCTCAGCAGGGTCCGCGCTGCGCTCGGCTGCTTCGAATGCCACCAGGATCTTGTGCCGGATCATGGTGGCCTCTTCAACGCTCTTCAGGCTGGGAGCCCACTTGCTCCAGTCATCATGACCGAAATACGCGGTTTTCGACCCGGTTGCAACAATCAACGAGTCATAAGGGCAGGTCGCGCCATCCTTCAGAGAAACCTCTTTTGCAACCGGATCGATATCTACAACTTCGCCCAGCAAAACGCGCGTGTTCTTCTGCCGATTCAGCACGCCGCGAATCGGCGCTGCAATCTCGCCGGGCGAAAGCGAACCGGTTGCAACCTGATACATCAAAGGCTGGAACAAATGGTAATTTCGCCTATCGATCACGGTGAGGTCAACCGGCGCGCGCTTCAGCGCCTTGGCGGCGTACAGGCCGCCGAATCCACCACCTAGAATGACAACTCTATGTCTATCCGCCATGCTGTACCCATCTTGGCCGCTTGCTTACTCGCGGCCCTGAAATCCTTGGATGCGCTTCAACTCCCGGATTCCGCATAGAAGTTCACAGTTGGTAAAAATTCCGGTTTGCGCCTGGCTTTACGGGCTTGCTCAAACGCATAGGCAATTCTGATCAGCTTCGGTTCGCTCCAGGCCGTACCGAAGAAAGAAATGCCTAGCGGAAGCCCGAATTTGAATCCGGCCGGTACCGTGATGTGCGGATATCCGGCGACCGCCGGCGGCGAAGCGCATCCGCTGTCGGCACGATCGCCATTCACCCAATCGCTCACCCATGCGGGGCCTGCGGTCGGCCCCATAATCGCATCCAACTTGAATTTTTTCAGTACGGAATCAATGCCTTCATTCCGCGTGAGTTTGTGGTTTTTCGAAAGCGCATCTTTGTACGCCTTGTCCGTCAGAGGCCCTTTCTCCTGGGCTTGCTCCATCAGTTCCTGCTGGAAGTAAGGCATCTCCTCGGCGGCATGCGAGCGGTTGAATTCGATGCATTCTGCCAGCGATTTCACGGCAGCCCCGCGCGTGGCAAGATAGCTGTTCAGGTCCGCTTTGAACTCATAGAGGAGAACTTCGAATTCCGTGTCGCCCCATTTGCCAAAGCTCGGGAGTTCGGCCGGATCAATCATCTCCGCTCCTGCTTGCTTCATCACGTCGATGCATTCGTCCATCACCTCTGCCACCGCCGGGCCGATCTTGAAATACTGACGGGCAATGCCAATACGCGCCCCGCGCATCCCGTTCGCGTCCAGAAACGGGGTGTAGTCGGCAAAGCTCTTCCCGGCACTCGCGGAAGTCGCGCCATCGCGCGGATCTACACCCACCAGCGCGCCCAGCAGAACAGCCGCATCGCGAACGGTGCGAGCCATCGGTCCCGCTGTGTCCTGGCTATGCGCAATGGGAACAATTCCGGTCCGGCTGATTAAGCCCAGCGTCGGCTTAATGCCCACGATTCCGCACATGGAAGATGGGCAGACAATCGAACCATCCGTTTCCGTTCCCACCCCAACTGCCGCAAGATTCGCCGAAATACCCGCGCCGGTGCCCGAGCTCGATCCGCAAGGATTGCGGTCCAGAGCATACGGATTCTTTGTCTGGCCGCCGCGACCGCTCCATCCGCTGGTTGAGTGGCTCGATCGGAAATTGGCCCACTCACTGAGGTTCGTTTTTCCAAGAATTACAGCCCCGGCTGCCCTCAACCGTTCCGCCACCCACGCATCTTGACGCGCCGGTGCTCCAACCAGCGCCAGTGAACCGGCCGTGGTTTGCATCTTATCCCCGGTATCGATGTTGTCCTTAATCAGAACCGGAATGCCATGCAGCGGCCCGCGCGATCCTTTGGACTTGTACTCGGCATCAAGCGCCCGCGCAATTGCCAGCGCATCCGGGTTGATCTCGATCACGGAGCGCAGCCCCGGGCCCCGCCGGTCAATCTCATCGATCCGATCCAGATACATCTCTGTGATCCGTTCCGAATTCAGCGAGCCCGCTTTCATGCTTTGCAGACTGGAAATTGTGGTCTCGTCCAGGGCGAAGCTCTGCGGCAGCAAACCGGGCGCCTGCCGGAGTTCCGTCGGATTGTGGGTCTGCGGCTGCGGCTGAATTTGCCGGGCGTCTACTCGACCCACTGCCGTCAGCGCAGCGCCTACGCTTGCAAGAAATTTGCGCCGGTCCATTTGAGTGATACCAGATTACGACGTATGACTTTCCGCGCCCGCTCTAGAATGGAGAATTGCTTTTCGGACTTTACCCTCTGCGCTTTTCATTTAGCGCGCTTGATTCTCTCTACTTTCCCCCCGGTAAATCCTCCAACATTTTGCGCGGAGCGTTCGGCGCAATCTTCCGGCGCGTCGCGTGCGTGCCGCAGTGTAACGACGCTCGCACCTGTGAATGGAAGGCAACCTGTCCCTATGCTCGGCTGTTTGCCCCGTCCGCAATTACGCACGGCCCGAGCGGACTCGCCGATTCACCCCGCCCTTTCGTCTTCCGTGCTACGCACCTTGACGGTCGGCATATTCCCGCTGGCGCAAACTTCCATTTCGATCTGAATCTTTTCGATACGAGCGGAAAGACCATCCCGTACCTGGTGCAGGCCTTCGCGCAGCTTGCCCGCGAAGGCCTGGGCCCGGGCGGTGGAGGCGTTGAGCTGCAGCATGTTTCGCAATTGGATGCCGGCGGCTCGTCCAGCGCATTGCTCTACGGCGAAGGATCACTTCCGCTGCTCCAGGACACACCGCCGCTGGAGTTGAGCCTCGATCCGACCTGTCAGCGCATCGCGCGATTACGTCTGCGCTTCGTCACTCCGACCGAACTCAAGAACGAACAGCAAATCGCCGGCCGCCCGGAATTCTCGATTGTTGCGGCCCGTGCGCGCGATCGTCTCAGTACCCTGCGCGAACTCTACGGACCCGGTCCGCTGGCCATCGACTTCCAGGCGTTCGGCCAGCGCGCCGCACTGGTTCGCATGACCCGCTGCGACATTCAACATATTGACTTCGTGCGCCGGAGCAGCCGCACCGGGCAAACCCATTCGATTGGCGGATTCATCGGTGACGCCGAGTACGAAGGGGACTTGACGGAGTTTGTCCCGTACCTCCGTGCGGCTCAATGGACCGGAATAGGAAGGCAAACGGTCTGGGGAAAGGGACAGATTGTGCTCGAACGATGCCGTTGAGTATCACCGATCAAGGGCCACGATGTGGTAACTGGCCGATGCGGGCTTCGGATTGAGACAGACGTTGAGCGGCCCTCGCGTTCCCGAACCGGAAGCATATAATTCTCCGGTCAACCTGCCAGTTGATTTGTCGAAGTGAATATTGCGAATTCCGGCGTTGCCTTGCTTTGCAATCTGCTGGAATTCGGGCCGCGCCGTCATATGCAGATCAATTGGACTGATGGAAGACTCACACCCGCGCGCTTGTATCTGAACTGTTGCGAAAACGCGTTTCGAAAACGGGGTAGTAACGGGCTGAGGCGGTGCGGGAGCCGTCACTTCCGGAGGAACCCGAATAACGGCGGCAGTGGGGCGGGTGGGTGTCTGAAGGACGGAAACACCAACTGTGCCCGCAACGCACAAAACAAGCGCCGCAGCAGCAGCCGTTCCATATCGCGAGGCGTTCGATTTTCGGCGCTTCGCGACGGGCGCAGCCAGCGGAGGTGGAGCGCTTGCGCAAAGCGGCTCACTCGCCGCTGGCGCAGCGCTTGGCGGTAAGTGATCTTGCGACGGCCGCGCTGCTACAACAAACGGCATACGGGCGACGTGCATAGGCGCGAACGCCGGCTGGTCCACCTCTGCGAGGCAATCGGTCCGTAAGCGCCTGTATCCACGTTGTGCATCTTGCCATTGCAGTTCTACGACGACCATGAGGCGACCGAGCCGGAGCGGCCGGAGCAGAAAGGAGGAGACCGTGCTATCGCCGTTAACCGGCACCATCACATTCTTGCGCTGTGATGCGGGTTCGAAGTCAGGCGAGGTCACTTCAATCGCGACCTTGAGAGGCTCAGGGATGCCGGCGGGTCCTGTGGGGAACGCGATTTCGAATGGCTGGGAGCGTACGTCTTCGGGTTGCGCTTCGGATTCCTCGTCAGCTAGCAGGATGCCCGAGAGTCCCTCGGATTCAGGCCGGCGAATCAGCACAAGCAACTCGGTGGGCAGGTTAACGGCAATGTGACCGGGGAGGGCTGCGTCCAGGACCCGCTCCTGTTGAGCGGGAGGATGCGGAGGAATGATGCTGGATGGCAACGGAGGTGTTGATTGCTCGAAAGCGCTCACGACATCGCGGATCCCGCGAGCCACTGAGGCAAACGCCTGATCGCGGTTCCGCCAAAGTGTTATGGCCTTCCCGTCGCGCGGCAAGGCCTGTAACCGCGCAAACGGAGCGCCCGCCCAATCCACCGGACGAAGGATGACCGGGATGACAACGGCGCGCTGTCGATCGTGCTGCTCCAGCGCGATTCGCAACTCCTCGCCATAGCAGTAATCAGAGGCCAGGAAATCCGCGCTGATCAGCAGCAGAATAATTTGGGCCGAACGAATGTGCGAATCGATGCCAGCGGCCCACTCGGCGCCTGGGCTGATACGGCGATCATGCCAGCTATGAATCAGACCGCTGCGCTGAAGGACCTGGAGGTGATGCTCGAGCTCGTTGCGCAGCTCTTCGTCTTTGTGGGAATAGGAATAGAAGAGTTCCAGCGGCACACGAGTACGGGGTCGCTCTCTATAATAGCCACATTTGCGGGTTACCCCTCACGTGGGGCGGATTGTTAAATCTACGGGCGGATTGCCGATCGGCCCTTGCGTGCCGTATCTACGCGCGGGCCGGGTCGATGCTCTCTGGATTCAGCCCGAGTTCCTGGATGGCTTGCGCCGCGCGGCCGGCATCATAGCGCCCCCAGTGCGCGAGCCGGGACAATGCCGCGGCGGCGATGCTGGCAGCATCCACTTCGAAGAATCGGCGCAGGTGCTCTCGGTTATCGCTGCGCCCGAAGCCGTCAGTACCAAGCGCGGTGAGACGTCCGGGCAGCCAGGGCGAAATCTGGTCGGCCACAATCTTCATATAATCGGTGGCCGCGATAATCGGCATTTCTATGCTGCCAAGCGCTTCCAGCAGAAACGGCTTGCGCGGCGGATCATTCGGATGAAGGCGGTTCCAGCGATCTACGTTGAGCGCATCTCGGCGCAGCTCGTTGTAACTCGTCACGCTCCAAACGTGCGCACCGACGCTGTACTTCTCGGCGAGCAGCTTTTGCGCCTTCAGCGCCTCGTTCAGAATGGGGCCGCTGCCAAATAGCGAGACTTGGGCGGAACCGGTGTCGGACGGCTTGTATAGATAAATGCCGCGCAGAATACCTTCCTGCAAGTTCGGGATGTCCGGCATGGGTGGCTGGACATAGTTCTCGTTGCAGACCGTCATGTAGTAGAAGTGATCCTCATTGTTCTCATACATGGTCCGGATCCCGTCCTGCACGATGACCGCAATCTCATAGGCCCAGGCCGGATCGTAGCTTCTGCAGGTGGGAACGACGCTGAAGAGCACGTGGCTGTGCCCGTCGTCATGCTGCAAACCCTCGCCCAACAGGGTGGTGCGTCCCGCCGTGCCGCCAACCATGAAGCCCTTACCGCGCGAATCGGCGAACGCCCAGACGAGGTCGCCCATTCGCTGGAACCCAAACATCGAATAGTAAATGAAGAACGGGATGGTAGGAACCCCCAGGTTGGCATACGCCGTCCCTGCAGCCGTGAACGAGGCCATGGAGCCCGCTTCCGTAATACCCTCTTCGAGAATCTGACCGTCCTTTGCTTCTTTGTAATACATCAGCACGTCGCTATCGACGGGCTTATAGAGCTGGCCGCTGGCCGCGTAGATGCCACGCTCGCGGAACATCGACTCCATGCCAAAGGTGCGGGCTTCATCCGGAATGATCGGCACGATGTATTTGCCAATATCGGGGAGCTTTATCAGGGACTTGAGAACCGAAACGAATCCGGTAGTGGTGGAAGCTTCGCGGCCCCGTGAGCCCCCCAGGGTCTCGTGGAACGCCTCAAGCGGCGGAGCTTTGATCTCAATCTTCTTCGGATTGCGGACCGGAATATACCCGCCGAGAGCCTGGCGGCGCTCATGCAGATACTTCATTTCAGGACTGTCGGCGGGCGGGCGGAGGAAAGCAATCGAGTGAATCGTTTCCTTCGGAAGGTCCAGATTGAAGCGATTGGCTAAATAGAAAAGCTCTTCTTCGTTCAGCTTTTTCTGCTGGTGGGTAATGTTCTTGCCCTCACCGGCTTCTCCGAGGCCGTATCCTTTCACGCTCTTGGCGAGGATCACGGTAGGCTGGCCCTTGTGCTCAATCGCTCGCTTGTAAGCGTTGTACACCTTGACCGGATCATGACCGCCGCGGCGCAGCCGTGCGAGCTGTTCGTCGGTCTTGTCTTCCACCAGCTTCAGCAACTCCGGGTATTTGCCGAAAAATTCTTTACGAACGTACGCCCCGCCGCGGGCCTTGTAGTTCTGGTACTCGCCATCGACACACTCTTCCATGCGCTTCAGCAGCAGACCGCTGGTGTCACGCAGAAATAACTCGTCCCAATCACTGCCCCATAGGACTTTGATCACGTTCCAGCCGGCGCCGCGGAAAATGCCCTCCAGTTCCTGGATGATGCTGCTGTTCCCGCGCACCGGCCCATCCAGGCGCTGCAGGTTGCAGTTGATGATAAACGTCAGGTTGTCGAGCTTTTCACGGGAGGCGATGTGTAGCGCGCCGGTCGATTCAGGCTCATCCATTTCGCCGTCGCCCAGAAATGCGAAGACCCTGCGATCTGATTTCGGGATGATGCCGCGATTTTCCAGATACCGTAAGAACCGCGCGTTGTAGATGGAGTTGATAGGACCGATGCCCATCGACACGGTGGGAAACTGCCAGAAATTCGGCATCAACCAGGGGTGCGGATACGATGAAAGGCCGGGATGCTCGCGAAGTTCATGCCGGAAATTCAGCAGATGCTCCTCCGTCAATCGGCCTTCGAGGAAGGCACGGGCGTACATGCCGGGCGAAGCGTGCCCCTGGTAGTAGATCAGATCTCCAGGCTGTCCGTCGATGCTGCCGCGGAAGAAATGGTTGAAACCTACTTCGCTGATCGTGGCCAGAGATGCGTACGTCGAAATATGACCGCCGATGTTCGGGTCGTACTTGTTGGCGCGGACCACCATGGCGGCTGCGTTCCAGCGCAGCAGACTTTTGATGCGGCGTTCCAGCGCGCGATCGCCCGGATAGGGAACTTCCTCATGCGCGGGAATGGTGTTCAGATACGGCGTGTTGATCTCTTGCGGAGCAGAGACGCCGAAATCGCCGGCGCGGTTGAGCAATTGCTGGAGCAGATAGGAGGCCCGGTCCGGCCCCGCCTCATCGACAACCTGTTCCAGGGCTTCCAGCCACTCTGAAGTCTCCTGCGGGTTCAGATCAGCTTGGCGTTCTTCTTTCGTCTTGAGCATGTTCGGTTTCAGCGTTGGTTGCGGGATAAACTCTACAGTACTTTTTCAGCTCGAAACGCAAAATACTAGGGGCGCACAGATTCGCGCCGCCCATGGCATCGCCCGAGCGGCCAGGAGCCGCGGATACCCGGCACTCTGGCGTAAAAACAAGCTTACGTAACTAATTATCGCCTATCGCTTGCATTTCTGCCGGTTGTCAGGCAATCTAGAAGGTTTTCGGAGAGCATGCATTTTTGATGAAGGTGCGAGTGCTGTATCATGACCACTGTTTCGACGGGGCTGCATCGGCAGCATTTGTCACCCGCTTTCTGGGCTGCAAGTTTTATCGTGGCGCGGAGTTCCACTACACGGGACTGGCGCACCGCGCCGATCAGTTGTTCGAAGATAGCCTCTTTGACGGCGACGTGAATGCGATCGTTGACTTCAAATATGCCACTCATCCGAACGTCAGCTGGTGGTTCGATCACCATCAGAGCGCGTTCTTGAGCCCTGAAGACGCGGAGCATTTCCGGCACGACACATCCGGCCGGAAATTCCTGGACCCCAGTTACCGGTCCTGCACGAAATTCATCTCGGTCCTGGTAAAGGAGCGGTTTGGGTTCGAAGCGCCCGATCTGGAGGAGTTGATTACCTGGGCGGATATCGTGGATGGCGCGCTGTACGATAGCGCGGAATCCGCGGTGGAAATGCAAGCGCCGGCTATGAGGTTGACGCTGGTAATCGAGGGCAGCAAGGGACCGAGCCTGGTGCAAAAGGCCATTCGCCTGATGCAGCGGCAGAAATTGACCGAGATCATCGCCGATCCGGAGATTGAAGCGGAATATAATCGCCTGCACAAAACCCACCTGCGAAATATCGACCTGATCCGCAAGGCCGGATCGTGCGACCAGGGCGTGATCTACTTCGATCTCGTGGATTACGGAATCGAGGGCTACAACAAATTCATCCCGTATTACCTGTTTCCCGATTCCGCATACACCGTTTCGGTTTCCACGTCGAGCTTTCGGACGAAGGTCTCAGTGGGATCGAATCCCTGGGTTCGCGAGCCGCTGAAGCACAATCTGGCGACCATCTGCGAACGCTATGGCGGAGGGGGTCATCCCAAGGTGGGAGCAATTAGCTTTCCTATTGGGGCCGTGGCTGCGGCGCGAAAAGCGGCGGCGGAAATAAGAGAAGAACTGAAAAGATAAACGAGAGGCAGAGCAGGCGAGAAAACCGGACGCGCACCCTGCCATTACCCATTTCGTTATACTTTAGATAACCTCCGGTATTTTCTTCATGAATAGTCGTTTCAAATGGACCATCGTCGGCAGCTCCAGTTGCGTGGTTGTGCTGCTCCTGCTTGCCGCCCGAAGCGGACAAGCCGTATCGACTGACGACGTTTACGGGCACCTGAAGGTTTATACCGAGGTGCTGGAGCGCATCAAGCTGGAATACGTGGAAGAGCCGAACATGAAAAATGTCACGCTCGGCGCGATCAACGGGCTGCTGGAATCGGTTGACCCGTTCGCCAGCTATTTGAATGCCGATCAGTACCGGCAATATGAGCAGCGGCAGGACACATCGAAGGCGGGCGTTGGCTTGATTTTGGCGAAACGATACGGGTACGTGGCGGTTGTGGATGTGCTTCCAGGATCTCCGGCCGACAAGTCAAATATCACCACCGGCGATCTGATTGAGAGCATCAATAATGTCGCTACCCGCGACATGCCTTTGGCGTACGCGGACCAGTTGCTTCGTGGGAACCCGAACACGACCGTTGAGCTTAGTATTCTGCGTTTGAAGAATCCGGACCCGCAGAAGCTGACTTTGACAAGGCTCAACCTTCCCTTCCCGGATGTAACGGCGAAACTAATGCCGAACGACGTCGGCTATCTGCACGTCGCGAGCGTAGCGGAAAAGCGGGTGGATGAGGCCAAGGAGAAATTGCATTCCCTGAAGAAGCAGGGAGCCAAATACATGGTTCTCGATCTGCGGCACTGCTCCACTGGCAATCAGGAAAACGGGATTCCGCTTGCCAATCTGTTTCTGGAAAAGGGCGAGATTACTTATTTGCAAGGTCAGAAAACAGCACGACAGGAGTTTGATGCCAAACCTCAGGATGCGCTGTGGACCGGGCCGCTCGTCGTTATTACCGATCGCGCGACGGCCGGGGGCGCGGAGATCGCCGCCGCCGCTCTCGAAGACAGCAAGCGAGCCCAGGTTGTTGGCGAGCGAAGTTACGGTGATGCCAGCGTGCGCAAGACCATTCAGATGGACGATGGCGGCGCAGTTATTCTCTCGGTTGCCAAGTATTATTCGCCGGCAGGCAAAGCCATCCAGGACACCGGCGTGGTTCCCACCGTCCAGCTTGCAGAGAACGACAACTCGCCCGAACTCGACCAGGATGGCAATCCGATTCCTGGATCTGCGCCGAAGGACAAAGAAGACAATCTGCTGAAACAATCGATTGAGCTTGTCACCGGCAAGACAACGGTTGCGCAACTTACCAACCAGGGTGGCTTGATTTCCGCGGGCGATGAGCAGCACCCGATTATCCAGAAGAGCCCCCAGCAGCCTTAACCAGAAGGAACAAGAACGTGCCTCTCTACGAATATCAGTGCGAAAAATGCGGTAAGTCATTCGAACTGATTCAGAGGTTTTCGGACGAACCGCTAACGACACACCCGGAGTGCGGCGGATCTGTGCACCGGCTGATCTCCGCCCCCGCGCTGCAATTCAAGGGTAGTGGTTGGTACGTGACCGATTACGCAAAGAGCTCAAGCAGTTCTTCAGGAAACGGGTCGCACAAGTCCGAAGAGTCGTCCAAGTCAAAGGGCTCCGGCTCCGATTCCAGCGCCAAACCTGCGGATTCCTCCAGTTCCGAAAAGAAGTCCAGTTCATCTGATACAAAGTAGGGAATGGCCACTCGCCGGGAATTTCTAGGCGCTGCTGCCGTGGGTTCCGGGCTTGCAACCTCGTTGCTGGCCGCTCAATCCCGCCAGCACATCCCGCTTTCCGCAAACGACAAAATTCAAGTCGCGCTGATCGGGTGCGGCGGTATGGGGCAAGGCGATGCCCATACTTCTGTCTCCACCGGTCTCACCAAAATAGTCGCCGCATGCGATTGTTACGACGGCCGCCTGGAACATATGAAGGCGTTGTACGGACGCGACATCTTCACGACCAAGAATTATCAGGAGCTTCTGGCGCGCCAGGAAATTGATGCCGTTATCATCGGCACGCCCGATCATTGGCATCAGAAAGTTACCATCGACGCGCTTAACGCAAAAAAGGATGTTTATTGCGAGAAGCCCATGGTGCAGCACATCGAGGATGGATTGGCCGTCGTCGAGGCGCAAAAGCGCACCGGCCGTATTCTGCAAATTGGCAGCCAGCGCGTCAGCTCAATTGTCTACAAAAAGGCGCAGGAACTTTTTCGCAGCGGCGCAATAGGCAAGCTGAACATGATCGAGGCATGGTATGACCGCAACTCCGCTATCGGGGCTTGGGAATACACCATACCGCCGGATGCCAGTACCGATACCTGCGATTGGAACCAGTTTCAGGGGCGCGCTCCCCACACGGAATGGGATCCCAAACGATTCTTCCGGTGGCGCTGCTATCGGGATTACGGAACTGGAGTGGCGGGCGATCTGTTTGTCCACCTATTCTCCGGATTGCACTTCATTACCGGCGCACTCGGCCCGACGCGCGTCTTCGCTACCGGCGGCCTCCGATTCTGGAAAGATGGACGCGATGTGCCGGACGTGCTGATCGGGTTGTACGATTATCCGGAGTCATCCGGGCATCCTGCCTTCAACCTGATCATGCGAACCAACTTCGTCAACGGAGCACGGGAGAACTCAGGTTTCCGCTTCACCGGAACGGAAGGCATCATGACGGTAGGGAGTAATGTAACTGTGACGACACCGCCGCCGCAAACCCAACCGGGATATACCATCAGCACGTTCTCCGAAGCGGAACAGAAGGCCTATTTGAAGTGGTATCACGACCGCTACCCGGAGGTGAGGCCGTCGGCGGCAGGCTTGAAGGCGAGCCACGATCAGACCTTCGAGCCGCCTCCCGATTACAGCGACCATTACGATCACCATCTCAACTTCGCGCTTGCGATCCGCTCCAGGAAGCCGGTTGTTGAAGATGCGGTATTCGGCTTCCGGGCGGCCGCGCCGGCGCTGTTATCGAACGTAAGTTATTTTGACGATCGCGTTGTTGCCTGGGACCCCAGGGCGATGAAGCTGGAGGTATAGAACATTCCATGGCTTCCTCCAATGACAATATTCAGATTGCCCTGATCGGCGCAGGCGGAATGGGTCAGGGCGATACTCGCCTAGCTACTTCCATTTCCGGCGTGAAACTTATCGCAGCGTGCGACTGCTACGACGGCCGCCTGCAGCATATGAAGGAAATCTATGGGCAGGACACCTTCACTTCGCGCAACTACGAGGACATCCTGGCCCGGAAGGATATCGATGCCGTCATCATCGCCACGCCCGATCACTGGCACCAGCGCATTTCAGTTGACGCGCTGAAGGCCGGCAAGCACGCCTATTGTGAGAAGCCGATGGTGCACGCAATCGAAGAGGGCAAGTCGATCATTGAGGCGCAGACTCAATCGGGCAAGGTCTATCAGGTCGGCAGCCAGTATCGCAGTTCGCTTACGTATCTCAAAGCGCGGGAACTCTTCCAGTCGAACATTATCGGCGAGCTGAACTCGGTCGAGGCATGGCTTGACCGCAACAGCGCGATCGGGGCTTGGGAATACTCCATTCCGCTGGACGCAAATACATCAACCTGCGATTGGCCGCAGTTTCAAGGGAATGCGCTGAAGCGTCCTTGGGACGCGAAGCGATTCTTTCGTTGGCGAAACTACCGCGACTATGGCACGGGCGTAGCAGGTGACCTGTTCGTTCACTTACTCACCGGACTGCACACCGTAACGGGCTCACATGGTCCAATACGCGTTTTCGCCACCGGAGGAATTCGATACTGGACAGACCGCGACGTTCCCGACGTGATGCTTGCCACGCTCGATTATCCAAAGTCAAATGAGCATCCCGCCTTTAATGTGCTGCTGCGCGTCAACTTCAAGAGCGGCTTGCCGGAAGAGTCGTTTGGGGTGAAGTTTATCGGCAGCGATGGCGTCATGACTACGGGTTACGACGGAATCAAAGTGGAGCGCACGCCTCGCCCCAACGAGTTTGATTACACGATTGACAGCTTGTCCGATGCTATGCAGAAGAGGCTGCGAACGGAATGGGACGAGAAGCACGCGGATGCCGACGTGCAGATCAAGCCCGATTCCGCCGAGTCGTACGACACAAGCCACCAGGATGCTCAACTGGAGCATCACAAGAACTTTTATCGTTCCATTCGAGAAGGCCGGCCGTTAGTCGAAGATGCTACGTTCGGGTTGCGGGCAGCCGGGCCGGCACTCCTGACAAACGAGAGCTACTTCCAGAAGCGGATCGTTTTTTGGGATCCAGAGGCAATGACCCAAGCTCAGAAATCGTTGTAAGCCCCGCTTCCTTTGGTCGCGGTTCCGTTATCGTGGAGGTGTTTCGGGCGTTGTGATATCGCTTTCCTGCCCGTTCGGTGAGATCGCCTTCACCGGCACGCTTTTCATCTGTTTGGCATCGGGATCGTGAGCCGATTTCATCTCCTCTTTCAAATAAGGGCGCAGATCGGACCGGGTCGATAAAACAGACTGCTGATTGGCCCTCGCTAATTCCTTCGCCCAGTTATAGGGGTAAACGAATTCCTGGCCGTAGATTTTCCCTGGATAGAACCAGGCCCGGAGCGCCTCAGGCGAGTTGGCAGGCCGTTCGGCGAATTTCATCACGGTCTGGCCGGTCGCCTGAAGACGTTGATCGGAAACGGCCAGAATAGTGGCTTCGAGCTGAGTTCCGTCGGCATTGAATATCTCGACGATGTTACGGTCGCTGGGGGAGCCCAATAATTTAAATATGTAAGTGCCCGTCTGAAGCGCCGTTCCCGGCACTTCAACGGGTGCGCTGAAAGTTACTTTCGTTTGCTGGTTCCATACGTCAGCGCGGAGCGTTGGGACAAGAATCATGCCCAGCAGACCCACACCTGCGAGCCACGCGCTAGATCGGTTCATGTGTTTTCCCTCCTTTTGGTCATGTACCTACTGATACGACGTGAGCCGCACACGGGCGTTAGGACAACTGGTAGGTGTGCTGGTATTAGCGCGAAAAGTCCGCGCTGCCCACAACGATCACTGTCTCTGGACGAGGGTCCGATGAGTTACGCGCACGTTTGTTCTTTGGCTCCGGTTTTTTCGCTACAGTCTCGGTCCAGGCGGCATAGACGCGATCGTGATAGGCGGCCATCCAGGTGTAATCGCCCAGGAATGCTCCATCGGGGTTGAAGAGTTTATCGCTCCAGACGTAATTTTTGAAAGTGCTGCCGCCGTCCGTAGAGCGCGCGAGGGTGATACGCGCGTCGCGGTTTTTCGAGTCGTCGCGGCGGTCATAGAACTCCACATAAAGAGCGCCGCTGACCGGGTCGACCGTCATCCACTGATAGAACTGGTCTTTGCCATTGTGGATCTCGTCATCGTTGACGCGGACGGGCTTCGACCACGCGCGGCCGCGATCCGCCGAAGAAGCGACAAATACATCGATATCTCCATTGCGGTAATCGCTCCAGCAAATATACAGCTTGCCCTGGGCCCGCGGGTCGATTGCGATCTGAGGGAAGCCTTCCACTCTCGAAACTCCGGGGACCTCTCCGAAATAGGGCGGCGCCGTCTCAACGACTGGCCGCGAAGGGGCAAACGTCCTTCCGCCATCGTGGGACTCCGTCATGGTGATCCAGTTTCCGTCGTTCCAGATGGCATAGAGATCCCCGTCCGGAGCCGCAGCCATAACGATGCCTCCCACTGAGCCGTTATCGTCGCGCGGCAAGCCGGCGTGCGTGCTGATTCGGACCGGCGTTGACCAGGTTTGGCCGGCATCGGCCGAACGTGAAAACAAAATGATGGATTGCGTCAATTGCCATTCGATCCACCCGACGTACAGATTGCCCGCGTGCGGGCTGGCGGGTGAGTTATCGGCAAAGATCCGCGGCTCATCTTCAAACTGAAGGCCGGGCTCCTTGCCGGTTGGATACGACTTGATGGAGACTGCTTCTTTGTCCCAGGTTTTGCCGCCGTCCGTGGAACGCCTTACAAAAATGCCGTTCCGCCCCGCGCCGTGGGCCCAGTAGGATGACGTACCCAAATGATCGAAGGTCAAATAGCAGAGGAACGCATGGCCCTGGTTGTCGAAAGCAGTGGACACGTCACCCGCTACCTTCCAATCCGCCGGTTTCGTCCCATGCGCCATGGTGAAGGTGCGGCCCGAGTCTGTGGAATACACTGCGTTGGACGTTCCTTGCACAGACGCGCCGCCCTGGTAGACGGCGACGATCTGGTTGGGGTCTTTCGGATTGATTGCGATTCCAGGCTCTGAATAGCGGCCGCCCGATTGCGAAACGATGGCAACGGAAGCATGAGGCGCACGCGGCAGGGGCGATTGCGCGGAGAGAGTTTCGCAAGCGACGAGCGCAGCCGCGGCAAACATTCCAAAGCTCTTCACTTGCGCACCGCCCAGGCCATACCATCGGGGTCGCGGCCCGTAGCGATATGCCCGGTAACCTCCATCGTGTTCAGATCCAGAATTGCAAGCGCATTGTCTCCGGAAACTGCAACGTAGGCGCGCGGTTCGCCTCCCGCTTCGGATGCGGACACAACCAGAATGCCTTCGGGCTGTCTGCCTATATGGAGGCGTTTCGTAACCTGACCTGTACTAGCGTCGATGACGAGCAGTTCATTTCCTCCCATATCGGAGACGAGCACGTGCTTGCCATCGGGCGTAAACTTCAGGCGATTGGAGCGTTTAGTTCCGATATGTAATGTCTGCTTGACCGTGTCCGTCGCGGGGTCGATGATCGAGATGCCTCCATCGCGTGAGGAGGCCGACCAGACGTTTCCATCCGGTGAAATATCGATTCCTTCCGGACCTTTGCCAACCGGGATCACCGTTTCATTCCAATCCCCTGAAGTGCTGATCGCCGTGACCGTATTGGAATCGATATTCGAAGTGAAGGCCTTGCTGCCATCCCGGGTGAAAAGAATCATGTGAGTCTTATTCTGCCCAGTGCCGAGCAGCCAGTCGACCTTGTTAGTGGACGGATCGTATCCCCCGATCAGTTTGGCAAGTTCGGCCGTGAAATAGAGCTTGCCGTCGTGGTACGCCAGCCCGTGCGGGCGGCCCATCGGGCTCAGATCAACGCGGTGAATCTCTTTCCGTGCCTCAAGATCGATGACCGAAAGAGTGTGCCCGGGGATTCTGGCGCCATAGTTGGATGCGAATGCGAGTTTGCCGTCATCTGAAACAGTAAGCTCGTGCGGCGCTTCGCCTGTAGGGACGCGACCCACAACGGTCTTTGTGGCCGGATCAACGATGGCAAGCGAGCTATCGGCCTTATCCAAAACCAGCAGCGCGGGAGATGGAATTGCGGCTGCGAAGAGTTGCGTGGAACCGAAAAATCCGGCAGCAAGGACGGCAGAGCAGATGGAAGAAATGCTTGAACCCATGGTTCAAACATTGTCTCTCGGGTCAAAGAAAGAATTGCGGGGCTGCGAGACCTGTGCAGGCGAAACGCCTACCCACAAAATTTTTAGTTTACGGCCATTTTGCGCAGAAGTTTGAAGTCTTCCAGCATTTTACCGGTCCCGAGCACGACTGACGCAAGCGGCTCATCTGCCATCAGCACCGGCATCCCGGTTTCGGTACGGATTCGTTCATCCAGGTTTTTCAGCATGGAACCGCCGCCGGTCAGAATGATGCCGCGCTCGCTGATATCGCCGCTCAGTTCAGGCGGCGTGTGCTCCAGCGCTCCCCGTATTCCCGATACAATCGCGCCAACGCAATCCGTAAGGGCTTCGCGAATCTCCTCATCGTGCAGCGTAATTGCCTTGGGCAAGCCGTGAATTAGATCCCGCCCCTTTATTTCGAGGCTTATCGGCTTATCCAAGCGATACGCAGAGCCGATCTCCATCTTGATTCGCTCGGCGGTCCGCTCACCAATCAACAGATTATATTTTCGCTTTACGAATTCCATCACGGCATCATCCATCTGGTTGCCCGCGACACGTAAGGAACGCGAGTAGACGATCCCGGACAGCGAAATCACAGCGATATCAGTTGTGCCGCCGCCGATATCCACGACCATGTTGCCGCTCGGCTCCGTAACCGGGAGCCCCGCCCCAAGCGCCGCCACCATTGCTTGCTCCACCAGGTGGACTTCGCTCGCTTTGGCTCGATATGTGGAGTCCAGAACCGCCCGTTTCTCCACTTCAGTGGTTTCGCTGGGAACGCCGATCACGATGCGCGGGTGAACCAGACTCTTGCGCCGGTGCGCCTTGCGGATGAAGTAGTTCAGCATGCGCTCGGCCATCTTAAAATCCGCAATTACGCCGTCGCGGAGCGGCCGGATCGCGACTACATTAGAAGGCGTACGGCCGAGCATTTCCCTCGCCTCGGCGCCACAGCCCACAATCTCTCCGGTTTGCCGGTTTACCGCCACGATGGACGGCTCATTCAAGACGATCCCTTTACCCGCCACGTACACCAGTGTGTTGGCAGTGCCCAGATCAATGGCGAGATCAGACGAGAAGACGCGGAACAGCGAACGATAGGTCATGCTTCAATCACTTAGTGAAACAGCTAGAATACGAGTCTCAGCTTTTTATAGCGTTTTTTTAGGATTTTTCGCTAGCTGCCCTGCCCGTGTGATAGGGAATCGGAGTACAACAGTGAAATGACTCGAATCCTTGCTCTTCTAATATGTATGGCTACATCTCTTTCAGCCCAGGACTGGGCACGCCAGCGACTGGAGCAATCTCCGCGTCACCGCGAGTGGGTTACGGTGAAGCACGACGGGCGCTCGGTCGAGACTTTTATCGCTTATCCCGAATCGAACGCGAAAACTCCGGTTGTGCTGATCATCCATGAGATTTTCGGCATGACAGATTGGGCCCAGGAAGTGGCCGACGAGTTCGCGGCGGCCGGTTATATAGCGGTCGCTCCCGACCTGCTCTCCGGCATGGGACCGAATGGCGGGCGAACAAACAGCTTTTCTCAAAGCGACGCGACCGAGGCGGTGAGCCACCTGAAACCAGATCAGATTACCGCAGATTTGAACGCCGCTGCCGATTACGCCAAGAAACTGCCCTCCACCACGGGCAAACTATTCGTGGCCGGATTCTGCTGGGGAGGCGGCCAGAGCTTTCGGTTCGCAACAAACCGCCCCGATCTCTCCGCGGCGTTTGTTTTTTACGGGCCGCCGCCGGATAAAGACGCTATGGCCCGGATTAAGGCGCCGGTTTATGGATTTTACGGCGGCAACGACGCGCGCATCGACGCAACCATCCCGGGCGCAAAGGCAGACATGAAGGCGCTTGGCAAAACCTACGAGCCGGTTGTCTACGAAGGCGCCGGGCATGGATTCATGCGAGCCGGGGAAGCGCCCAATGCGACGGAAAGGAATCGCAAAGCGCGCGATGAAGCCTGGGTGCGCGTAAAGAAACTGCTCAAGGGCGAATGAAACGGAGCGCACTGAGCACCCGCTTTCCAGGTCCAAGTCTGTGGCATAATAAGCCAGCCGGAGATGATAAGCGGCCATGACTTCACGCACAGATTTACATCGGGCAATCGACGAACTCGACGACGACCAGCTCAATCAGGTGACTGCGATTGTGGAGAATTTGCTTGCTAGACAATCCGATCCCGTTTGGGAGCGTCTGAGGCGGATTCCCGGAATCGAATTGCCCGCGCACTGGCCACCACGGTTTAGAGTGGTTTCGCCGTTGAAAGTTGAAGGTGAGCTGCCGTCCGAACGGCTGATCCGAGAACGGCGTTGAGCATCTTTTATCTCGATTCCAGTGTCTGGGTAAAACGTTATTTGGACGAACCTGGGACGCTGCGCGTTCAACAGCTATTCGCACGTGAACGATTGGCAAGCAGCGGTTTAGGTTACGTTGAGGTCGCATCAGCATTGGCGAGACAGCAGCTCGAAAATACAATGGCGGTGAACTCGCCCGGCTTGAGCGGGACCTTGAGGCAGATTGGACCGATCTGTTTCGTATAGCGATTGAGCGTACAACGATTGACCAGGCTGCTGCGCTGGCAAGGCGCTACAAATTACGAGGAGCCGATGCGGTGCATTTGGCTTCGGCGCTAAGCTTACGAGATGGACTGGCCGAGTTGAACGAGCCCGTGGTGTTGCTGGCCTCCGATCAAGAATTGCTCGAAGTAGCGGCCCGAATTGGATTCAGAGTCGAAAATCCGACAAATACAGTCGCCTGAATGTTTTGTTCCTAAGCTCACACCGCATGGATCTTCGGCCATGCCAGTTCGAAGCCCTGCTTGGTCAGGCGTGCTTGAAAGTCACTGAGCAGCTTAGGGCTATTTCGTATCGCGCGCGGCGATTGGCTGGACTTGATTGCGTGCGCGGCGACAGCTCCGGCTGCTTCTCCAATGTTCCACTCCACCGGATGCAGCCGGTAACAGCCGTTCGTGATGTGAGTGGTACCGATATTCTTACAGGCCGGGAGCAGGTTTTCCATCCTGCGCGGGATCAGCGATCCCAAGGGGATCTGAAACGGTAACGAACTGATATCAATGTAATTCGTTCTGGCCGCTGAGGGATGGAGATCGATCCGGTAGCAACCGATTCCAACAGAATCAGGAAAGACCTCCGCCGAGAGCTCATCCGTTTTCCCGCCCATCGCGCGGGTTCGCATTTCGGTTCCGACATGCTGCTCCAGAATCGTGAAATCGGCCTGGATTCGCCGTGCCTCCCGGACATACGCAGCTTTCGCCAATCCATCTTCGGTTCCGAGAATGTCTTTTCGCAGCCGCAATCCCTTCCAGCCCTGGCCCCCATTCGGGCGCGGTGCTTCAGTCTGCATCCAATACAGGAGCGAGAGGCTCAATTGCTTCCCGCTGTTGAGCAGTTCGAGCCTTTTCTTTGGCGCGGCGTTCACCAGATCTCCGAGCCAGTAGTCGTTCTGTGGCCAGTTCACGAGAGTAATGTCACTCTTGTACAGTCCGGGCTGAAAGTTCGCCCGGTCAGCGGTGCGGCGGTATAGCCAGAGATTCAATCCCTGGTGCGCGACGCCTTGTGGATCCGGATCGAAGAATGCACTTCTTGACTTAAGCGTTCTGGGATCGCACATGGTCCAACTGAGCAGCGGGCCGGTCCAGGGCGGGGTCAGCGAGGGGACGTACGAACGCCACTTCCCGTACTCGACAGGCCTCTCAATGGTGTGATCTTCACCCGGAAGGTAATCCACGGCAAAACAGAACGTAAACGCCTGGGTATTGTGGGGATTTGCTTTCGCTGGCGCATGCGCTTCGCCGGTCTGCGCGTGCGATTCCGATCCTGTAACGAACTCGGTTCCGGTCAGGGGCAGCAAATCGCCGAGTTCCGTCGCATCAACATAGTATTTCGCAGTGACGTTTCGCTTTACATCGCGGCGGCTATCGCGTAGGGTTACACCTCTTACGTGATTACCTGATGCAACCGCCGTTTCCGGCACATGCTCCAACAAGACGATAAGCTGTCCGCTTCCAACATAGGGTGCGAGCATCCCGTTCAGGACCGCGACTGAGACACGTGGCTCGTGCGTGAGCCGCGAAACGGACCCGTTCCCCGGATTGAGATATGGATTCGCGCGAGCCAATTCGGTCAGCGGATAGTGTGCCCGATAGTACGCGCGCACAGCGTCGCGGTAATCACGATAGCTGCGCGTGCAGCCGAACTGCTCGATCCAGGGATGCTCGTCGGGAGGAACGGCCTGGCTGGTAAGCTGGCCGCCCAGCCAGTTGGTCTCCTCCGTCAGAATGACGCGCATGCCATTGCGGAGCGCGGCTAATGCGGCGGCAAATCCGCCAACACCGCCACCCAAAACGGCGACATCGCAGTTGAGTTCCGCAGCATTCGCGAATTGCAGTGCCAGCGGGAATGCCAGCGATTGAAAAAGGAACTGCCGCCGGTTGAACCTCACAGCTACGAGGATAGCGGCAGTTCCGCGCTCAGCTTATTGCTTCTCGTAAATTGCGACGTTATGCACCTTTTGACCCTGACCGTTCGTGCCGGTCATTGTGTATTTCATGGTTTTGCCGTTTTTGGAAACGACGCCATGGCCGGTTTCGTTCCCGCCTCCAATTTTCCAGGTGTGCTCCACCGTATTGCCGGATATCTTCTCCAGGACGGTTGCATCCTGCAAGCCCTCAATGGGAACGGCCGTGTCGCCCGAAGGTGTGAATGACCAGTTGACCGTCTTGTCCTCCGCATCCACCTCCTCTACGCTGACTTTTCCATCGGGCGCTATCGTGACGGTCTCGCCCTTCGGCGGCGGTCCGGGATTGAATTTCGATTTCGCCACGTTCAGCTTCCAGGTTCCGGTGAACGGGCTGTTCTGGTCCGTTTGCGCTGCCAATACGACTGCCGATGCAAGCAAAACCGCTGCAAACGAAATTCCGTAAGCGTACTTTCTCATTTGGGGTTCTCCTTCCGAACAGGTCAGGGCGATTATACGCCTTTTGGTACGGCCTAGATCGGTACGAGCCCGCGCCGGATGCCGATGGCAACGGCTTCGGTCCGGCTCGCAGCGCCTAACTTTCCAAGGATCTGGGTGACATGAAACTTCGCGGTGTGATCGGAAATGCCCAGTCGCGCAGCGATTTCCTTATTCGAAAGCCCGTTCGCCAGCATTCTCAAAACCTGTAATTCACGAGGGGTTAACGTCTCAACCAGTGCATCGTGTTGCCTTGGCGCGGTATCTCGAAACCAGCGCCGAGCTTGTGCTTTCGTCAAAACCGTGAGGTCGCTCGCGGCCGCGATAATGGCGGCGACGATCTCCGAAGCTGCGGAGTTGAGAGGAAGCAGGGCACGGATCAGCGGCTCATCAGGCGAGGCTTCCAGGTATTCTGAAAGCACCACGAGCGGCGGGCCGTCGGCTGGTACTTGATCGGTTGGAATACCGGCAGCCAGAATTACATCGACCAGCAACGCGTGACCATTGTCGAGTCCTTGTGAAACTCTGGCATCCAAGACTTCGATCCGCTCCTCTTCGCTGAGCAACTCGGTCAGGCGGCGGGCCCGGCCGGGCGAATCAGCAAGAATGGCGATTCGAATCAAGCTGCGCTTCGCACCTGCTCAGGTTGCAATTGCGCCACAACGTGCCGGAGCGCCTGCTGCCCTCCGCGATAGAAATCAAGGCGGAGCAGCGCGCCAGGAGCTTGTTCGATTGCGGTTTGCAGGTCATCCACAAACCGGAAGTGCCGATCGTTTGCGCCGATCAGAACATCGCCTGGCAGCAGCGATGCGGCTTCGGCCGCGCTCCCCGGAACCAGTTCCAAAATTATGACCCCGAACTCGCGCGCACGGAAAGAGACCGGACGCACAACAACGCCCAATGTCCGCGACGCACTGCTTCGCGCAAGGAACGTCTGGACGGCGCGGCTGGGGACAGCAAACGCGAGCCCATTGGAAGCCACCTGATCCCATACAACCATGGTGTTGATGCCGACAATCTGCCCGTGAAAATCCGCCAGCGGGCCGCCCGAGTTACCAGGCGCCAGGCGGATGTCAACCTGAACCCAGGGCATTCCGCTCATTGGGTCCATCCCGATGGGACCGAGTGCGTGAACGACTCCGCTTGATATGGCGCCGATAAAGCCAAGCGGGTTGCCGATGGCGAACAGAGGCATTCCCGCCCGCAACGCATCCGAGTCCCCGAGCGAAGCGGCAGGCGCATTCAGCCCAGGCGCGGAGATTAGCGCCAAATCTCTGCGTGTATCAATTCTGAGAACGGAAGCAGACACGGTCTTCCCTTCCCAGGAATTGATGGAGAGAGATCCGCCGCGCACGACGTGGGCATTCGTGACGACCTGGTCCGGCCGGATGACCGTTCCCGAGCCGTTCCCCTGGTAGTAACGGGTGCCGCTGCGAATCTCAACTGTGGATCTGCGGAGCGCTTCGGCGACTCGCCCCGGAACGGGAATCGGCATATCAGCTCTCCTTTTTCGTTCGCTCCGTGATCGTGATCGGCACTTCGAT
>Ga0308174_10000085_pt1 | contig 38648 bp, 52 predicted proteins | sample PhyPR2_FD_203894 | JGI IMG/M metagenome (GOLD analysis project Ga0308174, IMG submission 203894) | Soil microbial communities from UC Gill Tract Community Farm, Albany, California, United States - DLSLS.P.R2 | ecosystem: Environmental > Terrestrial > Soil > Agricultural land | place: USA... | reverse complement strand
CTGGGACTCGGCTTCGGTCAGCGCCTGGGAATCGGCTTCGGTCCGCGCCTGGGACTCGGCTTCGGTCCGCGCCTCGGGATCGGCTTCGGTCAGCGCCTCGGGATCGGCTTCGGTCCGCGCCTCGGGATCGGCTTCGGTCCGCGCCTGGGACTCGGCTTCGGTCAGCGCCTCGGGATCGGCTTCGGTCCGCGCCTCGTCTCGTGTCGCGGTGCACCTGCACTCCGGTGACGCGCACATCCAGGGCGGGGTGCTGATCGACCACACCGACGTCGACCTGTCCGACCGCTCGACCTGGCTTGAGTACAAGGGCATCCAGGTCGCAGACGGGGTCGCGACCTTCTACAAGGCGGTCGACTCGGGCCTGTTCGCCGGCCACGGCTACACGCCGACGCAGTACCCCATCGGCGCCACCGTGGTCGCGAAGGACTGGGACCCGCGGGCGGTGTGCGGCGGCGGCCTCCACGCGACTGGCGACCCGGGCCTGTCGGAGACGTACTACTCCGGTCAGGGGCCCTGCCGGTACCTGGAGCTCGCCGTGCCGGTCGAGGGCCTGGTGCTACTCGACGACAAGGTGAAGTTCGAGTCCTGCACGGTGGTCCGTGAGGTGACGATCAGCGGTGCGCCGCTGCGCACGCCGGCAGGTGCACGGTGAGCCGGCGACTGCAGGTGATCCGTAGCCACGGCTGGCTGGTCGGCCTGATCGCCGGTGGCCTGCTCGCGCCCTGGATCGTCCGATGAACGCCACCGTGCCGCTGGCCGTGCGCCGGGACGAGTCGGCTGTCGAGGCCGCTGCCCGCATGGAGAAGATCGCCCGCGACCTGACCGTGTTCGCCGACGAGTTCGCCGCCCGGGCCGCGACGTTCGCGGAGCGGGCCGAGGAGTACCGGGCCTACGCAGCCCAGCTGCGGGCAGGTGCGAAGTGACCGCCCGCCACGCCCTGCCGAAGCACCTGCCGATCCCGGCCGCGGCCCCGGCGCCGGTGCCGCCGCTGGTCGCGGAGATCCGGGAGATCGTCCTCCGTCACGTCGCCGACCTGCGTTTCCGCTGGACGTACGACGCGGCCGAGGCCGCCGCCTTCCGCGTGCTCGCCGCACCGGAGATCGCCGATGGGCTGAAGGCTGCGCGGACCGTCGCCGAGCTCGACGCCCGCCACCAGCCGCGTCCGTGGCGGGGGTCGTCGACCGGCTTCGTGTGCACCTGCGGGGCCGGCGCCCATCCGTGCCCTGACCGCCGGGTGCTCGACGGTGAACTGGCGGAGGTGCCGGCATGAGGGTCCCGTACCTGCCGCCGGAGCGGAAGGTGGCGCTCGCGTCGGCCGTCCTGATCGTCGTCTCCGCTGGCGTCCTGGGGGCGCTGCGCTGGTTCGACCGCTCGGTGAACGAGGCGGTCACGTGGCAGTCGGTGCCGTCGTGATCAGGCTGTTGTTCTGGGCGCTGCTGATCGGCGTCGGCTACGGGGTGCTGGGCACGTTGGTCGCGATCGCGATCGGCAAGGCCATCAAGGCTGGCCGGGGCCCCGAGTACGCGCCGGAGCCAACGCCGGAGGCCGCCCGGGAGCCCGAACCGGAGGACGTCGACCTCGACCTGCTCGGCGACCAGCCGGCCACCGTTCTCACGGGCGACACGCTCCATGACCGTTTCCGGCAGATCCTCGAGCCGGAGTTCACGTGGGAGGCCTGGTCGTGAGCGGTTTCCCCGCCGCGCTGGGCGTGGTCCGGATCCAGTTCGGTCCGGGCTCGTGGGTCGCGTCGCTTCCGATGCCGATCGGCCAGGCCCGGCTCACCGCTAAGGCTGCGGTCGATCAGCTCTCCCGGGAGGGAGACGCGGCCGGCTTGGTCGGTTTCGACATCGACGGTGCGATCGACTGCTGGGTGCGGGCCCGTGAGGTGCTGTCGGTCGAGGTCGTGCCGACCGAGGACCCGTCGGCATGAACGCCGTCGACGTCGGGCTGGCGTGTGTGAAGCGCGACGGGGTCCGGTGCTGCACGCGGCCGCCGATTGTCCGCTACCGCGTGGGCCCGGTGTGTTCGGAGCATCAGCTGTTCGGCGCGGAGGTCCTCGAATGGCTTGGCTGGACCCCCGACGCGGAGGTGGACCTGGCCGCGGCCATGGCCGGCCCGACCACGCCGGCGCAGACCGCGATCCTCGACGCCCTCGGTCTGCCGGACCCGGCCCGCCCCGCCGCCTCGGCACACGTGGACGCCGCGCCGGGTGAGGCCAACGCCGCCCGCCTCGTCGCCTACAAGGCGGGGAAGATCCGCGCCCGCGTCCTCGAGCACCTCACCGACGCCGGCCAGCGCGGGACGACGGCGATCGAGGCCTGGCGCTGGTACCAGGCCACCTACTCCCCCACCGTCGAGCGCTACTCCGTCGCCCCACGGCTGTCGGAGATGGTCGCCGACGGCTGGGCCACGAAGACCGGGGCGACGCGCAGCGTGCGCGGCCCCGGCTACCCCCCGGAAGAGGTTTACGTGCTGTCCGCGCGTGGCCGCCGGGAGAAAGGACTGTCCTGGTGACCACCACCGAATCGACTCTCACCGTCGTGCAGCTCGATCCGCGCGAGCTCACCGTGCATCCGCGGAACGTCCGCACGAACCTCGGCGACCTGACCGGGCTGATCGCGTCGATCGCCGGCCAGGGCGTGATCGAGCCGCTGACCGTGGTGCCGCTACAGGAAGGCTGGCAGATCGTCGCCGGCCACCGACGCGCGGCCGCGGCGATCGAGGGCGGCCTGGAGCGGGTGCCATGCCTCGTGCGGCCCGACCTGGTCGGCGTCGACGACGAGGCGATCGCACTGCACGTCGGAGCGATGCTCGCGGAGAACCTGCACCGCGAGGGCCTCACCCCGATCGAGGAAGCCCAGGGCGTGCAGACGATGCTCGACCTCGGCGCAGACATCGCCGCGGTCGCCAAGCGCACCGGCCTGGACCGAAAGCGGGTCGCCAAGGCGGCGGGCGTGGCACGGCTCGGGCAGGAAACTGCCACTGCCGTCGTCAACGCGGGCTTGACGCTGGACCAGGCAGCGGTCATCGCCCGCTTCGAAGACGACACCGAGGCGATCGAGGAGCTCCTCGAGGCGGCCGAAGAGGGCCCGGGCGAGTTCGCCCATGCCGTGACCCGGGCCGAACGGTCACGCGAAGCGGCGGCGCGGCTCAACACCCGCCGGGCCGAACTGGTGGCATCCGGACGCACCGCTCTCATCGAAGAGCCCGACCAGACCATCCGGATCTCCGGCCTGCTGCACAACGGGGAGGCACTCACCGCTGAGTCCCACGCCTCCTGCCCGGGCAGCGCCGTCGTCCTCGCCACCGTGGCTTGGCGGGACGACGTCATGGAGGCCGAGGTATGCACCGACCCGGCCGGCAACGGGCACACCAGCCGCTGGCAGTCCGGCCCGGGCCCCGGTGCGTCAATGTCCGATGCCGAACTCGAGCGGCAGCGCGCTGATCGACGTGAGGTCATCGAGAACAACAAGGCGATGGACGCAGCGAATATCACCCGCCGCGCCTGGGTGCGCGATTTCCTCGCCAGGCCGAAGGCCTCCAAGGACGTTCTCCGGTTCGCCGTCGAGTCGATGGCCGCAAGCCGCAGCGCCCTAGCCGACTGGTTCGGCGGCCTGGGCTCCAGCGAGAGCGAGCAGATCGCGAAGTCGCTGCACCTGAACAAGCCCATGTACTGGCGCGACTCGGGCGTGCGCACCCTCACCTCCGGCGAGCCGGTCCCTGATGCCCGACTGCCGCTGCAGTTGCTCGCGCACGTCGCCGGCGCTGTGGAGGGCGGGATCACCCGCGACGCATGGCGGTGGCAAGACAACCGCCGCACCGATGTTGCCCGCTGGTTCCGCTTCCTCGTCGACCAGGGCTACACGCTCGCCAACGTCGAGCAGCAGATCGTCGACGGAGCAGCGAAGTGAGCGCCGCGGTCGATCCGACCCCCGAGCAGGTCCGGTTCGAGCTGGCGCCGGTCGCGGGCGGGCGTGCCCGCTGGGAGTGGTCGATCCCGCTGGATCTGACGCCGCTGCACCTGACCCCGGACCTGGTCGTCTGCCCGCCGGCCGCTGATGTGCTGCTGGTGGTGGATCGGTGAGCGAGGTACTGCACCGGGAGTGCCCGGGCTGCGGCGCGCCGGTGTTGCTGGTTGAGGACGTCGACACCGGTGAGCCCCTGGTTGTGGACGCGGATCCGGTCGACGAGGGCCACGTCACTCTGTGGACGCTGAAGGGTTTCGGGGTGGCCCGCCGCTACGGCGCCCCGGCGAGGTTCCAGCCCGCGCACCGCGAGCACGACTGCCCGTCACCCACCGCCGAGATGGTCGCCCGCGTCGTCCCGGACCCGTACGAGGACGCGCCTGCGGCGGTGCAGCAGCACGGGGGGTGGCGGCAGTGACCGCCCGGGAGCTCCCGGCGGGGCGGCCAGCGTGCGGCGCCCGCCCCGCCGGTGCCCAGGGTCGTCATACCCGACGGCCGAAGACCGACCTGCAACTGGTCCGGGAAGCCCTGGAGTTCGCCGACGAGCACGGCGTCGAGGCCGCAGCCGCCCGCGCCGGGGTGGCCTACTGCACGGTGTACCGGTGGCGCGAGCGCCGCCGCCTGTCTGGCGGGGCGTGGCCGACCGACGCCGATGTCGCCGCGTGGCGGGTCGAGGACGCGGCCGCCGACGCTCACCGCGCCGCGCACCGACGGTGGGAGCGTCGGGCGCTGGCCCGCCGCGGCCCGCTCACCGTGGACCCGATCGGCACCGTGCGGCGCCTACGCGCGCTGCTGGCCCTGGGCCACCGGTACGCCGACATCGCCGCGGTGACCGGCCACCAGCCAGCGTTCCTTGGCGCCGTCGCCGCCGGGCGCCGCCGCCGGGCGAACGTGGACACCGCCGACCTGGTGCGCGCCGCCTACGACCAGCTGTCGATGTCGGTCGGCCCGTCGGAGCGGACCCGCACCTACGCGCGGAACCGGGGCTGGGCGCCGCCGCTGGCCTGGGACGACCAGGCGATCGACGACCCGGCCGCCCGCCCGAACCGCGGCCGCGGCCACCGGCTTCCGATTCTGGACGAGATCGCCGTGCACCGCGCGATGCACGGCGACGACGTCCACCTGCTGCCGCCCGAGCGCGCCGAGGTGGTGCGCCGCCTGACCGCGGCCGGCCTCTCCTCCGCGGAGATCGCCGCCCGGCTGCGCACCACCCAGCGCTCCGTTGTTCGTCACCGCTCCGCAGACACCAGGAGAACCGCATGACCAAGCTCTCGGGCAACCTTCCACGAGGCGACGGGAACGGCCTCGACGCCGTCGCCCACGCCCTGATCGACGAGCCGCACGCCATCCACGTCATCGTGGCGCTGGTCGACTGCAAGAAGACGCCGACGGACAACGACTCGGGCGAGGTCGAGCCGACCGCCCGGATCCGCCGCATCGAGGTGATCGACCGGCAGGACAAGGACCTGGCGGCGAAGATGCTCCGCCGCGCCCTGGAGCGGCGCACGGGGAAGACGGTGCTGCCGTTCGACCTCGAGGAGGACCTGCGCGCGGCGTTCGGCCGGATCGACCCGCAGACGGGCGAGATCCTCGGCGGTGACGACTGATGGGTCGCCCCATCGTCTTCGTCGACACGGAGACCACTTCACTCGGCGCCGCCGCACGGCCGTGGGAGATAGCCGTGATCCGCCGGTCGACCAGGAATGGCCCGATCGCGCGTCCCGGCGTGGAGGTCAGCGAGGACACGTGGGTCCTCCATGTCGAGTACGACTTCCCGACGCTGCCGGCTGGGACCATGGCCCAGGCGCTGGACGTCGGCCGGTGGCTGACACGCGGAGCGCCGGGCGCCACCTACCTCGACGAGGTGAACGCAGACGGCGTGAACTGCCTTGCCGGCACCGAGGAAGAGGTCGCGGTCCAGCTGGCCAACCTATTGGCCGACGAGCCGCTCCTCGTCGGTGTGGGCGTGCACTTCGACGCCGCGGTGCTCTCAGCGATGTTCTGCCGTCACGGCCTGCCGGAGGAGCCGTGGCACTACTCGCTGCTGGAGCTCAAGTCGGCGAGCTGGGGCTTCTTCCGGGGTCGCGCCGTCGATATCTCCTCCGACGTCGTCGACTCCTGCCGCCCGCTGCCGGTCAAGTCGGATGCGATCGCCGCAGCACTGTGTGTGGAACCCCCGGCCGAGGACGAGCGGCACACCGCTCTCGGTGACGCGCGCTGGGCCCGCCGCTGGTTCGACCGGCTGGCCGGTGACCACTCGTGACCGCCGCCCGGCTGGCCGAGGAGGACCGGGCGGTGCTGCGTCTGGCCGGCGAGCACTGGAACAACGCCGCGGCGAAGGAGCAGGCGATCAGGGACCGGTTCGGCATCTCTCCGGTGCGGTTCTATCAGCGGCTGGCGGCGTTGATGTCGTCGCCGGCGGCGGAGGCGGCGGAGCCGGTGATCGTGCACCGCCTGCAGCGTGTGGTGGCCGCCCGCCGTGCCCGCCGCTGGGGCCGCGGGGAAGAACTCGAGCGCACCGACCCGGCCGTCGCCGCGGCCGCCGTCTCCTACGACCGCATGGTCGAGCGCATCACCTCCAAGCCGCTTCCCGAACCGAGAGAGGACATCTCCGTGCCCGCTGCCGCTCCCCCGGCCGTGCCGCCTCCGCCGCCTGCCGACTTCCTCGCCGTCGGCCTCGATCACCCGAGCCGCAGGGTGCGGAAGCTCGCAGCGGCGGCGCAGAGGGCCGTCGATGAGCTGGTCACCGCTCTGCTGGCGGCTGACCGATGAGCGACTACCTGCCCGGCTCATTCTTCGTGGTCGACGTCGCGGGGCCCGGCGGCTTCTGGATCGGCGTCGCGCAGGCCCTCGTCAACGACGCGTCCCGCTACAAGCATTGCGGCCTGATCCTCCACGCGGACGGCACCATCCTCGAGGCCGAACCTGGTGGCGCTCGGCTGGCCAACATCGCCGAGTACGCCGGCGACGGGCTGATCGTCTGCGATGGACCGGTGCAGCAGTGGCTTGCCGCGAACGTCCTGCCGGGCGATCCCAAGGGGCGCGCCGCGGTCGAGACCACCCTGCGCCGCGACCTCGTCACCCAGGCGCACAACTACGTCGGCATCGGCTACTCGTGGCTGGACTACGCAGCGATCGCCGCCCTGCACCTGCAGCTGCCCTCGAAGGCGCTGCGGCGCTACGTCGCCTCCAGCGGTCATGTGCAGTGCGCCCAGCTCGTCGACGCCGTCTACGCGGCCGAGAGTGTCCACCTCTTCGCGGACGGTCGCCAGCCCGGCGAGGTGTGCCCGGCCGACCTCGCCGCCTGGGCCGAGGACTGGGCGGCCCGGCGGTGACCGGCTACACGTCCGGGCGCACTCGCTCCGGCGGCACGGACCGCACGTACTTCTCCCCGGGCGCCACCGAGTACGTCACCGAGGCCCGCCAGATCCCGTCGGCCCACCGCGACCAGCCCTCGCACAACCCGGCGTACCAACGGCCGTCGCCGTGGAGCACGAGCACCGGACGCGGCTCTTCGAAGTGCCGCACGTCCGCGTCGTCGGCCACGGCCGCAACGGTAGGCGCCGAATGAGCACGATCTATACCGAGCAGGGCCGGCTGCAGCAGCCGTCGGGGCCGGCGAACATGCCGTCCGCGGATCCGGACGGGGCGTGCTGCTGGGGTGCCGTCGCCGGTGATGGTTGCACCTGCTGGACCGCGGTGCTCGACGTCCACCCGACGCCGGTCGTCCAGGAGGGGCCGCATCTGATCCGCCGGCGGATGTGCGCCGACTGCGCCTACCGGCCGGGCTCGCCCGAGCGGGAGGAGCTCGACGGCGACACCCCCGGGTTCACCCGGTCGGATCGGTTCTACTGCCATGCGGGGATGCCTCGCGCGGTCGGCTACCGGCATCCGACGCTCGGTGACGTGGTAGTTCCGGCGCCCACGACCGACGACTACCGGCCGTTCATCCGCGACGGCCGGCCGTGGAAGGCGGACGGGTCCCCGGCGGAGCTGTGCTCCGGGTGGGCCGCACACACCGGCGCCCGGAGGTTGGCGCCATGACGGCCCCGCAACGCATCCGGCGGAGCCGTCGCAAGGGCTGGCGAATGCCCGAAGCCGCGGTCTACGTCGGCCGTGGCGACAAGGAAGGATGGGGCAACCCGTTCCGCGTCGGCCACGAGATCTCCGTCGTCGACTACGAGCCGGGCAAGCGCTACAGCTCCGACGCCTGGGGCTGCGCGATGCCTGTCACCCGGCAGCTCGCCGTCGACCTGTACCGCGCGTGGCTGCTCTGCCGTCCAGCGGCCGTACAGGCAGCGCGAGAGACGCTCGCCGGCCGCGATCTGGCCTGCTGGTGCCCGCTGGATCAGCCGTGCCACGCCGACGTCCTGCTTGAGGTGGCGAACGGTGACCGCGGCTCTCCCTGATACCTGCTCACCCATCGTCGTTCCCGCGCCACCCGGCGCGTCCTACCCGTTCGCCCTGATCCTGAAGGAGGTGTCCCGCCGGTGTCGTGGTTCCGTGTCGGCGACACCGCCGCGACCGATCCTCGGATCCTCGCGCTCGAGGACCCGCGGGATCCGCTGCTCGGGACGCTGTGTTTCGGGTTCCTGGTGAAGCTGGGGACGCAGTCGGCGAACCACTTCACCGACTACGTGATCCACCCTGGGTTCCTGCCGCTCGCGGGCGGTCAGGCCGCGCAGAAGCTGCTGAAGCGGTGCATCGCCGCTGGGCTGATCATCCCGCTCGGCGGCCGCGGCCAGAAGCAACGCTGGAAGCTGATCGACACCGCCCCGGAGCTGTTCCACATCCGACTGAAGGACGAGGTCGCCTGGGAGAAGCAGCAGAAGGCGGACACCCGAAACCCCGCGCTGCAGGAGCCGGTACTGCTCCGCGACGGCGACGCGTGCCGCTGGTGCGCCATCCCGGTGCAGCCGAACGACACGCGCTCCCGCCGCGGCCGGCAGTTCGACCACCTGCGCCCCGGGCAGGCGGCGCGCGGCCCGGAGGACCTGGTGGTTGCCTGCCGGGGCTGCAACGGCGAACGCGGCCGCGACCAGCAGGAGCACCCGGGTGAGACGGCGGACGAGTTCGCAGCCCGCTGGGCGCCGCGCCTTCGCCCACCACCGAAGCAGCTGTTCTTCGTCCGCTCGACCGCTGACTGGCTGACCGAAGCCGGCCACACGATCCCCTCCCGTTCGGTCATCGCCGACCGTGCACCGGCGGCCCGCAACACCCCAACCCCGTCCGTACCCGATGGCGCAACGCACCCGGCGAATGCCGGAGTCGCGGCGCCCCCGCCCCAGACCCGGCCGCGGGCCGGTGGTCAGGACGCACCAGCCGCAACGCACCCCGCACCCGCGGGAGTAGCGGCGGCCGAGTCGCGCAACGACCACCGATCGGTGACCGATCGGTCTGGGGCGGGACGGGTCGGGGTCGGGTCGGTCGCCGGGTCGGGTGGGTCGCCGCCTAGCCGCGCGTCGCCTCCTGGCCCGACCGACCGATCCACCGAGCCCCGGCGCACCCGCCGGGGCCGAAGACGCACCGCTTCTGGAGGCACCCGATGAGGCGCACCCCGCTGGCCAGGTCCAGCATCCTGCCGCGGCGCACACCGTTGACGCGTGCCCGCTCCCGGCCGACACCGAGGCCGAAGCGGAACCCGCTGCCGCCGGACGTGCACCGCCTCGTCGTCGAGCGCGACCGGGGCCGATGCCGGCGATGCGGCGACCGCGGCGTCTCGGTGCACCACCGGATCCCGCGCGGCATGGGCGGCACCCGCTGGGAGGGCATCCACTCGCCGGCGCTGCTCGTCGTGCTCTGCGGGGACGGGACGACGGGATGCCACGGCTGGGTCGAGTCGAACCGGGCGGAGGCCCGTCTGCTCGGCTGGCTGCTGTCCCGGCACCTGTTCGACCTGGACCCCCAGCAGATCCCGCTTCGCTGGTCGGACCGGCCGGACCGGCTGTACCTGCACCACGACGGCACGACGACGTCCGACTGGCCGACCGAGCGGGGGGACGCGTGACGACGCAGCCATGTGTCATCCCCGGCAAGGAGCACGAGGCGGCCCCGGGGATGCTCGTCTGCCGGAAGCACTTCGACGAGCTCGGGCAGTTGCTCCGCGACATCGAAGACGAGGCCATTCACCTCGAGGTCCGACCGTCGATGGCCATCAGCTACGACGCGAGCCACAGCGGCCTGGCCTCGCAGCAGAGCCCGATCCGGCTCACCGCGAAGGCGATTCGCGACCCGCGCCGCGGCACCGGCGTCACGCGAGGTCGCGACCTCGACGAGCTCGGCTGGGACGACACTCCTTCGGCGATCGAGACGCTGCACTCGCGGGCCCGTCAGGTTCGCGAGGAGCGCGATCTCGCCGTGCCGACGACGACGGTGCTGCTCGGCCGCGCCCCGCGGCCGCCGGGCACCATCGGCCCGGTCTGCGATCGGCTCTGCTTGCACGACTCCTGCGGACCGTGGATCACCGACACGATTCGGGCGCCGGCCACGCTCACCGGCGAACGAGACCTGCTCACGCGACAGCTGCCGTGGATCGCCGAGCAGCCGTGGGTCGATGAGTTCTACGACGAGATCCGCACACTGCTCGCCGCGCTGCGCTGGGTGAACGGCAGCCAGCGGATCCCAGTCGGGATGTGCGAGACGTTGCTTCCCGACGGGTCGCTGTGCGAGGGCCAGGTGTGGCACGTCCTGATCAAGCCCGACGGGAAGGTCATCCGCGAGGACGCCCGGTCGATTCCCGACCCGGAGGACGAGCCGGGGTTCCGATGCGCCGCGTGCCGTCGGGTGTGGACGGGCACGGAGGCGGTTCGGAAGCGGGACGACATGTGGCGCGACGAGCAGAACCGTCGCACCCAGCGGGCAGGATCGACAGCGTGACCGAGGTAGTTCTTCTCGACACCGCCGAGGAGATCGCGCGCTGGCTGCCCGGCCGCGGCATCACCCCCCGCCAGCTGCGGCAGTGGGCCAAGCGCGGCCACATCACCCGCTACCCGGGCGACCTGTACCGCGCCCTCGAGGTCGCCGACTACCTCGAGAAGCGACCCGACTCGAACCAGCGACGCGCCGCCGCGATGACGCTCCATTGCGCAGCGTCACGACGTCTGACACCATGAGGCCACGCGACGCATCCCCTGAGACGGGTCGAGGGCTCGCGGAACGCCTCTACCGCGAGACCGCCGACGTGACTCGGTGCGTCTGGCCAGGGTGTGAACTGTCGCTCCAGCACTACCGGATCGGTCCGCTGTGCGCGCCTCACGCGAATGATGTCGCCGAAGCGCTGGCCGCAGCCCGCGCCGCACCGATCACGAATGCGCAGGTTGCTGCGGAGTTCCGGCGCCAGTCCGAACGAGCAGCGGCAGAGGCGCGCGCTCGTAGTCGTGCGACTGCACCGGGCTGGATCTACTACCTGCGCATCGGCGATCGCATCAAGATCGGTTACAGCCGGGATGTGAAGCGACGGATGCGCGCCTACCCGCCGGACTCGAAGCTGCTCGCCGTGCACCCGGGCACCCCGCAGATGGAGACCGAGATGCACCAGCGCTTCGCCGGTAGCCGAGCTGCCGGCCGCGAGTGGTTCAACGAGACGGTCGACCTGCGTGAGCACATCGCGGCGGTGATCGCCCAGTTCGGGGACCCGCGGCAGCACCGTCACCAGTTCCGGCGCGGAGCAGCTCGGGTCTGAGTGGAGGTGCCGCGTGCTAACCACCCGCGATGTGCACCGCCTGGCCGAGCTCGATCAGCGGATCCGCGATGCGCTCGCCGATGTGCGCCGAGCACGGGTCGCGCTGGCGCACTCGACGAACGCCGACAGCATCCGTGTGCATGACGAAGCGCAGTCCGCGCTCGACGGTCTGCTCGAGCGGCGGTTCGCGTTGCAGCCTCGCCGGCCGAGCTGGCGCAGCTGATGCCGCGCAAGGTCACGACCACCACGCGTGGCCTGGGCTGGGTGCATCAGCAGCAGCGCGCGCGACTGCTCCGGGCGCACCGCGACGGATCGCCGTGCCCGTGCCTCGACGACGGCCGCTGCGGCCCGGCCTGCCCGTGCCGACCAGCCGGTCACGGGCTGCCGATGTACAAGGACCCAGCCCGTAACCGGGATGGTGCACCGCTGGAGGCGGACCACACGGTGGCCCGATCACAGGGTGGTAGGCGTGCTGATCGGCTATTGCTGAGGGTTTGCAATCGCAGTCGGGGTGATGGGACTCGCGACTCGGTAATGGCAAATCCGAAATGGTGGACGCGCGACTGGACCGGGACGACGACGCGCGTCTGACCTGCGGTGATGCCACCTGCCCCGCGTCGAAAATCTTGATATGCGCGCTCGACTCCCGCCGCTCAGTCAAAAAAATCCGTATGCCGAAAAAACCACCAAAATGGCCCGGGCCACCAAGATCAACTAGGGATGGCCGTCATGACCCGTCGCCGGTGGCGTAACGAGGCGGACGAGGACGCGCCGGCGGTCGGCCCGGTGGAGACGCAGGTCCGGGCCGAGCTGGTGAAGCTCGGCTGGGACGAGACCACCCCAGGGCATCTGTCGACGACGGCGTCGGTGTGCATCGCGATCGCGGAGACGCTCGACCGGACGAACGCGGCCCGCGACGTCGCGTCGTTGTCGCGGGAGCTGTCGGCCCGCCTCCGGGAAGCGCGTGAGGCCAGTGGCGGGAGGCGGCTGAGTGTCGTGGAGCAAGCCGCTGCTCGCCGAACGCGTCGGGCTGCAGGATCCGCGGATCCTCATCGTTCCGCAGGCTGACGACTGGGGTGCCTGCGACGACGCGTTATTCCTGATCGAAGGGCTGCGTACTGCCGAGGGTGAGCCGCTCATCGAGCTGATGCCCTGGCAGGAGCTGATCCCGTCGCACGCGTTCGCGCGCCGCGGCGAGATGTGGGCCGCCTCCGACGTCGGAATCTGTGTCAGCCGGCAGAACGGCAAAGGCGGGGTGCTCGAGGCGCTCGTCCTCTGTCACCTGCTGCTCTTCGGCGCTCGGCGGGTGCTGTGGACGGCGCAGCTGCAGCGAACCGCCTCCGATGCGCACAAGCGCATGGTGGCGCTGTTCAGGTCCTGCCCCGACCTGGCCGAGATGCTCGACAAGACGTCCCGGGACGGCGGCATCACCTACGGCGCCGGGAACGAGACGATCCGGCTGAAGACCGGCCAGGAGATCAAGTTCTTCACGAGGTCGAAGGACGCCGGCCGCGGTCTGCCGGCCGACGTGCTGATCCTCGACGAGGCGTACGACCTGACCGAGTCCGAGCTCGCGGCGCTGCGGCCGACGCTGAAGACCGCGGCGAACCCGCAGGTCATCTACACGTCGACGCCGCCGGACGAGGATGTTCACCCGAACGGCGTGGTGCTGGCGCGGATCCGCAAGCGGGCGATGGCGCAGTCCGGTGACGCTCGCCGGCTGTGGATGGAGTGGTCGGTTCCGACGCTCGAGGAGCTCACGGCGGCCGCCGAACAGCAGGGGCAGAAGCTGCTCGGCGATCCGCGACTGCGCGACCCGGCGGTGTGGGCCCGCGGGAATCCGTCGCTGGGCTACCTGTTCGGCGAGGAGACCATCCGGGCCGACCTGGAGAACATGGGTGCCCGCCAGTTCCTCGTCGAGGACCTGTGCGCACCGGATCACTGGCCGGACCCGGACGCGGTTGACGCCGCGAGCATCGCGATCGCCCCGCAGACGTGGCGGGATCGGCGGGATCCCCAGTCGAAGGCGCTGGACCCGGTGGTGGTCGGCATCGACGTGTCGCCGCAGCGGGTGTCGTCGATCTCGGTGGCCGGCTGGCGCGCGGATGGGCGGATCCACGGGGAGCTGGTGCAGTCGGCGCCGGGCACCGGGTGGGTGGTGCCGATGCTGCTGGAGATCGTCACCGCGGTCGATCCGGCGGCCCTGGTCATCGACGGGAAGGGCCCGGCGTCGACGCTGCTGGCCGATATTCGCGCGGAGGGTCTCGATCCGCAGGTTCTGTCGTCCGCGGAGCGGTCGCAGGCCGACGACGGTCTGGTGAAGGACATCGAACAGGACCGTCTGGAGCTGCCGGGGGTGGAAATGCCGCCGCTGGACGCCGCGGCGGAGGCCGCTACGTGGCGGGAGTTCGGCGACCTGCGGTTCTTCGAGCGTCGCGCGGGCGGCGCGGGGATCTCGCCGCTGGTGTCGCTGTCGCTGGCCCGGTTCGGGCTGCTGGTGCACGCCGCGCAGCCGCAAAGGCCGCCTTCGCGGCCGCCGGAGCCGGTGAAGGCCGCGCCGGCCGGGGACGACCGCGAGCTCGACCTTATGACCGCTGGGTTCTGACCGGGAGGAGACGGCGATGACGACCAAGATGCCGCCGGCCCCGGTCACGGAGCTCGGCTACGCGACCGCGTACAGCAGCTCGTGGTGGCTCTCGGCGGAGCAGGAGCAGACGCCGGAGCTGCGCTGGCCCCTGTCGATCTTCGTCTACGACCGGATGGCTCGGCAGGACGCGCAGGTGCAGTCGGTGCTGCGGGCGGTGACGCTGCCGGTGCGCCGCACCCCGTGGTCGATCGAGCAGGGGCCCGCGTCGGAAGAGGTCACCAGGTTCGTCGCGGACAACCTGGGGCTGCCGGTGTCGGGGAAGCCCGCGGCGCCCTCGCCGCGCACGCGGGACCGGTTCTCGTGGTCGAAGCATCTGACGCAGGCGCTGCTGATGATCCGCTACGGCCACATGTTCTTCGAGCAGGTGTACCGGATCGGCGACGACGGCCGGGCATACCTGCGGAAGCTGGCGCCGCGGATGCCGCAGACGCTGATGGCGATCAACGTCGACCGCGACGGCGGGCTGGCGTCGATCCAGCAGTACGGGACGCTCGACGGCTCCGCGCAGGACGTGACGATCCCGGTGAGCCGGCTGGTCGGCTACATCCACGAGCAGGAGGGCGGCAACTGGCTGGGCCAGTCGCTGCTGCGGCCGGCGTACAAGCACTGGCTGCTGAAGGACCGGCTGATCCGGGTGCAGGCGCAGACGATCGAACGCAACGGCATGGGCGTACCGGTCTACACGGCCGACCCGGAAGAGGCCGATCTGGAGCCGGGTAAGAAGCTGGCCCAGGGCTTCCGGTCGGGTGAGAACTCGGGCGCCTCGATCGCCTCCGGCGCGAAGCTCGAGCTGAAGGGCGTCACGGGCACGTTGCCGAACGCGCAGACGGCGATCGACTACCACGACCAGCAGATCGGCCGGTCGGTGCTGGCGCACTTCCTGAACCTGGGCACGCAGACCGGGTCGTGGGCACTCGGCAGCACGTTCGCGGATTTCTTCTCGATGTCGCTGCAGACGCTGGCGCAGCAGGTCGGCGACATCACCCAGCAGCACGTCGTCGAGGACCTGGTCGACATCAACTTCGGCCCGGACGAGCCGGCGCCCCGGCTCACCTTCCAGGAGATCGGGTCGCGGCACGCGGTCACCGCTGAGGCGATCGCCCTGCTCGTCAACTCCGGGGTGCTGCTGCGGGAGCCGGCGCTCGAGCGCTACATCCGCGAGACGTACGGCATCCCCGACAAGGAGCCGCTGCCCGGGCAGGAGCCGCCGCCGGCCGCCCCTGCGCCCTCGACGACGCCGGCGCCGACGGGCACGGGCGAAGGAGCTGACAGCTGATGCCGAACGAGGAACGGGTCCGCCGGATGCGCGCGGCGCTGGCCCTCACCGGGCAGCGGGCCGCCCGCACCGACGACCCGCCGCCCTGGTACCGGATCGACGTCCGCGCCGAGACCGTCGGCAAGCAGAGCGGCGGGGACTCGGCGAGCTCCTCGAGAGCCGCCAGCTCGACGGCCGACGTGTACGTGTTCGACCGGATCGGCGGCTGGTTCGGCGTCTCCGCGGACGACTTCGTCCGTGACGTGGCCGGCCTCGACGTCGACCACATCAACCTGCACCTGAACTCCCCCGGCGGCGACGCCGCGGAGGGGACGGCGATCGCGAACGTGCTGCGGCAGCACCGGGCCGACGTCACCGTGTGGGTCGACGGCCTGGCCGCGTCGGCGGCCTCGGTGGTCGCGATGGCCGGTGACGAGGTCGTGATGGGCATCGGCGCGCAGCTGATGATCCACGACGCGTGGGCGCTGTCGATCGGCGACGCCGGCGACATGCGCAAGGCCGCGGCGATGCTCGACTCGACCAGCAACGCGCTCGCATCCACGTACGCGGCGAAGGCGGGCGGCACGGCGGCCGACTGGCGCGCGGTGATGCAGGCGGAGACCTGGTACACCGCCGAGGAGGCCGTCACCGCGGGCCTGGCCGACCGGGTCGCCACCGAGGACGACAACGGATCGTCGTCCGGCGAGCAGGTGGTGCCCGGGCAGTCGTCCGGCATGTGGGACCTGTGGGACTCCCTGGCCGCCGCTGACCGTCACGCCGACGTCGTCCGCGCCCTGTACGCGCACGCCGGCCGCGCCGACGCGCCCCCACCCCGGATCCCGGCTGGCGCCGGGTCCACGAAGACCCCCGCCGCGTCCGCGGACGGGTCCACGCACAAGGAAGGGAGCACGCCCGTGCCTTTCACGGACGAGCACCTGGCCAGCCTGCGCACGAAGCTCGGACTCCCGGCGGACGCCGACGAGGACAAGATCGTCGCGACGGTGGCTGAGGTGATGGAGGAGTTCGTCAAGGAGCCCGACGGAGAGCCGGCCAAGGCCGCGCTGCCCGAGGGCGCCGTGGCGGTCGACAAGGAGCTGTTCGAGCAGCTCCGCGCCGACGCCGCGGCCGGCCGCGAGGCCCGCGAGGAGCAGCGGCAGGCGCAGCGGGAGCAGCTGGTGCAGGCCGCCGTCAAGGACGGCCGGATCGCGCCGGCGAGCAAGGAAAAGTGGCTGAACGCGCTGAAGGTCGACCCGGACGGCGAGAAGAACCTCGCCAGCCTGGAGAAGGGGCTGATCCCGGTCAACGAGCTCGGCCACGGCAGCCTGGACTCGGCCAACGACCAGGACAACCTCAGCGATGCCGAGCTCGACGAGCTCGCGGGGCTGATCGGCGTGTCGAAGGAGGCGCTCCGGTGAGCAACTACCTGCCGAAGTTCGACGTCGACGACGCGTTCACGCTCACGGCGTCGGCGACCATCACCGGCGGCCAGCTGGTGACGGCCGCGGGCGCCCCCGCCGGGGCGAACGCCGTCAACTGGGTCGGTGTTGCCGGCTACGACGTGGTCTCGGGTGACGACTTCACCGTGTTCTACGGCGAGCACCAGCGTCTGACCGCCGCCGGCGCCATCGCCGCGGGGGCGCTCGTGAAGTGCGCCGCCAACGGTCAGGTGACCACCTACACGTCCGGGACCGACAGCGCCGACACCCGGGTTGGCGTCGCGATGGAGGCTGCCTCCGGAGCGGGTTCGGTCATCTGGGTTCGGACCCTCTGAGGAGCCTCTGATGCCTGAATTCGCACCGTCTCCGGCCACGATCAATGGCCAGCTCATCACCGTCGACCGGCTGATCAACAACCCGGTCCTGATCTACCGTCTGCTGCGCACCCTGGTGCAGCAGCGGCTCGTGGGCGACAAGCTGCTCACCGGGCGGGTCGACCTGACCGGCTCCGGTACGGCCGTCTACGAGATCGCCGAGTCGATCTTCGCCGACATGGACGACGAGGTCGTCGCCCAGCTGGCCGAGTACCCGACGTCGACCGACCAGCCGGGCACGATCGCGAAGGCCGACACCGTGAAGCGCGGCCTGTCGACCCTCATCTCCGACGAGCTGATCGCCCGGGCCCGGGTGCAGGGCCCGGACCCGGTCGTCCGGAAGCTGATCAAGCTGGCGAACCGGATCGCGTTCACCTTCGACGCGCTGTGCCTGTCGGCGATCGCCACCGCGGTCACCCAGACGCAGACCGCGTCGGCTGCGTGGAGCGACGAGGCCAACGCGAACCCGCTGCGGGACATCCTGCTCGCGGCCGCGCAGGTCGACGAGCTCAACCAGGGCTACGTGGTGGACACGGCCGTGTGCCGGCCCACGGCGTGGGCTGAGGTCATCTCCTCGGCGAAGGTGCTGGCGAACACGCCCCGCGAGAACGCCCCGGTCACCATCACCGGGAACCTGGTGTCGATCGGTGGGCTGAACATCCGCAAGAGCACGAACCTGCCGGCCGGGGTCGATGCGATGGTGGCCGACTCGACGCTGCTCGGGTCGATCGCGCGGGAGAACCTCGGCGGCGGCTACCAGGGCGACTACGGCGACGTGGAGTCCAAGCGGATCCGGCTCGACGAGAACGACGGCTGGAAGATCCAGGCCCGCAAGGTGGCTGTGCCGATGGTGCAGGAGCCGGGCGCAGCAGTGAAGATCACGGGGGTGGCGGCCTGATGGCGAAGCAGCTGGTCGGGAAGGCCCCGCTGTCCCTGGTGCGCACCGTCGACAGCGGCATGGAGTACGTGTACGCCGGTAAGCCGGTGCCTCGCAGCGCCGACCCGGCCGACGTGCGTCGTCTCCTCGACGAGGGCTTCCTCGTTGAGGTCGCCTCGGTGGAGGCGGCGGCGGAGGTCGAGGTCGAGCAGCCGGACGATCCGGGGCTGGTCAACGCCGAGCAGCCTGACACCGGCGATGGGGACGAGGCGGCGCCGCGTCCCCCGCGGGCCGCGGCGAAGGAGGTCTGGGTCGACTATGCCGTCGCACAGGGCGTGGACCGGGCCGCGGCGGAGGCGCTGACGAAGCAGGAGCTCGTCGACCGCTTCCCGCCCGCGAGCGTCTGACCCCTGCCGGGAGGAGGTCCTCATGGCTCTGCTGGATTCGCAGATCGTCAAGGACCTCCTCCCGCAGGAGGACCTTTCTGACGAGCAGATCACGGCGGCGATGCGGCTGGTTGCCGGCTGGCTGAAGAAGGCCGCGGGCCTGCCCGCGCTGCCCGACCAGTTGGCCGACGACGACCCGCTGTTCTCCCCGGCGCTCGAGCTGACGGTGCTGCAGGTCAGCAACGTCGAGGGCCTGGACCGGATGACGGTCGGGCCGACGACGAAGCAGTGGCCGCGGCCGGTCAACGGCGTCAAGGAGCGGCGGGACGCGATCCTCGACGAGGTTCGGCGGACGTTCCTGCTGCAGCCCAGAGGCGAGTTTCCCTGCGCGCAGCGCTACCCGGATCCGGCGTACGGGGTCACTCCGTGGTGGAACCGCAGCAACGACAGTGGCACCGACGGTGTGCCGTGGTGGCTGCAGTCGTGAAGCTCGGCAACGACACGATCGTGCTCGTCACCCGCACACCGTCGGGGCAGGACGACGACCTGGGTAACCCGATCCTGGTCGACTCCTACCTGCAGGTGCGGTGGTGTCAGGTGTCGCCGGCGACCTCGTCGGAGGCCCCGGACCGCGCGGTGCCGACGATCTCGGGGCTGACGGTGCTCGCGCCGCCGGCGACGCCGCTCGGTGACGTGGATGCGGTGATCTGGCCGGCCACCGCCACCGGCGACCCGGACACCCCGTGGACGGGCCCGACGTACGAGGTCGTGGGTGATCCCGGCGACTGGGGGACGGCCGTGCAGGCCCACCTGCAGAGGAGCCGCTGATGCCTTCCCCGCTGTACCTGCAGCTGCGCCGGGTGATGAAGTCCGAGCGGGTCCGGTCGAAGCTGGCTGAGGTCGCCGACGGGATCGAGCGCCGCGCGCAGCAGTTGGCGTTGGAGGACACCGCGGATGACGCGGAGGATGTGCAGATCGGGCGGGAGGACGGCACCCGCCCGGCGGGCCGCCCGTTCTCGCGGGTGACGGCATCCCTGGACCAGGAGTTCGGCACGTCGAAGGTGGCGCGCCGCCGGATCCTGGGCCGGTCGATCCCGTGACCGCACCGCGGGTCAGCAAGGACGTCGACGTCGAGGCCCTGGTCGCGGCCTGGCTGAAGGCGCAGGCCGCCGAGGCCCAGTCGTCGGTGCATGTCGGCACCCGGCTGCCCGACGCCATCACCGGCGACGTGCTGCAGCCGGCGTTCGCCGGCGGCTCCCAGGACTACGCGAACGCTCTGCTCCGGGTCGACGTCGCGGCGTTCCGCCCGGGCGCCGAGGGCGCCGCGCGGCCGGTCGCCTCGCTGGCGCACGGCTGGATGCGCGCCCTGGACGGGCAGACCGTCGAGCTTGACGGCGTCCCGCAGAGGGTCAACGCGGTGCGCATCTGGGCGCCGAGGCAGCACCGGTTCTGGTCCCAGTCGGTCGACCGGCAGATCACCACCTACGAGCTGGACCTGCCCGTCCTGCTCTGAGCCCCCGCCCTCTGTTCCCCCGCTGCCCCGCTCAGGGGAGGCGGTCAGCAACCACGCCCCGGGAAGGGCGACTCATCCCCTGAGAAGGAGTGAACACGGTGACGACACCGCTCACTGGCACCATCGACGAGATCGCCGCCGGCAACGCCGGGCAGGTCCTCCGGTTCCGGAAGCTGGCCGTGCTGATGGCCAACTACACGGACCCGGCCATCACCACGATCGTCGACTCGACCGACGGGACCACCCTGTCGATCGCCGGCGAGTACAAGACCGTCGGCTACCTCGACTCGCAGCAGGGCGGGGTGCTCACGCCGTCGATGACGACGTCGGACTCGATGGCCTACGGCAAGGTCCAGCCGATCAACGAGTACACGACCGCCCGTGGGCTGACCGTCGCCTTCACGATGAAGGAGTCGCAGAAGACCGTCTTCGAGGGCTACTACGGGCTGGACCTGTCGGCGATCCAGGCGAAGTCCACCACCAAGGAGATCACCTGGGACGTACCGGACCTGCCTCCCGTGTTCTACAAGCGGATTCTGCTGCTCGGGCAGCACGGTGACGGCGCGGACGCGATCTGGGGCGGCCAGTTCCTGCCGAGGTGCGCGCTGTCCGACATCGGCGCGCAGACGTACTCCGACGCCGACGACTTCGTCTACCCGGTGACGTACAAGACGCTGACCGACGACGCGATCGGCACCGGGCAGCGGCCGTTCTTCGCCGGCCCCGGCCTGGCATCGCTGGGCGCGACGCCGCTGGGCTTCACCGTCGGCGCCTGAAGTCGTGCGGCAGCCCGGTCTGGGTGGGGCGGGCCGCCGCACTCTTCTCCTCCCGCCCGCATCCCTGCACGTGATGATCCTGGAGGTCCCGGCGATGGCCGAGCGCATCACTCTCTACTCCCCCGACGGCCGGCCGTACTCCACGGCGTCCCCGACGGAGATCACCCGCCTGAAGGCCGGCTACGGCTACACCGAGACCGCCCCGCAGCAGCTTGCCGTCGCGGCCCCAGCCGGGACGCCGCGGCAGGTGTTCGACCCGGCCGGGCACACCGTCGACCAGGTCAACGCGTTCATCGCCGAGCATCCGGAGCTGGCCGACGCGGTCGTCGCCGCCGAACGGCAGGGAAAGAACCGCTCGAGCATCGTCGCCGGCTGACCGCGCCCACCCACCCGATCCACCACCACCGGCGTGCAGGAAGGCCCACCCATGCCACCGCGTCCCCGCAAGGCTGCCCCGGCGACGAAGGCCGGTCCGAAGAAGCTGAGCACGCTGGAGCGGCTGCGAGCGCAGTCCGATACCGGGTTCACCCCCGAGCCGTACCGGATCGATGACGTGACGCCGCCGATCCTCATCCAGGCGCCGGATTCGGCCGAGCAGCAGTTGGCGTTCAACGAGTTCTTCAACAGCGACGGCACGTTCATGATCGGCGACGCCAGGCGGATCCTGGAGACCGCGTGCGGTGACCAGTTCGGCCGGGTGTGGGATCTGGTCCGCCACGAGAAGCTGCCGGTGCTGCTCGCGCTGATCAACGACATGGGCCGGCACTTCGACGAGCAGAACGCGATCGAGTTCGTCAGTGAGGATGACGTCCCGGGGGGTACCGCGGCCTCGTCGACCTGATCGACCGCTACGGCGAGGCCATCCTCATCGACTTCCGCGGCCGCTACCACATCGACCTGGTCGACTACTTCCGCGGGGACCGCCCGTGGTGGGAGTTCTCGGTGCTGCTCCGCGGGCTGCCCTCACACAGCCACTACGTGTCGGCGTACCGGGACGACCCCGAGGTGGCCGAGTGGGTGGCCGCGCAGCCGGAGCGGGCCCGCTGGTCGCCGCCGCCGCAGGAATGGGACCTCGGCACGGAGTTGCAGGCGGCGATCTTCGACCGCATCGGTCAGCTGATCACCGCGGTGGTGAACACCTCCGGCCGTGTGGCGAAGCCGGTGCCGGCGCCTCCGCGGTTCTCCCGGCCGGTGACGGCGATCGAGAAGGCGAAGGCGCGCGCCGAGGCCCGGATCGAGCTGGAGCTCGACTCCCTGATTCGCGCCGCGCACGAGACCTACGCCGCCGAGCACGGGAAGGAGGGGCGAGATGCCCACAGCCGGTAATGCCGACGTCGTCTGGGTGGACGTCCTTCCCTCCTTGGTGGGCTTCGCCCCGAAGCTTCGCGCCGGCCTGCGCGCTGCCGGCGTCGAGGCGGCTGCTGGCGGCTCGGCCGCGGGTCGTGCTTTCGGGGCGTCGTTCGGCACGTCCGCGGCGGCGGCGGTCGAGGCCGCGTCGACGAAGGTCGCCGTGGCGCAGAAGCGCGCCGCGGACGCTACCGGCCGGCTGACGGTCGCTCAGACGCGGCTGACCGAGCTCACTGACAAGAGCACGGCCTCGGCGTCGCGGTTGGCGGCCGCCGAGGAGGCGGTCGCGAAGGCGCAGCGCAACCTGACCCTGCAGACCGATGCCGTCGCGCGGGCGGAGGCGGCGCAGGCCCGGGTGCAGGCCGACGTGACCGCGTCGACGACGGTAGCCGCGGACCGGCAGGCGCTGCTGGCCACGCGGATGGGCGAATCGGAACTGGCCGCGAAGTCGCTGCGCGGCTCGATGGGGCTGGCGTCGAAGACACTGACGGCTGCGTTCACGCTGACCCTGCCGGCGATCCCGATCGTCGAGGCGGTGCGGAAGGCGTCGGAGTTCAACGCGGCGATGACGCGCATCCAGACGCAGGCCGGCGCCACCCGGGCGGAGATCGTCAAGCTGTCCCCGGCCGTGCTGAACATGGCGTCGAAGCTGGTCACGAACTCCCCGGAGGAGCTGGCGACCAGCCTGTACCACGTCTACTCCACGGGCCTCCGGAGCAAGCAGGCCCTGGACGTGGTGGCCACCGCGGCGAAGGCCGCGAACGTGGCCGGAGCGGACCTCGAGGAGACGACGAACGCGCTGACGGCGACCGTCGCGAGCGGCATCGGCGGGTTCAAGAACTACGACCAGGCGGTCGGCGCGCTGAACGCCACCGTCGGCGCCGGCGACATGAAGCTGTCCGACCTGAACGAGGCCCTCGGGTCCGGGCTGCTGGCCCGGGTGAAGCTCTTCGGGGTCAACCTGACCGACGTCGGCGCGGCGCTGGCCACCTTCGGTGACAACAACGTGCGGGGCGCGGACGCGGCGACGATGCTGCGCACCGCCGTCGAGGCGTTCGCGGTCCCCGCGCGCGGCGGTCAGAAGATCCTCGACGCGCTGGGCCTGAAGGCCGGGCAGTTGGCGAAGGACCTGCAGCAGGGCGGCCTGAACCAGGCCGTGACCGATCTGCGTGACCACCTGCTGAAGGCAGGCATCGCCGGGGACCAGGTCGGCGCGATCATCACGCAGGCCTTCGGGAAGAAGGCCGGCGGCGGCGTCGCGCTGCTGATCGGCCAGTACGACCGGCTGCAGCAGAAGTACGAAGAGGTGAAGGCGGGGCAGGACGGGTTCACCAAGTCGTGGGAGGCCACGACGAAGACCGCCGCGTTCGCGTTCGCCTCGCTGAAGTCCTCGGTCGAGGTGCTCGGCATCCGGATCGGGAACTCGCTGCTGCCGCCGCTGTCGAAGGTGGCCGACTGGCTGTCGCAGACCGGCGTGCCGGCGATCGAGAACTTCGGGCGGAAGGTGGAGGGCCTCTTCCACTCGACGGCGGTGAGCGGGTTCACCTCCACGGTGAAGGGCCTGTTCGACGGGCTGAAGTCCGGGGTCGCCGCGGTGACGCCGGTGATCGGCGCCCTGGCCGGCGACGTCGGCCACCTGGCGTCGCAGTTCGTCGGCTCCGGCGGCCTGCACGATCTCGCGGTGGCCACGGGTGCAGCGTTCTCCGGGCTGGTCGGGGCGTTCCGCGGGGTGTCGTCGGTGGCGGTTCCCGCGGTGGGTGGGCTGGTGCACGCCTTCGGGTCTCTGCCGGGCGAGGTGCAGGCCGCGGTGGTGGCGTTCGGGTTGCTGCGGCTGGGGATGGCGGCGAATTGGTTCGACGGGATCGCCCTGCGCGCCCTGTACCTGGGCGACACGGTCAAGGCGATGGGCGTGAAAGTGGTGGCCAGTCTGGGCCTGATGAAGGCCGCGTACCGGGAGACGGCGGCGCAGGCCGCGTTCCTGTCGACGGTGCAGGGCGACAGCGCGGCGCTTGCCGGGGCGCGGGGGGCGCTCGCCGGTCTGGGCGCCGCAGCCGGGACCGCCGCGCGCGGGGGGCTGGCGGCGATGCGGACCGGTGCGTCGGGGCTGCTCCGTGTTCTCGGCGGTCCGTGGATCGCTGGGCTGCTCGCAGCCGGGGTGGGTGTCGCCGGTCTGGTGGCGATGATCAAGGCGCACAACGCCGCGGTGGAGAAGTCCATCCGCGACGTGCAGCAGTGGAACGAGACGATCGCGCTCGGAATGGGTGGCCAGGCCGCGATCAAGGCCGGGCAGAACCTCGACGAGCTCCGGCAGCACATCGCCAGCCTGCAGAAGCAGATCGCCTCCGCCGGTAACCAGCCGAACGACCCGTCGAGCCGGAACTACATCGACGGCCTACGCATGAAGCTCAAGGAGCTCCAGAACCAGCTAGACCAGGGCAACGCGGCTTGGAAGCGGCAGGCCGCGGCGATGACCCCGGTGGAGGAGGCGACGCAGCGCGTCAAGATCGCCACCCAGGACATGACGGACGCGCTGCACAACAACCCACCGAACTCGCACGCGGTTGCGGTCGCCGCACAGAACCTCGCGGACGCGAACGCGAACCTCGCGACCGAGACCTCCCGGGCGAACGACGCGCAGAAGACGCAGATCAAGCGGCTTCAGGAGCAGGCGTCCTCGGCGCTGACCTCGATCCAGAACGGTATCGCCGCGCAGCAGGCCCAGCAGGGCCTCAACGACACGATCACTCAGTTCAACAAGGATGCAGCCACCGGCCAGGTGTCCGCCGCGCAGCTGTCGGAGGAGCAGTCGGCGATCGCCCAGTCGGCCATCTCGGCCGCGCAGGCCGCCGGCACGTACGCCGCGTCTCAGGCGAAGGCGAAGGGCGTCACCGACACCACGAACGCGGCGAACCAGGCCCAGCTGCAGGTGCTCGAGCAGGTCGCCAAGCAGATGGGCACCGCGACGCCGACCGCGATCCTGCAGGCCATCCAGGCGCTGCACGGTGCGACGATCATGGCCGGGAACGTGAACGATGCCGTCAGCAAGATGGGCCTGACGGCGGCCACCGAGTCCGATCGTTTCCGCAAGGAGTTCCAGGGCAACGCCACGGTCCTCAAGGGCGTCACCGACGGTCAGATCAAGGACCTGCAGGACCTCGGCTACACGGTCGTCCACCTGCCTAACCACCAGATCGTGGTTGCGGCGAATACGCAGGCCGCGCGGGACGCGATCACTCAGCTGACGAAGGACTACCACAACTACTCGATCAACCTGGGGGTCGGCGGCATCGGTGGCCGGTTCGCGGCGGCGACCGGTGCTGTGCTGCCCGGCTGGACGCCGGGGCGGGATGTGCACCGTTTCACCTCGCCGACCGCTGGGGTTGCGCTGGACCTGTCCGGAGGTGAGGGCATCGCCCGCCCGGAGGTCGTGCAGGCGATGGGCCCGGGCCGGTTCATGGGTCTCAACGCCGCCGCTCGCTCGGGTGGTGTGTCCGGCGTTCGTAAGGCACTGGGGTTCGCCGCCGGCGGGATGCTTCCGGATTGGTCGCTGCTTGCCCGCGTCGGGATCGACCCGGGGTCGCTCGCGGCCGCGGAGAAGCAGTTGGCGGCGGCGGCGCGGGCGTTCGCGCCGGGTGTCCCGTCGAACCCGAACGCGAACGCGCTGCTGGCGCAGCGGATGGGCGCCGCGCTCGGTTGGGGATCCGGGGCGGAATGGGCGGCCTGGTACGCGCTCGGGCAGAGGGAGTCGGGCTGGCGGAACACCGCCCAGAACCCGACGTCGACCGCGTACGGGATCGCGCAGTTCCTCGACTCCACGTGGGCGACGGTCGGGCTGCGGAAGACGTCGGACGCGGCCACCCAGATTCTGGGCATGGAGCGTTACATCAAGGGCCGCTACGGCGACCCGATCGGCGCCTGGGGACACGAAACCCGCTACGGCTGGTACCACGGCGGCGGCCCCGTCGAGGGCCCGCCCGGTGCGACCGTCCCCGCGTACGTGCAGGTCGGTGAGCGGGTGCAGACAGCACCCGAGGACCGGTACACGCAGCGGCTCGTCACCGCAGCCTTGAACCTCGACCGCGCCGGCAGCTCACCTCGCACGGTGATCTACGACCAGCGCGAGGTCTACGCGCACGTCGACTACCGGCAGTTGTCCCGCCAGATGGCGAAGGACCAGGCGGCGAACGAGTGGTTGGCCAGTGGCTGACCGGTTCACCTGGACCGGCGCGGACGGGACCGTGATCAACCTGTCGGACACCGACGCTGGCTACCTGGTGGCCCCGGACGGCACGACCGGGCTGCGTTCCCCCGCCTATTCGGTGATCGCCACTGAGTACGCCGGGATCGATGGGCAGACGCTGCAGTCGATCAAGGCTGCGGACCGGAATCCGACGCTCGGGGTGGAGATCAACGCCGACACCGAGGCGGAGTTCCGGGCGAAGGCCCGGGGGCTGGTGCGCGCGATGCGGCCGAAGGCCGGCGCGGGCACGCTGACCGTGGCGAACGAGACCGGCGAGCGGCGGTCCCTGACCTGCTACTGCATCGGCGGTCTGGAGGGGGACGCCTCGCTGAGCTCGGAGCTGCCTGGCCGCTGGTGGCGGGCCGTGGTGAAGCTGTATGCCCCCGATCCATGGTGGCTGGGCGACGAGAAGACGGTGTCGATCGGCCTGGGCGCGCCTACGCCGTTCTTCCCGTTCTTCCCGCTGGTGCTGTCGTCGTCCACGGTGCAGGGCCAGTACACGGTCGATCTGTCGGACTCGGACACGCCCGCGTTCCCGGTGTGGACGATCACCGGGCCCGGCAGCTCGCTGGTGCTGACGAACAACACGACGGGCCGGTCACTGACGGTGGGGGCGTCACTGGCCTCCGGTGAGCAGATGGTGATCGACACCCGGCCCGCGTATCAGTCGGTGCGTCGTGGTGACGGCACGAACCTGCTGGGCTCGGTGGACGGCTACCCGGACCTGTGGCCGCTGGTGGAGGACGTCAACGACATCACGGCGGCGCTGAACGGCGCCTCGTCGAACTCGCGGATCTACGGGTCGTGGCAGCCGCGCTACTCAGGGATCTAGGGGGACGTCGTGCGCCTGTGGACTGAGGAACGTCCGTACGACCCGCAGCTCTGGGAGTTCTACCGCCCGGGATCCACCCTGCACATCGGTCGAGGCCCCCAGATCACTGGAGCCTTCCGCGTCCTGGAGCGAGAACTCAACTACGACCACGGCGCCACCACCATGCGCGCGAGATTGGAGCCGCTCTCGTGCCGATGACCGCGACGCAGAAGGAGAACGTGGCCACTGGCTACGCCAACTCCGCCGCCTACGTGTCCTTCCACACCGGCGACCCCGGGACGACGGGCGCGAATGAGGTGGCCGGGGCACGGGCTGCGATCACGTGGACGCCGGGCGCGGTGGATGGGGTGATCACGGGCACGGCGACGGGCACGGTGGCCGCCGGGACGAACATCGCCTACATCGGCCTGTGGACGGCGGGCGTCGGCGGCACCTTCCTGGACAAGGCTGCGGGCGCGGTGACGTCGACCGGGTCGGTGGCCGTGAACCTGACGGCGACCGCGAGCGGCTGACGTGGCGTCGCTGTTCGTCGAGAACTTCGAGGGCGGCACAGGCGGCGCCACCGCCACCACCTCCAATACGGCGTTCACGGCGGTCAGCGGTACGGGGGCCGCGTTCACGGCCGCCCCGACGCCGCTGCCGGAGGGGTTGCTGGCGGTGCAGGTGGCCGCCGCCGCGGGCACCGCCGTCTACCTGGAATCGACGTACACCCCGACGGCGCTGTTCTTCCGCCGCGTCTACGTGCGGCCGGTGTCGCCGGTGTCGAACACGCACGACCTGATCGCGTTGCGCGGGTCGAACACTGGCCGGTCCCGTCTGCGGCTCAACGGCAACGGCACCGTGTCGCTGATCAATGGCAGCACGAACGAGTGGACGTCCTCGACGGTGCTGCCGGTCGACCAGTGGTCGCGCGTGGAGTACCGGGTGGACAACACGGCCGGGGCGCAGCAGGCCCGGCTGTACGTCGGGCCGGACCCGCACACGACGACGGTCACCGAGGATTCCGGGGACCGCGCCTACAATCAGGGCACCATCGACACTGCCCGGCTGGGGCAGAACAACACGAACACCACTGCCGACGTCACCCTGCTCTTCGACGCCGTTGCTGACGACGATTCGGCGTGGCCGGGCCCGGTGGTCACTTCCACGCCGACGGTGAACGCCTCGCTGACCCCGACTGTGACGTTGACGGCCGTGGTGTCGTCCGCCACGACCACCGTCGCCGTCTCCTTCGCGGCGACGGTGACGTTGACGGCTTCGGTGGCGCAGGTGGCCGTGGTGCTGCCGCCGCCGCCCACGATGCACACCTGGGCGGTGTGGGCGCGGGACACCGACTACGCGCCGTCGAAGGCGCTGCTGATCGACACCGTCCAGATCGTCCGCAAGCACATGGGCGTGGACACGGCGGTGATCACCACCCCGTTCAGCCCGGAGGCGTGGGCCGCGTGCGCCCCGTCGAACGGGGTCATCGTGCACCGCGACGGCAGGCAGGAGTTCTCCGGGCCGATCGCCGCCCGGCAGCTGAACTGGGACGCCGAAACGGACCCTCGGCCGCTGATCACCTTGGAATGTGTCGGCGACGAGCAGCACCTCGCCGATCGGCTGGTGATGCCCGACCGGCTGCGGGCCGGTGACGATCAGACGGTCAACGACTACTGGTCGTTCGCCGGTGTCGCGTCCACCGCCATGTGGCAGATGATCTCCGATCAGGCCGGGCCGACCGCCCGCGCCGACCGGCAGGTGTCCGGGCTCGTCATGGGCGCCGACCCCGGTGTCGGGTCTTCGCGCACCTGGCGGCAACTCTTCTCCGCGGCCGGACCGAACGGGGTCATGGACGCCCTCGCGGTCATCTCCGCCGCCTCCGGGCTGGACCTCGGCATCCGGGTCACCAGCGCCGCCGGGCAGCTCACGGTGGACGTGGTGCAACCGAGGGACCTCACCGATGGGGTGAAGTTCGCCGCTGACATGCGCAACCTGGTCGCCATCTTCTACCGGGAGACGGCGCCGACGGTCACGCACGCACTCTCGGCCGGTGCGGGCACGCTGCACACCCGCGTCCGCAAGCTCGTGGTGACGACGTCGTCGCTGGCGCTGGCGTGGGGGCGGCAGATCTGGTCCTACATCGACCGGTCGGACACCAGCGACACGACCGAGCTGGCCCAGGCCGATCAGGACGCCATCGACCAGGGCCCGGCGACCGTCTCGCTGACGGTGCGGCTGACAGACACCGAGGCCGCCACCTACGGCAAGGACTGGGATCTCGGCGACAAGGTCACCGTCTACGTCGGCCTGCCAGGGCAGACCCAGGTGGCGGCGGTCTCCGATGTGGTGCGGCAGATCGCGCTGTCGGTGGACAACACCGGCAAGGAGTCCGTGCAGCCCGCGATCGGCTCCTACGACGCCACCGCCATCCGCAAGACCCCGACCCAGCAGCAGCTCGCCGCCGCCGCGACGGGGCTCGCCGGACTGATCTCGAGGAAGTGACGCCTTGGCTGGAACTGAAACCTACGGGCCGTTCGACAGCCAGCCGTGGGCCGACCAGACCCAGTGGTACCGGTTCGGCCCGGCCTGGTCGCCGTCCGGTGTCATCGACACTCCTGCCGCGTCCGCGTCGGCCGGCTCACTCGGGATCACGTTCTCCGCGTTGACCCCGACCCTCTCGGCGGGCCGGGCGTGGGTGCGCGGTGCGGGCTACGAGCTCTCCGGCGGGGCGAAGACCATGCCGGCGATCGCGCCGAACACGAACGCGTCGCTGTACCGGCGTGACCTGATCGTGCTGCGCCGTGACCTGTCGGCGAAGACCGTCACCCCGGTGGCGCTGCAGGGCACCCCGTCATCCACGCCGACCGTGCCGGCGATGACGCAGGTGGAGACCGGGCAGTGGGACACCCCGCTGCACTCCTTCCTGGTGCCCCCCAACTCGGGCACCACGATCACCGGCATCATCGACCAGCGGCAGTGGGTGGACCCCGGTGGCCTGGGCCGACCCCAGGGGTTGGTGAGCGCGGGCGGGCAGACCAGCACCCAGTCGGCGAACAGCACGACGCAGGTGCGGGTCGTCGGTCCCACCAACCAGACCCTCACCCTGCTGGCCGGTGTGGCCTACCGGGTGCGGTGGGAGAGCATGGCGCAGGCCGACACCGTGGGCGCGTACTGCAGCGTCAACGTCTACTGCGTGGCCGGCGCGAACTCGCCGGCAGTCACGGACACGCTCATCGCCGACGGTGGGGTTCCGCTGGACGCCACCGGCGGCCCGGGCGCGAAGCCGCTGAACTTCACCAACCTGTTCACGGTGGCCAGCAGCGGCCAGTACACCGCCTCGGCGTACCTGTCGCGCGCGGCCGGATCGGGGACGGTGACCATCTCCGGGTTCATCCACCTGGAGGTCGAGGTCGCCGGGCTGGCCGGGGTCATCAGCGGATTCCCGTTGCTGCCATGACCACAGTCATCCCGAACGTGGTCGCGGACGGGGTGACCGACGACCGGGCCGTCATCCAGGCCGCCATCGACTCCCTGCCCACGTCCGGCGGCACCGTCTACCTGAAGAAGGGCGCCACCGGCACGGGGCAGTGCTTCATCGGCACGGCCGGGGTGTCCGGTGGCGGCGACTACGGCCTGGCGATCACCCGCAGCAACGTCACCCTCACCGGCGACGCGGGCGCCGGGATCGTCGGCACCGTGCCCGGGATGCGGCTGCTCGTCGCCGGTGGCATCGGCCTGACCGAGCCGACGAACCCGGTCGACAACAACACCTGGATCACGTCGGCGACCGCCTACACCCCGCCCGGCGCGATCGCGCAGGGCGCCACGTCGATCACCCTCGCCAGCGCCGCGGACGCTGCCCATTTCACGGCCGGCGACGTGGTGTTCATCCGCACCGGCTCCTGCACCGCGTCGGCGCTGCTGCGCGAACCGGACGCCGAACTGAACGTGGTCACCGCTGTGTCCGGGGCCGTGCTGAACCTGAAGTTCCCGACGAAGAAGCCCTACGTCCCCGAGTTCCTGCTGACCTCCGGGGCGACCGCCAACGACACGTCGTCGCCGAGCGGGCAGGGTGCGGCGTGCGTGTACGGCGTGGCGAAGATGAGCCCGAACTGTCTGACCGGGTTCACGCTGCGCGGGCTCACCATCGACATGCAGGACCCGACGTCCGGTCAGGCGATGGCCGTGTGGCTGCACCAGGCGTGGGGCGTGGTCGTCGACTCCTGCACCATCAAGTCCGGCAAGTACGGGCTGGCATCCCGCTACACGCGCGGCGTGCACGTCGCCAACTGCTCGTTCTACTCCTACGGCTCCTCGAGCACGGGTGACCCGGCGTGGGTGGCGCCGTCCACCGGCAGCAGTGACTGGCTGATGGAGGGCTGCTCGGGCACCGCCGCGGCGGGCATCCCGGCGAAGCTTCACCTGCACGAGGGCCTGTCCGACATCAAGTACGTGGGCTGGACCTCCACCGCCGACGACGGCCCCGGCCAGTCGGGCGCCTCCCCGATCAGCATCCGCGCCCGCGCCTACCGGCATTACCACGACCTGACCATGACCGGCGCCTACACCGCCTCCGGGTCGTCGTTCTGCGTGGTCAACAGCAACTGCGTCGGGCCCGTCTACTTCGCCCGATTGAAGCTGACCGGCAACCCGGGCGGCTACTTCCTCAACGTCGCTGACCCGGCCGCGCGCATCGAGCAGGCCCAGCTTGCCACGTCGGGCACCCCGGGTAGCGGCACCTCCCTGTACTCCAACGGTGCCGCGTCGGGAACGGTGCTGGTCACCGGCGGCACCGACCCCACCAACGTCGTGCTCGGCGGCCCAGACGCCGACCCGGGGCCGCAGATCACCCGGGTGGGTGCGGCGGTGGCCACGGCCGGCGCCTCGACGACGACCACGAGCTGCACGGCGACGCTGCCGGCGGGGATCGCCGCCGGGGATCTGCTGATCGTCGCGGTCGACCGCACCAACGACTACCCGCTGACCCAGGGCACCCCGACCGGCTGGAAGTTCATCCGGAACATCCTCGACGTCGGCACCTCCCCCAACGCGGGGCAGACCGACCTGTACTACCGGATCGCGGACGGCACCGAGACGACGATCGGGCCCGCGTTCACCACGGCCACGGTCACCCGCTGGATCATCCACGCCGCCGCCTACCGCGGGGTCAACCCCGCCGCGCCGTTCCTGGCCGAGGGCGCCGTCACGCAGGCCACCAACGTGGCCGCGCACGCCTCCCCGACGCTGACCAACACCGACGGCACCGCCTGGGCGGTGTTCGCCGTCCTCGGCCGGGGCACCTCGCCCGTCTCGTGGACACCCGACCCGGCGCTGACCGAGCGGCTCGACACCGACCTGGGCGTGACGAACTCGGCGAACATCTACGCGGAGTGGTCCGACAGCAACGGCCCCGTCTCGCCGGGCAGCTACACGTACACGGCCACGGCCAGCGCCGCCAGCAACATCGGCACGCACTGGCTGGGGCTCCTGCGCCCACTGGCGGCCGCCCTGCCGCACACCTACGTCCTGGCGCCGCTCGCCAGCAACGGCGCGAGCACCGCGCCGCTCACCGGCAACGGCGCGAGCACCGCGCCCCTGCTCAACAACGGCGCGTCCACCGCCCCCGTGTCGACCACCACCTGAGAGGCGCGCATGGCCACCGTCACCGTCGACTTCACGATGCAGTCACACGACCTGCTCCCGAGCATCCAGGCCACCCTGAAGAACCCCGACGGCAGCATCGTCGACCTCACCAACGCGACGTCCGTGAACTTCATCCTGCTCGCCGCCAACACCGACTGGACGCCCAAGGCCGGGGCCACCCCGACCGTCGACGCGGCGGCAACCATGGTCCTGCCCAAGACCAGCGGCGTCGTCAACTACGCATGGGTGGCCGGGGACACCGCAACCGCCGGGCTGTACCTCGGTCAGTGGGAGGTCATCTGGCCGGGCGCCCTGCCTCAGTCGTTCCCCACGCTCACGTACTACGCGATCGAGATCCGCGCCGACCTGAACGGAGCCTGAACCGATGCCCGTCGACGCCCTGCCGCAGCCTCGGATCCCAGCCCCGGCGCCCGCTGGCGCGGACCGTCCCGCGCAGCCGGATGCCGTCACCGGGTCGCTTCCCGACGACGCCACCGACGCCGAACTGATGGCCGCCGTCGACGAGCTGCGCGCCCAACTGCGCGCCGTCGGCGTCCCCGACGGCCGGCAGTGGATCAACCTCCGCCAGACCGGAGACGGCTCCTGGGTGATCACCGGGCGGGCGTCGTGACGCAACCGCAGCAGCCGAACCCGGCGGGCCTCCTCAGCTAGCCCTCGACGGTCAGTCGGAGCGGTTTCACCGGCTTCCGGACGGCGAACACGTGGCCCGTCTCAGGGTCCATGACGGTGACGGTGGTCGCCCCGTCCAAATGCACCACCCACCGATCGGCCTCATCGGCGGCCATCTGCACTGCGAGCCCGTCATCGGTGAACTTCACGAGCCCAGTCTGCCCCAAGGGAGAGCGACAGTCGTATGAGCGAACCGACCGCCCCGGAACCGCAGGACGACCCCGACCGCGAGTGCGACGACACCCCGAAGCTCACCGCCGACGAGTGGGCCTACGTCCAGGCCGTCACCGAGGGCGGTGACGCCTGATGGCCATCATGCCCGGCGCCGACTACCGGCCGCTGAAGATCCACGGCGGGGCCATGTCGGGCCACGACATCGCCTGCCTGCACACCATGGTCGGCTCCCTCTGGGGCACGGACGGCTACTTCCAGAGCGGCGCCGCGAACTCGCACTTCGGCACCGGCGGCGACGGTCACCTCGTGCAGTGGCTCGACACGAAGATCGAGTCCTGGGCGAACCTCGACGGCAACCCCAACGTCATCTCCTGCGAGAACGCCGACATGGGCCCGGAGTTTTCCCCCTGGTCCGGTTCGGACGTCCCCGAGTTCACCGCCGCGCAGGCGGAGACGATCGCCGGCTGGCTGGCGTGGGTGTGCTCCCCGGCCGCGCACGCCTCCTGCCCGACCTCGTGGACCTGCCACGGCGCCGGCATCCCGCTCGAGCTCATCCCCGACGACCGGCCCGGACGGCGCGGCGTCGGCTACCACCGGCACGGCATCGACAACTGGCGGGTCACGGGCGGGGTGCTCTGGTCCAGCCACCCCGGGAAGGTCTGCCCCGGGGACCGCCGCATCGCCCAGGTACCGCAGATCATCGCCCGCGCCAAGCAGATCGCTGGTGGCGCCCCGACCCCGCAACCGGAGGACGACATGCCCCGCTTCGACCTGATCCGCAACAAGGACAACGGCCTGATGGTGCTCGCCGCGCCCGGCATCTGGCGGGGACTGTCCAATGCGGGCTACGTGACGCTCGTGGCCAGCATGAAGCTGGTCAACTCCACGACCCCGGACCTGGACGTGCCGACCAACGAGTTCGCGTTCCTGCAGTCGGTGTACCTGTCGGGGAACCTGGACCCGGCCGCGATCGCCGCGCAGGTGGTCGCCGCGCTGCCCTCCGGTAGCGGCGAACTGTCCGAGGCCGACGTCGAGACCGCGCTCCGGAAGGTGCTCGGCTCCCTCGACGACGCCGCCGCGTCTGCCTGACGGCCTGGCGACCACGGGGGGAACAGGGATGCCGACCACCGCGCGTAAGACCAGCTGGTATTCCACCGGCGGCCCTTGGGGGACCGGCCTGCTGTGGCTCGGTGTTGCGGTCACCGCGCAGGGTGTCGGCTACGCCACCGCCGACTCCGCGCGGCTGCCGCGGCCGCTGGAGGTGCTCACCGCGATCGTGCCGCCGTGGGCATGGGGCCTGTTGTGGATCGCCGCCGGCGTGTGGTCGATCTGGCAGGCTCTCACCCCTCCACAGCGGAACCTTGACGTCCTTCCCGTCGTCGTCGTGCTGTCCCTGTGGTCGGCCGCCTACCTGGTTTTCTGGCTGATCTTCGGAGCAGCGTGGGGTCATTGGACGCGGGAGTGGTCCGGTGCGCTCGGGTGGGGCATGTTGGCCGCGCTGATCGCCTGCTGGGGGCGGTGCGTCAACCCCCCGACCGGAGCCCGGCGCCGGTGAGCACGCAGCTCTGGGTTCTTCTCGGCACCTTCATCACCGCGACCGCCGGCGTCACCACCACCTGGCTGCTTATCCGCCAGCAGGGCCGGCAGACCCGCACCACCGACGCCCAGCAGATCATCGACCAGTTGCAGGAGAACGCGAAGTCGCGCGAGGAGCAGCACCTGCGCGAGATCGCCGACCGCGACCAGCGACACCAGCAGGAGATCGGTGAGGTGCGCCGCGACCTAGCGGAGGTCCGTGGCCGCGTGGAGGGCCTCGAGGACCGGGAGATGGCCTGGGACGACTACGCCGCCCAGTTGCGCGCGCACATCGACCGTGGCGATCCGCCGCCCCCGCCGCCGTGGCCGGCTGCGCTGATGCGCCGCCGTCGACTCTGACCACCCCGAAGGAGATGCATCCGTGAGCACTGTGGTGCTGCTGTCGAAGACCGGCCAAGAGGTCCCCGTCTCGTCCATCTCCGAGTTCGTCGATCTCGTCTACGGCTACGGCTACCGGCCGAAGACGGGCTCGCTCGACGCGAACCGGGCGACGCTGCTCGCCGCCGCGCCGCCGCCGTCCCCGGACCCGTCCGAGCTGGTGCGGCTGGGGGATCTGCAGACCCCGGGCACGGACGCACGGGTGGCACTAGAGGCGGCCTTCGTGCACGTCGACGGGAACGGGAACCTGATCCTCACCGTCGGCGGCGTGGACACCGTCGTCGGCAGCGGCAGCGGCGGTGGTGGTGGTGGGGTCAACGCGACGGACTCCGGCTATGACCTGATCCTGCTGCTCGGGCAGTCGAACATGTCCGGACGCGGCGCTCCCATCGACACCACCCACTACGACGTGTCCAGCCAGCGGATCTGGCAGTACGGCGCCAGCGGCAGCTACGCCAACGTGATCAGCCTCGCCATCGAGCCGCTGGCCCAGCACGACACCCCGACCGGCATCGGCCCCGGGCTCGCGTTCGCCCGCTGGTACGCCGACAGTGTGCCGGTCAACCGGCAGGTGCTTCTCGTTCCTTTCGCGCACGGCGGCACCGCCCTGAGCACCAACGCGACCCCCCTGGGCTGGCGCCGCGGAGTGTCCGGGAACCTGTACGCCCTGGCGCTCGCGCAGGCGCAGGCCGCGCTTGCGGCAGCCGGGCCCAACGCCCGCATCACCGCCGCCCTGTGGCTGCAGGGCGAGACCGACGGCGACTCGGGCACCAGCGGCGCGCAGTACCAGGCCGACCTGGACGCGCTCATCGCCGGGCTGCGCACCGACCTAGCCCTGCCCAACCTGCCGTTCGTCATCGGCCAGATGGTCCCCGAGTACCTGCCGTCCGGTAGCCGCGCCGCGATCAACACCGTGCAGGCGGCCACGCCGTCCCGGCTGGCCAAGACGTCGTTCGCCACCGCCCCGATCGGCCAGGACCAGGGCGACGGCAACCACTTCAACGCCGCCGCGCAGCGCACCATCGGGCGGAACATGTTCAATGCCTACCAGCGCATCGCCACCGGCACCGCGGATCCGGCGCTCCCGGCGTCGCCAGGGCAGGTGACCGGCCTGACGGCGGTGTCGGCGAACTCGACCAGTGTCGCCGTGTCCTGGTCGGCGCCGTCCGGGGCGGCGATCTACTACGTGGAGTACAAGCTCGACACCGACAGCACGTGGACCCGCGCGGGCACCCCGACCGGCACGTCGCTGACCGTGACCGGGCTGACCACCGGCAGCCTGTACGACTTCCGGGTGACCGCCGTCAACTCGGCCGGGCCGGGCACCGCGAGCACCACGGCCACGGCCACGCCGGGCGCCGCCACGGACACCACCGCCCCGTCGACCCCGACCGGGCTGATCGTGGGCACCACGACGGCCACCTCGGTGCCGCTGAGCTGGACGGCGAGCACCGACAACGTGGCCGTCGCCGGCTACCGCGTGTACCGGGGTGGCACGCTCGTCGGCTCCCCCACGGGCACGACGTTCACCGACACCGGCCTGACCGCCTCCACCGTCTACAGCTACACCGTGTCCGCGGTCGACGCAGCCGGGAACCAGTCGCCACAGACCGCCGGCGTGAACGCCACCACGGCCTCCGGGGGAGGCGGGGCGGTCGTCTCCGACTCGTTCAACCGCGCCGACTCCACCACCAGCCTCGGCACTGCCGACACCGGGCAGGCGTGGACCGCGCTCACCGGCACGCTCGGCATCAACGGCAACGCCGCCTACGCGGTGGTCACCTCCAACTCGGTGGCCGTGATCGACTCCGGGCTGGCTGACGGCACGGTGCAGGTCAAGCTGACCGCCACCGCCACCGGCTCGGTCATGCCGCGGCTGATCTTCCGCTGCACCGACGCCAGCAACTACTGGATGCTGCAGGCCCGCGGGTCCACCGGGAAGTACCAGTTGTACAAGAACGTGGCCGGGGCCTTCACGCAGCTCGGCACGGACATCGCCGTCACCCCGACCGCCGGTGACGTGATCCAGGCGGTGCTGTCCGGCTCGTCGGTCACGATCAAGGTCAACGGGGTGCAGGCCGCGACCGCCACCGACGCGTTCAACTCGGCGGCGACCAAGCACGGCATCGGCTGGGCGCAGCCCACCGACACCACGCAGAAGTTCGACGACTTCTCCGTCAGCGCATGACCGGGTGGCCCGCCCCGCCGTGGCCGCCGACGATCACCCACGGCCACCAGATCGACGGCACCAACACCGGCCCGCTCGGCGCGGGGCTCGCCTACGCCGACCTCACCCCGTCCGGGCCGGTCACCACCAGCAGCGACGGGCAGATCATCGAGGGCCTGGACGTGCTCGGCGCGGTGCGGATCCGGCACAACGACGTGACGATCCGCAACTGCCGCATCGACGGCGGCGGCAGCGCCCTGTACTGCGTGGACTTCGCCAGCCGCACCCCGGTCACCGGCACCCTCGTCGAATGGTGCGAGCTGATCGGGGCGGCCAGCGCCGGGATCGTGCACTACTCCCCGTACACGCTGCGCCGCTGCAACATCCATGCGCAGCTCGCGGACGCCATCAAGGCGGGCAGCAACTGCCTGGTGGAGGAGTGCTACCTGCACGACCCGGCGCCCGCCGCCGGGGCGCACGTGGACGGCTGCCAGATCGTGACCGCCCCGGACGGTCCGGTCACGATCCGCCGCTGCCGCATCGAGGGCAACTGGCGCAACCAGACGTCGGCGATCCTCGCCCAGTCCGCCACCGGCCCCATCGCCGGGCTGACGGTGGAGGACAACCTGCTCGGTGGTGGCGCGTACAGCCTGTACACGATCGACAGCGGCTACCGCTTCGGCTTCACC
>Ga0308174_10000083_pt1 | contig 39248 bp, 33 predicted proteins | sample PhyPR2_FD_203894 | JGI IMG/M metagenome (GOLD analysis project Ga0308174, IMG submission 203894) | Soil microbial communities from UC Gill Tract Community Farm, Albany, California, United States - DLSLS.P.R2 | ecosystem: Environmental > Terrestrial > Soil > Agricultural land | place: USA... | reverse complement strand
GCTGCGCCTCGATCAACCTGGCTGTCGGCGCGCACACCGACATGGCGACGCCTGCGCTCGCCCGCTATGGCTCAGACGAGCTTCGGAAGATCTTCCTCACACCGAGCATTACCGGCGAGTTCGTGGCCTGCGTCGGCCTCTCCGAGGTGGGTGCCGGCTCCGATCTGGCCAACATCTCCACCAGCGCGCGCAAGGATGGCGACGACTACCTCATCTCCGGCGGCAAGATGTGGATCACGAACTCCACCCAAGCGGACTGGATCTGCCTGCTCTGCAACACGAGCGACGGCGATCCGCACCTCAACAAGTCGCTGATCTGCGTTCCGCTGGCCACAAAGGGCGTACAGGTCGGTCCCCCCTTGAAGAAGCTCGGCATGCACGCCTCCGACACCGCTCAGATCTTCTTCGACGAGGTCCGCATCCCGCAGCGCAATCGCATTGGGCGGGAAGGCAAGGGGCTTCTCTATCAGATGCAAGCCTTCCAGGAGGAGCGGCTCTGGATCTCCGCCTGCGGCCTCGCCAGCATGGAGCGGATCATCCGGGAGACGGCAGACTACACCCGAAGCCGCCACGTCTATTCCCGGGCATTGATTGAGAACCAGGTCATCGCCTATCGGCTCGCCGAGCTGCAGACCAAGGTCGAGATGCTGCGGGCGCTTATCTATCGCGCCGCCGAGGAGTACGTCGCCGGGCGGGACGCCACCCGGCTGGTCTCAATGTGCAAGCTCTCCGCGGGACGCCTCCAGCGCGAGCTCACCGACTCTTGCCTGCAGTACTTTGGCGCGGTCGGCTACATGGACGACTCTGACGTCTCCCGGTTCTTCCGCGATGCGCGGCTCTCGTCGATCGGCGGCGGCGCTGACGAGGTCATGCTCATGCTCATTTGCCGCACCATGGGCCTGCTCAGCCCCACGGCGGGAGCCCCGCCAACGTCGCCCGGCCGGGAGAAGAGGGTCGCGGTTCAGAGCGCCTAGGCCGTGGCGGCGAGCCGTCGCCGCCCTAGGCGGCGCGGGCCTCAAGGATGCGGCAGACCGCGCCGATGTTCTCGGCGTCGGCGAGCTGCTCCAGCAGGTCGTCCGAGATCTCGAACCCGCCCTTCTCTTCGATGAACAGGATCACCTGGCTGATGCCGAGGGAGTCGATCCCAAGGTCCGCGAACGTGTCGCTGTCTCTCACTGTCCAGCTCCCATCGAGGGACAGGCTGTTGAAGGCCGCATGAACCAGCGACCGGGTGTCGACGCGCTCCTGAGCAATCATCCTCTTCTCCGTATCCCACCGGCCTTCGCCGGGGCCTGACGCGCAGCCTCCGCCGGAAAGGCCGGAGCCACGACACTGGACGCTACTGTCAATGTCGATGGATATCAACGAACTTTGACTTCCACTGCCTCGGATCGCTATTTTGCGGTCAAAGTGTCAATAAGTGTCAACAAGGCGATCCTCCAAATGCACCCCAAGCACGGGCGCGGCGCCCTTCCGCCATCAACGCTTTCGGAGGTCTTCGAGCGCTATGTGTCCGAGGCCCCCTCCGCGCCGGCCATCCACCCGCCGGCGGCCGGCCAGGCTGAGACGCTCACGCGGGCGGCCCTCGACCAGGAAGCGCGCCGGTTCGCGGCCCTGTGCCAGGATCTGGGGGTTGGCCGCAACGATATCATCGTGCTCGCCCTCGACCATCCGCTTGCCTTTGCGGTCGCGTTCTGGGGCGCGCAGCTCGCCGGCGCTCCGATCGCGCCGCTGCCACGCGTGGCGGGTCGCGGTGAGCGCGGCGCGGGCCCGAGCCTTCTCGCGCGCGTGTCCGAGATCTGCCGGCCGAGCCTTGTCGTGACCGACGACGACGCGACGGGGCTGGTCCCGGCTGGCGCTCGGGGCGCCGCGATCGTCAGTCCGACCGCCTGGCGGGAGGTCGATCCCGGCCTTGGACCTGTCGCCTCGCCGTCGCCCACCGACACCGCGGTCATCCAATTCACCTCGGGCAGCACCAGCGCACCGAAAGGCTGCGTACTCAGCCACGCGGCGGTCGTCAGCAACGCCCGCGCCATCCTGGACGCCACGCGGGCGCGACCGATGGACACCGGTGTCTGCTGGCTTCCGTTGCACCATGACATGGGCTTGATGAGCGGGGTGGTCACGCCGGTGGTGGGGGGCGCCTCGACCTGCCTGCTCAGCCCGCAGCGGTTCCTGGCGAATCCGCTCGCCTGGCTCACCGCGCTGGGCGCCTTCCCCCGGACGCACACCGCCGCCCCCAATTTCGCGCTCGCCCTCGTCCTGCAGCGGCTTCGACATCGAGCGCCGGCCAGCCTGGACCTGTCGGGCGTCCAGACCATCCTTTGCGGGGCGGAGCCGATCGACGCGGACCTCGTCTCGGACTTCCTGGCCGCGTGCTCACCCTATGGGCTTCCGCCCCATGCGCTCCACGCCGCCTACGGCATGTCCGAAACGACTGTGATGGCGACCAGCAAGCCCGGCGGCCTCGCCTTCGATGAGGTCGACGATCAACGGCTGCAGCACGAGAAGCTCGCTGTTCCTGCCGCGAGGGGAAGACGATCCCGCCGCGTGGTGAGCCTCGGGACCCCGCCGCCCGGGTGCGCCGTCCGGATCCTGTCCGCCCAGGGCGATCCGCTCCCCGAGCGGCGCGTGGGCCAGGTCCATGTGCGTTCCACGAGTTGCATGGTCGGCTACCTCAAAGACCCGGAGGCGACGGCCGAGGCGATCGACGGCGACTGGTTGAGGACGGGGGACCTCGGCTACCTCGCGGACGGCCAGCTGTTCGTCACGGGACGCCTGAAGGATCAGATCATCGTGGCCGGGCGAAACCTATCGCCCGCGGACATCGAATACGCCGTCGCCCGCGCGACCGGCCTATTGACGAGCCGCATCGCCGCGGTGGGCCGGCCCGGGATGTTGGGAACAGAGGAGATATGCATCGTCGTCGAGGCTCGGGCGTCGGAGGCGCAGGGGCTCGAGCTCTTGATCCGGAAGGGTTGCTACGACGCCTGCGGCCTGTTCCCCGGGGCCATCGAGATCGTGGCGCGCGGCGGCATTCCGCGCACCAGCAGCGGCAAGATCCGACGCCTAGAGCTGGCGGGTCTGCTCCGCGACGGCGCGCTCGCCCGCGCCGCCGAGAGGGAAATGACGCCAAATGTCACCGAGGCTACATAATTGCGGGCAGTCCCGCGTTTTGACTGTACAATTTGACGGCATTGTCTCATCGTTCGCCGAGCATGACCGAAACCCAAATGCCAATGAGGAGCCGGACGCCGTGCAATTGACATATAGCTCGCAGGAAATCCTCGCCTCCCACCCCTATGCGCAGCCGCACCGGGTGGGCGCGGTGACCTTGCACGGCGGATTCGACGCTGCGGGGGATTACCACACGCCCCGCACCCTGAACCGCTGGCGGGCGGTGGAGGCCTGGGAGGCCCAGGTCAAATCCTGGGGCTGGCCGCTGGTCGAGGTTTCGCCGAAGATCCTGGGCGCCGAGATCTATCCCAGCCTGGCGCAGCAGGAGATGTTGCTGGCGTCCGGCTTCGGGCACATTCTGTGGAACGCTCTGACCTGGACGGGTATGACCGAGGCCAAGGCGGCGCCGCTCATCTCGATCGCGATCCCGGACCTGCAGGCCATTATCGACGAGGACCTGTCCTCCACCCTGACGGGCCACCTTGGGAAGGGCCTGCTGGTCGCTCATGGCATGGACGAGGCGGGGGATCCGGCGACCCCGGATCTCGGCGCGCACGACGTCATGTGGTTTGCGGCCCGCGACCTAGCGTTCGGAGCTGACGCCTTCCCGATCCCCGAGCCTCTCGAAGGCATGTTCCGGCCCGTCCGCCGCGAGATGCCGCGGCTCGCGCCGGAGGTCGAGTACTTCATCAAGTACATGATGAACGTCCTGATGCTCGAGGTCCGCGCGGAGGCGTTCTTCGACTACTGCTGCACCCTGTTCGAACGGGGTGAAAACTTTCCGCTCCGGCGCGAGCCGGCCGATCTGGCCGCCAAGCTGGTGGGCCGCATCGCGACGGATGAACTGATCCATATCGCCTATCTGAGGGTCTTCGTCTCGGAGCTCCGCGGCTTCACCTTCCGAACTCTCGACGGCCAGCCGGTGAAGGGCGCTGCGCTGATCGACCCCGTCTGGCGCAAGATGGTCGATTGGCACGCCAACTTCGAACGGAAGTACGCCGAGGTGCGGCGCGAGCAGGCGGAGGCGCAAATCCTGAGCGCGCCGGGTGGGCACCGCGAGAAGGTGCTACGGCGCTTCCGTGAGATGGAGCCGGCGCACCGGCTCGCGCACGTGGCGACCCCGGCCTGATCCAACGCATGTCGGTCAAGGACGCCGCCGACGCGCTAGGTGAGGGCCACCGCCCTCTGGTGGCGGGACAGGCGCGTCCGAGGCGGGTCTTCGCGGCGGCGCGTTCGTCGCTGTGGCTCTTGGCCCTCGGCGGCGTCTTCACATTCGTCCACGCCGGCTATGTCGCGGTGACGCCGCTCTATCTCTTGCGGCACGGCTACGCGACGGCGACAGTCGGTCTTGTGACAAGCGCCTTGCTGCTCGGCACGCTCAGCTTCCGCGTCGTTGTCGCGAACCTTGTCGACCGATGGCCGGAGCGGCGCCTTATGGGGATCGCCATCGCGGTCCTGGTCGCGGCCAGCGTGGGCATGCTCTTGGTTCCCCCGGGCCCCTGGCTCGCCCTCCCCCGCTTTGCGCAGGGCGTCGCGATGTCGGCCTTCTTCACCACGGCCTTCGCGGCCCTGGGCCGGCGGACGACGCCCGCGAACCGAGGCGCCCAGTTCGGCCGCTTCAGCTTCGTGACCGCGGTCACATTGACAGTCGCTCCGAGCGCCGCGCTGTGGGCCTACGGAACCTCCGGCCTGTCCGGCCTGGTGGGGCTGAACATGGCGGCGGCGGCTCTCGGCGTTCTCGCCATGCTCCTCGCCTGGGGACCGCCAAATGCCGAGGAGCCCGAGGACTCCAGCCGTGAGGCCGCGGCGCCGGCGAACGACACCGGCGGACCGGCGCGCCGCCTGTCGATCGTCACCACCGTTCTGGCCATGTCGATGCTGGCCTCTGTGCTCGGGGTCTCTCAGGCCTACATCCCCCTGATCGCCGTCGAGAAGTCATTCCACCAGCTCGGGCCTCTCTATGTGGCGTACGGGGTCGGCCTCTCGCTGGGCCGGCTCCTCGGCGGCCGGGCGAGCGATCGCTTCGGCCGGCGCAAAGTCGCCGTCTTGAGCTGCAACCTTCTGCTCGGCGCGACGGTCGGGGCCTACTTCGGCGAAGGCGTCGCCTATGGGCTGATGATGGCCGGACTGGGGTTCGGGCTCGGGAGCGCCAACTCCGCGCTTCTCGCCCTGCTGGCCGACGTCGCCGCCGGCCGTAACCAAGGCCGGATCCTCGGCCTCTCCATGATCGTCCCGGACGTCGCCGCCTCGGCTTTCGTCACCCTTGATGGGGTGCTTGCGGGCGGGCGAGGGCTCGCGACCTGGCCTCTGGCCATCGCGCTTTCGGCGGCAGCGCTCATTACGGCCGCGCTCACCATGAGGAGGACCCCCCGTGCCGTTCGCCCCCGCTGAGGCCGCCCCCACCGTCTCGCCCCGAAACGAAGCCGCCGAGGCGCGGCTCCAGATCAGCATTGGCGGGCTCGCGCGCCACCGCCAGCTTGCGACGCAACCTCTCGCGAGCCGTTATCTGGCCTGGCACGATCAAATGCCGCGGCTGCTCAGCGCCGAAGGCCTATTGGATTTCACGCGCAGAGCGCGGGTAAACTTCGCCGCCGCCAAGGCGGCCGGGAGGTTCCACGGCGACGTCGATGCGTTCGCCGCCGGCTACGCCCAGGAAGTGCGGAACAACTATGCACTCCTGCTCTCGGTCGCCCCCGACATGAACGGCAAGGTCGACCCCGAGATGATCGGCGTGGACGGCGCCGCCGAATTCCGGCGCGCCGCCGCAGAGGGCCCGGTGGTGCTGCTTTCGACACACATCTCGGCCTATCACTCCGCGGCGATCGCCCTCTCGACCGAGGCCTATCCGATCCACCTGGTGACCGTGAAGCCCCGGGGCGAGGCGTTCGCACAACGCTGGTCCCACTTCGGGGCGCTCGCGGACCGCTACGTGGATCCGGCGCGCGGCAATCCGATCCCGACGATCCTCGTGCCGGACCTCATGGCGCCGGCGCGCTGCCTCAGGGCCCTGCGCCGGCGCGAACCGGTGTGGCTTTCGATCGACACAGACGTGGGCGTCGCCAACAAGCAGGACGCCTGTCGTTTCCTCGGCCATTGGATCGCCCTGCCCCGCGCTTTCTACGAGCTCGCGATCCGCGAACAGGCCCGGTTCTTTTTGATGGAGATGACGCGCGCCGGCGACTGCTTCGCTCCAGCGACCCACCGCTTCCGCGTCACGCTCACGCCGCTCAATCGCCCCACGTCCGACGGACTCATCGAATTCCACGCCCAGCTGCTGCGGGACGAGGAGAAGGTTCTCGCGCGCGAACCTCAGGCCTGGACGCTCTGGCGGTATTGGGACCGAGACGTCGCCAGTTCGCAACATTGACGCATGATTTGAGTAACACCCGCAAGACGTCGAGACACTTGGATTTTCCACTTGCGCGTCTGCGTCGTTGGAATAACGTCAAATCCGTCGCGCTCGCCTCTGCAAAGATAGCCCTCAATGACATTTGCGCCGCCACTGGACGTCGCCGACCGCATTTCCACGACAAGGCTCGACCGATACGCGGCCGAACTCGTCGACTTGCTCGGCGAAGAGAATGTCCTGCGCGAGGACGCGGCGCTGCACGCCTATGGCTATGACGCGTTCCTCATTGAGGCCCGCCCCGGTCTGGTGGTCTTCCCGAGAACGACCGAGGAGGTCCAGGCGATCGTCCGCGCCGCCCGAAAGCACGGGGTCGACTATGTGGCGCGAGGCGCCGGCACGGGATACGCCGGCGGGGCGCTGGCGGTTCGCGGCGGCGTCGTCGTCTGCCTCAGCCGGATGCGCGATCCGATCGAGCTGAACGAGGAGGAGCGCTGGGCGTGGGTTCGTCCGGGCGTGACCACCTTGGAGGTCCAGCAGGCGGCGCTTCGCTCAGGCTTGCGGTACCCGCCCGATCCTTCCAGCTACTCGACCTGCACCCTAGGCGGCAATGTCGCCACCAACGCCGGCGGGCCCCACTCCCTCGGCTACGGCATCACCACTGACTATGTGCTCGAGCTGGAGGTGGTCGACGGGACGGGCCATGTGCGTCGCCTGGGAGGCGTGAGCACGCGCTCGTACGGCCTGGACTTCCGCGGCCTGTTCATCGGCTCGGAAGGCATCCTGGGGATCGTCACCCGGATCCGCCTTCGCTTGATCCGCCAGCCGGACCACATCAGCACGCTGATAGCGGAATTCGACGAGATCGACGCCGCGCTCAGCGCGATCGAACAGATCTGCGCAACCGGCTGCATCCCCACCGCCCTGGACATGAGCACTCCTTTCTTCATCCCAGGCGATCGCGAGGTCCGGACGCTGGAGCGCGCGATCCTGTACATGGACGTCGAAGGCAGCAACGCCGAGGTCGCGGCGAAGCTCTCGGCGATCAAGCTGATCGTCGAAGCCTTTGACGGGACCGCCGATATCCTCCCGATCTCAGAGCTGATGGATCGCAGGTTCCGCAACACCCAGCAGCGGATGCAGCAGATGATTCAGCTGTCGGGATTCCGCCGCTATTTCCTGTTCGACGCGGTCGTGCCGCGTCTGGCGATGCGGCGGATCTTCCGGGTGATGCGGCTCCTCGCGCAGAAGCATCAGCTTCCAGTGCTCAACACCTTCCACGCGGGCGACGGCAACCTCCATCCGATGCCGTTCTTCGATCCGCTTGAACCGGGCGTGCCGGAACGGCTGATGCGATTCTGGTCGGAGCTACTGGAGGAGGTTGCCCGGCTGGGCGGCGCGCTCTCCGGCGAGCACGGGATCGGGGTCGAGAAACGCGATCTGATGACGCGCTTCTATGCCCCGGAGTTGCTGGCGATCATGGGCGCCCTGAAGCGGGGCATCGAGCCCTCAGGCTTGACCAACCCAGACAAGCTGCTGCCGAGCTCCCCTCCCGCGGCGCCCGTCCTGCGAGCCGCCATAGCGCCCGAAGACCCGCAGGCGATCCACGTCAGTGAAGTTGACGGCTGGATCTCGGTCCCCGGCGGCCTGACCCTGGACGAGCTGCGCGCACGACTGCAGTCGACCGCGTTCGACGTCCCCTTCGATCCCATCTCGGAGCCCGCGGGCATGACGGTGGAGGACGCCGTCCTGCTAGGTCTGCCGGGCGCTCGGGAGCTCCGCTACGGCGCGGCGCGGCGGCTCCTGCTGGGCGGTGTCCTGACGTCCGACGGGCGAGCGCCGATCCCGTTCGGCTCCTCCTTCTCAAAGGACGTGGGCGGTCTCGACATCCGGCGTCTCCTGTGGGGTTCGCGCGGCCGACTGGGGCGCCTGCAGCGCGTTCGCCTCAAGCTGGTCCCCAAATCGGCAAGGTCGACGTTTGGCCGGGCCGTGGTCGGAGGCCTGTCGGTGGCGGCCGCCGCAAAGCGGGTCCGGCAAATCTGGAACAGCCGGCTCGACCTCAGCCATCTCTCCTTGGGCCGCGACGCGGCGGGCAGCTTGTTCATCGGTTACGCCTTCGACGGAGAGGTCGAGACGGTGGACGAGCAGCTCGGCGCCTTCGCCCGCCTCTGTCCTGACCTCGCCGAGGTGCGAATCAGGACGCGCGCCGTCAATCCTCCCGGGCGCGTATGGGCGCCCGGACCGCCAGACCGAATCGACATCGAGGACCTGCTTCCCTGGGACCTGGCGTACGTCGCCGACCGTCTCGCTGGGCCCTTCCTCTCCCTGGCGGGCGCCAACCTGACGGTCTTCCCGTCGCGCGCGAGCGCGCCCCCGCCGGCCTGGCCGCACCAAGATTGGACCCGCCATGTACAAGACGCATTTCTCCTGGGCCAATAACCCCGAGCGCATCGACCTCGTCCGCGAGATGGCCCGGTGCAGCCAGTGTGGAATCTGCCTCTCGCAATGCCCCACCTACGCCGTGAAGCGGCAGGAGATGTTCAGTCCGCGGGGCCGGCTGTTCCTCATGTCGCAATCGGGGCGGGATCGGTCGCCCCCTCCGCCGGACTACCTCGACAGCTGCCTGAGATGCGCCCAGTGCGAAACGGTGTGCCCGACCGGCGTGCCCTTCGCGGCGATCATCCGCGACTTCACGCTTCGCGAGCTCGACCGCGGAGTCGACGTCTGGGCGGTAGAGGCCCTCGACTGCTACGCCGAAGCCCAGGCGGACCCCGGCCTACGCGCACTCCTGGCGGCGCTGCTGCACTCCGCGAACGAGACGACCCGCCGTCTCGCCGCCGCCCACTGTCCCGAGTGGGCGCCGCGGCTCGCGGACACCGCTCCGTCCCCCCGACCCACCGGCAAAGGCGAGCCGGTCGTCCTGCTCGCAGGTCCGCTGCTACGGGCGGTCGCGCCCGATCTGGTGGCCGCTGTCGCCCGACGGCTCGCCGCCGCGGACCGCCAGGTGTGGCAGTTTCCGGGACGCGAGCGGATCGCCTTGCCCTGGGTCGAGTCAGGCCTCAACGCGGCGCTCGGCGAGTCGGTGGCCGAATTCCGGGAGAACCTCGAGGCAGCGTCCGCCAGCACCGTTTTCGCCCTGGAGGCCTATGCGGCGCGCGCGGTCGAGAGCCCGCTGATCCACAGCCGCTTCCAGCTTCCGGAGATCACGGTGCTGGAGCCCTCAGCGCTCTACGACGAGATCCGGGTCGAAGGCCCGGTCGTCGTCGACGTCAGCCCATTCAACCGCGCCTGGACCGATTGGCTGGAGACGCGGCTCGACCGACGCGACGCCAAACTGCCGCTCGAGCTGCACCCTGCTGGCGCCTATCCGGCAGTCACCCTCAGTTCGCAACGGCACCTAGCCCGGCTCGTGCGCGGCAAGCGCCGCTGGCTCGCCGAGTTCGACGGCGAGCTGCTGACCGGCGATTCCCTCTCCCTCCTCCGATACCCCAAGGCCCGCTCACTGTTCGAAGCCGGAGACCAACATGTCCGACGCCCTTAACTCCTATCCGAATAGCTCGGTCGACATCCTGGAGCGCCTGATCCGGACCCCGAGCGAGAATCCCGGCGGCGACGAGAGGGCGATAGTGGCCGAGATCGGCGCGCTCTTGCGGGCTCACGGCGTCGACCACGAGGTCGTCAGCAAGGACCCCACCCGTCCGAGCATCGTCGCGAAGCTGCATGGCGGACCGGGCCCCCGCCTCATCCTGCAGGGCCATATCGACACCAAGCCGGCGGCTCATGCCGTGGACAGCCTCAAGACCTGGTCACGGGATCCGTTCGATCCCCAGATCATCGATGACCGTCTCTATGGTCTCGGGGCCTGCGACACGAAGGGCGGGGTCGCCGCTCAGCTCGCCGCAGTCCTCGAGCTGGCCGGATCGGGCGATTGGTCGGGCACGCTCGAATGGCAGGGGATCGCCGATGAGGAGAACGGCAGCCGCCTCGGGGCTGAATTCTTCTTCGAAACCGAGCGGCTGAAGGCCGACGCGGCCATCGTCTCGGAACCGACCTCCTGTCAGATCACCACCGCACAGCTCGGCAACTGTTGGGCCGACATCCGCATCATCGGCCGCGCCGCCCACGCCGGGACGCCTTGGAAGGGGGTTAGCGCGACCGACGCCGCGCTCGAGTTCGCATCGCGTCTGAAGGAGCGCGTGGCCAAGCTCCAGATCGACCCTCGCTTTCCCGGTCACCCCCGGCTGAATGTCGGGATCCTAGAGGGCGGCCACCATGCGGGCACGCTTCCCGGGGAGGCGCGCCTGGTCACCGACATCCGGGTGCGGCCGAAGGAGACGCGCGCGGACCACTGGGCCCTTGTGCGCGAAACCGCGCGGGAGATCGAGACGCTTCATAACGTCGAGATCAAGCTCTCCGAGTTCGCAAACGGCGGCTGCGAGTCCGTGGAGCTCGCCGCCGATCATCCGTTCGCGCAGCAGCTGGACGCCGCCTGGCGACAGCTGGACGAGGGCGCGACGCCCTTCGGCGTGTTCTTCGGCGGATCCGACGCCCGGTACTTCGCCGCAGCCGGAACCCCCGTCGTCGTCTTCGGCCCCGGCAGCCTCGAGCAGGCGCACGCGATCGATGAGTTCGTGCCCGTCCAAGAACTGCCATTGGCCGCGCGCTTCTACGCGTCAGCCGTCCGCACCGTTCTCGGCGAGCCGGCGAGACCTCACCTGGCGAAGGCCGACTAGGAGGGGCGGGGCTGGACCGGCCGAATCCGGCGACCGGTAACCGGGAACAGGGGGTCGCGGAACGCGGGGTCGGCATGTCCGCCGGGCGGGACCAGCGAGTCGACGAAGGCTTCATCATCGGCCGTGAGGACGGTATCCAACGCCGCGCAATTATCCTCGAGCTGTGCCGCCGACCGGGGGCCGACGATCACCGCGTCGATGGCCGTGTTGGCCAGCGCCCAGGCGATCGGGAACTGGCTCGCGGGAATTCGGCGCTCCCGGCACCGCAGGGCCAGCCGCCGCGCGACCTCGAGGGCCTCGGGGCGATACTCCGTCTCAAATATCCGGGGCTCTCCGCGACCGGCTCGGCTCTGGACGGGCACGCCGTCCATGTACTTGCCGGTCAGCACTCCCCGCCCGAGCGGGCTGTAGCTGACCACGCCTACGCCGAGCTCCGCGCAGGCCGGAAGGACCTCCACCTCCGCGTCGCGGTTGGTGAGATTGTAGAGCGGCTGCGCCACCTCGAACGCTGAGCTGCCGCATCCCGCGGCGGCCTGAGCGCGCGCGATCTGCCATCCCAGAAGGTTGGAGCATCCGATGTGGAGCGCCTTGCCGGCCTGCCGCAGGTCTTCCAGCCCTCTCAGGACCCCGTCCAGCGACGCCTCCGGCGGGAGCCAGTGGAGATAGTAGATGTCGAGGCGGTCGGTTCTGAGACGGCGGAGACTCTGCTCGCAGGCCCAGACCAGATGGTCTCGGGTGGCGGGATGGGGGAACGGGCTTCCCTCTATCGGGCGCCCGCCCTTGCTCGCCAGAACGATGTCATCGCGCCTCCCCCCCAGGGCCGATCCGACGAAGCGTTCGGCGCTACCGTCGTTGTAACAATCCGCCGTGTCGATGAAGTTCACGCCCAGGTCGAGGGCCCGATGCACGAGGTCCCGGCTGGCCGTCTCATCCGCGGCGGCGCCGAAGACCATCGAGCCTAAGCAAAGCCTCGAGATCTGAAGTCCCGTACCGCCCAGCGTCGCGTACTGCATGGGCTCCAACGCTAGACGAGCGCCGCCCGCCGAAGGGTCAACGCCAGGGTGTCCACGTGGCCCTTGCGGAAGCACCGTACGCCGGCATCGAAGTAGTCCTCCATGAACTTGACCGCCGCGTCGCCGAAGCGCGCTCGCAAGTCCTGCTCCTTCAGCTTCAGCTGCGCCCCCCAAGCCGCCATGGTGAGCGCCATGTCCTGGCCGTGCAGTTGAAGCTCCTCGAACTCGTACAGAGGGGCCGCTGCGAGCTGGAGGCTGGCGAGGGTCGGGAGGGCCGACCCGGTGAAGACGCGCTCGACGATGAGGCGCGAGTCCATCACGCTTTGCAGATCATCTGGGTTCCGGCGGGCAATTGAGGACTGGACGTAGATCAGCGCCCGGTCCGTGGTGCAGTCGCGGCACCACTCGAAAAAACGGCGGTACGCATCGATGTGGGTCCCGGACCGCCGATCCTCCATCGAGGCATAGTGTTCGATGCTCTCGACGGAGACGATCGCGTCGTAGGTCCGAGCGGGATGAAAATCCTTCCAGTCCGAAAGGTAAATGGTGGCGTGCGCCCAGTCTTGGGACTTCACGAAGGCCTTCTGGCTCTCGCTCAATGTGAGGCCGTGGACCTGCACATTGGGGAAATGCAACTGGCAGAATTTGGCGAAGGACCCCCAGCCGGAGCCGACCTCCAGCACCGTATCGCAGGCCGCCAGGTTCACCTTCTCCGCGATGTATTCGAATTTCCGGAGCTGCGCCTCCGTGGCGTTGCGCGTCCCGCGCCAGAAGCCGGAGCTATAGCCGAGCAGGATCGGGTCCAGGACTTCCAGCAGGATTTCCTGGTGCGCATCGTAGTGTGCGAGAATGTCCGCTTGATTGGCCATGTCGATGCCCGCGTCGCTAGACGTCCAAGCTAATGCGGAACACGCTGACATTGCAATCACCATTACCTATTCGAAGTTTCGCGCCCCCAATGAGGCCCAAATTCTCAGCGGTACAGCGGCGATTTTGGCGCGGAGAAGAAATCTCGATAAATGTCCATCGGACTCAAACATCGCTTGCACTTTCCTACCGTTCCAATTTTGATGGCCGAGATTTGAGACCATGTGGCGAGACATTGCATGCCGGGACAGGCCAGGTCTGACGTTATCGACGGCTGGAACAAGCTCTCCGCCGCGTATCAGTCGCGGTACCGGATCGCCGACGACGAGATCTCTTATGGGCCGATGATCGGCGGCGAAGCGCGTTTTGGCCTGCTCGGCGACCTTTCCGGCCGCACGGTCCTGGACGTAGGCTGCGGGGGCGGCCAGAACTCGGTCGCCCTCGCGCGGAGTGGCGCCAAGCGCGTGGTGGCGCTCGATCCCTCGGCCGCCCAAATCGCCTTCGCCAAAGGCCTGGCCGAAGATGCGGGGGTGAAGATCGATTTCCGGGAAGCGGGCGCCGAGGCGCTCGCGCGGATTTCCGGCGCGTTCGACGTCATCGTCTCCTTCTACGCGCTGATGTACGTGGTAGACCTCGAGGGGGTGTTCCGTGAGATCCACCGCCTTTTGAATCCCGGCGGACGGTTCGTGATCAGCGCCGACCACCCGGTGCGCATCGCGGGGCAGTGGCAAGACGACGTCTTCATCCTCGAAGACTACAACACACCGGGCTGGCGCTCCTGGATCTATGACTTTCCAGAGCAAGACGTCTCCGCCCCCATGCACCGCTTTCACCGCCGGATGCAGGACTGGATCACCCCCCTACTCGCGGCGGACCTGAGGCTGGACGGACTTCTCGAGCCTACGCCGGTCGATCCCCCCGACACTTTCGGTCGGGTATCGAGACATGGTCTCGACAGCCCCCTCAACGTCTTCTCGCCGGCGCGCCTGTCGCGCGTACCGGGCTCCATCCTGCTCTGGGGATCGAAATGACGCGCGTCCAAATCGGAATCCACTGCTCGCTTCAGACCGACGGCTCGATGCCGGCCGACGGCAATGTCGCGATGTCGAGGGACGGCCAGCCCATCTTCGCCGTGGCCGAGGAACGGGTCTCTCGGCGCAAGTACGACGGGGACTTCCGGCAGGGCCTTCGCTACGCCCTCGACCGAACCGGCGTCTCGGCGGGCCAGGTCGAGGTCGTGGGAGTCTCGACCTACAGTCGCTACGTCGAGTCTTCCGACGCCGACCTTGACGACATCCGCACTATTGTCCGCGCCGAGCTGGGCCGTAAAGCCGCTGTCGAGATCGCGCGCTCCCACCACGAGATCCACGCCTTCGCCGCCGCGGCCTACTGTCCGGAGCGCGAGGCGCTGATCGCCGTCCTGGACAATGAGGGAAGTCTCCTGGGCGCGCCGACGGGCGACCGCGCCCAATGGGCGTTCGAGAAGTCGAGTTACTACCGGCGCATCGGCGAGGATCTCGAGCTGGTCGCCCGCGATCACGACGGGCCGGGCGAGGTGGGTTACGGCAAGGCCTACTCCAAGATCACCCGATACCTCGGCTTCCAATCCTATCAGGAGGCTGGGAAGACCATGGGCCTGGCGCCCTTCGGCGGTCCCCGGGGCGACTTTCCCCAGCTGTTCGAGAGAAGGCCAGGCGCCCGGAACGCGATGCGGAACACCCAAGACGGTCTGAAGGACCTTGAGAGCTGGTTTGAGGACCACGCCGTGAGGCTCGGGGGCCCGCGGTCGGGCGCGCCGATCTCGAAGCTTCAGGCGGATCTCGCCTATTGGATCCAGGCCGAGCTGGAGGCCTCCGTATTCGACCGCGCGCGCGGCCTGCTCGCCGCGACTCAGGCCAAGGCCCTGGCCATGTCGGGCGGGGTCGCTCTCAATTGTGTGATGAACAGCCGCCTGCGGGCGCTGCCGGTCAGCGACGTGTTCGTGCCGCCTTCGCCGGGCGACGCCGGGCTCGCGGTGGGCGTCCTGGCTTGGCTCGAGCGCCGGACACAGGGGCGCATCCCGCTATTCCGCGGCACACCCTACCTTGGCGGCGATTATTCCGCTGAGGCGGCCAAAGCCGATCTCGCCCCGTTCGCCGACCAGTTTCACCTCGATGAAGTGGCGGACCCGGTCGCCGACGCCGCCGATCACCTAGCGCGCGGCCTGATCGTGGGCTGGATGCAGGGCGGCAGTGAATATGGCCCTCGGAGCCTCGGCGCCCGCAGCATCCTGGCCGATCCGAGACAGCCCTGGATGAAAGAGGTGCTCAACAACCTCGTGAAGGGGCGCGAGTGGTTCCGGCCCTATGCCCCTGCGGTGTTGATCGAGCGGGCGGGCGAGTTCTTCGAAGAACCCTTCGGCAGCCCCTACATGATGCACACGGCGCGGTGCCGCGACCTGTGTATCCGATCCGCGCCGGCCGCGGTGCACGTCGACGACACAGCGCGCCTGCAGACGGTGCATCGCGATCTCAATCCGATGTTCCACAGGCTGATCGAAGCGTTTGCCGATCGCACAGGCCTTCCCATCCTGCTGAACACCAGCTTCAACCTCGGCGGCGAGCCGATCGTCGAGAAGCCGAGCGATGTCGCGCGGACACTGCTCAATTGCCCGCGCCTCGATCTGGCTTACGTGGGCGCCATCCGATTGCGCCGCCGCGAGGGCGCGGTCACCAAGCGAGTCAAGACGTCCCAGGCGGCGCCGGCGAGCGCCTTCGCCTGACAGGCGTCGCGCCGCTCCGAGCCGCGCCGTTTGGCCTCGCGCGCCCTGGATCGGCGGTATCCCCACGACCGTCAGCAACTGCGAGCTGACGCCGGCTCCCCTCGCGCTCGGGCCCTTGGCGCTTCTCGCCAGGGCTGTTGCGGCGACGGCGAGAAGCGGACCCTGAGGACCTCAGCGTCTTACTTTGCGCAGAGATGACGAACGAGGGTGCGGCCGGTCCCAGCCCGCGTCGAGTCGGGCGATAGCGCATCCCTGGAGGCCTACCCCTCTGCCATGGGGCTTGCCGGCCGCCGCCTGATGCGCCATCCGCTGGTGCGCCGGATCATGCCCGATCACTACGCGGGCATTGAGCGGGAGCCCGCGCTGGCCTTGGCGCCGCGGCCCCGCGAGGCGGCGAGCCAATAGAAGCTCGCCCCCCCGGTCGATCGCGCCAGCGAGGTCAGCTGGCCCGCTGACTTGCCACCTGCTGTAGCTTCGCCATTCCGATTTGTGGCCATTGCTGGCCAGGGAGGAACCTAGGTTCCGAACGTCGGCCATGAGTCAGGAGTCGTCGGTGGCCCGAGATCCAGACGCGATCCCATCAGAGGCGCCGCCATCCTCAAGTACTTCGGTCCTTATGGAGCGGCCTGCCGCAAGTCGCCTGCCAAGCGCTGCGACGAAGCCCAGATAACGTTCGCGCCCCTTTGCTTCAGCCACCGCCCGGCCGGGCTCCGGCATCGCGGGCGTCGCCGTGAGCCACGCCCGAATGAACAGCGCCTGGGCTTCGTTGGCGATGGCGAGGTCCCGCTCGAGCCGCTCCAGATTACGGGTGATCCGATCGAGCCTGCGTCCGAGCGCCGCTTCGAGCTGGTCCGGCCGATCCGGCGACAGGAACGCTGAAAGGGCGGCGCGGACGATCTGCGACTTGCGCGAGCGGGTCCTCGCCGCCAGGAGCTCCATCGCCCGCACCTGGTCCCCCGGCAGATAGACTTTGGTCTCGACGAGCTTGCTCACAACGGAATGCCGTCATCGGGGTCGAGCGAGGCTTGTCGGGCGAGCCGCCTATTGCGCCGCTCCGGACGACCCCGGCCGACCGCAGCCAAGGCCGGGGGCGGGAGCTCGTCCGCTGGATCCTGTGACGTGACCTCGGGCTCACGCGCCTCGGGCGCGAAATCCAGCTCCTGACCAAGGCCGCCGGATGAGCCCCGACTTACGACCTCACCCGCAATACCCGGCGCTGGCACGACCTTGGTCCAGACCTCCGCGCGGCCAGAAGCGACGCCGCTGCCCTCCTGCGGCGGCGGGACCACCCGCCGCGCGAGCCGCGGATCCTCGAAGTACCGCACCTTCTTGGCGCGGATCGGCGGCGAACCGCTCACGAGCACGAGCTCGTCAGATACAGCCAACTGCATGATCTCTCCGGGCGTGAGCAACGGTCGCGCGGTCTCCTGGCGGCTCACCATCAGATGCCCCAGCCACGGCGAGAGCCGGTGGCCGGCGTAGTTCTTCATGGCGCGCAGCTCCGTGGCGGCGCCCAGGCTGTCGCTCACCCGGCGCGCCGTCCGCTCATCGTTCGTGGCGAAGGCGACGCGCACATGGCAGTTGTCGAGGATCGCGTGGTGCGGCCCATACGCCTTCTCGAGCTGGTTGAGACTCTGGGCGATGAGCAGGCTCTTCAAGCCGTAGCCCGCCATGAAGGCGAGCGCGCTCTCGAAGAAGTCCAGCCGCCCGAGCGCTGGGAACTCGTCGAGCAGCAGCAACAACCGCCGACCGCCGGTCCGAGCCTGCAGGTCCTCGGTCAACCTGCGCCCGATCTGGTTCAGGATCAGGCGGATGAGCGGCTTTGTGCGGCTAATGTCGCTGGGCGGCACCACCAGATAGAGGCTCGCGGGCTCGGGTCCGCCCACCAGCTCCTCGATCCGCCAGTCGCACCGGGAAGTGGCCTGGGCCACCACCGGATCTCGGTAGAGGCCCAGAAAGGACATGGCGGTGGAGAGCACGCCCGAGCGCTCGTTCTCGCTCTTGTTGAGGAGTTCGCGCGCGGCCTGCGCCACAACCGGATGCGGGGCGCCATCCCGGTGCGGGGTCGTCATCATGGCCCGGAGCGTGGCCTCGATCGAGCGGCCAGGATCCGATAGGAAGGCCGCGACGCCCGCGAGCGTCTTATCGGGCTCGGCGTAGAGCACGTGGAGGATGGCCCCGACCAGGAGCGCGTGGCTGGTCTTCTCCCAGTGGTTGCGCCGCTCCAGCGCCCCTTCGGGGTCGACCAGGATGTCGGCGATGTTCTGGACGTCGCGCACCTCGGCGGGGCCGGGCCTCACCTCCATCAGCGGATTGTAGGCGGCGCTCGCCGGATCGGTCGGATCGAACCTCAGCACCCGCCCGAAGCGGGCGCGCCAGCCGGCCGTCAGCGCCCAGTTCTCGCCCTTGATGTCGTGGACCACCGCCGAGCCCGGCCAGGTGAGGAGCGTCGGGACCACGATCCCCACGCCCTTGCCGCTGCGGGTGGGCGCAAAGCAGAGCACGTGCTCCGGCCCGTCGTGACGCAGATACCGCGCGCCCAATCGCCCCAACACCACGCCGTCGGGGCCGAGCAGGCCCGCCGCCGCAGCGTCCGCCTCCGTCGCCCAGCGCGCCGACCCGTAGGTGGACGCATCCTTGGGTTCGCGGCCGCGCCAGAGGCTCATCAGGATCGAGAGCAGGATGGCCGCCGGCGCCGAGGATGCCGCGATCAACCCTCCGATCGCGAACACCCGCGGCGCATAGGCGTCGAACTCGAACCACCACGCAAACAGCGCCCAAGGCGCATAGACCGGCCAGTCTCCTAAGCGGACCCAGGGCGCCCCGAGCTCCGGCTGCCAGGCGAGGTGGCAGGCGGTCCACTCGGTGGCGGCCCAGACCACGCCGAGCGCGACGAGGGTCACCGCCAGCATCTGGCCCCAGAGGAGCCGCGCGCCGGAGGCCATGGGCGGCGACCTCATCGCGAGAGGTCCCGATCGCGGCCGAGGGTCCAGTCGATCCCGCCGTCGCGCAGCTTCCCCCTCACCTCCTGGCCCAGCGCGCGCTCGAGGACGCCCGCCCAGGGGACGAGACGGAAGCCGAGCCCGTCCTCCACCATGGCGAACCGGCCCGAGGCCAGGTCGAGCCTGCGGACATAACGCCCCCGCACCTCAGTCTCCGCGTCGGCGTCGAGGAAGGCGAGGCGCGTGGCGCGGGCGAGCTGCGCGCCGGCGGAAGCAAGTTCGCGTCGGCGGAGCTCGCCCAGCAGCCCGGGGGCGAAGCTCCAGCCGCGGCCCCTGCGGCTCGCAAGAGCGAGGCGCCCGAGATGCTCGGCGCGCGCCCGAAGCGCCGCCCTCACCTCGGCGCCGAAGCCCGCGTCGGAGGTGGCGACGGGCGCGCGCGCCACCAGCTGCCGGTCGAGCCAGGTGGCGCCGTCCGCCGCGATCTGGTCCTCCAGCGCCAGGTCGCTGCGGTTGATCACCCGCATGCCGCCGGGGCCGGGCCGCGCCTCCACGAGTCCGCCGACCGGCGTGTCGCCGGCCGCGCCCAGGTCCGCGGTGCGCACATGGTGGGCGCGCCCGTCCACGCCATCGATCACCACATAGGCGGCGCCGGTCTGCTCGTCGAAGAGGCCCCGCTCGGCCACGCGGCCGAGGATCGGCGTCTCCGAGGTCTCCGCGAAAGGGATCAGGTCCGCTAGCGCCCGGTGCTCGCCCATGGCGCGGTGCAGGGTCCGGACGATGTCGCCGCGGATGGCGAGCTCGCGAAGCCGCGCCTCGGCCGCCTCGTCGATGCGCCAGACGCCGGGCCCCTCCGCGCTCGCCAGGTCGAGGCCCTCCAGGCGTTTGGCGCGGGCGATCAGCAGGGGCCGAAGGTCGGGGTCCGGCGCGCCGGGCCCGGGGCGAAGGTCAACGCGCCCCTCGACGGCCAGCGCGCGCAGGAGCCGGTCGAGGCCGGTCCAGCGGTCGGCGGTGACCTGGCGCTGCAGGTCCTGGACGATCTCGCGCGACGAGCGCGGTCCGAGCTCCAGCGAGACCAGGGCCTCGGCGCGGGCGCGGAAGCCCTTGGTGATGTAGTCGCGGCTGATCACCAGGTCCTGCCCCTTGGCGTCCTTGCCCCGGATCAGGACGTGGACGTGCGGATGGGCGGTGTTCCAGTGTTCGACGGCCACCCAATCGAGGCGGGTCCCGAGGTCCCGCTCGGCGTGGGCCATGAGCTCGCGGGTGGTCGCCTTCAGGTCCGCGAGCTCGCCCGCGTCCTCGGGCGAGACCATCACCCGGAAGTGGTGCCGGTCGTCCTCGCAGCGCCCGGCGAAGTCGCGCGCCTCGACCTCCCCCTCCCGCCCGAACAGGCGCCCTGCCCCGCCCGCACGGTCGACGCCTTCGCGCTGCAGATAGGCGAGGTGCAGGGAGAGCGGCGCGCTCCGGAACGCCTTCCCCCGATGGCGCACCACCCGCACCTGGACGACGACGCGTCGGGAGGGGCTCCTCAGCCCGACCGCGATCGGCGCCCAGCGGCCCCGCCCGAAGGCCGACGCGCGGGACCCGCGCGCGCCGTCGAACCGGCGGCCGCGGTGGCCGGCGCGGACGGCGGCCTGCAGCACCTGGACCACGAACGGCCGCGCCCGCCTCGCCGCGCCGCGGCCCTGGTCGCGCAGCCGGCCGATGCGGATCCGGAAGTCTTCGCCGGCGTCGCTCATTGGCGCAGAATCGGCCGGACCGGCCTGCTCGGATCCTTGATTCCGCTCGGGAAATCCAGGCGCGCAGGACCATACCCCGGCTCGGGGCCGGCGATTTCCCCAACCCCCACAAGCGCTTGGGCCGGAACGGGCCCGCGCCTTTCATCTTGCCGTCGCGGGGGAAGACCGGGGGCGAGGCTCTCCTCGGCTCTGGAAGCACCCCGCATCACCGGAAATCCTCAGCGATAAGAGGGAATAGTCCGGCCGCGGCGGGCGCCAGCGGCGCGCGCCGCCACGCTCGTGCCGGAGAGGCCACGAGGCCGATCCGCGGCGCGAGGTCGGCGACATAGGCGCGGGTCTTGGGCGGCAGGACGGCCCGGCCGGCGCGCGCTTCGGCGTAGGCGCCGGGCCCCGCGTTGTAGGCGGCCAGGAAGCCGCCCGGCCCAAACCGGTCGAACATCTCCCGCAGGTAGGCGGCGCCGGCCAGCACATTGTCGCGGGTGTCGAACGGGTCAGCGCCTAGGCCCAGGCGCGCGCGCATCTCGCGCCAGGTGGCGGGCATCAGCTGCATGAGACCGAGCGCGCCCGCGCGCGAGACCGCGAGCCGATCCCCGCCGCTCTCGCGCGCCATGACCGCGCGGATCCAGGCCTGCGGCAGGCCGGAGGCCGCCGAGGCTTCGGCCACGGCGGCGTCCACCGGCGAGCCGCCGCCAACCACGCGGCCCTCATGGCGCGCTCTCCCAGGTCCAGAGGGGCGTCGCACGGCCCACGACGTCGGACGCTCGGCTGACCCCGAAGTAGCGGCCGTCGAGACTGTCGGCAGCCGCGTTGAGCAAGAAGACCTCGCCCACCTGGAGCGCCACGCATCCTCGCCAGACGGGCAAGACCCGTCCGCGGTGATCACGTTCGAGCGCCCGCGCCGCAGGCCGGCCGTCCACCGTCACCAGGTCGCCCCGCCGACAGACGCGGTCCCCCGCAACGGCCGCGACGCGCTTCACGAGCGGGACGCCGGACGGCAGATAGCCCCGCCGCGCAAACCAGCCGGCGAGCGCCGGCGGCGGCCGCGCCACGACCCAGTCACCGGCCTTCACGGGGGCGGCCGCCGCCACTCGGTACAGCCCGAGCGGCGCGCTCCTCGTGGTGTTCCACAGCAGCCGCGGCCGATGCGGCGCGGCGCTCAAGGCCGCCAGGAGGATGGCCCCGCAGCCCGCGACAGCGAGGCCCGCCCGCCTTCGAACGGGCGCGCTCACGACGCGAGCGCCCGCCGCTGCAGCCAGGCCGCGTGGCGCGCCCGGCTGTAAGCCCTGGGCGCCAGGCCCGCCGCCAGTCGGTTGTTCACATGCCGCCAATGCTCCGGCGCGGCGTCGGCCGCATCCACGCCCAGCGCCTCCACCGCATCGATGCCTTCGAGCACGGTGCGCACCTTGGGCCAGCCCTGGATATGCAGCAGGAGCTCGGCCCCGGGCGCCACGAACGGCACGGCCGTGAAGCCCTCGCCCGGCCGCACCGCGCGCAGGACGTCGATCCGCGAGACGGCCGTCCCGTAGTCGCCGGCCTGCCAGCGGACCAGAGCGAAGATCGCGCCCGGCTCGAAGGCGAGGATGCGGCGCCGGCGGTCGACGATCCGCTCCTCGGCCACACGTCCGAAGCGCACCCAGCGCTCCACCTGGTCCGGCATGTGGAGCAGCTCCACCTCGGTCCGCATGGGGCGCCTAGCGCCGCCGCCACGGGTCGCGGTAGGCGGGCGCCACGGCGGCATGCCGTTTGGCGGGCGAGAGCGCGCCGGCGTTCTCGTCGCTGGTGGAGGACTGGCGGCCTCGGTTCGCCCAGGCGTCGAGGTCCGTGACGTCGTAGACCACGACCCCACCCAGCTTCTGGTAGACGGGTCCGGTGCCGTAGGTGCGGTGCTTCTCGAGGGTGCGGCCGGAGAGGTTCAGGTAACGGGCGGCTTGGGGCGTGCGCAGATAGCGGCGCGCGGCGCTCTGGTCGGTCATGGTCGGCTCGTCGGGTCTGCGCGCAGGCCGTCATGGCCCGCGCCGAACCCGGCGACCCTGGCGCAAGCCGCGCGCCGGGGTTGGTGACGAATTTCATGGGCCCCGATTTCGTCACCCGGTCGACGCGAACTCCGCTCAGCGGCCGGCGAGCAGCCGGAGATAGCCGCCCCCGGCAAGCTCGTGGGCGGCCGCGCAGAGGCGGATGGCGACCGCGCGCGCCGAGGAGGTCCGCCAGGCGAGCGAGTCCGCGAAGCGCTCGCCCAGCACGCGCTCGGCGATCTCGCGATAGCTCGCCCCCTCCGATCTCGCATCTCCGGCCCGCAAGGCCCGAGCGAGGCGCCGCCTCCGCGCTCGCGACAGCAGGTCGAGGTCCCGCCATCGACCCGCAAGGCCGGATCTCAGGGCGCGCACGGCGGCCAGCCGGCGCAGGAGATGCCGGTCGAGCGGCACCAGCGCGCCCAAGCTCTCGCGCCCATCGGCGAGCAGCGGAACCCGCGCCTGCAGCCCGTTCGGGAAGCGGAGGTGGAGGCCGTCGTCGGCGAGGCGCCGGCGCGCCGCGGCGGCCGCAAGCCCGCTCGACGTGACGTCGCTCGGCGCGGCAGCGACCATCCGGACGGCGATCGCCGGCGCAACCTCGGTCAGCCAGATCGGCTCGGCCTCGGCGGCGCTCAGGTCCGGATCGATGGGGAAGCGCAGCCCGAAGGGCGCGACGGGGTCGCCGGCGCGGTACGCCGCCCGGTAGCGCGGGTTGCGCCGCAGGAACTCCCAGGCCAGGGCGGACGGGTCGAGCGTATCGAGGTGCTCGTAGGCTTCGTCCCGCCTCCAGTCCGCTGCGCTCATCATGAGCCCCCGCCAAGACGTCCTGGGGTGCCGCGGGAATCGGGATCAGGGGAAGCGGGAAAACAACCGGGCGTTGCGGGCGCGACGCGCGGCGGCCGAATCAGACGGCCGGCGCGCCGGCGAGCTGGGCGTGCCCGACGTCCCGCATCCAGCGGGCGCGGGCGAGGTGGGTCTCGAACCTCAGGCGGGCCCGGTCGCGATGCTGTTCGGGCTCGATCCGCAGCAGCCGCCGCGCGGCCTCCTCCCAGGGCGCGCCCGCCTCTTCGGCGTCCAGAAGACGAAGGTAGAGCGGGGCCAGCTCGCGATCGTACTCGGTCAGGCGCTCGCCGGTCGGCGCGATGTCGGCGATCTCGAAGGCCACGGCGGAATCCCTTTGCGCGCGACCCTATCCGGCCGCCTCGCGCCCGTCACTCCACCCTCGCGTGAACATGCAATCCCCCCAACTGAGGGAGGCCAGGTCGGACCCGGATTCCGACCCGTCCACGAAAAAAGACGGCGGACGCCAACGCGGCCGCCGCCAGTCGATGCGCCATGAGGCGCGGTGTCTCCCCCCACGCGTGCGATCGTCAGTCTCCGGGCGGACGTCGCCAGAGGAGCACGAAGTCGTCGCCCTCGCGGGCCGCCACGAGGCGCCCGCGCAAGGGCGTCGCGAAGGCCGGATCGTCGATTTTCACGTGCAGCACCGCGCCGGTCTCCTCCTCCGGCGTCCAGGCGGCGCCGCATTCGGTGTCGCCCGAGAAGATGCGGTGGTCGGGGGCGCGGTCGCTGGTCTGGCCCGCGACCGGCTCGATGCGGAGGTCCGCGGCGAGGGTGAGGGTCTCGAGACGACCGGCGTAGCCGGTCTCGGTGCGGTGGAAGCGTCCGAGTTGGACCATGTGGGTGGCTCCTTGGTTGCGCCCCCTCCGGACGGCGGCCGCGCGGCCCGGAGAGGCGCCGGGTCGGCGCTTTGCGAAGGCCGCCGTCCGCCCGCCGCCCCGTGACCTGGGCGGCGGGCCCGAGCGCGGCCCTGCGGGGTCTGGTGGGGGCTTCCGTCCCGCGGCCGGCGCTCGTGACGGCAGCTGGCGCCGCGGCGACGGCGGGCTCAAGCGAGGACGCGGCGTAGTCGCGGCAAGACAGGCCGCGGCGCAGGATGGGCGCCGAGACCGAGCGGGATCAGAGGAGGCCCAGCGCCCGGAAGCTCGCCACGCCGTCGCGTCCGACCACCAGGTGATCGTGCACGGCGATCCGAAGGGCGCGGCCGGCCTCGACCACTTGGCGGGTCATGTCGACGTCCGCGGAGGACGGCGTGGGGTCGCCGGAGGGATGGTTGTGCACCAGGATCACCGCCGAGGCGGCGAGCTCGAGGGCGCGCCGCATGACCTCGCGCGGATAGACCGGCGCGTGGTCGACGGTGCCCACGGCCATGACCTCGTCGAAGATCAGCTGGTTCCTCTTGTCGAGGAACAGCACCCGGAAGGCCTCCCGCGTCAGGTGCGCCATGGTCACCTTCAGATACGCCGTGAGCGCCGAGGAGGAACTGATCACCGGCCGCTTCGGCAGCTCGGCCGCCGTCAGCCTCCGGGCGGCGTCATGGACCAGGCAGAGGTCGGCCGCGGCGCGAGGCGTCAGCATGGTGCTCAGGACCGCAAGGTCGGCCGTCAGCACGGCGGGCAGGGAGCCGAAGCGGCGCAGCAGGCGCTCGGCCATGGGCTCGGCGCGCGTGCGCATCGAGCGGCCGAGCAGGACTTCGAGGACCTCCAGGTCGGAGAGGCCCTCCAGGGGCGAGACGCCGCGCGTCGGGAGACGACGGGACGAAGGTTCATGAGCCGGCACGCAGGGGGCTGCGTGCGGGCGAGCGGATGCGGGCGCGCAGGACATGGCGTGCTCCGACAAGGGTGTGAGGGGGAGCGGCCCGCCCAGCGGGCGGGCCGCAGGTTCAGGTTCGCTGCCGCCGCGCAGGCGGCCGCCGGGTGACCTATTCGGCCGTGGTCCGGCGGGCCCAGATCAGGCTGTGCACGCCGTCCTCGCCTTCGACGAGGGTGGCGTAGATCGGGGCCGGGAAGGACGGGTCGTCCAGCTTCACCGAGAGGTAGGGACGCTCGGCCTGCGAGGTCTTCTTCCAGGCGGCGCCGAACTCGGTCGCGCCGGCGAAGATCCGGAAGTCGGGGCCCTTCTCGCCGGCGTCGGTGACCGCGACCAGGCGGGCCTGCCGGACATTGAGGGTGAGGGTCTTGATCGCGCCCGAGAACGAGCCGTCGTCGTTGCGCTTGAAGGTTCCGATGGTGGCCATTGAAGCCGCTCCTGTCTGATCTCGAGCCGCCCGATGCGGTCTCGATGGCGATCGACAGGGCGCGGGGCGCGAGACCGCGCAGACGTCAGTCCCGCAGCGCAGCGGAGGACGCCGGCCGAGGCGTTTCTTGCCTCGCGAGGAATGGGCCCGAAGGACCCAGGGGAAGAAAGGCCGAGCCGGCGTTGCGGCGGGCGAGCGGGGCCGAAGGGCCCAAAACCCGCGCCTCGATCAAGCCGAGAGAGACCGCCCGGGGCGGCGGACCGGACAGGGCTCGGCAAGCCTCCAAGGGACCTGCGCGACCTCGGCGAAGGCTCGCCGGGTCAGACACCTCCCCCCTCTAGCCGGCCACCACCGCAAGCGCCGCCCTCTCCGCGGCGGGGTCCCGACACCCGTAGGAGCAACGGCCGCGCCGGGGCGCCGGGCCTGTGACCTAGCCGGCCGGGGTCTTGCGACCGTCGGCGTGCTGATCGGACGCTCGCCTGGCCTGCTCCGCCCGCAGCTCGCGCCAACGCGCGTACTGGGCCGCCTTGGCCGGATCTGGATCCTCCTCGCCCTGCAGCCAGAACTTGAACCAGTCCACGGTCAGACCCGCCATGGCGGCCTGGATCCTCGGCTCGGTCGGGGGGTGTTCCTCGGTGTCCACCAGCTGCAGCTCCACCGGCCGGTGCAGCAAGCGCAGGAGGGCATAGGGCTCCCACATCGAATCGACGCTGGTGGTGGGGACCTCGATCATCACGGATGCGGCGACCTTCGGCGACTGGAAGACCGGGGACCGCGCCATCCAGGCTTTGAGCCCGTCGCCGATGGGCTCTGCGCCCATCAGGACGTCGCTCTCCCGTGCGAACTCGTTCTGCGCCATGTCGATGGTCTCGACGTACTCGCTGTAGCTCATCATCACCCCGTCGAAGAGGATGGCCGCGGCGAAGAGGTCGGGATAGCGGGTGAGCGCCTCCAGGGAATACATGCAGGAGCGGCTGAACCCGGAGACCCCCACCCGCTTCGGATCGATCAGGCCCCGCGCCGCGAGGCTCGCGACGCCGGAGCGATAGGCCTCGGCGCTGCACTCCGCCTCGCGGGCGTCGGCCACGCAGGCTTCGTGCGCCTGGAGGACGAAGAAGCCGTTGGCGGCCAGGCTCTCGGCGGCGAAATCGCCGGGATAGATGCCGGACGGCCTGAACTCGTCGGGCGCGAGGCCGTGGGTCTGGACCACGAGCGGGTAGCGGACGCCCGGCCGGTAGTCCGCCGGCCAGTAGAGCCCGCCCTGGCGGACGACGCCGCCCCGGTCCTTCCAGGATATGACCTCGACCCGGGCCACGCGGTCGCGGATGTCGCGATTGGGGTCCCAGACGGTCTGGCCGCCGCGCGTCACCAGCCGCGCGGGCTGCGAGATGGACTGCTCGATCCGCAGTCCGATCTCCCGGGCGCCTGGTTCGCCGCCCCGCCGCCAGCCTCCCTTGCGGTCACGGGTCCAGACCTCGTCCTCCGTCCGCGCCGAGGGAAAGTCGATCAGGTGGATCCTGACGTCGGGGCCGTCGAAGCGGAGCTCGAGCGGGGTCCTCACCTTGGCGTCCCCCGCGCCCTGCAGCTGGAGGAGACACGATCCCGACCTCCGCGCGAGATCGAAGGCCAGCACGCACGGGCGGCTCGCCTTGGCCGGGAAGGCCCCAGGGAGCACCACGACCCGGGAATCCGGCGACCAGGCCGGCACGGCTTCGGCGCCCCATCCGCGCGAGCCGGCGGTGGGGCCGGCCGAAGGCGCGGACCACTCCCCCGTGGCGAGGTCCACCACCACGTATCGGCCCAGACCGAAAACGCCGACGTCCTCCTGCGGCGTAAGCGGCGGGGGGAGCGCGGTCCGCGTCCCGTCTCCGGAGGGGTAGTCGCTCCAGTCCTTGGGATAGGTCCAGGCGGGCGCGGCGAAGGCCAGCCGCTTGCCGTCGGGCGACAGGGACAGGGTCCGGGCCGCTTCCCCGAAGACGATCGCCTGCCCGTGCAGGTCCGGGTCGTCGATGGCGGTGCGGCGCCCGTCCTCGACCAGCCAGACCCGCCCCCGGTCGATGAACGTCGACCAGAGGGCCGGATGCTGGATCTTCACAAGCGGCTGGCCGGTCGCGGCGCGCACCGGCGCCCTCGGATCCGAAGCCGGCGGCGGATCGCGCTCGATATAGACGAAGCGACGGGGCGACTGGATCGCGTAGCCGAGGATCCGGTCGGAAGCGCGGACCAGCTCCGTCCGCTGCTTCGTCGCGAGGTCGAGATGCTGGAGCGCCTCTCCCCCACCCGTCAGGCCGTGGATGAAGGAGAGGCCCTGGCCATCGGAGTCCCACCGCAGGCTGCGGATCGCCGGGCCGATCGTCAGGTCGTCGAACACGAGCTCGATCAGGGGTTGGCCGGCGGCCGATCCGCGGGGCGGGTTCCGATAGACCCGCAGGCGGCCGATCCGTCGGTTCCGCGCGAGGTCGCCGTTCTCCGCATAGACCGCCACCATTCTGTCGTCGGGGGACGGGAGCAGGCCCGGGAGCTCGCCCGTGTAGGGGTCGCCGAACACGGCGGTCCCCACGTCGTCGCTGGTCCGCCACCTCTCGGCGTGGCCCGGCGGGGCCGCGACCCCGAGCAAGGTCAAGGCCAGCGGCAGCGCCGCAAGCAGGTTCCTCATGGCGATGTCTCCACGCAATCGCTGGCCGCCGTCACCAGCGCTTTTCGATCTGGACGTAGAAGAAGCGGCCCCGCACGTCGGCGATCTTGCCGTCGAAGCCGTTCGACTCGGAGAACTGCGGCGGGGTGTCGAGGAGGTTGATCACCCCGGCCCTGAGCACCGGCTGCCGATCCCCGGCGTCCCGGCGCCCGAGACGGACCTGGCCGGTGGCGTCGAAGGTCCAGAAGTCGCCCAGGACGAGCCGGTTCTGCGGATCGAAGTCGGGGTAGTCCGTGTAGCGGCCGACATAGCGGGCCAGCAGCTGGGCCGAGAGCCGGTCCCGCTCCCAGGCGAGGCCGAGGTTCCCCTTGATCCGGGGCGACCAGCCGACGCCGAAGAAGGTCGCGTGGCCGAGGCCGTTCACCGGCGGCAGCCCGGGCGTCACCAGGCTGGTCCACTTGGTCGTGACGGTGGCCGACAGCGAGGGCGTGAAGGTCCCCACGCGCGTCTCGACGACGTAGGAGGCGTCGACGTCGAATCCGTTCACGTCGATCCGCCCGAAGTTGAAGAAGACGTCCTCGACGGAGAGGATCCTTCCCGGCAGGCCGGCGGCGACGTCGGCGGGCGTGGGCGGCGCGCGGGTCACCAGCGCCCCGAAGACCTCCGGGTGCTCGAGCACGGCGGTGAGGTCGGGAAGGCCGATGAAGTTCCTGACCTTGGTCTCGAAGTAGGTCACGCCCACGCGGAGCGGGACGGCCGTCCCCTGGTAGACCGCCCCGAGCGACAGGGATGTCCCGGTCTCCGGCTTCAGGTTCGGATTGGCGCCCTCGGTTTCGGGCCCGATGAAGGACTCGTTGTTGCGCAGGGGATCGCTGCCCCCGCCCTCGAAGATGAAGGGCGGCGCCAAGGTCTGCTGTAGGGTGGGCGCCACGTAGGAGGTGGCGTAGCTCGCGGTGAACAGCAGGTCCGATCTCGGCCGCCACTGCAGCCCGGCCTGGCCGGTCCATTTGGCCGCGAAGCGGTCGGCGTGGTCCACGCGCGCGGCAAGGTTCAGGACGAGCGGCTCGGGGAGGCCCTTGGACCCCACGAGGAGGGGGACGCGCGCCTCGCCGTAGGCGGCGTAGTCGGATCGCTTCAGGGTCGCCGCGGCGATGTCCGGCGTCTCCTGGCTCTGGGATTCGTGCGCGGCCTCGGCCCCGAGGACGATCTCCACCGTGCGCCCCCACAACGGGGGCAGATCGCGCCGAATGAAGCCCTGGACGATCTCGTAGGTGTCCCGCCGGGTGGTCGGGACCTGCATGGCGGCGGCCCTGAGGCCGCCGATCGTCGCCTGCGAGCCGGTCGCCCCGGTCGAGAACGGATCCAGGGCCTGGGTCGGATCGGCGCTGTCGAGGGCCGCCTGCTCCGCCGCGAAATTCGGGACCGCGAAGTTGGTGTTGAGGCTGTAGCCCTGCCAGGCCGCGGTGAGCTCATAGCGCCACCCGAACGCCTCGCCCCGCACGCCCACCAGGGGCCGGACGAACCAGTCCGACTTGTCGGCGAAGAACTCCTCCGTCTGGTCCGCGAAGGCGATCCCGAGCCGCGCCCCGAACGGGTTGAACGGATTGTCCGGACCGATCGTGGTCAGTCCGTTCAATCCGAGGACGGCGGGAGACTGCCCGAAATGCGCCCGGTCGTTGGTGTAGACGAGCTCGGCGAACAGCTCCGCGGCGTCGGTCAGCCGGTAGGAGCCCGACGCATAGACGGAGAGGCGCTTCTCGTTCGGGATGATGCTCAGGTCGCGGTTCGGATTGCACCGGCCCTCGACCCCTGGCTGGAACTGCGCTGCCGACGGCGTCTGGCCCGACGCGGTGGGCGGCGCCAGCGCGAGGGGCGCCCCAATGCCCGGGATGTCGCCGCCGTCCAGCGAATAGACGGTGGCGGGGCTGCAGGCGGCGGTGAGGCCCAGGAATGCGACCTGCGGCGGCCAGTCCGTCCGCGAGGTGGCCGCGCGCTCGGCGCCCCGCAGCTCGCTCTTGTCGTTGAAGCTCACCGTCGCCAGGCCCGAGAACCGCTCGCCCGAGCGGCCGACGGTGAGCTCGACGGTGGTGTCGTCGGTCCCCCGCGCGTGACCGTACCGGACGCTGAGGTCGACCCCGTCGAAACGGTCCCGCGTCACCAGGTTCACCGCGCCGGCCAGGGCGTCGCTGCCGTAGATGGCTGAGAGGCCGACGGGGATCACGTCCACCTTGGTCACGGCCGCGGCGGGGATGGCGTTGACGTCGAAGAAGCCGAGTACCCCGGCCTCGAGCCTCCGCCCGTTCAACAGGGTCAGGGTGGTGCCTTGGGGCAGGCCGTGGATCTGCGGGGTGTTGGCCCCCATGAAGCTCCGGATGTTGTCGCCGCCCGGCGCGAAGGTGACGTCCGGCAGCCGGTTCAGGAAGTCGTTGATGTCCGACACCCCGGAGTTGCGGATCTCCTCGCGGCCGTAGCTGCGGGCCGGGATCGCCGTCGGCGCGGCGAGGCGGGTCCCGGTGACCGTCAGCTCGCTCACCTGCGCCGGTTCAGCGGCGGCCGGCGCGGCCGCCGACTGAGGGCCCGGGTCCCTCACGATCATGACGACGCCGCTGGGCGTGCTCTCGGCGTGCAGCCCGGTTCCCCCCAGCAGGATCTTCAGGGCTTCGGCCGGCTCGAGGGAGCCTCGGACGCCCGGCGCCGATCGGCCGCGAACCAGGTCCTCCGTGAAGATGATCTGCAGCCCGCTCTGGCGGCCGTAGTCCCGCAGCGCCTGGGAGAGGCTCTCCGCCGGGATGTCGTAGCCCCTGGGCTGCGCGCGCGCCGCGCCGACGACGAGGAGCGCGAGCGCCGCCCCGCAGATCGCCGAAGACGCCAACAGCCCGCGCCGGTTCCGAATGGCCCCCATGGATTCCCCCTATGTCTTGTCCACCGAAAGGCGGTTAGGGGGGAGGACGGTCGGCCGGCTCAAATCCTCACCAAAGCTTCGCCAAAACGTCATTTCAGCCGGCGGAGCACAACCCTGCCGTCCGGGTCTTCGGTGGCCTCAACCGGCAGGTAGCGGTCGACGGTGTCCACGAAGCTCGCCACGTCGCCCGCGTTGAAGACGCCGCTGATGCGCAGGGACGCCGCCGACGGGTCGACCACAACCGGCGTCCTGGAATAGCGGCTCATCCGCTCGGCCACGCTGGCCAGCGGCTCGTCGTCGAAGATCAGCTGCCCGCCCTGCCAGGCGGTGACCCGGTCCAGGCTCGCCACCTCGATCCGCGGCGGCGCCTCGGGCGCGGCGACTAGCTCCTGGCCGGCCTTGAGCACGACCGCCGCCGCCGCGACGGGCGGGGCGGCGAAAGTCGCGAGGCGCCCGGCGTGGGCGACGTGGAGGACCGTCACCCGCCCCTCGATCAGGGTGATCAGCACCCTTCGCCCGGCCAGGTCGATGTTGAAGGCCGTGCCGGTGGCCACCACCGTCTCGTCCCCCGCCCGGACCGAGAACGGCCGTGCGGCGTTGTGCGCCACGTCGAACCGCGCCTGGCCGGCGAGCAACTCGAGCCGGCGGGCGGCCTTGGTATAGCGCACCACCACCTTGGATCCGGAATCCAGCGACACCCGCGAGCCGTCCTCGAGGGTCACCACCCGCCGCTCGCCGCGCGCGGTGGCGTAGGTCTGCGGCACGGCGATGCGGCCCGTCGCCACCAGCCCCCCCGCGCCCACGCCCGCCGCCAGAACCACCGACGCGGCGATCCCCGCGGCCCACAGCAGCCCGCGGCCACGCCGGCTCGCGCTCGCCCGCCGCGCGCGGTCGAGGGCGTCGCGCCGGGCCGCCATCAGCTCGGGCGAGGCCGCCGCCTCGCCCACGGCCTGCCAGCCGCCCTGGACGGCCTCCCAGGCGCGGACGTTCTCCGGGTGCGCCTCGACCCATGCCTCGAAGCCTTCGGAGCTGTCGACGCCCAGCTCGGTCAGGCGCGAGCGCCAGGCGCTGGCCTCGGCGAGGCGGCGCAGCCAGGCCTCTTCCATGGGCGGCGGCGGCGTCATGACGCTCCGCCCCCGAACCGGACCGCCAGGTGCAGGTTGGCCTTCATCACGTGCTTCTCGACGGCGGAGACGCTGATCCCGAAGAGCATCGCGATCTCCTTGTGCTTCAGGCCTTCGAGCCGGTGCAGCAGGTAGACGTCGCGCACCTTCTCGCCGAGCTCGTCGAGCGCCCTCATGACGTCGGCGACCTCGGTGCGGGCGAGTAAGACGCGCTCGGGGGTGCGATCCTCCAGGAATTCCCGGGTGACCTCGCTCACAAGGTTCTGATCGACGTCGCGCAGCGCCACGCCCGCGCGGGCCACGGCCTTGCGGCCGCGGTCGCGGAGCAGGTTGGTGGCGATCTTGAAGACGAAGGCCTCGGGATCGTCGGGCTGCTCGCGCTCGATCGCCGCGACCAGCCGCACGAAGGTGTCCTGGGTCAGGTCCTCGGCCTCGGCGCGGTCGCCCATGCGCCGAAGGAAGAAGCTCATGAGCGGGCGGCGGAAGCGCGCGTCGAGCCGCGCCGTCAGCTCGGCCCTGGTCTCCTTCACCGCCTCAGCGCCCGGCTGCATGCGCCCTCGACCCCGGCCCGCACCCTAGCACGCGCGGGCCTCAAGGAAGGGGAAGACGTTCGACGCCGCGGATTCCTCAGCTCGCCACTGGATATCGTTGCCGTCCGGCCCCGGCGGAGCGGGGCCCACAGGCCACATACGAACCCCCCTGCGCGCGCCATCGGGGCACGAAAAAAGGCCGCGCGGCGAGCCGCGCGGCCTGCAAGTCCGGCTACTCGGCGGCGATGGCGGACGCGGGCTCGGCCGAGCCCTCTGAGGACGCCTCCGCACCGGTCCCGTCCCCGTCACGCTCCCGATCGTCGTCCTCCCGGCGATCCGCCGCCGCCGGACCCGGCGTGCGGAGCAGGACGGGCAGCCAGCCCTTGCCCGCCGTCAGCGCCTCGGCGGCCTCGGCCATCTCCCCCTTCTTCAGAGGCGCGATCCGCTCCGCCGCCTCGTCCGAGACGGCCTCTCGCACGGCCTCGGCGATCCGCGCCTTCGTCACGCGACCGAAGTAGCTCTCGGCCGTGGCGGTCCAGGTCGTCGTCATGTCGAGGCGCAGGCGGCTCGCCAGCGCATCGGCGTGCGCCCAGGCTCCCACCCGGCGCTCCCACCCCCGCACGCCGTTGAGGCTGAGCGAGACGCAGAAGGCGAGCAGGGCCATGCGGCTGTCGTGGTCGAGCCCGACCACGAAGCCCCAAAGCTCAACGGGGTCGCGGGGAAGCTGCGCCGCCCAGGCCTCGGCCCGCTCGCGGAGGCGCACCGAGGCCGGGCAATCCCCGACCCGCGGCGCATCCCGCGTCAGCCCCATAGAGCTGAGGCGCAGGTCCGCGCAGGTCAGCTGGGCGGCGCCATAGAACACCTGCAGGGCCAGGGCGTGGACCGTCACCGCCACGGCCGCGTCCGGGTCCTCGGCGAGGGCGTCCCTGAGGCCCGCCGTGCGGTAGGCGGTCAGCTCGGCGACCAGGGCGGCCGAGAGGGGCGCGTCCGCCTCCAGGTCTTCCGAGGCGTCGGAGGGCGGGTCCTCTCCGCCCGAGCCGTCGCCGCGATCCGCGCCATCCCGATCTTCATCATCTTCTTGATGATGCTCATCGGGATCGGCTTGCGGCGGGGCGGCGTCCTCCGCCCTGACGAAGCCGCGCTCGATGCGGGGCTCGCCGTCATGGCCGAGGATCACGAACACCCCGCCGCGCGCCACGTCCTCCGGGCGGTAGGCGTAGGGCTCGGGGAAGGCCTTCAGGGCGTCCTCGATCTCGGCGATGCGCGCCTCGACCTCGGGCGGGGCCTCCGCCTCGTCCGCCCATGGCTCGGTCAGGGCCTCGAGTTCGGAATGCAGGGCTGCGATCCGGTCCTCGTCCGCCTCCGAGCGCCCGACCCGCTGCGGGTAGACGCGGGCCAGCGCCTGCTCGTGCGGGTAGTCCAGATGGGCTTCCGCCCACTTCCAGCCCTCCGCTTCGCGGACGCGCTCGGCCTCGGCCGAGAGCTTCTCCGCGCACAGCCGTTCGAGGAGCGCCACGTCTTCGAGCCAGCCGCCGCGATCCTCGGTGAAGAGGTCGCGCAGCACCACGCCGCCCGCCGCCTCGTAGGCCTCCACGCCCACGAAGAGCGCCCGCCGGTCGGTCGCGGTGACCTTCCGCTCGGTCAGCATCCGGCGGATCACGCCGGGATCAACCTTGTAGGGCGGCAGGGCCTCGTAGACCTGCTCCTGGCGCGCGTGGTCGTCGCTCACCGCGAAGGCCATGAGGTCGTCGAGCTCGAGGCCGCCGTCGCGGTACGCCTGGATGAGCTTGGGGCTCACCCGCGCGAGCTTCAGGCGCCTGCGCACCACCAGCGGCGTCACCCCGAAGCGGGCGGCGATCTCCTCGGCGCTGCGGCCGAGCCGCTCGGCCTGGTCGCGGAACGCCTCGAACTGATCGGCCGGGTGCAGGTCCTCGCGGGTGACGTTCTCGTCCAGCGAGATTTCCTGCGGGTCGTTCGTCAGGTCGACCACGCAGGACACCGCCTCGGCCCGCGTGATCTCCTTGCGCTTCACCCGGAGCAGCTGGGCGAGCCTGCGGCCCTCGCCGATGGTGACCAGCCAGCACCCGGTGAAGGCGCCCTCCCGGTCGTACTCGGGCTCGACCACCGGCTTCTGCAGCATCCCCTTGGCGGCGATGCTCCCGGCGAGCGCCTCGATATGCGCCTCCGAATGCGGCGTCCGCCGGGCGTTGCGCGGCGACTTCTTCAGCTTGCCGAGCGCCACCTCGATCACCTCGCCGTGGCCCGGCAGGCCCGCCGCCGCCGCCCGCGCGAGCGCCTCCGCCGCCGGAGCCGCCGCTTCGCGCGTCGCGCCGGTCGCGCCCGTCTCGCCCTTGCGGGCCTTGGTCTTCTTCGCAGTCATGACTGTCTCCTTTCGGACAGGGTTGCGAGGCGCACAGCCCGCGCCTCGCGGCCCTGCCCGTCGGCGAGACCGGGGTAGCAAGCGCCAGGGCCGCGGCGCGGAGGGGGATCGCCCGGCCTGCACAAGCGATGTCCAAGGCGGGCGCGCCGGCCCTTGTGGGACGGCGCGGAAGGTCGGGGACACCCGCCGCGGCCCCTGGCGCGCGCGAGGGCGGAGCCCTTAGCCGCCCAAGTATCCGCGTCGCGGCGCAAGCCGCGCCCGTTCCCTGTCTCGCGCCATCTCGTCACCCTTCCGCGCGAGGGATCGTCACCGGAAGGCGGAGACCCGTGACGCCCCGCCCACCGGCCCCTCCCCCGCGCGGGGGAGGAAGGGGCTCCGGCCGGCCGCGCCGGCTAGAGCCCGGCCCCGCGCACGCGGGGACGCGCCATATTACCAAACTCGCAAAAATGGTAATAGACGGCCACGATCACCCGTGATATGACCATTTCCGCGAAAATGGTAATATGATGAAGCGCCTCGACCCCACCTACCAGGTGCTCTACTCGGAGCTCGCCGATCGCGTCCTGGACGCAGCCTTCTCCGCGGAGTTCTCGCTGGACGGCCGCTTCATCACCCAGCAGAGCGGCGCCCGTCGTTACTGGTACTTCGATACGGCCGCGGGCGAGGGTCCCGGCAAGCGGCGCCGATATGTGGGCCCCGTCGACGATCCCGAGATCACCCGGCGGGTCGAAGCCTTCAAGGATCTCAAGGCCGACCACCGCGCTCGTCGGAAGCTGGTCTCCACCCTGGTCCGCGAGGCCTATCTCCCGCGGCCGGAGTCCACGACCGGCGCCGTGGTGGACGCCCTGGCGAGGGGCGGGTTCTTCCGGCTGCGCGGCGTGCTCGTCGGAACCGTCGCCTACCAGACCTACAGCGCCCTGCTGGGCGTACGCCTGCCCCAAGCCATCCTGCAGACGGGCGACGCCGACTTTGCGCAGTTCCACGCCGTCTCGGCCGCCGTTAAGGACGAGACCGCGCCGGTCCTCGAGCTGCTGCGGGAGGTGGACGCGACCTTCCGGGAGGTCCCACACCCCGCCGACAGCCGACGCTCCACCGCCTTCGTCACACGATCCGGCTTCCGCGTGGAGTTCCTGACCCCCAACACCGGCTCCGCCGACCACGACGGCGCGCCGGCGCCCATGCCGGCGCTGCGCGGCGCCGCGGCCCAGCCCCTGCGCTTCCTGGACTTCCTGATCCGCGACCCCGTGCGCGCGGTCCTGCTGCACGACGCGGGCGTCGGCGTGATCGTCCCGGCGCCGGAGCGCTACGCGGTCCACAAGCTCATCGTCGCGCATCGCCGGCGCACGGAGGGAGAAGGCGCGGCCAAGTCCGCCAAGGACCTCCAGCAGTCGTCGAGCCTCATCGAAGCGTTCATCGAGCTCCGCCGCGGCGACGATCTCACGGAGGCCTATGCGGAGGCCTGGAAGCGGGGGCCGGCGTGGCGCGAGGCGATCTCGGCGAGCCTCGTTCGCCTGGACCCGGACCTCATGGGCGGCCTGGTCCAGGTGCTTGGGGAGAGCGCCCAGCGCCTCGGCCTTCCCATGAGCGCCGTCGCCACCCAGGCGAGGGTGCGGCGGAGCTGATAGGTCTCAGCCCGAGGCCGCGCCCTGCATCCCCAGCCAAGTGGCGAGCTCCGCCGCCTGGTCCGGGCGCAGCTCGTCGGCCGCGCCCAGGAACTCCGGAACATCGTGCTGCAGCAGGACCGACGGGCAGCGCCCCTCGTAATTGCCGAGGTTAGGGCGGTGCTGGCGATACCCCACGATGGCCGCGAGCTCCGGCGAGAACCCCTTGGCCACCGCCGGCGGATAGACCAGCCACTGGTTCTCGAACGGCTTCAACCACCCCAGCGCGTAGCTGACGATGACTCCGCTGCGGACCTCGCCCGATCGGTTCGCGCCACCCCCGTGCAGGGTCGAGCCCAGGAAGAGGAGCGCCGAGCCGGGCTCCATCTCCACGGCGACAGGCGCGCCCAGATCCTCGCGCCTCGCCCCGCCGTTGCAGCTTCCCGGGAACACCAGCGTGGCGCCGTTCCCGGCGGTGTAGGGCGTCAGCGGCCACATGACGTTGACCAGGTACTCGATGCGGCCCTTCTCGCCACCCCACATGTCTTCGTCCCGGTGCGGCGGCTGGGCGCCCTGTCCGGGATGCAGCTCCAGCGCCTGGGTGAGGTTGAGCTGCCAGCGGTCGCAATGAGGCCCGAGCACCGCGTCGGCGATCTCGAGCACGCGCGGGTTCATCACCAGAGCCTCGGCATGGCGCGAGCGCTTGAGGAGGCCGCCGAACCGCTTGGTGCGCGCCCCGTAGAATCCGCCCTCGCAGAAGGGCGTCGCCGCGAACCGAGGCGCGAGATCCTCCGCCAGCGCCGCAGCCACCGAAGGATCTATCGCGCCGGTCATCACAGCGTAGCCGTCGGACAGCAGCTGCTCGAGCAAGCCCCCGTCACGCCGCATGGGCCGCCCCCAGCCGCAGCACCGGCCCGGAGAACCCGGCCTGGCCGCGGACCAGCTTCAGGGTCTCCGGGGTGATCTCGATGGCGAGCGCGCCGATCCGGGCGCCCCCCGGCTGCGGCGGGCCGAGCGGGCGGGCGTCCCAGCCGATCCCGATCAACTGCTGCAGCCCCACCCAGTGGGTCACGCAGGTGATCCGGCGGATGCCCTGGAGAAGGGCGAACTCCACCAGCCCGACCAGCAGCTGCTTGCGGACGAGCGCCGGGTCGGGGAGGTCCGGATCGGTGCAGAACCGGCTCACCTCCCAGACGTCCTCGCCGCGCGGGACGCCGCCCTCGCAAAGGTGGGGGAAGATGTCGCCCAGCACGTGGGGGCCGAGGCTCGGCAGCAGCCGCTCAGAGCCGGTCACGCGCCCGGCGGCGTCCTTCGCCAGCAGATAGACCGCCCCTTCCCCGTCGAACTGATCGATCTCCAGCTCGCCGCCGGTGACAGGCAGCTCCCACCCGAAACGGTCCACGAAGACGCGCTTGCGCTGCCGGTGCATGGCCGCGAGCTCCGCGGCGAAGCGCGGCCGCTCGGCCGCGGTGACGACAAGGACCATGGGTCCCTCCTCGGTGACTGGAATGGCAAGCCTGAGCGCGCCGGTCGCCTGGGACGATCCCCCCAGGTCTGGGGGTCAGTCGCGGCCCATCAGATCGGCGAAGGTGAGCTGGCCGTCCTGCAGGCAGGCGGACATCAGCTGCTGGCGGGTGGCGACGCCGTAGCGGGCCCGGGCCGCGGCCATGTGCTCGCGAACGGTCTCCGGCGATAGCCCGAGGATCACCGCGATGGCGGCGTCGCTCTTGCCGCGGCCCGCCCAGACCAGGCAGTCGAGCTGGCGCGGCGAAAGGCGCGGCCGGCCGTGGGCGCCGACGCCCAGTCCGAGCATCCGCCGGGCCTGCTCGAAGGCGAAGGCGCCGACCCAATGGGCCGCCTGGCGCGCGCCCGCCGGCAGTTCCCGGTCGCCCAGGACCGCGAACGAGCAGCTGCCCGGCGGCTCCCCCGGCGCATGGATCGGAATGGTCAATCCGCGCCGCAGCCCGCTGGCGGCGGCGGCCTCCAGAATCTCCCGCCGTCGCTCGGTCATGGCGACGAGGCGCGGCGCCTCCGACCAGTCGAAGGGCGCCACGCGCCGCTCACAGGCGACCAGCACGGGGTCGTCGGCCACGTAGCGGCGCTCGAGGGCCATGGCGACGAAGCTCTCCGGATAGGTGCTGAAGGCGATCAGCGGCTGCCCCGGCGCGGCGCGCCGTGGATGGTGCATCAGGGTCACGCAATCGAAGCCCAGCTCGCGCGCGACCTCGTCCAGCAGACCCGTTAGCTCACCGAGGCAGGTCATCCGCTTGGCGGCCTCCGCAAAGGCTTGGGCGTCGCAGACCGCGGTCATGGACCCCTGACGCCCATTGCACCGGCCGTCCGATCGTCCACGCGCCGCACCGGCCGAACCTCTGACTCTCGCCCGCCCTCCTAAGCTATGACGTGCATCTTGGCCGTT
>Ga0308174_10000078_pt1 | contig 40350 bp, 31 predicted proteins | sample PhyPR2_FD_203894 | JGI IMG/M metagenome (GOLD analysis project Ga0308174, IMG submission 203894) | Soil microbial communities from UC Gill Tract Community Farm, Albany, California, United States - DLSLS.P.R2 | ecosystem: Environmental > Terrestrial > Soil > Agricultural land | place: USA... | reverse complement strand
CAATCATCGTTGAACGCGGTATTACGGGCCGGGAGTTCGAATGCGGCATTCTCGGCGGTGACAAACCCCGGGCCTCTGTTCCTTGCGAAATCATTCCCTCTCAGGAGTTCTACACGTATGAAGATAAGTACCTGCTGGACAAGGCGCGCGTCGAGATTCCCGCGAACTTGAACGAGCAGCAAACCCGAGAGATCCAAAGCCTCGCGGTCGAATGTTTCAAGGCTGTGAATTGCGACGGCATGGCGCGCGTCGATTTTCTGATGGACGGCGCAACAGGACAGTTTTACGTGAATGAGATCAACACAATTCCGGGTTTCACGTCTATCAGTGGATACCCCAAAATGTGGGAATACTCGGGCATCCCCTACTCAAAGTTACTGGACACACTTATCGATCTTGCGTTAACACGTGCCGAGACGCGCCGGCAGACTCAATACGCCCGATAGGAAGAACCGATGTTTCGAGCAATTGGAAAGCGCTGTCTCTGCGGTCTGGCGGTAAGTTGTGTGCTGGCAGCTCAAGCTCAAAAGTTGCCTCCGCCCGAACCGCCCGACCCGGCGCCTGATTTGAGCCCCTATCTGCGAAAATTTGCCGAGGTGTTCTCAACGATTCAGTCCGAAGCGGCCGAAGCGCCACCGGTCGACAAGCTAATCTATGGCGGAGCAATCCCATCGATGCTCCGGCAACTCGATCCGCATACTCAGTTCTTTGATCCTGCGCAATTTGAACAGTTGAAGCAAATGGAGGATTCCGAGCAGAAGGGCTTCGGCAGCATCGTTTCAGTTCTGCCCGGACAGGTTATCTTTCTTCAGACCCTGCCGGGGACACCGTCGAATAAGGCCGGTATTCAGGCGGGCGACGAGCTGCTGGCTGTCAACAATATTGCTATCCGGTCGCTTGAGCCCGAACAGATTATCGAGCTTTTGACTGAGGCCCGGCAGCAGAAAGTCTCTGTGTATATACGCCGCCAGGGTTCTCCGCGGCTGCTTCAATTTACGCTGACGCCGGAGCTGGTTGACTCGCCCAGCGTAGACCGCGCCTTCATGCTCAATCCGGGCCTCGGCTACGTGCGAATTGCAAGCTGGGATATGCAAACGGCAAAGCAACTCCAGGACGCGGTGAAGAAACTGGGTGGGGATTCCTTGGGAGGGTTGATTCTTGATTTGCGCAACAATCCCGGTGGCGTCGTGAAGGCAGCTTTGGATGCCGCTGCCATGTTCCTGCAGCCAGGCCAAAGGATACTTACGGCACGCGGGCGGACAAGTGAAGTGGAAGCCGCAAATGTTCCGGCCAAGGCGACTCCCTACCGCTTTCCGATCGCGGTGTTGATAAATGAAAAGACCGCCAGCGCTTCCGAGATCCTGTCCGGAGCACTGCAGGATCACGACCGGGCTGTAATTGTGGGCCTGCCGAGTTACGGTAAGGGATTGGTTCAAAGCGTCATGCCGCTCTCGGGTGGAACGGGTTTGGCGATCACTACTGCTTTCTATTACACGCCGAGCGGGCGCTCGATTCAGAAGCCCTTGCGGGATTCCGCGCTGTCGGAAACATTTAACGACAAGCCGCAAGCTGGACGGCCCCGCTACAAAACAGATGACGGCCGCGTTGTCACGGGCGGCGGCGGTATTCAGCCGGATGTAGTGGTGGCCCCACGGGTACTATCACGCCTGGAAACGGTCCTCGATGCAAGCGGCGCGATTACCTCGTTTGCAACGGAGTACTTATCGAAACACTCGCCCTTGCCCAAGGCATTTGATGTGACGCCGGAGATCATCGACGATTTCAAAGTGTTCCTATCAGTCAGGCGGATCCAGCCGAACATTGGGGAATGGACCAATGAGCGCTCCTGGATCACCAGCCGCTTGATGGAAGAGATCATCACGCAGGGTGTCGGCGTCGCGGAGGGTGATCAGGTTCAGGCGGAAAACGATCCGCAGGTCCAGGCGGCAATTAAGGCCCTGCACAATCCCAACATGCTAGCTGCACGAGGCAAATAGCTGATTGCTTATGCCTCAGGCTTCGCGCCGGTAATCTCCGCGGCTGAAGTATTTTTCGAGCCAGACATACAGGCAGATAAAAAGGTAGCGGCTGCCCATTTCCTTCATCTTCAATTTGGCCGTTCCGGTTCTGCGATTCCGCCATGTGATGGGAATCACGGTCCAGGTGTATCCACGAACCATGGTCTTCAGCGGCAGTTCCACTGTGAGATTGAAGTGGGGCGACAGCAGCGGCCTGCAACCGTTGATAACCGTTCGCCGGTACGCTTTGAAGGCATTGGTCGTGTCATTCAATCGGACCCGGAACATGAGGCGGATGAACAAATTCGCCAGCCGGTTCACTCGCCGCTTCAGCCAGGGATAATCGATGACGCCGCCGCCTCGAATAAACCGCGAGCCGAATACCGCGTCCCAGCCTTCATTCAACAACTGCCAGTAGCGCACCACATCGCGCGAGTCGTCTGATTCATCCGCCATCATAATCACGACGGCATCGCCTTCCATGTTGTCGAGGCCGCAGATGATGGCGCGCCCAAAACCATGCTGTCCCGTGTTCTGCAACGGTCGAACCATTGGGAGCCGCTCTGCTATGGATTCAAGTCTGTCCCAGGTTGAATCCGTGCTGCCGTCGTCTACCACGATAATTTCGTGAGGAATGTTATGAATGCGCAGCTCGACATGCAGATGCTCGACGGTAGACGAAATGCAGCCTTCTTCATCGCGAGCCGGAATCACAACGCTCAGCAACTGCAAAGGTGGCCGGCCGGCGGGCGGCAATCTGGATTTCATACAGCTCCCGAGCGCTGCAGCCACTCTGGATTATTCCGGACGTGAGCTGCAATTTCATCGAGGATGGAATCGAGACCGCGCTGCGGCCTCCAGCCGAAGTCATCCCGCGTACGACCGTAATCCATAATGAGCCACGGAATATCGAAAGGCCGCGGCCGCAGGTCGGGCTTCGGCTCATGTGGACCGAAGCGCTTATTGCACCACTCGGTCAGTTGCGCCAGAGACATCGAATTTATGGTCCCCCCGCCCACGTTGTAGATGGGATTTGCGGGCGGCTTCCGCTGAACCTGCATCGCAATCAAGGCGGCCAAGTCTTGCGGATGAAAGGCATCTCGAACCTGACGGCCGCAGCCCCCAAAACCGATATAGCGTAGTGGCTGCCGTGCAGCGTGAGCGTGCAGCCAATACGAGAAGATGCCCTGTTCGGCGGTTCCAAACTGCCCCGCGCCGGCGAGTACGCCGCAGCGATTGATCCAAACCGGAAAGCCAAACGTGAGGCCGTATTCCAGAGCCATGATCTCTGAGGCCAGCTTCGTTGCCCCGTAAAGCGAGACAGGCGGATTGGTCGCGAATCTCTCGGTTATCCCGCTAATGCTGACGCCTTCGGGCAAGCTCCCGCCCGCGTCAAGAACAAATGCATTTGCCTGTTCGTGCATCGGCAATCCGGCAAGATCCTTTAGCGAGTAAACCCGGCTGCTGCTCAACAGAATAAGGCCGGCCTTGCGCTCCCGGCAGTATTCGAGAACATTGAGGGTTCCCGAAAGATTATGCTCCGTGAGCTGCCTTGGACTGGATCGTCCATCTACGCCGGCCAATACGCTAGGATTTGCAGCGGCGTCGATTACCCACTCACCTGAGGGCAACGATTCCACATCGCTCCGACAGCGTAGATCGCCGTGCGTGAAGTTGATGCCTTTGGAGTGAAGGTCGGCTCGATTCCCCTCCGATCCGGGCCGGACAAGATTATCGATGCCACTGATTTCGAGCCCAGGTATCCGCTCCAGAAGAGAGGCGGCGAGCTGGCTGCCCACAAAGCCGCAAATACCGGTGATGAGGAGCTTCATCCGTGAACGCCGGCGCCGGCCTCACTCTGGTTCGCTAGCCGGACATGCCATGAGTCCACGATTTCCCGAATCACATCCCGCAACGAGCGTGTAATCGTCCAGCCAGGATAATGCTGTTTCATCTTTCGGAGGTCGCTGTAGTAGCAGATGTGGTCGCCAATCCGATTCTGATCGAGGTAGGTGTATTTTTGCGGGTGCCCGGTGAACTCCTCGACCATGCGAAAAGCTTCGAGAATGGAGCATGAGTTCTCCTTTCCGCCGCCGATGTTATAGGTCTGAGCGGAACGCGGGGCTTCGCAAAAAGCGACGATGAAGTTGGCCACATCTTCGGAATGGATGTTGTCGCGAACCTGCTTGCCTTTGTAGCCGAAGACCTTATATTCGCGCTGTTCGATATTGCAGCGGACAAGGTAACTTAGGAATCCGTGCAACTCGACGCCGGAGTGATTCGGGCCGGTGAGGCATCCGCCGCGCAGGCAGCAGGTAGGCATGCCGAAGTAGCGGCCATATTCCTGAACCATCACATCTCCGGCGACTTTCGACGCGCCGAAGATGGAGTGTTTCGACTGATCGATGGAGAATGTTTCCGGTATACCGTGCTCGTAGGCGGGATCGTCATAATCCCAGCGCGTCTCCAGTTCCCGCAGGCGGATCGTATTCGGGAGGTCGCCGTAAACCTTGTTCGTGGACATGTGGACAAACGGAGATTCAGGGCAGGCGCGCCGCGCGGCTTCAAGGAAATTCAAAGTCCCGACGGCGTTCGTATCGAAATCGTCAAACGGAATCGCAGCCGCACGGTCATGGGAAGGCTGGGCGGCAGTATGCACGATGGCATCGGGCTTGATCTCGGCAACGAGATCTAAAACGCCCTGCCGATTGCGGATATCGAGATCGTAGTGAGAATAGTTCGGGATGTTAGTTCGAAGCCGGTTTAAGGACCAACTGGTGTCGCCTTCGGGTCCGAAGAAGACGGCGCGCTCGTTATTGTCAACGCCGAAAATGCGAAATCCATGGCGAGCCAGGTGCAGGCTGACCTCGGACCCGATCAGACCGCAGGAACCGGTAACGAGCGCTTTTTTTGCCACAAAGGGACAGTTTAACGTAGGGACACGGTTCACATCAGCCTGAGTAGGCCTTCAACTGCTTAATTGCCCTTTCACGCGCGGGCCACCGGCATCTATCCAGGTTTTGGCCCTGGGCTTCGAGGAAGCGGAGCACTCCGGCCGCAACTTCTTTCCAGCCAATCGGCTTGCCAACTCCACTGAGGGCGCCTAGCGGTATGCTGGCTAGGTCTGGGTCGTGCATCGCCTTCCCAACCAGGTCGATGAGCTCCGATCGAGTACGGAAAGAGACCAAGCGCCCAGGCCCTTGATAATGGCTCGCGATCTCGATTAGCAGCCCGGAATCCCTTGCTATTACGGTGCGGCCATTACTCAAACCCTTCAACACCGGAAACCCAAACCCTTCGTAAAAAGATGGGAAGACAATCACTTTGGCTTGCGCGAATAAGCGGTCAACATCGACCTGAGAAATCCGCCCACTAGCCAAAGGATCGACACGTGAGCTCTTATGACTCGTTAATCCCAACGCCTTAATGCGTTGAGTTGGAAAAGCGGCCGCCAATAGATCTACCGTTGGGCCGACGTTTTTGTGATCGTAGCTGTTGCCTACTACAAGGATAAAATCATCGTCGGTTGTGATATTTGCCTCTATGTCTCTGACCTTGTAGTCATCGGGATCAAATGACAGATGTGACACATAGGCGGGCGTTTCACGCGATAACGGAAATCGCGTCAGAAAGCGATCGCGCGTGTACTGCGATATATACAGAATTCCGTCGGCATAGGCAGAGAGAAAATCCCATGCAGGGCCAAGTCCTCGCGGCGCAACAAACAAAATATCCCACGCAATCGTATCCAGCATCATATAGAAGTTGAACAAGGCAGCACGGTGCAGGTCCATCATCGAGCGGAGGTCCCAGGGCTGTGATGCCCTCAGTGAAACGGTAAAGCAGCGGCCGCCGGGCTCATTGATGAGCTCCCAATCTGGATATCGCTCCGATATCCTGTGAAATTTGGCCGGGTCCGGAGCAGCCAGCAGAGTAATTGCCCACTTGCGATCCAGTTTCCGCAGGCCGTCACAAAGCCCGAGTACCGCTTCAGCGGTGCCATCGACATGACTTGGAATGCCGCGGCAATCCACCAACAACGTCTGGCGGATCGATTGCGCAAGAAGACGTTCGTGCAGATGGAGCGAGTGCTCTAAAAATTCAACCTTCGCTCGCCCTATGTCCGGGTGTTCTGTATGCACTCTGTACAGATCAGCCCCGGTCACAGGAATCAGCGCTGCGCCACCGTTCGCGTTACGTGAGAACCCTGCGCGATTGAGAACGACGGATCGAAAGCCGCAGCGCCGAGCACGGCAAAGATATTCTTGAAAAGCACCGGGGAGAGTTTGGTAACTGTTTTTAGGAAGATCGAAATTTGAAAGCAGCGAATTCCGCAACAGAAAGCACGAACTTAGTACCTCAGTTACTATGTAATGCTCGGGTATGTAGGGTAGAAGCTTCTGCGGCAAAGCATAGAGCGCCGGATCATCGGATTGATCGCTGAGGGGCAAAAGGTCTCCGGTCGTTGAGTCGGATTGCCGCGGTACCGCGACTCCAAAATGCGGATCTATATCGAAGGCACACTGCAAGTTTTCGACTGCGTGCCGGCCCGGCAATACTGGGCCCAATAGGACCAGCAGATGAGAACCTCCGTCCAACGCATGCTTGATCGCGTCATTCGCCGCAACGATCGGTTTCGCTGCCGGCAGAAATCGCCAGTCAGGTAGACCGGTGATCTCCGATTCCGGCATCCTGGTTGGCAGTAAGACGGTCGCCGAAGTAATGAGTCCGCCGAGGTCCTCAGGCGAGAATAGTTGTCTCAGGAAGTCGCGGATGTAGCCGGGTCTAGTTTCCGAATCCGTCAGATCTAAAAGCAAGTCGATTATCGGCCTGGGCCCCTCTCGGATGGAACTAGGCCTGTTAAATCTAAGAACGAGAATTGGTTCTGATGCAATTAGGTCATCTTCAGATGAGGCTCTGAGGAAATGTGCAAGCGGGTTGATGCTTGAGTCACTCAACTCGGGGTGCGCAGAAATGTAAGCGGAGGTTTTGAAGAACGGGCTGGGATCGCGGCCTTCATTGGCGCCGCGCTTCAGGTAGTGTGCGAGCGGGTTCGCTCCTGCCCGCTTCACGTCAGGATTCTTCTGGAGATAGAACAGCGGATCGAAAAAAGGGTTGGGAAACCTGCCCTCCTGTGCCCCATATTCGATGAAGTCCAGAAGAGGATTCACTCCCGCCGCAGCAATCCCTGGGTATTGCTCAAGATAGAAATTCGTATCGAAGAGCGGATTGGGATTGCAATGTTCGGACACTCCCTCTGTCCAATAGTGTGCAAGCGGATTTAATCCGACCTTCGCAACTCTCGGGTATTGTTCTAGATAGAACCGGGAATAAAAGAGTTCGCAGGGGTCGAGCCCGTTTTTTGCACCTTCGTAGAGATAATGGCTGAGTAGATCAACGCCACTGTTCTCCAAACTCGGACTCTGATCCAGGTAGAACTCAACATCGAACAAAGGATGCGGACTATGCAGCTGTTTGGCGCCTACAATCACATAGTGCAATAACGGATGCATGCCGCTGGCGACAGCGTCTGGATACTTAGTCGCGTAGAATTCCGGTTCAAACAAGCGGTGCGGACGCCGGAGTTCGACCGGCTCGGTTTGCAGATAGTGGCCCAGAGCGGTCCCACCTGCCGCGATAGCGTCCGGATACAGCCGCAGATACCATTCGGTGTCGAAGAGCGGATGCGGATCCCGCCCTTCTGAGCCGCCTTGTGTCAGATAGTGACTCAGCGGATCGATCTCTGCCTGCGCCACGTCTGGATTTTGATCGAGATAAAAGGCGGTGTCGAAGAGTGGATGCGGATTACGCCTCTGGCGCCAGCCCTGCCGCAAATAATGAACCAGAGGATTCGACCGGGATGCCGCGGCCTCGGGGTTCTGCTGCAGGTACCAATCGCTATCGAAAAGCGGATGCGGATCGCGTCCTTCCAGTCCGCCTTTCGTCAAATAGTCGCGCAGAGGATCGACGCCGGTTTTGGCCACATCGCCGCCTTGGCGCAGATAAAATCCCGCGTCAAAAATGCCCGACCCGGCTACGAGCCTGTAGTCACGCCGTAATCGGATGCGCCGCCCAAGTTGAAGCGTAGCCGACCACCACAAAAGCTGGAACGGGAGGAGGAAAAAGCGCTTAGCCACGCATGTGTTCCGTTGTCCAGCGTAGCGGACTCTGTTGTGCTACTCTCACACACATCGGTTGTGGGCCAGCGCGGAGTTCTCCAGGCACACTCGATTACAATATTAGATCGAACGCTAGGTTTTATTTCGAACGGGGTGACATAAGCAATGAGGTTTGGCGAAAAGATAGTGGTTTTTATCCTGCGCCCTATCTATCGCACCTTTTTCGAGAGACTCCTCTGGTGGTTTCTCGCGAGGATAAAAGTTTTCTTTCTTGCCGAAATAGGTGTTCAGCTCTCCCAGATTCTCCGGAAACTCGAAAATATCGAATCTGGCCAGCAACAACGATATGCAGCCATCGAAGAGCGCTTGCGAGCCGCGGAATCAAACAATGCGGCACAATGGGACGGACTGGAGCAGTTGCTTCTTGCCATGTTTCGCCAACCGGAATCGCGGGCTTCGGATGTGGAATGGAAGACTACCACTCCGCAGGAGGTTCCCGTTTCGAATGGAACTGACTTAAATCGAGTACATGCAGCCAGTAGTATACGCTGACCTGCCGGCAGCAAAATCGCGATGAACGTCCTAATTTGCCACGAGCGGTTTATCTTTAGGTTCGGTGCTGATCGCGTGCTGATTCTGCTCGGAAGGGGATTGAAGGAGCAGGGGCACAAGGTCGCCATTATGGCGAATCGCTATGATCGGGAAACTGTCGAATCCTTTGCTTCGGAGATTATCGATTGCCCGATTGACAGCAATTCGCTCAATTTGAACGAGTCCACCCGTGATTGGCTGGAAAGCAATTGGCATCGATTATTTTCGCAGAATAATAGGCCGGATATCGTCATTGTCGGCGGGTGGCCGTTTATATCTGCTATCTCGTTCTTCCGAAAAGTTTGCCGGTGCGTACTGTTCATTGACTTTGGTGTTGTCCCGAACTATGGCTATCCAAAGGAGATGATCATTACTCTGGACAAGCTGCGGGATCTGCGCAGACATCACTTGCGGGATGCCTCACTCATCGTCGGCATCAGCCGGTTTATTGCTGAGTCCCAGAGCCGGCCGGACTCAGGCAACGCAGTCCCGATCCGATCCATCCTCCTTGGAGCGGACCACCTCAGCAGCTCCCGCTGGTTACCTGCCCAGTTCAAAACCGGATCTCCCGATGGACCTGTCATCAATGCCGTGCGCTCTCTAAAGCGGCAAGGCAAAAAGGTTCTATTCTGCCTCGGCCGCTGGGAACCTGGCTGCTACAAGAACTCCCAGGCAGCCCTGGAAGTCATGGACAATTTGAGCGCAGCCCACCCTGATTGCGTATTGGTGATCCTTGAACACGCCTCAAACATTAAGATCCCCGGCAAACTGAAGGACGTTGTCCTCCCGATTGGCTTTCCGGACGATCATGAATTGCTTGAGATTATGGGGCACGTAGATCTTGGTCTCTCACTTTCCCTTTGGGAAGGCTTTAATCTACCGCTTGCCGAAATGCAATGGGCCGGCCGACCGGTCCTCGCCCTAGATGTAGCAGCGCATCCCGAGGTAATGGCGCACCCTTGGTATCTGTGTCGGGATATGGTGGAAATGACCGGCAAAGCGACAGAATTGCTGGATGGTAAAGGCCTAGGGAGGTCGGAAGTGACAGACTCGCTGGAAAAGTTCCGGCAGCATTTTCAGTGGGACAGATTTGTCGCACAGTACTCAGAAATCATTGAACGCATCGAGCCTATGGATGGACACCCAACCGTATTCGCACCGGTAACATCGGTCATGTCAGGAACCGGTTCTGCAAATGGCTCTCTATCGGATTCATGGAAATGCGCCCTATATCGCGATTGTCTCTGCGAAAACTGGCAGATGCACGACTCTGAGCGGCTCGCATTGACCGGTCTTCTTGCCCGCCACCAGCCCTATTGCAGCATTGAGGTCGGGACATATCACGGTGGCAGTCTGTCACTGATCTGTCAATACTCCAAGATGATTTTCTCGATCGATATCGACCAAACGATTCCTTCCCGGTTGGATCTTCCGAATGTCAACTTCCTGACCGGCCCTTCACACGTAATATTGCCCCATCTGCTCGGTGAACTGGACAGGGCGGGTATTCCGGTCGAATTTGTGCTCATTGATGGTGATCATTCGGCTGCAGGAGTAAAGCGTGACATTGCCTGTGTTCTCAGCTACGTTCCCAAGAAGCCAATGTTTGTTGCACTGCATGACAGTTTCAACCCAGGGTGCCGGCAAGGAATGTTGGAGGCCGGATGGGAGAGTTCGCCTTATTGCCATTGGGTAGATCTCGACTTCGTGCCCGGGAAGCTCGGCTCACAGCAACTCTGGGGCGGGCTGGCGCTGGCTCATTTCTTGCCTGTGGCGCGTAGTGGGCATCTGGAAATCAACCGCACGGCAGAGGAAATGTTTCAAGCCCTGACTGCGCCGCGAGGGATTGCCGCTAGCGCCCCCTAGCTATTTAGAGCAAACGTGGCCAAAACAGTTCTCATCTGTTCCAATGTTTATCCGCCACACTTCGTTGGAGGCGCCGAGTTAATCGCTCACTATCAGGCAAAGCTGCTCAAACAGCGGGGCTACGACGTTATTGTGTTCGCCGGAGAAAACACCGCCGGCCAAGACAGGTATTCGGTATGCCAAGACTATTATGACGGGTTACCTATTTTTCGCGCCTGCTTATGGCCGCAGGATTATCAGGCGGATGCTGTCAATTTTTCGAATTCGCGCATAGATGCATATTTCGATAGTCTCCTGGACGCATTTACTCCCGAAGTGGTCCATATGCACAATCTTGTGGGCTTGTCGGCCGGAATTATTCACATGGCCAAGCGCAGAGGCATCCGAACGGTTCTCACCTTACATGACTATTGGGGATTCTGTTTCAAGAACACACTAATCAAAAGAGACAACGAAATTTGCCGGGACTACAGTCGCTGCGCCGAATGTATGCCATCTATCTCGGGTGGGGCGGATCGGCACATTCCGATTCGTATGCGGCGAGATTTTTTGAAGCTACAGTTGAACGATGTTGATGTCTTCATTTCTCCCAGTTTGTACTTGGCACAGGCGTATGTCAGGGCCGGAATACCGGTTGAAAAAATGCAGGTGATTTGGAATGGAATCGACGTCGCACGGTTTTCAGCCGTTACCAAGACGCCGCGGCGCGATCGAGTGCGATATACATTTATCGGACACTTCGGCTCACATAAAGGACTCGATGTTGTTCTTGATGCCTTAAAACTGGGGCATTTTGCCGACAGAGTCGCGCTGAATTTAGTAGGAGGCGGAGACCTCATAACTCGTATCCGCGGGCGTGTTCGGGCGCTGGGGTTAGGTTCAATTGTGAAGTTTTGGGGAACCGTGGACAACTCCCAAATCGACGAAGTCTTCAGCGAGACGGACGTTCTGATTTTGCCTTCCATATGGCCTGAGAACCAGCCGGTTTCGATAACAGAGGCCATGGCGACCAGAACGCCGGTCATTGCCTCAGCAATTGGCGGCATTCCTGAGCTTGTTGCGCACGGGTACAATGGATACCTATTTCAGCCCGGCTCGGCTAGTGATTTGGCCGCGAAGATGTGGGGGTTCATCGCCAACCCGGAACGCATAAAGCTATTCGGTGAAAACGGCTTTAAAATCATCAGCGATAAATCGTTCGAGCGGCAATTAGACAGAATCTGTAGTCTTTATGAATAAAGCCGCCGCTTGCCAGGTTATTGTTTGCGCAGGCGATCGTGTGAATCCCGACTGCGCGCGGGTAATCGCGGACTTCGGTAACCAATATCATTTCGTTATGAAGGAGTGGCTTAGCGAGAATCACTTGTGTCGAACCGCCTTGCTATGGGTTGTGGACAGTTCGACTCCTTGCGATGACCTTTATCCCGCACTCCGGGAGGGAATTCCGCTGCTGGTTCCGGAGCAGAATCCAGAGCTAACCCATCTGTGTATAAGCGCGAGGTGCGGCATTTGGTACCGTGATGAGACCGATGCGCGATTGTGTCTCAACTATGTCCTCGCCAGCGACACCATCCGTGAACATTTGGGGGCTGGCGGGCAGGCTTACTTCGCTTCTAGGAACTTGCAGGACAGTCGGAGTGCGCGCGCGTTCGCGGCTGCGGCCCGGTAGCGTCTAAGGTTTTCTGCCAATGACCGCGTAATCCTGTGGACCGTAGAAGTAGTCGTTCAGGCGATTAGCGATGCCTTTACCGTCGTCTGGGAAGAGGACTGCCTCAGGATACGGGTGTAGCTCCCGGACCTCGAGGTCACAGAAGCCGCGCGCCTCGACGAAAAACCGCAGCATTGGGCTCGGCAACGGCTTCAAATGGCTTGGATCGAAATGAAAAGCGTGCGCGCCTACCAAAATGTTCCGCGGGTTCGGGGTCTCAAGGATGAGAATGCCGCCAGATCGAAGTACGCGCAAACATTCATCCACCAATTCCAGAGTGGTCTCGAACGGCAGGTGCTCCACCATATGAAACGAGGTGACCGCGCCGAGAGAGGTATCGGGCAGACTCCGGAGATAGGGCAGAGCATCACTCCGGGCGACGTCAAAGCCCGCCGACTTGCAGCACTCGATCATTCTGTCATTACGGTCGACACCACTTGCTGCAAGGCCATGTTCGCGCAATAACTCCAGCCACTCTCCTCGTCCGCACCCCAAATCCAGAACCGGCATTTCCGCCGAACCGACGCGGTTCTCTTTAAGAAAAGGCAAATAGATGCTTTGTCTCGCTTTGATCTCTTCGCGGCTACCGCGGAAGAGATCTTCGAAGGCGACATATACCGAATCGTACCTGTGATCGTTGTGCTGGTTCGTCATTTCCCGCAACTGATCATCGGTGAACGGCTCGGGCAAGCGTGTTCTTGCCTCATTGATGAAAAGTGTGATCCGCCGGTCTTGGAGGCTCAGGGCGGTTCTGGTTTGATGAGTAAAGTATCCAACTTCTGAAAGCCGAGCAGTAAGTTGCTCTCGAGCTTCGGAAAGGCCAGCCATCATGCCTTGCTGCTGTTGCGCGCTCTCCTGGCGAACGAGCTCGGATTGTCGAATAATCGTATCCTGCTGCGCAAGAACGGCCTCAAGCCGCTGGGTAAATTCTCCGTTTATCTCCTGACGAAACGAGCCGAGAGCCGCCTCGAGTTGTGCTGCGCCTTTCACATTCCGTTCAATTTCCGCGGCTTGTAGCCGTAACTGTGCTGACTCCAGTTGCTGCAAGCGGGTGTCAATCTCAAAAAGTTGTCGCCTACATTCCAAAATCGATTGGTTGAGCTGGCTTATTTCCGCGGTTTGGCGCCCAGCATATTCAGAGAGCGCACTGATTGCGTTTACTTCCTCACGTCCGTGGCGCATTATAAGGGCAGTGAGCGCTTTGATGCGATCCGTCTGCCACCAGAGGAATCGATAGAGCTGGCGTTTTGCCAAAAATCCGATTCGCCCGCGCAGTCCCAATTGCGCAGGCGAAGGCTCCCCATTTTCGAGTTGCGAAGCAAGCGAATCGAGTTCACGACCAACCGACCGCAGACCTTCCAATAACAGCTCGCCGACTGGACGCGCTAAACCTTCGGTGGGAACAGGCGGCCCATTTGAACTTCGGCCAATCTGCTCTCGGATGCTTTGGGTCAGTTGTGTCACGTCGATCTGCTGTACGGCATTTTGGGACATGAATATGATGTCTGCGATGAATAGAAGTCAGGTTGGTGAACTACTAATGTCCTTTTCAGCGAGGACGCGTTATTCCAGCCTGCCTTCGTTAATTTTGACACATAATGCTTGTCGTACGTCAACGTTCCCGGTATATATGCACATCATCCCAAAAGATCGTGCCAGATCCCTTGTTGCGGAAGAGATGAATGCGTAGGATTCCAGGAGCTCGGATAGTAATCGAATCCGACATCAATTGCCAGCTTTGGGCAGGACTTAAGGGAGTAGAAAAGATAGCAATATTGGCGCCTGGATCGTAAACGGCAATCTGTGCCGTTGCAGTAGCTGCCGGCGTGCCCGACACCCAGGCGGTGACCGTGTACTTTTGTCCCGGCTCCAGTCCGAAGACATCCTGATATACACTGCCAACCCCAGTCTTCTCCGCCAAACTGTGCGTCCCGCTATGCGCCTGAGCAGTGCTCATATCGGCCACGACACTCTGGTATGTAGGCCAGGCTGAGCGATCCCGTTCCTCGAAGCCGGGATCGGCTAGAGGATTTTGCAATAGCTCGCCTGGGTCTACAAGGGGGCTGAGGCCGAAGTCGGTTTTTGGGGAGCAGAGAATGAATTGATCTACATTGTGACATTTTCCAGGACCGGTTGGTCCCTGAGCGATTTGTTGCGCCAGCATATACGTAACCACATACGCCGAATCTGGGGATAGCGGTCCATGGGACAGAGCCGAAATATCGGCACCGCATTGAGCCTCTCTATTCACTTCCGTGTAGCGGCCCGCAAAATAGCTGTTGATCCGCATATGTTGGGCGGCAGCCAAGAATCCGAAGATGCGATAGCCGTCCCGGGCGCCCGGGGTTGAGTCCGGGTTGCATTGCCAGGGCGGCATGACCATTAGGTTTTGGTAAACCGATCCCAATCTTGACCAAACAGGCGACCGCAGTGGGGACACATAAGTTTCATTGTTTTCGGTATGTGCCCAGCGTCGCAGTCCGCTCGTGTCCGCCAACTGCAACACAAATGCAACAGATGTTAAAGCAACGGCCCAACGCCGGCGAAAGCAGCTGAAGGTAGCAGCTAATATAGTTCCGAGGAGTGTGTAGTATGCCGTCCAAAACAACCGCGCGCTTATGCGTAAGGTGGACAGGTATGGTGTAAGCTTCTCGTGCGGGTCCAGATCGATTAGAGTCCAAGAGCCAAATACCACCTTTGTCGATAGAGCCAATAGCGTTAAGATCACGCAGCATACTAAAAGAGGTAGTACGATCCAATGTTTAAACCAGGGATAGTTGCGACGCTTGCGGATTAGCCTCGGCAATGCCAGAACAGCGAGCAGGATTGCCCCTAAGCCGAAGTAATTGTAACCTTCATATTGCGTATATATTCGGGGCAGCGACTTCCAGAGGAGCGATCCATGCCCTTGGGGGTCCAGTAATGCCAACATATTTAGCGAGTATGCTCGGTATCCGGGTGAGGCATAACCTTTTCCGCCAGCGATGATGAAGCCAAAGGCCAAGGCTGCGACAAAGCAGGTCGCGCCCAAGGCAGCGACAATCCCGGTCGCACGCAGTAATGTGAGGCGGCGCTGCCCGACCAAGCTGATGATGGCCGCTGTCAACACGCCTAGTACGCCGAAGGCAATATAGCCATTAATCGCTACAGAGACCCCAGCTAAAATGACCGAATAAGCGGTGAACCGTGCGATAGAACCGGGCAGCTTTCTTTGCGCCAGGCAAAATACGAGCAGAGCGGCGATTAGCAACCAGTGGTTGCTATTGGCGAAATGCCCACTAGCAAGTCCGTAAGTGAGCGGCGGCGCAATTAGAAAAAATAGTGCGGGCAGCACAACGGCGAGAGGGTTTGGGCCTAAAAGGAAACGAAACAAAAGTAATGCAAAGAAGACCTGTAACGTGCATATGAGGATAACTTCGATTCCCAGATATTGAAACGGTTCTGGAAGCACAGAGGAGAAAGGCTTGAGTAGAACCGCCATAAGCGGGTTCGGATCGAGCATGGATACAGATTCGCCCTCCGGATAGCCGATCCGATCCGTAAAGGTAAGCGGCCAATGAAGTTTAGGATCCTGCCGGAATAGCTCCCATCCGATCTGATATGTCGATGGATCCGCGGTAAGCCATTTTGTATTTCGGGGGTTTAGTGGTCCTGGTCCCATCACCCAGAGGCTGTATAGAAGCCCAACGAGCGCGGCGAACGCAAGGTTGAAGGCGATCGAACCGGGCCATTTGAACTTCAACACTCTCACGTGAATAGAAGGAGCGTCAGCAGTTTTTTCGGAAGTTTGAAACATAGTATTGCTAATTGTGGCCATCCGCCAGAGCCGGATGCATTCTCAAAAATTTACTTCTGCTCACTGCAGGCGATTTTCGCACCAGGCCAGAACCTCTTGCGTGAACGATTGCCAGGTCGGCAAAGCGAGCTGTGTCGCCTCAGTTGCTTTTCGATTCGCGTAGCCATCATCGACGAACCTCAGCACCGCATCCCGGAGCTGGACGACGTCGAGCGGTTCGACGTAATAAATTCCACCTGAGCCCAGCCGCCGCAAACTGGGAATCGTAGTTGAAGCAATTACGGGCGTGCCGCACCAAAGACTCTCGACGGGCGGCAATCCGTACCCTTCTGCGGGGCTCAAGTAGATGGTCGCGCGCGACCGCTCGATGTGCGTCCGGATTGCGCCATCGTCCGGAGCAGAATGGAATTGGAATCCCGAACTTTGGTCGTTTGCGAGGGCGTGAACTTTTTGAGCGAAGTCCCCTTCAACCCATCCCATATTGCCGACGAACGAGAGATGCAGCCCAGGAATCTGCCGGAGGAGCGGCTCAAAGACCTCCAAGATCAACATATGATTTTTGCGTGGCTCTACGGTTCCAATTACCGTAAATGTCAGCGGCCGATTGAGAACGGACATGACAGGTCGGGTTCCGAGAAAATCACTGCCGAGCGGCAAAACCACGCCATCATGGCAATTACTCCGCCTTAAGCGCCCGTAATAAACGTCACGCGTATATTCTGAAATAAAACCGCAGCAGCGTGCACGGCCAACAACTCGAAAGTATCCGTAAATATCGTCTAGAAACCCGCTCGTAGGAAAATATTGCGGGTGAGTAAGTGGAAGTAGGTCATAGATGATAAACCGGTAGCGGTCGAGTTCGTACTTCGGCATGTTTCTAAAAAATGCAATTCGTTCCTGATCGATAAATACCTCGGGGACGAGAACGGTATCCAGTTGCGACAGTTGAACCGTGGCGGCATGCTGGACCGCGCCTAGCCGCCGGATTTCTGCGACGCCGTCCTGGCCAGGATTAGCGAAATGCCTTCCGACAGCTGAAATCAGTGAGTGAGAAAGTGCGAAATACCGGCCGGACTGGAGCCGGATTGGAATCGCTGCTTGCGGCGGCATGTGCCTGCAGATCTGGCCGACTACACGTTGGATACCCGAGGTAATCGGATTCGCCAAGAACTCAGTCAGGTCGATATAAAGACTCATGCGACCCCAAGGATCTCAACCAGACGCCGCGCATAGGATCGGAAGCTATGCTTTTCAAGGTAGGCATGGCGCGCATCGGCGTGACAATCGCGCCTGCAGTCAAACTCCCGAATCAGTGCCAGCGACTCGGCCACCTGCAAAGGAGAAAAGCGATCGGGAACAGACCGGATATATGCGGGAGCATCACAAGAAATCGCCAGGCGCGTGGTAGTGACGCACGGAAGTCCCGCGCTGATGCAATCCATCGCAGCAGTGGAGGGGCGCGCGGCTGGGCCACTTCGGACGTGAACCGCTGCATCCGATGCAATCAGGAAGTCGCGATAGCTGCTTTCGTCAACATATTTATGCACAACGTGGACATGTCTTCCGATCCCGTAAAGGGAAGAGATTCGATTTATCCCCTGTGCTTCGGCGGTCGCATCGCCAACGAAGTAAAGTTCGGCAGAGAGATTCCAACTTCGGAGGAGATCAATTGCGGCAATGCACGTCTGCATTCCGTTCTCGCCAGCAACAGGTCCGAAAATTGAAACCAAAAACACGCCGGAAGGTATCCCAAGCCTCGCACGCGCGGCATGTCTCGCCGGGCTAGCTATCTCTTCATCGCTGAATAGCTTTGCCGGACAACAAGGCAAGATAGGAGCATCAATTCCGTAGCGGTGCCTGATCTCAGCTTGCTGTATCGTCGAATGAACCATTAGTGGCCGTGCGCACTTGACGATTGATTCTAAAAACGGGGGCGAATCGTGAAGAATGCATGGGCCACCGAATCGTTGGAAAACCGCGAAAACCTCAGGATCGCAGTACGCGTTGCCGATTATCGAAAGAATGCCGTCATAGGCCCCGCTCAGGAGGGGAATCCGACTGATCCTGCCAGCATCCCGAAACCCGCTTTCGCAGCTGAGCGGACGAGGGGCATTGGTATAAAGATCGGCGCAGAAAAAGTTCTCGCCGGCCTGCATCGTATTTGCCGTGTAGAAAGCTGATCGTCCTGGATCGGGCGGGAACGGGCCCAGGAAGGCAAGGCTGGGCTTCTTCGACAAGTTAATTGCGGGGGGTCTGCTGCCGGTATCCACCAACTCTTCGAGCCCGCTCCAAAAACGACGACCTACGGCGTCTTCGTGAAATCTTGGGCCAAGATGAGCCTGTGCGGTCTTGAGTGACTCACGCATGGCAGGATTGTTCAGCAGGCTGTCCAATCTTCCGCAGAGGGCGGCGAGATCATTGGACTCGAAAAGTGCCTCCGGTTGGTCGATCAGCTCCAAATGTGCAGCACAGCTTGAGGCGACAACCGGGCACCCGCACACGGACGCTTCAACCACTGGAAGTGAAAAGCCCTCGATGTGCGAAGGCACGATGGTAGCAATCGCTGCGCTGTAAAGGGAGACAAGATCTTCGTCCGAAACGCCTGGATAAAACTCAAGGAATCCATCGCCTTCGCTGATGCCGGCTACACGAAGCAGGTTGCGCTTCCATGCGTGATCGTAGTGGCCTGAACCTTTGAGATCGTAATGCCCGGCGATTTTTAGCGGGATACGCCGCGCGTAGACCAGGTTCAAGTGCCGCACCGCCTTAATGGCGATCTCGATGTTCTTGCGGACATCACCGCCGTATGTAATGAAAAAATACGGATCTGGCCTATTGTAGGGTGAGGATACGTTCCTGAGCCGGAACCGGCACTCGTAGATGGCACGTCGGACAGCCGCGCCCGTCACAACTGTCCTAGGACTGGGAATTCCCAATATCTCTGTTGCACGCTGAGCACTGTATTCGGATATTGGGAAGAAGAAATCGAAATTCTTAAGTCTTGCGAGCTTCGCTAAATAGCTAACGCGGCTGTTAACTGTAGGCAAATACCCCGGCCAATCAAAAGGGATGAAATCGTAAAGTACTGCCGCTTTGATAAATCCGGGATGGTTCACGAATCGGGCAGTGAAACGACTATCGTGGCCCATCGGCGAACCATCCAGGAAGATAGCGCGCTCACCGTCGAGACAAGGATTTATTGAATAAGTAATCTCATCGACCAACGGATGAAATTCGGGAAATATCTCAGGAAGCTGCCAGTCAACCAGGCCAATAGTCTTGTAAGCCGCGAACGCACTTTGCTTACGCGCCCGTAGCAAAGCCGCCAAATGTTGACCAATGCCCCGGACTCTGTAGTTTTCGTCCTGCAGCGGACGCAGATCAACGTATACTTCCGGTTGCATGCGCTCGATTATTCAATTCAGATACGACAGTCAGTTAGCCGGTTGGGCTCATCTATTGTGGCAGGTAAAATCAGCGGCTTCGCGCCGCGCTCGTAGAACCAAGCCAGTCCCTCTTGGACCATCGAGATCCAAAGCTGGTATGAGCCCGGATCAACAGGAGCTGTAACTATTATCGGTATCCGGCAAACTTGCCCGGGTTCAACTATATCGCGGTCCAACGCAGCTCGCCCTTCGGTACTTAATATATTTCCCTGCTTATCCACCCAGCGATAACCGACGTTCACCGGCCCCCTTTGAATTGCGCTAAACCACGGTTCTTTACCGGTATTTGTCGCTTCAATTCGTATCTCACAGCTTTCTCCGGGGCTTAAACGAACGTTCCTTATGACCGACGTAATCTCTTGCGACAATGACGTCTGACTGCTTTCAGGCTGAAAGAAACGTGGATTTCGCCACACCTGAGTTCCGTCAAGCGTAGTCATAGCCTCGAGCGTCGCTGGATTTGGAAAGAATGTGAACTTAGCGGGCTTTTCATGTTCTAACAACCAACCAGCACCCCACATGAGTTCGAGCAAATCACCATCGATCTTCCGGGAATGCGTCCCGATAATCAACCACCTGGCCCTGGCATTAAGCTCTTCAATACAAGAGCGGCAGACGGCCACCTCGTCGCCTTGGATATCGATATGAATGAGATCCCAGAAAGGCTCCCGCAGAACGAGATCGCGCATGGCAACCACTTGAACCGGCTGTGTGTCGGGCAGCCTCCGGCCCGCGTAGTCGCCGTCCGAGCGAATGGGTCGGTCGCCCCACGACTCTGAAGCACTCGCTTCGTCGAGAACGGGCCAGGCCGCCAGACCCTCAGTCGTCCCAACTGCGGCCCGAATCAACACGTGTTGATCTGGATCAAAGCAGTTATCCGCTAGGTGCTGGTTCAAAAACCGAAAATGCTGCGGATCTCCTTCAACCGCGTACAACCGAATATCCTGGATGCTGCGACGTCTGGCCGCTACACCTCCAGCCACGATCCACGGGCCAAATCCGGCTCCCAACTCCATTGCGATATAGCGATCACGCGCACTCCGGACCGCCTTAAGCAATCCGATCCATTCGATCGCTTCAGCATGGAAATCGGCGGGCACTGGAATATCGAGATGCTGGCCTTCGAGGCTGCGAGCGCCCTTCCAAACCGAGCTTGCCCGTATTCGCGATCCGATGAAGTCAACTATGAATCCCGGTTCAGGTTTCGCGTCCGGATTCACAAATTCCGAAAAGATTGCAAGATCTTGCTCCGAATAGCCGGAAAACAGTTGAAGGGCTATGTGGGTATCGGTTATATCTTTGGACGTCAAGCTAAATTACACTATCAGGAACAGAATTTTGCGCTTCGCCAATTGTCCTGGTGACTTTACTCCGCAAGGCGAGTTGCGGCTGATATTCTCGTCGCGCCTTCTCCTGAATATACGACACCGCTCAATCGAGAACGAGCTGGAGATCAAGGAAGCACCTACAGGGCGATGGGAACTCCGAGCAGGCCACATTCAGCAGCTTACTTCTTGGTATTCCGGGGCGCCGAAAGCATTCGCACCAACTGATTGCTGACTGCAAATAATCCAATCGTGCTCACATCATCCAGCGTAACCCACGCGTCCGGAGTGTGGGAGAGAAGTCCGCCACCAGTATCTTCGTCGCCAAGACATGATGCAACGAGATGAATTTGCTGCCCATCACGAGTGAATTCGAAGTCCATCATTGCAAAGAGTACCACCCGGTTGCCGGTTCAATACTCTAACCAACGTGTTAAATTAGAACGAGTTTCATGGCAAAACGAGCTCTAATCACAGGCATTACCGGTCAGGATGGCTCCTACCTCGCCGAATTGCTGGTCGCAAAAGGGTATGAGGTCCACGGGATCGTCCGCCGCGTCGCGCTTGAGGATCCCGAACACCGGCTGGGGCGGCTGGCTTCGGTGCGGGATCGAATCACACTGCATGCGGCCTCGCTTGAGAGTTACGCAAGCATCTACCAGGCCGTTGCAGCGGTAGTGCCCGACGAATGCTACCATCTGGCGGCACAAAGCTTTGTCAGCTATTCATTCGATGACGAATTCTCCACTCTGAATGCCAATATCAATGGAACCCATTTTCTATTAGCATCCATCAAGCATGCCGCGCCGCATTGCCGTTTCTATTTCGCCGGATCGAGTGAGATGTTCGGCAAGGCAGAGCAAGTGCCACAAACCGAGCGCACGCCCTTTCATCCGCGCTCAAGCTACGGAATCAGCAAGGTATGCGGGTTTGAGCTGACCAGAAACTACCGCGAGGCGTATGGTATGCACGCAAGTAGCGGGATTCTGTTCAATCATGAGTCACCCAGGCGCGGCTTTGAATTCGTGACACGGAAGATTACGTCCGGAATAGCGCGCATCCTGTCCGGGAAGAGTAACGAACTGAAGTTGGGGAATCTGGATGCCAAACGCGACTGGGGTCACGCGCGCGAATACGTGGATGCTATGTGGCTGATGTTGCAGCAGCCAGAGCCGGATGATTATGTTGTCGCGACCGGAGAGACGCACTCGGTAAGGGAGTTCGTGGAAACCGCATTTGCATGCGTCGAGCTTGACTACCGAAAATACGTGAAAACGGACCCCGATCTCTTCCGTCCCGCTGAAGTCAACATTCTGCTAGGGGATGCGACAAAGACTCACGAGAAACTTGGATGGATTCCCAAAACAACATTCCGGGATCTCGTGTGGGAAATGGTCGATGTCGATTGCAGAAATTTGGGCGTTGCTCCACCTACGCCGTTGGCGCTGACAGCGGAACAGTAGGCTTTACTGGTCGGGCCGCCGGGATTTGAACCCGGGACCTCTTGCACCCCAAGCAAGCGCGCTAGCCAGGCTGCGCCACGGCCCGATGCACCAGTTTAACCCACCCCTCTATTTCCCCGGCTGCCTCTCCTGACGGCGGTCGGCCACGATCGTGACCTCCATGTCATTGGCGAGGCTTACCACTTGGTTCACGAGGCTCTTTCCAAGCAGCCGGTCCACTCCCTTCCCTACTAGCCTGGGCAGAAAGATCTGCCGCGCATTGTGCAGCCGCGCAAAATCCACAATGGCCCGGGCATGGTCGCTCTCCGCGAGCACCCGCGTCTCGACGTGCAGGTTGCGCGCGAAGTTCAGGTGCCGTTCTACCGCCGCGCGCTTCTCCGGAGGTAGTGAGCGAAGATCGCTCTGGTCCGTTACGAAAACGGCGAAACAGTTTGCGTGAAGCAGGTCTGCCACGCGCTTCCCGCGCCTGGTGAGCATCGCGGTCGAAGGATCGTCGCTGATATAAATCACGACCGCATCCTCGACGCGCGCACTGCGCGACGAAACCGAATTAATGGCCGGCAGCGCGTCGTCGGTCTGCTCGATCCGCTCCTCCACCTCATGCGCGGTCTGGCGCATCGCGACTTCGCGCAGCGCTACCAGTGTCGACTCTTTGAAAAAATTGTCCAGCGCTCGCCTCGCCTTTTCAGGAGGATAGATCACGCCGCGCTCCAGGCGATTCAGCAGCGCCCGCGGCGTAAGATCCACCATCACCACTTCTCCGGCCTGGTTCACCACCCAATCCGGAATCGTCTCTCGCACCTTTACACCTGTGATTTGCGCCACCCGGTCGTTAAGGCTCTCCAGGTGCTGAACATTCATGGTCGTCAGCACGTCAATGCCGTGATCCAGAATGTACCGAACGTCCTCCCACCGCTTCTCGCGCGGCGCTCCGGGAACATTGGTGTGGGGAAACTCGTCGATCACCGCAACATCTGGATGCCGCTCGACAATCGCGTCGGTGTCCATTTCTTCGAATGTGGACCCGCGGTATTCCACTCGCTTGCGTGGGATCATCTCGAGCCCCTCGGTTTTCGCGATGGTGTCCTTGCGCCCGTGTGGCTCGAAGTAGCCAATGATGACATCCGCGCCTCTGGCCTTCAGTTCCTGGGCCTGCTCTAACATCTCGTAGGTCTTGCCTACGCCTGCCGCGTAGCCGAGATAGATCTTCAATTTACCCTGGGAATTCATCGGTTGAAGAAGCTGCCGGGTTCATAGTTCATCTACAGTGTACAGACAATCCTCGCAAAACTTCCTGGCTACACTGGACTCATGTTCCTGCGAGTTTTAATTGGGATCACGCTTGTGCTCCCGCTGGCCGCCCAACAATCCCACGTGTCGGGGAACAGAATTCGCGCGCACGTGAAGTATCTTGCAAGCGATGAATTGCAGGGACGTGGTGTAGGGACTGTCGGGGAGAGGCTCGCCACAAGTTACATCGCAGCGCAACTCAAAGCGGAAGGCGTCCAGCCTGCCGGCGACAGCGGAACATATTTTCAGCGCGTCCCCATGATTGCGGTGGCTACGTTGCCGGGCGCCAGCCTGCTCGCTTCGGGCAAGGGTGAGCGTACCTCCTTTGCGCCGCTCAAGGATTTCGTCGGCGTCCCGCTATCCCAGAAACCCGATAACGATTTTGATGCCGAAGCAGTGTTCGTCGGTCACGGAATTTCGGCTCCCGAATTTGGCTGGGACGATTACAAAGGCCAAAACCTTCGCGGTAAAGTGCTGGTCTACTTCACCAATGAGCCGTCTTCATCTGATCCGAAGTTTTTCGGAGGTCCGGCGCTGACCTACTACGGCCGCTGGACGTACAAATTCGAGGAGGCGGCACGCCGGAGCGCGGCCGCTGCAATCATTATCCACACCACCCCGACTGCCGGATATGGTTGGGGCGTGGTGAGCGGATCGTGGGGCCGTGAGGCGTCGCAACTGAAGCTGAAGCCGGGCGCAACCGGATTGAAACTGGCAGCCTGGATCTCGCAAGATGCCGGAGCGAAGCTAATGGCTTCCACCGGCAAAACCCTCGATCAACTCCTGCAATTGGCGAATCAGAAGAGTTTTCAGCCCATCCCGCTCGGGGTTCGCATACAGGGCCACATCCCGGTCAAACTGCGCGAAATCGAGAGCAGGAACGTCGTCGGGCGCGTTGCCGGCTCCGATCCCTACTTGAACTCGCAGGCCGTTGTTTTCTCCGCTCACTGGGATCACCTCGGAGTAGGCGTGCCCGTGAACGGCGATAAGATTTACAACGGCGCTGTGGATAATGCGACCGGGTGCGGCGTCGTGTTGGACATGGCCCGAGTATGGGCGGCGCTTCCGCGGAAACCGAATCGCAGCGCAATCTTCCTGTTCGTAACGGCCGAAGAATCAGGCTTGCTGGGTTCGCAATACTACGGCGAACATCCGGAAGTTCCCGCGGGGCAAACCGCTGTGGATATCAACTACGATGCTTTGTACCCGTTCGGCAAAACGCAAGATGTCTCCGTAACCGGGGCCGAACGCACCACGCTTTGGCCGCTGGTCCAGCACGATGCCGGCCAGATGAATTTGACCATCGAACCAGACCAGGAACCGGGGCAGGGCTTCTACTACCGCTCTGACCATTTCTCATTTGCCCGCGTCGGCATCCCAGCCTTTTCGGTGGAGCAAGGTACGCATTACCTCGGAAAGCCTGCCACCTTCGGGAAGACGATCTTCGAAGAATACAACGCCAAACACTATCACCAGCCTTCGGACGAATATCGCGACGACTGGGACTTTACGGGTATGGAACAAATGGCCGATTTCGGCCTCAGGTTGGAAGTCGATATCGCCAATCAGCCAGCGCTACCCACCTGGAACAAGGATGATGAATTTCTGGCTGCGAGGCGAAAGAGCGGAGTCGATTAGCTGCGCTCGGCGGCTTGTGAGGCGTTAACCGCCGCACCGATCACCGCAACCGCTTCCCCACCCGGCACAACTTCCAGCGCGTACCCTTGCAAGGGACTCAGCTTCACCATCTCATGCAGATACTCGTGCACAAGGCCGACATTCACGAATCGGGCATTGAAGCCCGTGATAAAGAACTTGCCCGGACCATCCAAATGAATGCTGGTGGCGGTAGCGGCGGCAAGAGCGCGATGCCACAGTTTCGTAAATTCAATGCACCGCGCCTCGCCGGCCGCGGCGTGCGCGAAGATCTCTTCCGGTTCAAGATCCATAAACCGCAGCCGCATGGCGCGCTGGCCCATGATCCCTTCCAGGTGCCCGCGTCCGCCGCAACCGCAGAAATGCTCTTTGGGATCAAGCGTGACAACCGAGTGGCCCGCTTCCCAAAAACCGTCGCCATGTGGGTAGCGGCCGTATCCAATACCGGTCCCGAGCGTCCACACCCGGACAAGGCGATCCAGGTGACCGCGTACCGCCGCCATGCCCGCGGCCATCACATCGGCATCATTGAAAATTGAGACGGGCACCGTGCCGAATTTCGGCGAGAACGCGCCGGCCACCATCTCCTGCATGTGCGTGCCCTTGAACTGCACCAGGTTCGGAGAATCCTCGATGATTCCACTCCGCACAATGCCAGGGATTCCTACTCCGATATGAGAGGGCGGCTGCGGCAGATCCAACTGCTCCACCATCTCAACAATCCTCCGGACGATGGTTTCCGCCGGGACGCCGAGCAGGAAATCCGAAACGCTGCTGTCTTCCGGGTTTACGCGCAATGAGCCCAAAATCGCGTTTTCGGAAATGGCCGCAACTGCAATTCTCTCCGTTATGACGATGCCTATGTCGTGTGCCATTCTCTTCCCTGTAATCACGTGCGCGACAGTTTATTCAAGCCGTTGAACGCGGCCGCTTTGTAACACTCGGCAAGAGTGGGATAGTTGAATACCGTGTCCACGAAGTAGTCCACTTTGCCTTTCAGAATCAGAACTGCCTGGCCAATGTGCAGCAACTCGGATGCGCCCTCGCCAATGATGTGAACGCCCAGAAGCTCCAGGGTGTCGCGATGAAAGATGAGCTTCAGTCGTCCCGTTGTGTCCCCGCGGATCTGTCCGCGGGCGATCTCGCGATAATAAGCAACGCCAACTTCGTAGGGCACATCTTCATCCGTAAGCTGTTCCTCGGTCTTTCCAATGAACGAGATCTCAGGAATCGTGTAGATCCCAAACGGAAAGTAGCTTGGATTGGATGACACGGGCCTATTGAACGCGTGGGCCACTGCGATGCGGCCCTGCTCCATGGAAACCGAGGCGAGGCTCGGGAATCCAATCACATCGCCGACCGCGTAAATATTCGGCTGCGTTGTTTGATAGTTCTCGTTCACCGCGATGCGTCCGCGTGAGTCGGAATTCAGCCCCGCTGCTTCCAGATTTAGTTCGTCGACGTTGCCCTGGCGGCCCACCGCATAAAGGAGAGAGTCTCCGGAGACCTTCTTGTTGCTTTCCAGATACGCGATCACTCCGCCGGCTCCCGCGTCGCTCTCTTCCACGCTCTGCACCTCCTCATTGAGGCGCATGGTCACCCGGTGATCGCGCAAATGGTACGAGAGTGCTTCAACAATCTCCTGATCGGCAAATTCCAGCAGCCGCGGCCGCTTCTCAATCAAGGTAACGCGCACCCCCAGAGTGGCGAACATGCACGTATACTCAACCCCAATCACGCCGCCACCGACGACGATCAGCGTGCGCGGGATGGACGGCATCTCCAGGATTTGATCGCTATTTATGATGGTCCGTGCGTTGATGGGAACTTTGGGCGAGGAGGCAGGCTTCGTTCCGGTGCCGATAACGATCTTGTCGGCTGTAATTTCGGAAGCTCCCCGCGCGCCCGCCACCTGGATTGCGTTCGGGCTTTTAAAGCTTGCAATTCCAGTCAGGACCTCGATTCCGTTTCGCGAAAGTTGCGCCTGCGTGACATCGATCTCGGTCTTTATAACGTGCTGTACGCGAAACGCCAGATCCGCCATCGTGATCTTCTCTTTGACCCGATAGCTAACACCGTAAATGTTTTGGTAGTTGTAGCCGGAAAGGTGCAAAACGGCTTCCCGCATGGTCTTGCTCGGAATGGTGCCGGTGTTGATGCACACTCCACCAATCACCTCGCGCCGTTCGACCAGCGCCACCCGCTTGCCGCTCTTCGCACCCTGTATCGCAGCCCGTTGGCCTGCCGGGCCGGAACCGATCACTACCAAATCGTATTCGGACATGGGAGATTTACGCTAACCCCGCGGAACCCCGTGCTTTCGACTCGGACAACTTCCGAGTATAGCGGCAGCCATGTCTCAAGCTGATTCCTTGCCTCGGTTCTTACGTCTGAACTCTTCGAGTTCGCGCTTCAGCGGTTCCCAATAGCTGCGATCCCGACAGCGCTCGTCGGCTTCCTCTTCGTCAAGCGCACGAGAAACAGCAGAAATGCGTCCGGTAAGTGCTGCCTGAACCGCAGGTCTGAAGTGGGCGATCGTCTGGGTGATGGAAGGATGGGCCCTGACGACATCGAGTAACAGCTCAGGGCTCCTCAGCTCTCGTAACCAGAACTCGATCTCTTCCCGGTTTTGAGTTCCAGCCTTGGTGAAGTAGCTTTGCTCAACCAATCGCCGGATCATTGGCCAATCCTTGTCTCGTTGTGTCTTTTTCGCTCTGACCAGATCCTCCAGCGCCAATAAGTCAATCGGTTCACCGTCAATCTCGATTGTGGTGCGTCGTTCCCACAGCTCTTCGAATCCAGCCAATCCGCGCGGCGACGACATCAGATCGATTCGCAGGCCAGCCACATCTTCACGGCGGCAACGAAAGTGCACGGCATGTCCGCGCTTCAAGTGATTCGCATCAAACGGCGGCACAGCGACCAATTCCGCGTGCAGATCCGCCAGTGCGTTCCGTATGCGGGCCAGGTTTTCAGGGTCGAGGAGGATCAGAAGGTCCAGGTCACGGCTGAATTCGGCCGCACCGTAAAATATGCACGCCTGGCCGCCCATGAGCAGCGCTCTCGCGCCACTCTTCCGGATCGAAGAAAGGGCTCTGAGTATCGGGCTCTGGTTCAAGCGATCCTCCCAGCGCGAGATAGGTCTCCCATAGCTTTGATGATTCCAGGAATCGTTCCTCCGGGGTCAAGCGATACCACTCTGCCCACTCCTCGCCCGCTGTTTCTTCCGCGTCCACGCCAATACTGTACCCGATCCGGTCTAATGAGGCATCCCCATCTGCGGGTCCAGGGCGGGGCGTCCGCTGATCTGCTCCTCCAGCCGATCGAAAGTTGACTTTCTGAGCTGCGCGGAGATGTCGAATTCCACCTTTGCCTCCTGGCGTCGATTTACCTGCATAAGAATCCGCGCTTTGAGATAGTGAGCGCTGGCGCTCTTCGGCTCGAGCCGGTTGACCGTATCCAGCGTGTGCAACGCTTCGGAGTACTGGTGTTCGGCCCGATATATCTTGGCCAACCCGAAATAGGAACTGGCGAGCCGCGGATTGAGCTGAACCGCCTTTAAGTAGTACCGTTTGGCTTCCGCCGGCGCATCCATCTTCAGAGCGACGGCGCCCAATTCATCGTAGTCGGATGCAAGGTCCGGTTCAATGGCGATGTCCTTCAAAAATTCGGATTTCGCCCGGGCAAAGTCGCCTTTGTCAGCGTAAATTGTCCCCAAGCTGTAATGGACGAACGGCAGATTCGGATTGCCCTGTACAGCGAGCTGAAATTCCCGAAGGGCCTCGGGGTTACGTTGCCGGGCGAGCCACGCTCTGCCCATATAAAGGTGATATTCCGCTGAATCTTCCCCAATCTCCAGCATCCGTTTGAGTGCTGCCTCTTCGAGTCCGCTCTGCTTTGCCTTGTCCGCGGATAAAGCGAGCACATAAAGATACGACATCTTGCCTGATTGCGAAGGCCACAGCGGCTGCAATGTGTCGACGGCGGCGGGGTACTTGTCTGTTGCGAAGTAGCAGAGCCCCAGCAGATACCGAGCCTGCGCCGACTCCGGCTGAGCCGAAAGCACAGACTGAAAGGGTTGAATCGCCGAAGCGAAATCGTTCTCGTGAAAGTAAGCGAGCCCGATATTCAACTCCAGGCCGGGATTGCCGGGGGCGGCTTTCTCGGCTGTCCGGAATTGCTCCAGCGCCTTGCTCCACTGCTTACGGCGCATGTAGACGACGCCCAAATTCGCGCGGGCTGGAACGGAGTTCGGTTCGAGTTGCAGAACTCGTTCGAATGCGGATTGAGCGCTCTTCAGGTCACCATGCGCGAGCGCTTGTTGGCCCTTGGCGAACGCAGCAGGCGCGTCCAGCGTGGTTTGCGAAAAGGCCGCGCAACATAGGAGAACGAAGATGGACCACTGATACCGCACGTTCCCCGTTTACGCCAGATTCCGCAGGCTTGCCTCAAGTAGTGCTCGCGTGCCGGCGTACGGATCATTTCCAGCGCCTTCCCATTCCATCGAGAAGTAACCGCGATAGTCCGTCTGTTTCGCGATCGCAAAAATCTTGTCCATATTCACGTGAAAGAACTTGCCGCCCTCGCCGCCTTCGGAATCTTTCACGTGGCTGATGTTGTAGGCGAGCGGAAACAACATCCGCATCGCTTCCTCATTGTAGGTCTGGTCATCATGAATCGCCATCGAGTTACAGAAGTCCGGCAGCGTGCGCAAAAAGGGGCTGTTCATGCTCTTGATCAGCTTCACGATGGTTTCCGGCTTCTCCGTCTCAGCCTCATCGTTTTCGATATTGATGACGATGTCCTTCGATGCGCCATACTCAACCAGCGGCTTAAACGCGCTCATCGCGCACTCAATTTCCTGACCCGCCGGAGCGTGCGGCATGTGAATCCGGATGCCTGGCGATTTCAGGATCACTGCCGCATCCACCCACTTGCGATAAGCCGCGATGCCAGCGTCCCGCTGCTCGGCGGTCCCGCACAGCTTCACCGATTCCGAATCGACCGGAATGTTGACAACGTGCAGGCCGGTCTTGTCGAACGATTCCCTCAGGCTGTGCACGTAGTCAGGGGCATTCGACTGGAAGTGAGGACTCCAGGGCTCGATTCCGTGCACGTCAAACTTGCCGGGAATTGTGCCGGCAAACTCCTGCAGAGACATTCCGTTCGAGTTTGTAGAAGAAGATCGCCGGAAATGAGATCGGATCAGTTTCCGGAACGGGTAGGTGGAAACGGCGAGTCTCTTGCGCGCTTCCGTCGGGAACGTGTGCTTCGGTTCCTCCGCGCCTAGCGCGGCAGCCATCGCCAGAGACAGTCCCACAAATTCCCGCCGGCCCATTCGTGAATTCATCTTGTTCTCCTAGCCCCGCTTAAGATTCTCTATCAGGTACTCTGAAGTGCGCAGAGAGAACGCCAGGATAGAGATCGTGGTGGTCTTATCGGTGCAATTCAGGAACACACTCGCATCGCACACATACAGGTTCGGCACGTCATGTGTTTGGCCGAAACGGTTCGTGACAAATTTCCTGGGATCGTTTCCCATGCGGAGCGTTCCGGTTTCATGCAGGCTGTAACCGGGCATCTGCGGTTCGCCGTGCCCGGTGTATTCGCCGCCGCTGGCGCGCAGCAGCTTTTCACAAGCGTGCTTTCCGTGCTCCCACATTAGGAGCGTGTTCTTGTCCCACTGAAAGTGGAGCCGGGCCGCCGGGATACCGTACTTATCCTTTACTACCGGATCGATATCGACATAGTTCAAGTCGCTGCGCTGCGCAGGCGCTTGTATATAGAAGCTGACGGGAGTCGGGTAACGCCGCTTAATCTCGCGCTTGAATTCGCGGCCGAATCCCTCGATCTCATCGAAGTACCAGGGAAACTCGCTGCAGCCGCCGTCGGGATAGACCGAATAGCCGCGGATAAACTGCTCCTCGTGCGGATTGTTCAGGTTTTGCCAGCGCGGCATCCAGGCAATGGTGCTGGATGAGACGTTATCGGGAAAACTCGGCTGGCCGCGAAGCTGGGGCAGATAACCGCGGGCGGTTGTTCCATACAGATGATCGCAGAGATTGCGGCCCGCTTGACCGCTTGAGTTCGCGATGCCGGTGGGCCAGCGGCGCGACTTCGAATTCAGCAGGATGCGCGCGGATTCAACGCACGATGCGGCGACCACCACAGCCTTGCCATACACTTCTATCTCCTGGCCGGTTTTCCGGTCGATGTACGCAACACCCGCGGCGCGCCCATCCTCACCGGCGATGATGTTCTTCGCCAGCACGTTCGTGCGAATCTCCAGGTTGCCCGATTTCTCAGCTTCCGGCAGAAAGAACCAGGGAGTGGAAAAGAACGAACCGGTATCGCACCCATCGGTACAATTCGCGCAGAAGTGGCAGCTTGGATGACCCGCGTGCGGCACGGTTAATTGAGCGATGCGATCGGGCAGATACGGAATGCCCACCTTGCGAGCGCCGCTTTCAAGAATCCAATCGAGGCAGCGGAAATTCATGGGCGGCAGATATTCGCCGTCCGGATTGCTGGGCCGGTTCTGAACCGTGCTCGCGACGCCAATCATCCGCTCTACGCGGCTGTAATACGGCGCCATCTCCGCGTAGGTGACCGGCCAGTCGACGTCGTATCCATCGCGGCTCGCTGCATGAAAATCAATATCGCCGAAGCGGGCAGACGATCGCCCCCAAAAGTTGGTTTTGCCTCCGACGGCGAAACAGCGCGGCCAGGTCCATTTTGTCCCCGGCGCGGTTGTGTACACGATATCGTGCTCCCAAATACCCTCCGTGTACTCGTTGTCCATGTAGCCGATGCGCTGCTTCTCTTCTTTCGGATCGCCGAAGCCGCGGAACTTCATGTCGTAGGGCATGCGGTGATTGCGGAAATCCTTGCGCGGGTCTAAACGGCGACTGCCGTTCAAAGCACAAACTTTTGCGCCGGCCTTACAGAGCGTATGGATGGCCATGCCACCACCCGCGCCGGTTCCGATGACGATGATGTCGTAGGTTTGGTTAGGCATCAAGACCGCTCCCGTTGGTCGCGGCTCGGAAGCACTTGCAGGTGCTTGTGCTCACGATCATTAGTGTGCGGGCAGCCAGGCGATTTCGAATACATCTTGAGCCCGGGAAAATCCAGTTGTTCGAGTCCAATGCGGGTTGTGTAAAAGCCCATTACGGTATAGCGACGAAGCAACTTGAAAAAAGGTGCGGCGAGAAGCCGTTCGGGCGACAAGTTACCTTCCTGCAGTGAGCGCAAACCGCTCCGAAATGGCTGCTGTATGTCCGGATCATGCGCAACCATAAAGTCGATGAACTCGCTCACTCCGGCGTCCCGCGCACCCGGAGTCTCATCGCGCGGAATAATCATTTCGGTCAATCGATCGAGCAGGCCGTACTCCGCACTCGAAAAGAACTGGGGCTTATATGCCGCCGGTCTGGGCGCAGTTTGTACTTCTTCGGCGTATGCCCAGCGACTGAAGCCTGGAAACTGGCTGGCAACAGCCGCGACCGAAAGCATCTGCAGAATCGTCCGCCTATCCGGCCCTTGATTCGCCATCCTCTTTACGATCCTCCCAAAAAGGCCACGCGGCTCCGATCAGGGTCGCCATGGTGCCGAGCGTCGCCCGTGCAAAAGAGACGTTCGAACGAGCCAGTATACTCGCCGATTCGCGAAAGACCCGCTCAGCCGGTCTTAAGACATAATCTCCCGCCGCGGATAACCCGCCGGCGATGGCGATGTGATCGGGAAACAAAGTATTCGCGATGGATGCAATGGCGATACCCAGCCAGGCGCCGGCTTCTTCCAGGATCGCAATTGCAAGGGGGTCCCGCGCATGCGCAGCTTCGATGACATCACGCAGGCTGGCCTCCGCTCCATAGCGTGCGGCCAGAGCCGGAGCTGAAACCAGGATCTCCGCGCAGCCGTGCCCGCCGCAGGTACACAGAGGCCCATTGGGCTGCACAATAATATGTCCGATATCGCCGAGGCAGCCGTATGCAAAGCGCAAGGGGACACCATCCACTGTCATGCCCACGCCGAGACCCGTGCCGGATGTGATACACAGGAAGCGCTTCGAATTCCGGCCCGAACCAAACCGATATTCCGCCATCGTTGCGGCGTTTGAATCCACTTCAAGCTCAATCGGCAGATCGAATCGCTCCTGCAGACGATCTTTGATGGGGAAGCCTTCGAGCCAGCTCAGGTTCGAGTTGTATACCAGGCGGTCGCGTTCGGCGCTGACGAAGCCGGCAATGGCGACGCCGATCCCGGCAATGGCGTAACCCGCTGCACCGGCCCCCGCACGCGTGCGGTCGATCAAATCACACAGACGGCTAACAAACGCTGCGGCCTCGGGTTTTGTGGGAATGGAGTCGATCAGGTGAAGCTGCCCTGCGCCGTCCAGGACGCCCGCCTTGCTGGACGTGCCGCCGATGTCGACGCAGAGAACGGAACTACTCATTGCGATTTCGCGAATGTGAATCCGGTTTCGGAACGAGTAATTGCCGGAGCCCATCGGAACTCGCCTGCGCGGATTCCCCGGATCTCAGCCAATCGAAAGGCCAGCAGTTGACAGGGAACGATTTCAAATAGCGGAGCAAAGCGCGGCGGCGCTACGTCTGGCCCTAGCCAGAAGACTTTTGCGCCCATACGTCTGAGGTCGGCGGCGAGCGCTGAATCAAGGGTGGCCGTTTCAGCCGCCGTACCAAAAACGATGGCACGAAATGCCACGTCAACCACTTCAACCGGTCCATGCCGGAACTGCGCCGCGGACATTCCAACCGCCGACGCCTTTGCGGTTTCATGAAATAGCAGAGCGCCTTCGTGCACGGAGCCCATGGCCGGACCACGCCCCAGCAGATAAACCGGCGCGTTTGAATCGAGAAAGTCCTTATATTCCGCTTCGGTCCAGGCGTGAAGCTGGCGCTCAAAGAGGTCCAGCGTGGACCAGAGATCCCGTACCTCCGGGTCCCCAAGCAATAGGAGCGCCAGTACGGTTGCCGTGTAGGTCTGAATCGCGACCAACTGATCCGCGGGGCTGTTCAAAATAATCGCCTGATCTGCCTGTGAGGCGAGCGGGCTTCCGGGCGCGTTTGTTACGCCAATCACAACGCACTTTCGTTGTTTGAGGATCGGCAGAAGTTTCGTGACTTCGACGCTCTCGCCCGAGCGAGACACCAGCACCACCGCTGTACCGGGTTGCAGAAACGACTGTCGAAAATAAAGCAGCTCGGAGCTGTCGATCACTTCCGCTCCAAGCTCGCAGGCGAGCGGAATGCAGGCGAACAGCGACGCTCCCATGCCGCTGAATACGACCCGCTTTGCGGAGCGAAGCAGACCGGCGGACCGAAGCAGAGCATCGCGCCCGTGCCCAAGCTGATATTCCGCAACCCGCCGCAGAGCTTGCGGCTGGGCGCGGATGTTGTCGAGCAGCGGCGAACTCACTTCCCGCGTTTTCCCAGCCATTCGCCAATGGGCGTTTTCGCCGTTGGCTTATACGGCATGAAAATCTTTTGACCCGCGCCCGCCGATGCGTATGCTGCGTACAAAACCTGCATGACCACGCGCCCATCCTCTCCGGTCGACTGCAGCATCTCCTTGCCGCGAACGCAGCGCGCGAAGTGGCGCATCTCCTGCGGCATGCCGTAATTCCAGTGCTCTTCAAATACCGGATAACTCCAGCCCTGGGTAGACGGCGCCTTCTCCACCGCGTAGCCGAATCCGTACTCGCTGTAGGTGGGCAGCGCGTTTCCCATGTGCAGGTCGGCGTAAGTCACTCCGCCTTCTCCAAAGATCTCGCTGCGGTCGGACATGCCGCCGCGCTTCGCCCAACTTACTTCCACCATGCCGGTGGCGTTGTTCTCAAACTCCAGGATGCAGACGCCATCGTCGTCCCCTTTGGTCTTGGCCCCATGGACGTAAGTGCCAAGCTGCGCGTAAACGGATTTGATTGCGGGGCGGCCAAGAAACCAGTAGCAAAACGCGATTCCGTGGCAGCCCAGGTCCATCAGCGCGCCGCCGCCGGAGCGCTCCACATCCCAGAACCAATCGCTGTGCGGGCCGAAGTGCTTTTCACTCTGTTTGACGAGGTAGACCTTGCCGAAGCCGCCCTGATCGGCTATTTCTTTGGCCTTCACATATTTCGGCGTGAAGAAGAGTTCTTCCGCATAGGCCAGCAGCACGCCTTTGCGTTTGCACGTCTCGATCATCTCGTCGGCTTCGGCCAGCGTGATACAGAGCGGCTTTTCGCAAACCACGTGTTTTCCGGCATTCGCGATATCGATGGTCATCTGCGCATGCAGATAGTTCGGGGCCGTGATGGTGACCATCTCGATATCCGGCTCTTTGAGCATCTGCTTGTAATCCTGAAAGACCCGCGGGATGCCATATTTTTTTGCGAGTTGCTCGGCGTGGCCAGGCGTAGGCGATGCAATGGCAACCACCTCCGCTTCCTCCGGCATGAGTTGGAAGGAAGCGCAGTGAATGTCTCCTTCAAAGCGGGATCCGATGATTCCGACTCTTACTTTGCCTTTGTTTGTCATGGTTTTGTGTCGAAGCTGCGATGTTATCACCGGGGCGGGGGACGACCGCTTGCTTCGCGCGCGGCTCAGTTTCGAGTATCGCCGGAATTTGGGGAGTGGTTGGCGGGGTCACGGCACCATGCCGGGCTAATACTCGCACCACAGCAACGCTTCTCCGTGGGCGAACAACTGCGACGGGTCCTGCCGTTGCACTCGCACCCCCTGTTACTTGCAGTCTCTCCGGTTGCTCAGAAAAGGTGTATAGTTGCTACAAGCAGTTGCTAAGTTGATCACCGCCGCGAATGGGAATCATTCACCGCGACGGAGTGAGCAGGGGAAATATGCGAAGTCTTTTCAGGCACGTTTGTTTATTGACAACGGCCCTGGCGCTGTCGGTTTGCGCATGGGCTCAACAGGGGTCTATTACTGGTTCGGTGAAAGATGCTACCGGCGCGATCGTGCCAAATGCCAGCGTCACCGTCACCAATGTCGAACAAGGATTTTCGCGGGATGTCACCTCGAATGCCAGCGGTGACTATCTCGTTTCCGGCTTGCCTGCCGGGCACTATGACATAACGGCGAAAGCGCCAGGGTTCCAACAGTACCAGATCAAAGGCTTGGTACTCCGAGTGGCGGAAAAGGCGCGTGCGGATGCCACGCTCACGCTGGGCCAGGTGAGCACCGAGGTTACCGTTGCCGGCGAGAATGTCGCGCAGGTGCAGACCGAATCTGCCGAGTTATCAGGCATCGTGACGAACAAGCAGATCGACAAGCTGGTTCTGAACGGCCGCAATTTCACGCAACTCATTACCCTCATTCCCGGCGTAAGCAATCAAACCGGGCAGGATGAGGGCACAGTCGGCGTCTACGGCAGTGTCGCGTTCAGCGTGAACGGAGGCCGCACCGAATACAACAACTGGGAGATCGACGGCGGTGACAACATGGATAACGGCAGTAACTCGACGCTCAACACCTACCCGAACGTCGATGCCGTTGCCGAAGTGAAAGTGCTTACGTCGAACTACGGCGCACAATACGGCCGGAACGGTTCGGCGACCGTCGAGACGATAACAAAATCGGGCACCCGCGACTTTCATGGCGACGTGTTCGAGTTCGTCCGGAATAACGCATTCAACGCGCGCAATTTCTTCCAGGACAGCGTACCGGAGTATAAAAAGAACGATTATGGGTACACCATCGGCGGTCCCGTTTTCATTCCGAGGCTCTATAACACCAACCGCCAGAAGACCTTTTTCTTCTTCTCGCAGGAATGGCGCAAAGATGTTGTTCCGGGGCAGACGTTCAACAACCAGGTTCCTTCAGATGCCGAGCGTGGCGGCAACTTCTCCGATGTCTGTCCTGGCGCGGGAGCGGCAGTGGATACGGACACATATCCGAATTGCCCTGTGAATCCGGCAACGAGCGGTTACTTCCCGAACAACACAGTCCCGGTCACCCCCCAAGCCCAGACTTTGCTGCCCCTGATCCCTGCCGCAACGACCGGTTCCGGGTCACAGTCGTTCTTTAATGCAGCCCCCGCGCAATCTACCAACTGGCGCGAAGAGCTGGTTCGGGTAGATCAAAACATCACCGATAAGCAGCGATTCTTCTACCGGTTTATCCACGATTCCTGGAATACAGTGACTCCAACGCCGCTGTGGGGAACCGGTGATTTTCCAACGGTTGGCACCAACTTTGTTGGGCCGGGCGTCAGCATGGTGGCGAACCTGACGTCCACTATCTCCCCAACGCTGCTCAACGAATTTGTGTTCAGCTACACAACGGACCATATTTTTCTGAACGCCACCGGGAACCTTTGGCAACGTCCGAGCGATTTCAATATGCCCGGCATCTTTAATAACGGCTTCCGCGGCACGCTCCCGACCTTCAGCATCGTGAATACAGGAGAATACGGCGGCAGTTTTGCGGCCGGAACCGGCTATTTCCCGTGGAACAATGCGAACCCGACCTACACCTATAGAGACAACCTTACGAAAATTATCGGAAGCCACAATCTGCTTATCGGGGCATACTTCGTTGCCGGCCAGAAGAACGAGGACAACTCTCCGGATGCGCAGGGATCGCTCACATTCGATGGGAGTAACAGCTCGGTAAGCACGGGTAATGGATTCGCGGATTTTCTGTTGGGCCGGATTGCATCGTTCGATCAAACGAACCAGCAGGCGAAGTATTACAACCGATATAAGATCCTGGAACCGTACATTCAGGACGACTGGCACGTGACCAAGAAGTTGACCCTGAACCTGGGATTGCGAGTCAGCCTGTATGGAACCTATAGAGAGAAGTACAAGCAAGCATACAACTGGGAGCCAGGAAGGTACGATCCAACCCAGGCTCCGGTTTACGGTCCGAACGGCCTGATTAGCGGGAACCCGTTTGACGGACTGGTGCAGTGCGGCTCTTCGGGCGTTCCCGCCGGTTGTCTCGCGGGCCATCTCTTTAACCCGGCGCCCAGGGTAGGATTCGCGTACGATCCAATCGGCGATGGCAAGACTTCCATTCGCGGCGGCTACGGCATCTTCTTCGAGCACACGAACGGCAACGAGGGGAATACCGAATCACTGGAAAGCAGCCCGCCGCTGATCCAAGATATAACGGAGTTCAACCTGCCAAGCTACACGAGCATTTACTCGTCAACGACAGTCTCCGGCCCGCTGAACGTGACCTCCATCCCGACCAAAGCGATCTGGCCTTACGTCCAGCAGTGGAACGTCAGCGTACAGCGGCAACTTCCGTCGACCACAGTACTTACTGTCGCTTATGCCGGCAGCAAGGGCACACACCTGACGGATCAGCGCGGCATCAATCAGCTATTCCCGGTGCCTGCTTCGCAAAATCCATACCGGCCGGGACAGGTGATCAGCAGCGCTGATTGCAGCAGTCTCACCGTTAACGGGAATCCTGTAACCGGCCAGGCAGCAAATAACCTCAATGTTGCTTGCGGCAATACGGACCCGACTCTCTTCCGGCCCTATCTGGGGTTCAACACGATCACGGGATTAGAAGATCAGGCAAATTCCAGCTACAACGCGCTGCAGGTTTCCGCGCGGCGTAACGTTGGCCACTTGACCATGAGTCTCGCATATACCTGGAGCCACTCTATTGACGATTCGTCCGACAGATATGACGGCGGCTTCGTGGATTCCTATGATTTAAGACGTAGCCGCGCCAGTTCCAATTTCGACCAGCGGCAACTGCTGAATATCAGCTACGTTTACGATCTGCCGTTCTTCACCGGCCACGGTCTGCTCCACTCGATCTTGGGAGGATGGCAGACTTCGGGCCTGGTTACTTTCCAGACCGGTACGCCATTCAGCATCACAAACGGCGCGTATGGCGATAACGCCGGTGTCGGAAACGGCGTGGGAACCGGTTCTTACGTGGATATCATCGGTAGCCCCAACGCTGCGCCGCCTGTAACTGAGGTTGCCGGAATCCCCGGACCTTTGCTATACAATCCCGGCGCATTCGCCGAACCAACCGGCTTGACTTTCGGTACCGCGGGTCGCAACATATTGAACAACCCAAGCCGCACGAACTGGGACATGGGCCTTTTCAAGCGCTTTGCGATTACCGAAGCCCGCGCATTTGAGTTCCGCGCGGAAGCCTATAACGTGTTCAATCACACGCAATGGAACGGTATCAATAGTGGAATTTCCTGCTATGCCGGAGCCAACAACTCCGCCGGCGATCCGAGCTGTGTAGCAACGCAGACGTTCCTGCATCCCAGTGGTGCCCATAATCCGCGCATCCTGCAACTCGGGCTGAAGTTCTTATTCTGAAGTACCGGTCGCTTACCCTTCCGCCTCCGTTTCAGAGTTAATCTGGAGGTGATGGAGTTACCTGAGGCTGGTTCAGATCAGGCGCGGCAACGATTAACCGAGGTCCGGGAAACGCTGCTGACTCTGCACAAAGCTCTGCTCGATTCCGAGCGAACCGCGTATGAGCTTGTGCACGGGCCAGTGGCGTCGCCCGGAGCTTTTTTGCAACTGGTAATTAATGATGTCTGGTTTGCGTGGCTGCGGCCGATCACGACGCTGATTGTACAGATCGACGAAACGCTGGCAGCCAAGAAGCCGCCTGCAAGCGCGCATGATTTCGAGCAGCTTATAACGGATACACGGGCGCTGCTTTCGCCGTCGCGAGAAGTGAACGGTTTCTGGAAGCGCTACTGGGTAGCGGTGCAGCGCGATCCGGCGGTGGAAGTCTTGCACAACCAGATGGAACAAGAGCTTTCCGAGCCGCGCGCGTAAGCAAGCGATCACCTACATGCCGAGATTTGCTCCGTCCAATCACGGCAGCACAGGATATGATCTTTCTGATCGCAACTGAGGACGCATGAAAGATCAAGTCGGTAATCTCTTGAGCGCCGTTGCTGGCGTACTGCTCTTCGCGGCTGCGGCCTATCCGGCCGCGATCATCCCGGGGTCGCTCAGCGGAAGCCTGGGACCGACAGACGATGGCTCAAGCGGGACGGTGGCGCTGGGAATCGGCGGCGCGAGCGGAATCGACTTTCTGGGTACGGCCGCCACTT